>Ga0315280_10009368_pt1 | contig 12583 bp, 6 predicted proteins | sample YL17G06_40_MG_FD_203697 | JGI IMG/M metagenome (GOLD analysis project Ga0315280, IMG submission 203697) | Sediment microbial communities from Yellowstone Lake, YNP, Wyoming, USA - YL17G06_40 | ecosystem: Environmental > Aquatic > Freshwater > Lake > Sediment | place: USA: Wyoming | collected... | reverse complement strand
TTGATTCGAGTTGCCGGAAAAGAAATCAGGCGCCGACGTGCTTGGCCAGCGCCTTCTCCACGACCGATTTGGGCTGCGTGCCGACCAACTGTTCGCGCACCTGGCCGCCCTTGAAGAGCAGCAGCGTGGGAATCCCCTGAATGCGGAAACGGGAAGCGGTGGCGATGTTCTCGTCCACGTTGACCTTGGCGACCTTCACCTTGCCTTCGTATTCGCGAGCCAGGGCTTCCACGGTGGGAGCCAGCATCTTGCAGGGCCCGCACCATTCCGCCCAGAAATCCACCAGGACGGGCACCTGAGACTGCAACACCTCGGTGTCAAAATTGCTGTCGCTCACTTCCAGAACGTTGCCTGCCATTATTCCTCCGTTGTCTTGTGGGTTCAGACAATAGATTAGCATGCCGCGGCAAAAGTCGCAGGAATCCAGGCTGTAGGCTCTAGGCTGTAGGCTGCACGCTATGGCCGTTGCCTTCTGAGCCCACAGCCTACAGCCCATAGCCCACAGCCCATCAAGCTCCCGCGGCCTGGCCCATGCCCAGGATTCTCTGATACAGGCCGGCGTACTCGCGCGCCGAAGCGTCCCAGGAAAAATCCTTGGTCATGGCGTTGCGCATCAGGCGGGCCCAGCCCTCGCGGTTCTTGTAGGCGTGGAGCGCCGCACGCAGCGTGTCGAGCAAGGCCTGGCCGGTGTAGTCGTAGAACTTGAAGCCGGTGCCGGCGCCGGTGGCCGGGTCATAGGGCTCGATGGTGTCGTCGAGGCCGCCGGTGGCGCGCACCACCGGAATCGTTCCATATTTCAGGCTGTAGATCTGGTTCAGCCCGCACGGCTCGTATCGCGAGGGCATCAGGAACATGTCGGCGCCGCCCTCGATCTTGTGCGCCAGCGTGTTGTCGTAGGCGATGCGCACGGCAATCTTCTCCGGATACTCCTGCGCCAGCCGCCGGAACAACTCCTCGTATTCGGCGTCGCCGGTGCCCAGGGCCACCAGGTAGAAATCTTCCTGCGCCAACTGGTCGGCCACCTGCGCGATCAGGTCGGCGCCCTTCTGGGCCGTGAACCGGGAGACGATCCCGACCAGGGGCCGCTCCAGGTTCTTGGCAGGCAGCTTGAACTGCGCGAGCAGGTCCTTCTTGCAGGCCCGCTTCCCTTCCAGTTTTTCGGGCGTGAAATGAGCGGCCAGCAAGCGGTCGTTCCCCGGATTCCATTGGGCGTAGTCCACTCCATTGAGGATTCCCGTCACCACGTCGGTACGCCGGAGAAGCAGGCCCTGCAGCCCGAAGCCGTACTCCTCGGTCTGAATCTCCTGGGCGTATTTCTTGCTCACCGTGTTGATGTAGTTGGAATAGACGAGGGCGCCCTTCAGGAAGTTAACCTTGCCCCAGAACTCCAGGCGTTCCGTCTGGAACAGGTCCCAGCCGAGTCCCAGGCGGGCCAGGACATCGGGCGGAAAAAGTCCCTGGTAGCCGAGGTTGTGAATGGTGAACAGCGTGCCCACGCTTTCGAATGCCGGGTCGCCGGCGTAGAGGGTGTTGAGCAGCACCGGGACCATGGCGCTCTGCCAGTCGTGGCAGTGTATGACGTCGGGCGGGAACAGCGCCTTGGCGGTCTCCAGCACGGCCCGGGAAAACAAGGTAAACCGCTCGGGGTTGTCGGGATGATCGCCGGCCTCCGGCGTTCCATAGAGCGCGTCTCGGTCGAAGTACGGCGGATAGTCAATAAAGAAGGTGCGGGCGCCGTCCAGCGGCGGCCCCTCCAGCACGGCGGGGAAATGCAGCTTCTGGCCCACCGGGATCGTCAGGCTGGCCAGCGCCGTCCGCGCTTCGGGCAACTTCGTCATGCGGTAGCGCGGCAGAACGACGGCCACCTCGTGTCCCAGGCGCGCGATCGCCTGCGGCAACGCGCCGACCACGTCGGCCAAGCCTCCGGTTTTGGAAAAGGGAACGCCTTCGGACGCAGCCATCAGAATGCGCATGTCAAAATCCCTCGCGAACCGAGTTTTTTACCACCGTAATGCAGACCCTCAGGGTAGCACACCCGGGCCTGGGACGGCTCTGCGGCTTTTTGATTCGATACCTATGCCGCTCAAATAGGAGGCCGGCGGCTTGGGTTTCCCGTCAGCCGTCAGCCGCCAGCGGTACTAATGCGGATCACCGTTCTTTCGGTCAGCCGATAGGCGATCCCCAGCCGCGGCGACAGATTCAGAGCCAATTACCCATGAGGAAGAACGGTGCCCAGTAGAAGGGGTGCGAGAAAAGTGGTTCCTTGGCCGCTTCGCCCTGCGATTTGCCGCCGCCCGGCGCCGGTTGGGGCGTGCCGCCGAGGTTGCCGTGCAGCAAACCCAACTGCGCCTGTCGCAGCGCCTCGGCCTTTGTCATCCGCGGGTCGCTCTGGCGCAAACGATAGAACTCGCGCATCAGCAGGCTGGTGCTGGAGTCGGCCACCGACCAAAGGCTGGCGATTACGGCCGCAGCGCCCTTGCGCTGCGCGATCACCCCCAACCCCTCCACTTCTCTGCCATCACCGCGTTTCGCCGTATCTCCCAGGCCGGTATTGCAGGCCGACAACGTCAGCAGATCGACGTTGCGAAACGGCGGCAGCCGCTCCACGTCAGCCAGACTTAACCTTCCATTGCCGAGCAGCAGAAACGACTCCGTGTTGTTCCCCGGCCGGAACCGGAAATGCGATGCGATATGCACCGCCGCCGGACCGCCTCGCAACTGCTGGCGCAACGATTCTTCAGTGAACTTCGCGTTCAGAAACGCTTCGCCCGGCAGCACGCCGCTGTCGCCTTTGAAGCCCCTTACAATCCCGGCCAGCTCTTCGTCCGCAAATGGCAAGGCTGAAAATGTCTCTCGCGCCTCGGTGACACCGAAGCCAGCCACGGTCCACTGGCTGCGCGGCGCATCCTTCAGCCGCGATTCACTGGCCGGCGTGAATACCGCGATTCGATACTTCTCGATCAGGTATTGCTTGCCGTCGTGGAGGGCGGCCAGCGGCAGGTAGCGCAGACTGCCGTCCAGCGACCACATCAACGTCTCGGCTCGCGCCTGCCGCAAGTCTTTCTCCAACGCTGGAGGGATAAGTGTTCGGTACAATTCTTGCGCCAACGGCAATAGCTCGTCGCGCGCGCTGATTGCCTCGCGGACGGCAATGATCTTGCGATTAAGCTCGGTGGCAGCGATAGGCGACTCGTAAGCCCGCCGTACGGTCGGCGTTACGAGAATCGCGCGGTACCGGTCTTCGCCGACCAGCGTATAGATGGCGACCGCATCGTGGCCGAGCGCCTCCAACGTACGCTGCAACCCCTCGGCCTCCTTTATCTGAAGCAGGTTTGTGCTGGCCGCGGCGCTGGGAGCGGCGAAATGCTGGGCGAGCCGGCGGAGAAACTCCTGGAACGCACGGTTGCCGGTCTCGAGGTCGCGCTCCACGGCGGCCAATTCAGCGCGTTCGGCCTCGCTCGGGCTCCGCTTGGCGTTCAGTTGCTGATACCTCCTGCCGGCCGCCACCAGGCGCTCGCTCATCTCCTGGTAGCGCTGGGCCCACTCGGCCTCCTCCGACGTAAGGTCGGCTCGCCCCTCGAATGCCGAGGCTGCCGCGCGGTCGCGCCGGACGAACTCGAAAAATTCCTCCTGCTTCAGCAACCCCAGCACCTGCTGTGCCTCGGGCAGCCGCGCTTCGGCAACCAGCAGGTCAGCCAATCGCCGATAGGAGGGTTCTTTATCTTGCAGGTAGCTCTGCTGCACGTATGTTGGCAAGCCGCGAATGTCGCCGCGGATCGACTGCCAGGTGTTGATTGCCTGCTTGCCAAACAGGATCGCGAGGCGCGCATGCTTCAGTGCACGGTGCACCACCATCAGATTGGCCAGCGTCACTGCTTCACCGGTCGAGTCTTTCACTTCGCGCGCAATCGCGAGTGCCTGCTCGTGGTATTCCACCGCTTTTTCATACTGCTTGAGCAAGCCGTAAGCGAGACCCAGGTTGCCGACCACGGTGCCCTCGCCCATCCGATCCTTCACTTCCCGACGGATGGCGAGCGCCTGCTCGTGGTACCCGATCGACCTTCCCGACTGCCTGAGCCAGTCGTATGCCACACCCAGGTTGCCGAGGGTGACACCCTCACCCGCCCGGTCCTTCACTTCCCGACGAATCGCCAGCGCTTGCTCGAAATACCCGATCGCCTTTTCATATTGCTTGAGCAAGGCGTGGGCCTCGCCCAGGCTATTGAGCGTGGTACCCTCGCCCCTCCGGTCTTTTGCTTCCCGCGCAATCGCGAGCGCCTGCTCATAGTACCCGATCGCCTTTTGACATTGGCTCAGCCATTGGTAGGCATGCCCCAGGTTGTTCAACGTCCAGCTCTCGCCCCCCCGATCCTTCACTTCTCGTCGAATCTTGAGCGCCTCCTCGTAATACCCGATCGCCTTTTCGTACTGGCTCATCGAGCCGTAGGCTGAACCCAAGTTGCTTAGCGTGTTGGCCTCGCCTCTGCGGTCCTTGACTTCTCGTCGAATCTTGAGCGCCTGCTCGTAATACCCGATCGCCTTTTCATACCGACTCAGCATGCTTTGGGCTGCACCCAAGTTGCTGAGCGCGGCGCCTTCGCTCGTCCGGTTCTTCGCTTCCCGCGCAATCGCGAGGGCCTGCTCGTGGTACCCGATCGCCTTTTCGTACTGGCTGATCGAGCTGTAGACCACACCCAGATTGTTGAGCAAGGCGCCCTCGCCGGCCCCGTCCTTCACTTCCCGACGAATGGCGAGCGCCTGCTCATAGTAGCCGATCGCCTTTTCATACTGACTCAGCGAATTGAATGCCATACCTAGGTAGTTGAGCGTGGTAGCCTCACCTGCTCGGTCCATCACTTCGCGCTGAATTGCGAGCGCATGCTCGTAGTACCCGATCGCCTTTTCATGCTGGTTGAGCGATCTGTAGGCCAGGCCCATATTAAGGAGCGTTTGGAGCTCGCCCGTCCGATCCTTCACTTCCCGACGAATGGCGAGCGCCTGCTCGTAGTACCCGATTGCCTTTTCATGCTGGTACAGCGAGTTGAATGCCACACCTAGGTTGTTGAGCGTGTTAGCTTCACCCGCCCGGTCCTTCACTTCCCGACGAATGGCGAGCGCCTGCTCGTAGTACCCGATTGCCTTTTCGTACTGGCTCAGCCGTTGGTAGGCCGCACCCAAGTTGTTGAGCGCTATGGCTTCGCCCGGCCGGTCCTTCGCTTCTCGCCGAATCGCGAGCACCCGCCCGAGGAATTCGATGGTCTTGTCATACTGGCTGGGCGAGTTGTAGGCCGCACCGAAGCTGCTGACCTCGTGCGCCCGGTGTATTTGTCCGCGCGCGAGGGAAGAGTTGAGAACCAATAGGAGAAGAACGAGTTTGCAGACCTTCACCCCATCCCTCCCGATGAAAGACCCGGTATCTAGGCGGAAACATTAGCACAATGCTAGGAACCGCCCGAGATTGGCCGCGGCAGCAGCAGAGTGGATGCTAGCCAACCAGCTTCCTCCTCTTGCGCTTTGTCATGCGTCCGCAGAGCGAGCCCGGTAGTCGGATCGAGGAACACGACCCTCGGCCTGTGGCCGAGGAGGATGTGCGCCAATTCATGCATCAAGTCGCTGTTTTGACGGGCACGCTGCCGTCGTGGAAGGAGATCGAGAAGTGCCAGAACCAGCCACGTCGGCTACTTCGATGATGTTTTGGTGATCTCGATCGTGCCATCCTGAGAGGCCCTCGTGCAATCGGCGGTCTCACGAGTCGTACCACGCAGACGGCCTTCTCTTATCTCTCCGTTGATATTTATCGTGAAGTTGCACGGCATAAACACCAGCCTGCTACTATAGGTAATCGCTCCGCGCACACTGTTCCCCTCCAACAGGAGCTTAACCTTCCCGCTTTTAGACTTCTTTCCCGCGGTCAGCAGCACTTCGCCTGTATACGCGGACCCGCCTCCAGACAGCGACAACTTGACATTGCCTCCACCTTGGGGGTCGTTTATCTTCCCTTCCCACTCACCAGCCAGGGTGCCGAGCGTGGGAGTGGCGCCGCTCGCGGGCAAACCTGCTGCGGATGGCTGCGATTCGCTTGCGGGCGCACCAGCAACGCGAAGCAGATCAGCAACTCGCTGACAGGCTGTCAGCGTCCTGTCCCTTTGTGCTGGGTCAATAATGGTCCCCGCAAGCTCTTTCTTGCGGCGAAGGGCCGTGTCGACGAGTGTTTCGCCAGGGCGTCGCGCAGTCTGCGGCGCCTTGAAATTTGGGTCCGCGCCACGCACGAGCAACTCCTGAACCACCAGATAGGTGCAGTTGGAAACTGCTTCTGAGAGCGGCGTGCCGTCCCCGCACGTGAGATTCACGTTGGCACCATGCCCGAGCAAAAGCCGAACCGTACCGAGTCTCAGTGTCATACAGAGCGCCGTAGACCCCGACTCGCTGCGCTCATTTGGGTCCGCGCCTTTGTTCAGCAGCTCCTCAACTTTCGCGTCCTCGCCACCCAGGACTGCGGACCAGAAGCCTCGCATCAATTCGGCCTTGGCCCTTTCCAGTTCCGCCTTTTCCTTTTCAGCCTTCTTTCTTTTGAGTTCGGCCAGTTCTTCAGCACAATTTGGGCCCGAAGGACCCTCCCAGAGTTCGATGGAGCCTCCGACCACGCCGCCAGCAACAACGGAAAGAGGTACGATCTGCGTCACGGGTACTATGTCCTGCAGGCCGTGCCGGACAACCTCCGACGCGACGCTAAACTGCATGATTACGGATTTAACACTCCTGTAGTCTTCAAGGTTTGGAGACAACCTTGCCACGGAACCCACGATAGCTCGTGCGCAGGATGTGGGCGAGCCGTACCTGACGGTCACGTACACCTCATAACCGGACGAACGACCCGTGAGGGGCGAGCGTCCGCCCGCGCGAACTTCCTCGATCTTATACCGCAGGTCCGGAAACGTCAGCATCCAATATCTTTCGTTGGTGGGGACGATGGACAGCCCTCCCGTAGCTTTCTCAAGCTCCGGCCATAAATAATCTCTCCTCAACTTCTTTGCGAAAGATGCCTTCTGCTCCGCGACAACTTGACTGGCCAGCTTCCCCCACATCACCTGCGGTTGGTTCCGCTGCATCTCCTTCAACGTGGCGCTGTATGCGGCTGTTAGCTTTACGGCCGAGTCGACGTCGCCCACCTTTATGGCTTGGACGAACTGCTCAACGAGCTTGCTCGCTTGAGCAGCCGTGTACGACGTGTTCGATTGCGCATGTGTTTGGTGTACGAGCAGCGCCACGGCGGTGAGAAGAGCGAACCCTACATAACGGAGGGCGTATGACATTAGCCTGGACCTCCTTTCGGGTCTCGGCCCGCGTCAAGCGGGCCGGGGCCCGCATCTGCTTAAAGCCAGGATTTCCATTTTGCCTTCCCGGTCACCAGCCAGTGTACTCCCAATGGCCTCCGTTGGGGCCCTTTTTTCATCCTTTCCATCCCGAGCGACTCCGGCGGGCCACGAAGGGGCCAGCCCTGCCTCTTGCGGGTACGGGAAAACCAGAAATTAACTCATCTTCAAGCGATTTCTCCGACATCTCTCCGTCCGCTCCCGCCTTCGCCCGGTTTGCTTCCCCTTCGCCGCCGCGCCCTATCCGGCTGGCACCGGCAGAGCCTCAATCCGCCGCACCATGCTTCCAAACAGGTGCCGCCTCAGATGGCTGTCTGCCAACAGCAGCCAGTAATAGCGAGGGTGCTTGACCAGCCGCCCGCCCGTCTTCACCAGCCGTTGCTGCAAGCTGCTCAGCGACCACTTCACGATCCTCTTCGGCAGCACCAAGCGCCGCCACAGGTTCCGCAGGTTGTAGGCGATCACGCTCAGCCACAGCCGCACCTCGTTCGAGCGGAAGCGATGGCAACTCAGCCGCGTCATCTTCACCGCCCGCTTGCCTTCCTTGATCGTCGCCGCGGCGACCTCCGCCGTCCCCCGCTTGTTGTAGAACCGCACCACCGCCCGGCTGTCCGTCTCCAGGTTCGTGACGATGAACCCCACGCGAGGGAAAAGCTCCCCAAGATGGAACTCCACCTTCGCCACCACCCGCCGCGCCTTCTTCCAACTCTCTGCCTGGTACAGGAAGCCCTTGTACCAGACCACCGGCTTGTGGCTTGGTCTTCCCACTGGCCGCGTCAACAACTCCGCAATATCCCGCTCCAGGCTGTCGTTGGCCGGGATGCGGATGGCGTACTTCACTCCCCGGTCTTCCAGCGCCTCGTAGATCTCTGGCTTCGCGAAGGCGGCATCCGCCCGGAACACCACCTCTTTGCCTTGCTTCTGCTGCCGCTCGATTTCAGGCAGTAACAGTTCTTCCCAATCGTCGGCACTGTGGACGTTCCCGGGCCGAAGCTTCGCAGCCAGACAGTCGCCCTCACGGTTGAACAGCAGCAGCGGGTGATAGCACGTGGATTCGAAGTGGCCGTTGTAAGCGCTGTTCTCCTGCCGGCCGTAAACCGGAATCTCGGTGGAGTCCATGTCCAGCACCACTCGCTTCGGAGACTCGATGGTTTCCGCCTTGCCGATCAACCCGCGACTGATCGCGGCCAGACCGGCGAGATTTTCTTCGTGGGTTAGCAGTTCTGTCTCGAACGATTGTAGTCGTGAGGTCAAGGCTGCCCCACGATCCCAGATCTTCTCCGATCCGATCAGTCGGAACGTCGGGTCTTGCGAGAGCCGCTCGGCGTCGTTGACATCTTCATAGCCCGCCATGCGGCTGCAGACGGACTGGCGCAAGAGGTCAGCCAGCGGAAACTGTGTGTTCTTGCCGCGGCGCGAGTCGGCCAGGTGCTGGGCGATCAGTTCGCCGAAGCCCAAACGTTCGTCCAACTCGCGCACCAGAACGAGGCCACCATCGGAAGTGACTCGTGATCCCTGGAAATCGATCTTCAGAGAGGTGTTGAAGGAGAGCTGAAGGGGCTGATTTTGTTTCTCACCCATTGGGTTTCGGCCTCCGGAGCATCTTGACTGCATTCAAACCCGCGTGAATAAAGGCGTCGAACCATCCTACAAAGTTACCGGGAAATGTTCAAATCGGGAATGCGGTGCTAATCATTGGATCGGAATACTTACTGGCTTGGAATCGGTTCCGCCGATGGAGACGACCACCGGCTGAATACCGGGCGCCACATTGGGCGGAACCGCCGCGTTGATCTGGTAGAGCGCCGGGAAGCCGGGCGCCAGCCCGCCGAAGGTCACGGTGGCTCGCTCGCCGCCGATCGTCACCACCGGCGTGGTCAGGGTGTTGGCCAGAGGTTGCGCCGGCGCGGGCTCGCCCGTCGCGGGCGGATTGTCCACCGGGCCCAGCCCATTGGCGTACAGCACAATGGTCTGCCCGCGCTGGGCTGGATTGGCGGAACCGATCAGCGCGAACTTGGCATCCTGAGCCGCCGCCAGCCGCGTGCCGCTGGACGCTTCGGTGTACTCGAAAATGGCCGGCGAGTAGGCCGCCAGCGGAAGCGTATACACCACGCCCGACGAAAACTCCACCGACACCTTGATTTGCGCGGAACTCTGGCCCTGCAGTTCCCACGGCACCTGGAGATTGACCTGGCCGGGGCTGACGTAGAGAAGGCGTCCGGGCAGGCTCAGGTTGGCCGCCGGCACATCGAAGCTGACGCTGACGGAATCCAGCGAGAGGGGCAGGGAAGCGGTGGCGGCCGCGCGGGTGTCGTCACTCAGGCCGCTCCCGAACAGGGAGATGTACGAACCCGGGGTCACCGGACCGGCCTGGAAACTGGCGGCGTTCACCGCGCCGTTGGCGGAGATGGTCGGTTTCAAGCGGGCCGCGCCGCTGAAGGTGATGGTGGTACCCGCGGCGCGCGCCGCGAATTGCTGCGCGCCTAGCTGCGGGCCAAGGTACGCGTTGGCCCCGGCGAACCCATAGATGTCGGTGCGGGAGTCGGCGTTGGTGAGCCTTCCTCCGCCCTGCGTTACGGCCCACTGAACCGCAACCCCCGACACCGGCGCGCCGTAGCGGTCAATCACCTTGAGGACCACGGCGCCGTCGGGTGTCAGTTCGTTCACGGTGCCGGCAAAGCCGTCACCCATGATCGGAATGATATTGGCGGGGAAGCCATCGCCCTCGACGTAGAGATAGGGAATACGGAGCGGGACCGCGCCCCCCTGGATGCTCACCACACCTTCATAAAAACCGGGGTTCGGGAGGCGCCCGCTCAGGGTAGCGGTCAGGGTGCCGGAGGCCCCCGGGCCCAGCGAGAGGCTGGTTTTGTCGAGCCGCACTTGCGCATTGGGGTCCGTGACGCGCGGCGCCACGCTGAACGTCAGGCTCAGCGGGCTGCTTCCGGTGTTCTTGATCTGAAGCGCCTGGGGCTGGACCGTGGTCGAAGTGAGGATGCCGAAAGAAATCGTGGCCGGCTCGACGGTCACGTTGCTGGTGACGGCGCTGCCGGCATCCAGTTTGCCCGCTCCCATGGCGGCGACGGTGGCGGTCACGCCGAAGTCGTCGGTGACCTGCGGCGAGGCCGTATTCACCAGCAGGGATTTCAATTGGCTGGCGGTCAGCGTCGGCTTGCTTTGCTTGACCAGCGCGGCGGCCCCCGCCACCATGGGGGCCGAAAAGCTGGTTCCCTGCGAGACGATATATCCGCTGGGGCTGTACAGCACTCCATTGGGATCAAAGCGCTGGGCCGCCAGGTAGAGATCGGTTCCCACCGCCACCATGTCCGGCTTGATGGCCCCGAAGCCGACCGCCGGCCCTTGCGAAGAGAAGTCCGCCACGGTATTGAACACTGAAACGTCGAGCGCGAACGGGGAAGGATCCAGCGTCACCGAAATGCCCGGGTTGGAGGAAAGGAAGCTCTTCAACGCCACGCCGTCGGCATTGGACAGGCCCGCCGTGGGAATGGCGGTGCCGCCCAGGCCGCCAGGCACGATGATTCCCTGCGAGCCGCCGGAGTTGTAAATCACCACGCCCACCGCCCCTGCGTTCTGGGCGTTAGTCACCTTCTGGAGGAAGGTGCACGTTCCTCGCTGGACCAGGGCGATCGAGCCGGCCAGCGAGGTCGGCAACACCGGCGTGCACAGCAGGCCGTCGTTGCCCAGCGTGGTGACGTCGCGCAGCGGCGCGGCCAGGGGCGCGGAGGGCAAGGGACCGTCGCTGAAGCCGGTGTTCAGTCTTTGCAGACCGGAGGGCACGTTGTTGCCGTTGACGTACACGCTGGAGACGAAGGTATGCGAGTTGGTGGTGGCGCCGACGGCAATGGCCGAGGGCGCATCGCCGGGCGAGTCAATGGTATTCAGCGTGGGCAGGACCAGGCCGGTATCGCCCTCGTTGCCCGCCGCTGCCACCACCAGCATTCCAGCGCGCACCGCGTTCTCCACCGCCAGCGCTTCCGGATCACAGGGTGTGGAGGAGCTGACGCCGCAGGCCGCGCCCGCGTCCAGCGGCCCCGAAAACGCCGGGCTGCCCAGCGACAGCACGACGATGTCCATGCCGTCGTTCAGCGCATCTTCCAGCGCGGCGATCATCACGTCGCCGCCGGTGTAGTCGATCACGCCGGGGGAGCCGAAGATCTTGTAATTGCCCAGGTAGGCCTTGGGCGCCATGCCGGTGATGGTGGCGAGGGGGCCGGAATTCGTTTCTCCGGCGGCAATCATGGCCAGGGCGGTGCCGTGGCCTACGCGGTCCCGCGGCGAATAATCATCCGGGTGGGAATCGACCGCAGGATTCGGGGGGGTTCCAGCCGCAAGCTGCCGGACGTAGCTCCGGGCCACGATCACCTTGTTGTTGGTGAATGCGCAATCATTCCCCTGGCATTTCGGAAAGCCGGCGGGAACCGCCAGCGAGTTGTCCTGGAAGGCGGGGTGGGTCTGCTCGATGCCGGTGTCGATGATCCCGATCTTGATCCCTGCGCCGGCGTTCCCCACGCCGCCCAGGCGGTTCCAGGCGGCGGGTGCGTTTACCAATTGCACGGCCCGGTCCAGCTTCAACCGCAGCCGGGCCACCGGCACCACCCGCTGGACGCCGGGAATGCTGCGCAGCTCCGCCTCCTGGTCCTGGGAAGCCTGCACGAACACCGCGTTCAGCAGCAGGTTGGCGGAAGAGAGCACGCCAATCCGCCGCCGGCTCAACTCGTCGCGCACCGATTTCTGCGCCTGGTCGATCTGCTGGCGGTAACTCATGCCGGCGGCGGCCCGCAACTCGTGCCGGGACGCGAAACGCTCCGCCGGCGCCGGGTCGCTCAGGATCAAGGCATATCGGCCCGTTATTCTTTCCGCCGACTCCAGGGGGAAGGTGGTCAAAACCAGGACAAGAAAAACGAACAACAGCTTCACTTGTTTCACTACTCTCTCCAGTCGGTTCCCGATGCTGGGGCCCAGGCGCGCCGGTGGCGCTACCTTAATATGGATAACTCGTCTAGTGCCGGGCAGGTTTCGGGTGCTTACGTAAAGGTTTGTAAAATGTCCCCTATGGAGCGCTGGCGTCCCGCCCAATGCCACTTACTGGGAAGTGGAGCGCGCTTCAGCGCGCTTGCCCGAAGGGTCGATAGGCCAGCCGTTTACGGCTGGTTTACGAGTGTAACATCTGTTTCAGCCCGCTTTTAGCG
>Ga0315280_10009366_pt1 | contig 12584 bp, 11 predicted proteins | sample YL17G06_40_MG_FD_203697 | JGI IMG/M metagenome (GOLD analysis project Ga0315280, IMG submission 203697) | Sediment microbial communities from Yellowstone Lake, YNP, Wyoming, USA - YL17G06_40 | ecosystem: Environmental > Aquatic > Freshwater > Lake > Sediment | place: USA: Wyoming | collected... | reverse complement strand
CGGGGATTTTTGCAGCGTGGCCGACCTGATCAGGGCCATCCGCGGGTATTTGGCTCACACCGACGACCAGCCCAAACCCTTCGTCTGGACCGCCCCGGCTGAGCGTATCCTGGCCAAAGTCAAGCGTTCTAAAGCTATTTCGGAGACTATGCACTAGATCACTGCGGCTGCGACGGCAACCGGTTCCCAGCGAAGGTCGAAGGCACGCGCATACGGCAAGTGTCGGCTAGGAGAAGAGAAATGGCACGCTGGACCATCTGTGTAGAACCATCATTTGCGGCGGACAAAGCCGTCATGGCCGCGGTCGAGGATCTGCAGGAGAACGGTCGGCGGTATGGACTCTCCTTCGAGGTGTCCCCCGAACCGCCGGCAACACTGGCACACGCGATCATCGTCGGCGATGCAACGAGAAACCCTGTGACGGCGCGCCTTGTGAATCAGGACGTGGTTCGACTCCAAGGGGCCACCCACCCTCAAGGATACGAAATCCGGACCTGCCGTCTTGCGGACGGCCCCCTGATGGTCGTTGCGGGAGGTTCGCTCCTGGGCGACGTATACGGGCTCTATTGGGTTTGGGACCGAATGCGTGTCTTCGGCGGAATGACTGACATCGATGAGACGCGATCACCCGCCCTGCCGATACGCTTGGCCATGGTGGGCGACAAGGCTGCCATCCACAACGCCCTTCGCTACACGGCCAACTGGATCTCGGGTTCGAACATTCCGGACCTGGTGCCCTGGGACGTGGAACCCGAAGCTTCGAGGAATGCACAGAACCGCCGGGACCTGAAGAATCTGATCGCCCTGGCCCATGACCTGCACATGAAGTTTCTGGCCACCAGCGACGAGTTCTCGTATCACCCCACGTTGCTCCAGGAGTTCGGCGCCACCCTCGACCCCGCTGATCCAGCCCTATGGTATGCGCTTCAGGCGAAGTACCGGCGTCTGTTTCGAGCGTTGCCTGAGGTTGACGGCGTGCAGATTCGCACTGGGGAGTTGACCCGCGTCACCGGGACGTATCGGGCCTTTGACGTCATGCATGGCGCGCCCGAAAGCAAATGGACGCTTGAAGAACGCTATCGCACGTTCGTAAGAAAAATGCACCAGGTGGTCGTCGGGGAGTTTGACAAGATCTACCTCCACCGGACATGGGTTACTAACGTGACGGAGCAACACTCTGACCCCGAAGTATACAAGAGAATCTTCACCGACGAAGTGCCAACGAAGAATCTCTATCTGTCTCCCTATCTGAGCGCCGCTGACCGGTGGTATTACCAGCCATTCAACCCAACCTTCAATCTGACCCCGCACAACATGCTTGTCCTGCTGGCGCACTTGGATTACCACGCTGCTAAACCCACGGACGCATTCCCGTCGTTCCCGGGACAGTACCATCAGGAGGGACTTCAAACCATACTGGCCCCGAGTAAGAGTAACGTGAAGGGGGCGCATTTCGGTATCCCACGGGAGTCGGGCTGGGACACGATTACCCTGACCGCGTACACCGATTTCCGTCTGGCGTGGGACCCGGGTACCGACCTCCGGGTGATAGCTGAGGATTTCGCGTCCATCTACTTCGGCCGCGCCCTGGCTCCTCAGATGGCCGAGATACTGCTGCTGTCCTATCAGGCATACAAGGATGGCATCTACATTAAGCCCGTGGCCGAATCCCTTCGTGACAACACGCTTCCTCACCTGCGTTGTGGGACGTTTGTGCTGGAGGGGATTCCGGACATCGACAAAGGCAAAGCCCACGTCGAGTGGCTCAAGTCTTCCATGTACGACCCAGCTGGAGGGCGCACCGGCGAGGCGATTGAGTACTTGGCCCGCGGGCGTGATGCGGCCGTCCGGATGTGCGAACTCTATCGCGCGGTTTCCCCTGAGGCCGCAGACGCTGCGCTGGCCAGAAAAGTCGAAGCGTCGCTGGAGATGACCCGGCTTCTTGTGGAAACGAACACGATGTACGCCAGGACCTGCTTCGCCTATTTCGACTACCGGGACGACCCCTGTGAGGAGAAGCGCGAATGCCTTGCCCGGACAGTAGATGCGCTCAAGAGTACGCGCGCGGACTTCATGCGGGTGCCTGGCTTGGCATATACGCTCCTTGGCATTGACCAGCTGATAGCCAACGTAGATGAAGCATTGGACGACCTGAGCCGAGCCAAGGCGACCCTTGATGCGGCCCTGGATGAGGATGGCGTTCGCCGCGCTATCGAGACCCAACAGACTGAGCACGCCAACGCCTTGGATGCGTTCTTGGGCGAGGCCGTGAAGTTCCTGCGCTGGCGAGGTAGGGTCGATGGGAGAGACTCGTTGTCCATCCGGGGCGAAACGCTGACGGTCAAACACATCCAATGGGACCACCTCGATTCCGTTGAATACCAGTTCTGCGAGGGTCTGCCTGACCGCGAGGTCACCGTGCTCATCCGAGATGTCGAATCGCGTCCCAGCCATCCCTTCGTATTGGAGCAGCCGACGAAGGAGAATGATTTCACGGTGAAGGTCTATCTGTGGGACCAGCCCAAGGGAGGCTACGGATGGTGGGAATTCGAGCTCTATTATGTGGACAAATCCCCCGATGAGATCGGACTCACCGTTCCGTGGTAGCGGCCTATTCTGAACCCCGGCCCCTGGTGCATCTGCGATGAGAGTCAATACCGCAATGGGGTGCTCGCCCGACAGGCCAAGTATCGCAACACGAGGCGCTCAGCCCATAGCCCGCGACATGGGCCCGCGTCACCGCAGGTTCCACTTACCCCCTCGGCGAACAGTCCGCCGGAACTTTGCCTGGCAGGCAGGAGCGCTATCGGGAGATGGTGGGGAGAGTGGAGAATGCGGGGGCGGGCACACCCGGAGTGCACCTTAATTCACCCCCCGATTTGTGCCATGATCGCTGAAGCTCAAGACGTTGGTGAACAAGTGGTCATGAGGCTCATCGGTCGCCGATCGCTGACGAGTTGACAGATCGGCAAAGGGAGGATCACGAGAATGCACCATCATCAAGATCTTCGTATAGCAATCGGAAGCCCCCAGACCATTTTCCATGGGGCGACGCCGGATATTTGCGGCGCGTTTCAGATGATTCGCCTGGCCAACGGCGACATCATCGTCCCGATGGATCGGCGGGAAGGAGGTAAGGTCGTTGAATCGTGGGCGATGATCTCGTCCGACGCAGGCACGACGTGGCGCCGCGCGCCGAGCCCGTGGTCGCCCGCGGTGCTGGGACAATTGCGCGACGGCAGCATCTTGACGATGATGCCCACGGCCGAAGGGCCGGCGCAGCAGCCCGGCGTCTATTACTACCGTGCCTGTCGCGGCAAGGACACCTGGGAGGGCATCAAGCCCGAGACGGTGACCATTCGGGTGAACGCCGTCAGCGGCACGGGCGATGACCTCAAGACATTCCACGGCGCGTATGTATGGAACCGGCTGGTCGAGATGCCCGATGGCGAACTACTGCTCACCGCCTATTGCTACTTCGAGGGCGACAATGAGCCGATTGAAGTCACATATGAACCGTATCGCCCGACGCCCTACCCCTACCCTGGCTTCAACAAGACGCGGGTGATCCTGCTCAAATCCGTGGACAAGGGGCACTCGTGGGACTATGTCACGACTATTTCGGCTGATTTTACCAGCGGCGACGAGGGCCCGTGCGAGCCAAGCGTGACCCGCACGAAAAGCGGCGACTTAGTGTGCGTCATGCGGACTGGCCGCGTCGTGGCATTGCGCATGAGCCGATCGAGCGACCACGGCGCGACCTGGACCCCGCTGCAGGTCATCCCCGACACTATTGGCGTCGCGCCCTATCTCATTACCATGCAGGACGGCACCCTGGTTTGTGTCTACGGCACCAAAGATGACTACTGGAAGTTTGAGCACCGGCGCGAGCTGCGGGTGATGTTCTCCTTCGATGAAGGCGAGACCTGGCCGCTCAACGAAATCATCTATGCCGGCGAGGCGGGGTCATATCCCTCGATCTGCGAAGTGACGCCGGGGGACCTGCTGGCAAGCTTCAATCCCTCGAGCCTGATGGCGGCGCAGGGGGCCAAGGACCGGGTCTTCATCTGTGTTGTGCCAATTCGCCTGAAGCCGGCGCCCGTGTACAAGTGGCCGGTGAGATAGAACCGCAGGGACGGAAGACTGATGACTGGGAAAGCCTACCCTGAGCCCTTCTTGATTGAAGATGGGCGCATGGAGGCCATCAACTACGCGCATCATCCTAACCATAACTCTATCTGGGCAATGGCCACGGGTGATGACGGCAAGATCTACGTTGGGGTGTGCTGTGAGGGCAACGCGCCCATATCGGCGCTGCTCTATCAATACGATCCGGCGACCAAGGTTTCGCGCCTGATCTATGACCTGGGTGTGCTGACCGATAACCCGCCCGCGCGCGGGCATATGCCCCACAGCAAGCTCCACACCTGCCTGTGCCCCGCCAAGGACGGCAAGGTCTGGGCCGCCGCCCACAACACGGCCCCCGCGCTCGGCGATCCCCTGTGGAGCATGCCCGCCAGTTACCATGACCGCCACCGCCACTATCCCGGTGGCCACATCGTGGTCTATGATCCGTCCACCGACGAAAGCCGCGACCTGGGCCTGGTCGTGCCGTTCGATCCTATTTACGTCCTGCGCATTGACCGCGAGCACGAGCGGCTGTTCGGCGTCACCATGATGACCTATCAGATCGTCATCTATGACATCAAGGCCGACAGCCTGCGCCTCTATGAGCCTGTTGCCGACAATATCCCCTTCGGCGCCTTTGCCGACAAGTGGGGAAACTGGTACATGTCCGATGACGACGGTCGGCTCATCCGCTGGACCGCCGACGAGGATCGCTTCGTGCCGCTGAACACTTGGCTGCCGCCGATGCGCGCGCCGGGCAAGAACTGGATGTCCTATGGCGTCACCGACGAGCAGGGATGCCTCTGGGGGCTGACGGGTTGGACCGACCCGCACCTTTTCCGCTATGACCCGCACGACGGCCCCGAGGGCAGAATGGATAGTTTCGGCCCCGCCTGGCCGGACCGCGCGCCGGAGGGGCCGCGGCGGGGACGCGTCAGGGGGCTGGTGTTGGGTTGTGACCAGCGCGCGTACTATGTCGTCTCCGAATATCCTCGGGTGCCCGAACTCAGGGGCGCCCGCGTCAATATCGCGTGTTATGACCCCGTAACCGACACCCACGCAGACATGGGCGTCGCGCACGCCGAGGGGCGCATCTCAACCGGCCTGTGTGAGGGTTGCCTCGGACCGGACGGAGTGATCTACTATGGCGAGGTCAATCGCGGGCCGACGCGCGTGCTCGCATATCACCCGCCCTACCTCTCGCCACCCTGCGCGACCGGCAGGCGAAGGCGTTGGGCGGATAGCCCGGAGCTGCGAGAATGGGAGGCATGGGTCGGGGCCAATCGCGAGCGTTGGGAGGTCGAGTTCGGTAAGCCAGTCGAGCGCAATCGCCATCGCTATCTCCCTGGCGCGCGGCTGGTTGATCCAGAGCGGTTCCTGGTGCGCCTGGGCCCCGATGATCCCCTGGGCGAAATCGCGTGGTATGAGTCGGCGATTCAGGCCTTGGTCCTCGGGGCGCAGCCTCTGGTGTATGGCGCAACCGGCGGGTGGCGGGCTCACCTGTTTTCATGCGATGGTCAGCAGGTGCGGCCGCTGGGTCTGATAGCGGATAGTGAAGCTGAGGTCACGGGGTTGGTGGCGCTGGCGGATGGCACTCTGGTTGGATCGGTTCTGACCAAATCCGGAGCGGCACTTTTCCGCTATGCGGTGGATGGAGCGCCCGAACGTATGTCAGCGGCGCTGCCCGGGCAGGGCGCCGTCCGGCTGTGCGCCGACTCGCAGGGCACGGTCATCTTCGGCATGGCGGCGGGCAGCGGCGACCTGTTTCGCTTTGATCCGGCAACCGAAGAGGTCACATGTCTTGGCCGGGCTCCGGGTGAGCCACCCTCCCCTGCCTTGATTTGCGACAACCAGGGCAACGTCTTCGGCGCTTCCGACTGGGGGAGGCTATTCCGCCTGGATGCCAAGACCGCCAAACTTGAGCAGCTTGAACTCTATCTTCCCCACATGGCATACCGGCGCTTCCTGGCTGGCTGGTCGGCGGCGGTGCGGCTTGAGGACGGAACCATTTGCGGAGGCACCGCCGGCGATGGAATGCTATTCCTGCTCGACCCGGTGACTCTCACTATGCTTCGTCGCGGCAAGCCCACACCGCACGAGCACATCCAGAGCCTGGCGCTCGGTGCTGACGGCACGGTGTGGGGGTTATCGGGACAGCGCGACGATATCTGCCATGTCTTCTCCCACGACCCGCGAACGGGCGAATCGGCGGATGAGGGGGCGGTGGGCTGGAAGGTGCGGACCCTGGCCGTCATGGGGGAGGCGCTGGTATTGGGCGAAAAGCGCACCGTCTCGCGCCTGATCATCATCCGTGCGACGGCGAAATCAACCTGAAGAGGCAGCAGTGCCGGGCGAGTCGTGCAATGGCTCCTATGGGCCGGTCCTCGAGGTCGGGCAATCCAAGCAGTTGCTGGCGCACAACTGGATTGTCGAGGATGCCTGGCAAGCGCCGCGTCGCGTTCACCGGCCGCGTCGTGTCGTCATGCTTTCGATAGCGTTCCATCAGCCCCTTCATCTCCATCAGCGTGTCGAACAGCCGTAGGGTCCCAGAACTGATCTCGCCTCCTTATCCTACGCAGCGTCCGGTGCCTCGGCGTGGTTGAAGTGAGGGAGCCGGCTCTGTTCGCAAATCAAGCGGCGCTTGGGAGGGGATGAGGGAAGGCGGCGCGGCGCGGGCCTGCGCGTGTAAACGTGCTGGCAGAAGGACGCCGGCGCGGAATCCGCTCGAAGGCGTAAGCTCAGGCGGCTTTGCGGTAGTAGTCGTTCACGAGGCCGCCGGGTACTCGCCGGCAGGCGACCTCTCCCTCGGTGGGGTAGTCGCGAGGCCCGGCCGGAGCGTGGAGACCAAGCGCGCGGTGCGGCTGGCGCGCATTGTAGTAGCGGACGAACTCCCGGAGCACCCAACGCAGGTGGCTCTCGCTCAGGATCATTATTCGGTCCAGGCACTCTTGCCGCAGGCTGCGAATCCAGCGTTCCGCATAGCCGTTCGGATCGGGAGACCTTGCCGGCAGCCGGATCACCTTGGTGCCTACGGCCTGCACTAGAGCGTCGGCGTGTCGGGTGTACTTCTCATCCCGGTCGTGGATCAGATTGTACCAGCCACTTGCCTGTAGAACCGCTCTAGTGCTCTGTCAACATTATATTGACGGGTATAATCGCTTGAGTTTGATGCGTGCGTCGGGGGTAGTGAAGCGCCAGTCCACGCCGGTAGCGACGGCGTTGCGGGCTTCTTCCCAGGCCGCTGCCTCGTGCGCCAAAGTTGCGATGTCACTGATGCGCCGATCCAGGCACTGGCGCTCCAGCACGCTCAGTTCGATTTCCGCCATGTTGAGCCAACTGCCATGCTCAGGCGTATAGTGGACCTCCAGTTTCTCCGCCAGCCGCCTGGCCTCGGCTGGCGCGAAGGCTTCGTACAGGCTGGCCGGAGTGCGGGTATTGAGATTATCCAGCACCAGCACGATCCGTTCCGCCTGGGGATAATGAATGTCCACCAGGTCTTTGATGACCTGCGCGAAATCCAGCTTGGTGCGCCGATCCCGCACCCACACGTGGCGCGAAGCGCGCAGGGGCTCAAAGCACAGAAACAGGCTGCACACACCGTGGCGCGCGTATTCGTAGTCCTGCCGGGCGGGTCGCCCAGGTTCCATCGGCAGCGGCGCTCGCGCGTCAGCCAGAAGCTGAGTGCTGACCTCATCCAGACACACCTGCGGACGCTTCGGGTCGTAGGGCCGCTGATAGACGTCCAGCACGTCCTCCATGCGCCACACGAAGCGCGCATTGTCCTTGGGAGGAATGCAGTAGCGACGCTTCAGCCAGGGCTTGAGCGCCCCCTTTTAAGCGTCTGGCGGACGCACTCGTGCGACACGCTCTGGACATATTCCAACGTCACCATGCGATCGGCGAGCAATCTCAGGCTCCAGCGCCCATGTCCTTCAGGCGGGGTGGAGCAGGCGAGGGCGATCAAGTGGGCCTCGGCTTCCCCGTCGAGTCGAGGAGCACGATGGTTGGCATGCCTGCGCCGAGTCAGGGCGGCTTCCAGGCGCTGCTCGCAGAAGCGCTGGCGCACCCGCCCCACTGTGGAGGCGCCCACATGCAGCGCCTCGGCAATGGCCGCATCCGCTAAGCTCGGCCCCGCCGCGGAGGTATCTGCGGCCAACAAGATGCGCGCATGGGTCAGCTTGCGCGCCCGCTGCGTGCCGGCAGACACCAACTGGCACAACTGTTGGCGCTGCTTCTGTGACAGACGTACGACATACTGCTTCTTCATCCTAGGTCTCCTTGAGACCCCAGCGCGGCCCATTGTGCCTGGCAAGGATACCCGGCTTACCTGTATATGTCAAAGTAAGATTGACAGAACACTAGGCCGTAGCGAGAGAAAGGAGCATGGAGATGATTAGCCACCCATTCCCGATGGTTGAGCCGGAGGTTGTAGTCACGCCCCGCCCGGACTCGCCTCTCACCGAAGTACGGTTGGGAGACGCGGGCGGATTCTTTGTGCCACTCGAGGTCGGGGCCGAGGTTAAGTGGTCATTCTACGACTGGCCGGAGCGCGTCCTCACTAATGTCTCCTACACGCGTGTGATCGGAACGATCAAGTACCGAGGGGAGGAGTGCCTCGACATTGTAGACCGGGTGATCTTCCCGGAGGAAGAGCAGTGGGTAGGCCGATGGCTCTATGCCAGATCGGAAGAGAGCCTGCGCGGCCTGCTGTTCGAGTCTCGCGACTCGGAAACTCGCGCGAAGATCGAAGAGGTTGACGCTACTCCCTTCCGGCTGCGACTTCGACTGGGAGACACTTGGGAAGGACACGAGGTCTTCCGGTGCGGGACCGAGGTCCGAGGAGCCGGCCAAACGCACCACGCCGTGGTTGATGGCTCTTTTGAAGTTGCCCTGCCGGCCGCGCGCTTGCTTTGCGTGCGTCAGACCATGTGGATTCTGGATGTTGATGGCCGCGGCCTGACTCTGGCCGAACTCTATGTGGCCGAGAGTGGGCGAAGCGTCTACTGGTGTCGCTTCAATGGTCCCGCGTACCACAACTATGACCAGCTTGAAACGACACCCAGACGCGAGCACGCTGGAATTACCTGGCGTCTCTACTACGACTGCCTGCCCGATATCTCGCTTGCGCAGTAGCAGTCCCCGGCCGCGAGAAGGCATGCCCAGCAGGTGAGCGGCTTGATGCTCGCGTTGTGAAGGGGACCCCTACTCAGCGCGGGACGAGTTCAGCGTGGCGGCGTTCTCCGTTCTTTCACATCCCGGAGGGAGGTTCGAAAGTGTCGAGTGCTACTCCGGGTTGGAATCGAAATGGCTAGGTCGCCTGTGGCGACCGCCATCCCAGCCCGAAGGGCTTAGGGACCGGCCGAGGCCGACCCCCAAGAAACCCGCACGAATACTGGATTCTCTACCTTCGGACGGATTGGCGGTCGTCCGAAGGAATCAGAGAAAGAGAGGCCCGAAGGGCGGTTTGGGGGGTCAAACGGGGCGAAAAAGGGGCGAGCCGTCCGAAGGTCTGCGACGGGGAAAGAGGCGAGAATGAGGCTATTACACGCCGAAACCCGCCTGTCGGTCAGGCGGGCTTTCAGCGACGGACAATGCATCAATAGAGCATGATGGTGGTGCGACTGTCAGCCATCCGCGTTCAACAGTTTGCGAAAATCTCCGCCGATGCCGAACTGGGAGCTGTATCTGTACTCGACCCCGATCCAGGCCCCGAAGTCTCTAAGTTCCTCGGTGACGGCACGGTGGAGGTCGGCCCACCAGGGATTGGCACCTCGGAAGTCGGCCCACTGGTACTCGCCTCTGGTTGCCAGTCCGTTGTCATAGACATAACCGGCTAGCACCGTCTCCATCTCCACGAAGCACGCGAGGCGGGTGCGCACATCGGTGGTGCCCCGGATGCGGGTGATTAGCGGGGCGATGTCATCTGCCAGCACCGGCATGCGGCGGACCACCCAAGGAAGCCAGCGATCATAGGGGGCGTAGCGCCTGTTCGCTAGACAGACGAAGTGGAATACCTCACGCAGTCCCTCGCTCAACATGAGGTCGGCCGCCACCTCTTCACTGTGAGCCACCGCGCGCTCCGCTTCGTACCGTTGCACGCCAATCCGTATGGCCCGTCCCGCAAGCTTGAAGCGCCACACGCTATCGGGAAAGTAACCGAACGCCCTCCTCCGATTCGTGAAGTCACCAGTGGGATCGTGGAAGACCTCACCGTTCGTCACATGACACAAGGCTTCGTCGGCGATGAGGAGCCACTGCCGGTCCCGCGCGGGAGGGACGGCGAAGGAAGTCATGGATGAGAAGAACTCGTCGACCGTCCACGCCCGGATGCCATTCACGAATCCGGGGCAGTCCGACCGCTTGAATCCCGCGTACTCCCAGGGTAGGTGCTCGAACACGTAGGACTCGATCTTCTTCAACACCTCCGATGGCAGCCGATCGCTGAAGATCTGGAATCCGGGTTCCCAGCAGTGGTCCCGGGAGACTTCATCGTCTGCGCCCAGACGATCCGATGCAAACCCCACAGACGCCACGGCGAGTAGCGGGAACTGCTGCGGGAACGCCTGCATCAGCAGCGGCTTGCCACAGTCATTGAAGAAGCTCCGGTGTAAGTCCAATCCCTTCATCTCTCGCGCTCTCCTTGTGGGTCGTGCACCAACGAATTCCGCCCCTCATCGTTCTGTAAGGCGCGTCTATCTTACGACAAGGATGGCTTGCCATTCAATAGAGCTGACTTGCGTCTCGGTTCTACAAGTGTTCTGGGGTTTGTTGCTGCGTAGCCAATCTCCAGCCAGTAGGGCGGCCAGCAGGCTCAGGGCTTCATGCTGTATGGCCATGGGGAAGCCACGCTCCCCGTCCAGCGGCGCGCATACTATGGGTCATCGGACGGGAGTTCGAAGTGTCGGGTGGTCAGCGCGTCCGAATCGAACCCCGAGGAAATCGAGCCTCGAGAGACTGGCGTGAACGCTGGACTCTCTAGACTGTCGACTAGAATTGTGGACGAGTTGGCCGAAGTCCACTCCGCCGGAGGCGGACAAGAGTTTTCAGAGAAAGAGAGAGCAAACCCCGTTTTGGTGAGACGCGGGTTCGAAGCGCGTGAGTCCTACTCCGCTCTGACCTGACCGCGAACTCCGAAGCCACCTTCGACGAAGCCAGGATTTTCCTGGCTGTCTCTGTTTCGGACTGATTTGCACAAGTCTCATGGAAACAGAGACAGAGACGCCGAGAAGCCCGTTTCGGGGGTGAAAGTGGCAGTCTTTGGGGGGCAGGCTCGTCCGACGGGCCAGGGCACCGCAATCGCCACAGACCGCCACATCGGGCCGACCGGGCTTCGGACCGACCGAGCAGTTTCGATCCCGGGTCATTTTGGTGCTGGTGGAGGAAAACGACCTGCCATCGAAACGTCTCCGCCTCGGACGTGCTCGGAGAGTTCGATGCCAGAGCGTTTTGGACTAGGAAAACGGTCTGGGATCGAAACGTGCGCAGAAGTCCGATACTCCTGCTGGCACCGACGCGCCGGGCGGGGACCGTAGGTTGGTAGCGGGGACCTGCTATGTGGCCATTCATAACGCTCTCGCAGCCTGGCTCACGCGGCGGTGGCAGCTGCCTCAGAACGGTAGGCGGGCGGGCCTGATCCCACGAACACGGGGCCCTGCAAACGGCTATCTCCACGGTGGTGAAGGCGCTGGTCTTGTGCGCTCGATGAGCAGGATGCCGGCGCATGGACTGCCTTTCGGGCCGTTCCCCGGGCACATGATAGGAGGAACTGCAACCAAAGGCGAGTCTAGAAGCCCGTCAGAGCGGTTTCACGGGTGGTTGACATAGACAGGGTGCCTCAAGGATGTGCGCAGAGCGGGTGGAGAAACGCCGCCCACCGGGGATGGCTAACGGTTGCACAGAGGCGGTCGTGTGGAAGCCGACAGTGCAAGATGACCGCGGGCCCGGGAGATCACCCCAGACCGTGCCGACGGTAGAACCAGGTTTTCACCCCCTGCACCAGGACCAGGTAGGTCACCGTCAGCACGACTAGGGCTCCGAGCAGGAGCGCCGGTAGCGGCCCAAACCCCAGCCAGGGGCCCAGCGGCGTGTACGGCCACAGCACGCCAATCAGGACGATGGCCGCCACGCTGATGAGCATCGTTCTGCTTGGCCGGCTGCGGAAGGGGTTCGCGGAGGTGCGGATGACGAAGACCACCAGCGTCTGCGTAGTGAGCGATTCCACAAACCACCCGGTGTGGAAGAGGCGCTCGTTCGCGTGGAACAGCCCCAACAGGACCCCAAAGGTGAGGAAGTCATAGACCGAGCTGATGGGTCCCATGACCACCATGAGCTGGCGGATGAAGTCCACGCGCCAGCGGCGAAGGTGACGCAGCAGCTCCGGGTCCACGTTGTCGGTGGGGATGCTGAGCTGCGAGGTGTCGTAGAGCAGGTTGTTGAGCAGGATCTGGGTCGGCAGC
>Ga0315280_10009364_pt1 | contig 12585 bp, 20 predicted proteins | sample YL17G06_40_MG_FD_203697 | JGI IMG/M metagenome (GOLD analysis project Ga0315280, IMG submission 203697) | Sediment microbial communities from Yellowstone Lake, YNP, Wyoming, USA - YL17G06_40 | ecosystem: Environmental > Aquatic > Freshwater > Lake > Sediment | place: USA: Wyoming | collected... | reverse complement strand
TACCGAATGGGAGAATTATTCCTTATGGTAGAGAGCGGGAAGAGATTGAAAGAGCTGAAGTTATTCCAGAGCCTAAATTGAGGCCGCCTGCTGCTAATTTGTGGCGTTGGCTTTACGACACTTTTCAGATTGGAGCTGTCGAAGTTTGGGATGAAAGCTTAGGCAAGTATGTGAAGAGTTTTAAAAGTTTAGACGAGGTTAAGAGAGCGTTTTATGCTTTGCCGAAAGATGAGCAGGAAGCATTGATTGCACAGTATAGAGCTTATATGCCTAAGTTCAAGTATCCTGACATGGAAACTTTTTTGAAGGTGAAGCATAATTTGACGATGGATGATTTGGCTAAGTTGTCTAATGAGGAGAAAATTAAGCTGTGGAACGAGTATTGGTCTGAAGCCTAAAACATTATAAGGCTTTGAATTACTTAATATTTTAAGGGAATGTTATGGTAGAAGATGATTTGAGAATTACGAATGAGATTTGGCGAAAATGGGACGAGCAGAAGATTACGCCACCTATGACTTGGCAGCAGCTCTGGGATAAAGTGCGAGAATACATTAAAGCTGGAAAAGACCCATACGATATACTGCGAGGACCAGCCCCATCGAAAGAGTGGATGGAGAAGAAAGGATTCGTAGAAGCTAAACTGCCTTGGCCTAATCCTGAGCCTGAAGCAATCGTTGAAGAGAAGGAACTTCAAACTTTTCATCCAGAGTTGCTTGTTACGATAGTGGGCGCTTGGCGTTCAAAGAGGACTCTGAATTTTTGGGATTGGGTCATTCATCCAGTCGAGAATGGTGTGCTAGTAGGACTTCGAGAAGCAAGTAGACCTCATGAGTTTTTCTCCATTGATGTTATTCAGAAGATAGGTGCTCATCATTCTAACTCAGACAAGCTTAAAGATTTGTTCACTGGAAGAACGTTAGAGGGCTATGTGGAAGCGGCAAAGGTTAGAACGTTAGAAACGTTCAAAGGAGCAACGTTCTATTTTGAAACTAAGGAAGAGCGTGAACGGGCAAGAGAGCTTTTAGCGAGACATAAGTTCTATTTTCCATATGGTCCAGACTTCAGTTTAACAGCTATTGATGACCCAGATTATATGCTTGAAATTTTGGCAAGCGAAGGCTTCGACACTTCTAGGGTTTTGGTTGAGAGATAAATGCTTGATGCTGACTTTCAAGAATTGATGCGTCATAAACCTGAACTTAGACCTCTTTTTGAACGTGTTAAAGCAAGCAGTAGGTATCAGGCATTTTGGCGTTTGAAGGCTAAGTATAAGCTTGACCGAACTGTGAGGTCGTCAGCTTTGTTGAAAGCTCAGTTTGCTTTGGGCAAGATTGCTTATGCTAATTTTGGGAAGAAGGGTTTCGACGAGAATGGCGTGCCTATTGTTGCTTCCAACATAGGGAAGGGAACGAAGGGAAAGAAGTATAAAGAGAAGAAGATTCCTGAATGGCAAAAGATGGTTGAAAGAATTAGAAGAAGAGAAGAGGCAATAGTAGTTTAGGGAAATTCTACGCCTAGGGCAGAGTCAACTAATTCTACGAAGCATTTCACTATTGTTTTCAGTTCGTTGATTTGGGCTGCGTTCAGCGGAGTATCTTCTATTCTCATCGCTTCAAATTCGCTTAACAGATTCCTTGCCCTATCATGCGTATCAAATTTCTCTCCAAGTTTTTTCTCCTGGTAAATAATTAAGGTTTGTAAGCGTTTCTTGATTTGGTCAACTTCTTTCTCCAGCTTTTCTAATCGAGACAGCATCTCATCCGACATTTTTCATTCTCCTACTTGTATTTGTAAGCATAAATCTTTTAAAGTAGATAACGCTTATGATATTATCGTATAATTGGAAGGAGGATGAAAATTGGCACGTGAACCTATGTTTGGGCTTATCGTCGCGAAGGCTCCTCCGTGGAGCAGAAAGAGAATGTATCTGCGAACGCCAGCTCCGTGGGTAGGCAACAGAAACGCGTTGAGTAATCCACAGAAGAAAGCTTGTGCGGCTCTTGCTGACGCTGCTTATGCGGCTTTTGGAACAATGGGCAAGATTTTTTACAAGGGTGTTAGCATGCCTGCAGTTGCCGTTAAAGTTGCTGCAGCTGTTCCTAAGGGGGAGAAAGCGCACGGTGGAAAGTCCAAAGATGAAAGAAGAAATGAGAGACATGCGGCAGCGAGTGCATCAATAGCATCTTTGAAGGCGCTCATTAAATAGGCGCTGCCTCTAAGGAGTGATTTGAAATGGCTATGGCAATACTTAGAGGCGGCTGGTTCCCCGAATCTTGGGACGTTCCTGTAGCTTTGGGTCTGGGTGTAGTCATTACGGGCTACATGGGAGACACTATTGCTGGTTGGATTTCGCAGTGGATTCCTGCTGAATGGCTAAATCCAACTTCAGAGATTATCATTGGCGTTATCTTGTTCATGTTGGGTGGATGGGTTGCAGGCGACATTAGCATGTGGATTAGACTATTCTCGTTTGGCGCATTCGCAGTCGGCATTGCAGACGCAATAACGGTTTTGTTGGGGTTGGGAGGCGCTCCAGCGGCAGGAGCAGTCAGAGTGATTACATCAACACCAACGCCAACAATTTCTAGGTCTCCAGGTGTGAGGACGACTCCGGCGACGAGAAGCAACGCAGGACTTAGATACTAACTCAATTTCCCTTTTTTCTCCTAGTTTTAGCGTAAAGCTTCTTACCCTATTTTTTCGGCTTTAACGATGGTAAATTTTCCATCATAACCTTTAATCCAGAAAATTTTGTCTCCGTCTTTTATGTCTAGTTTTGTTCTTACTTCGGGTGGGATTTGAACTCGTCCTCTGTCTTGGACTTTATAGATGCCTATAATTGTGCCTTTAATTTCGGTGGTAACTGGATATTTTGGTTCGATGCCCACGTTACCCAATGTTCCCAAATTCTCCGATTAGACATATATGTGAAGTGGCTATTTTATGTTTTTGGAGGACAAGTACATGGGACAAGGTTCCTATGTCATATGCGAATGGGATTCGGTTGCTAAGGAGTACCCTAACTTTCAGCAAGCGTTCAGAAGTCTTGAGACGCAATTGATTACGAAGTGTTCTGCGGAATGGGCTCCGAAGACTTTTGGTTCTTTGACGCCTAATGCGGGACAGTTTGGAAGAACAACTTGGTTGCCTGCTTTGTTTCGTTGCGGAAATGCAACGGCACATGTGGTGGCTGGTGTTGGACAGCAATTTGGCTCTGGATTAGGAACGGTGCCTGCACCAAGGGATTGGCGACAGCTATTCATAGTTCAGGGACATCAAGAATTGCTTACTGGCGCTGGGGCTGGACATACTATTCCTGAAGATTTTAAACTTGGCTTGATGGGTTTTGCTTTTCCAAATCAGCAACAGCACATCACTGAAATCAAAATGCAGATAGGCGACAGAAAGTATGGCCGCATAAACTTGGAAGAAATGCTCAGCTACAACAAGCCCGCCATCATCTTTGAAGAAGGCTTCACCATAGATGAGGAAGAGGCTTTTGAGCTCACTGGTTATGTTGAAGGCCCAATACCAATCCATCATGACGGATGGGTTGGAGTGCGACAGCGGATTGTACCTCTCGGCGCATGCTACTACAAGATCATTGATAAAGTGCTTGGCGACTGTGGGGCAGTTATAACTTAGGAGTGGATATGGATGACAAACACGAGAGGATATGTAATCTGCGAATATGAGAAGGTAAGAGAAAGCTTCCCCAACTTCAAATCAGTCATGGATACGTTGGAAGCTAACCTGATAGCAAACGCCGAAAGCTCATGGGATCCTCTTAAGTATGGAGGAATCACGCCGAAAGCAGGAGAGTTTGGAAAAACAACAGTTATGCCACAGCTTTTCAACGGATTAACGGCTGCTTATCAGCCGCTCGTAACGTGGTATCAATGGCTTAACGCTACTGGACATAGAACAATAATGACTGGGGCAGCGGCAGGCGGAACCATCAACGAAGACTATAAGATTGGTTTGGTTGGACTGGCATTTCTCAGCAAGGCTATACGCATAAGCGAGATTAAAATGCAGATAGGGGACAAGAAACTTCCGAGAATAAACATTGAAGAGGCTTTTGCTTATGATAAGCCAGCGGTAGTCTTTGAGGATGGCTACATTCTAGATGAAGAAACAGGCTTTGATTTGTATGCTAATGTGATAACTCAGGGACCGCAGCGCATTAAACTCATTGGCATTCAATTGAATAGGGTTCCTAACAAGTTGCAAGTGACTAATACGGGAGCGCCTTTGTAGGTGATGTAAAATGGTACAAGTAATTATACAACCAAGACCGCCGGGAGATTATTGGTGGCAAAAAGCCACAGGCACACCAGAAATCCACATACACAGCGTTGAACGACACGTTCACGGAAACGGCATCAAAATAATGGTTCACGGCGAAATCAAAATAGCTGCTGGAGAAATCGTTTATGCCCGAGAGCTAAAACTCAACACTCTTGACGTCTTAAAGTTGACGCCTGAAGTTGCCGCACACGATCTCGGACACGGATTCATAGCTAACAAGTGGATTTACCGTAAAGGCGAATACGACAACTTTGCAAGCATAGACATTTATGACGACAATGGAACGTGGCAAGACGCTACGCAGAGGGGCGACGGTAGCATCTGGCTAGACTTCGACGCCAAAGGCGAGTAATAGGAGAGAACTTTCGCCTCTGTAAACAACAAAAAGTGAGGTTTGAAAGTTGGGTGGATTAGAAGACTTTAGAAACTGGAGTGACGGATGGCTTAGAGATGGCCATTTCATAAGCTACGTCAGAGATGGAGTGCACTACTTTGAACATATTGCTCAGCGAGACTTAGCACATTGGGTTTATCCCTGGCACGAAACGATTACCGCGTTACACGATAGTGGACCAGTTGTGCCGGCAGAATTTGAAATTACCAAGGGCTACGACGAAAAAACTAACACGAACAACATTTGGCAAGTGATTTTCGGAATTAAAGGAGAAGTCTACATTTACATTGAATTGCCTACAGACATTCACCGACACGGCATTCCTAAAGTGCCTAAACCAAGCAGCGTTAAGCGAGATGTATCGCATTTCGAAGAGTGGATGAGCGCTTTCAATGAACCAACATTCATAACAGAGCATTTCATGATGCGACCTGAAACTCCGCAAATAGCTCTTTCAGCCTATAACCCTAACAACATTGACATGCCTGATGTGAAACTGAACTTTTTCATATCTAAAATGGTGACGGAGCGGATAGGCACAGTTGAGAATGGACGTCAAGTACCTAAAGCAGACAGATGGGCTGAAACCTTAGATAAGCTATACAGGCGACTGATACCGCATAGACCGATAACTTTGCTGCCAGTGCGTATGCCTGCGGAGGCTCCTGCGGGAGAGTGAGTTTAATGGAGTTCACTAAGGCATTTATAAAAGACCTTGGACTTCAACGTGAAGTTGTTGACGCTTTGCCCTACGCCAATGTAGGCGGAGCCTGGATGGGAAGCTTTGAGGTAACTATACCTGGACAAAATTGGCAGTCAATCTTGAATCACGTAGTTCCAGCGGGGCAACAACTGAAAATGCTATTCATGCGAGTGTGGACTCAAGCTGATGGAGCTAAATTCTGGATCTACCAAACAAATCCAACAGCACTAGGACAGACAGGAGTGGTTGAAGCTTTTCCAGTAGTGGGAAGTGTTCCAAGCGGAACCCGCGACTATCCAATGCTTGAAGCTGCGGGAGCAGAAGTGTTGCGTGGAGGCTTAAGAGACCCAATTCATGTGCTTGAAGGAAGCATAGAGTTCAGAATACTCGGGCCAGTGCCAGCGTCAGGCGACAGATATGCGCTTGTGTGGTGGGGAGTTGAAAAGACGCCGGAGCCATAAATTCCCTTTTTTTGTGAGGAATGAAGTTAAATGCTTCATCGGCATGGTTCAAGTCCATCATGGACAAAACACACAACTGAAGACCGACTGAGAATAATAAATCGATTGCGCATGACCAATGGCTGGATTCATCACACCACAATCTCGCAACCATAATCTCTCATTATCCCTCTTTTTTTTTTTATATATTCTAACTTTTTCGGTTTTAATACAAAATGTCCTGTAAAAGGGAAATCATTTAGTTTATTAAGATTCAAATCATAACAATCGAAATCTTGACTAAGATTCTTGATAAAATCATTGAGTTTAATGCCTCGTGCTTCTATCTGCAGATTGTGTAATTCAAGAATTACAATGCAGTCTTTGTTTCTCTTGAAAAACTCTTTTGCTCCTTCAAATAACTCTACTTCTGAACCTTCAATATCAATCTTCATAAAATCGATTTTCACATCTCTCTCGAAGTCATCAAGTTTTATCGTTGGAATAACTTCAACATGATAAACATTGTTGTCTCTCGGATGGATGTATATTCTACTTATGCATTGTGCTCCTTCCCTCCAAAATAAATGGTCTTCTCCTGTAACATTTGAGATTGCTTTGTTTAGTAAAGTAATGTTCTTGACATTATGCAACTTTACATTGGCTTTTATTATTTCGATAGAAGATTGTACGGGCTCAAAGGAGTAGATTTTGCCGGTCTTAATTCTTGTAGATGCTATAAGACTGAATAATCCGATATATGCTCCTACATCCACAAAAACCGAATCGTCCTTTAGATTTTTTAGCAAAAACTCTTGTACAGCCATTTCATGATTTACAGTTATTCTACATTCTTCATGGTCATAAGTATAAAAATTACCTATTGAAGGACTGTGGCAAAGTTTCATGCGATACGAACCTCCATTTTTAGTTCTCCATTAGTTTTTGCTCGCGCATTTCACGTAGGTTAAGGTGAGGATTGTTGCGATAGCGGTTTACCTCTTTGAAAATTAGGTCTTCAACATATTTTTCGTTGCTAAAGTGCATTTTTCCATCTTTAAGCATTACTTCTTTGTTTGTGAATTTGAACATATCGTTGAAGCTTATGTGGTGTTCGTCGCTGATGTGGATAACGTAGCTTTTTTTGTCTAAGACAAGTTTGGCGCCTAACCTTTGTAGACAGACTGATGCAAAACTGTCTTCACTGCCCATCTGCCCACAGAACTCTTCGGGGAAACCGTTTATGTTAAGGATAGCTTCAGTACGGATGCTCATGTTGCACGAATAAAGCCACCCAATAGGAAGTATATTATAGGTTTCAATGATTTTACCTGTGTCTTTGTCGAGAACTACAAATTTGTCGCGGTCATAACCTTCGCGATAGTCTTTCGTAAGATTTAGTCCCTCTAACTGTATGGTTTGTTGTTCAGGCTTCGCACATGAGGGACATTTATCTATAAAGGATAATTCATGGGTTCCATGGGATAACCCAGCCATACCATCAAATCCAAGATTAAATGCTTGGATGTGACGAGAAAGCCAGTTAGGGGGAAGCCAAGTGTTGTCGTCGTGGAAAACCAGAAGTTCTCCTCTTGCATGAATAATTCCAGTGTTTCTAGCTGAAGAAGGACCTGGGCGAGTGTTAACATTTTCTTCTTCGCTGTGAAACCAAGATTTATCTTTAACATAAACTATGGGGAAGGAGTAGCCTTTGAAAAGTTTCTGCACTTCATCTTTTCTTTTGTCATATAGTCCATCTACAACAATGTACTCGAAATCTCTGAAGACTTGTTGCTCCAGTGAGTCAAGCATTAGTTTCCATCGTGGAACAGGTCTAATTGTAGGCAGAATAACGCTTACAAGTGGTTTCATTCTATCCTCTCCAGAATTAAGACTAAGTTTAGAAGCCAATTTTTTATTGATAATGGAGCTAATAGAGAGTAAAACCAATTAACCATGTCTCGACGTACTTGCCACTCATCTCTTTCAAATTTATCAAGCCACCAAGATTCCTTTCTAACGGTTACATGACCTGCTACTGCACATCCCTCAAGTTCAATAGGAATAGGTGCTCCCTTCTTTAGAACGTATCCCTCCTCGACTCTTCCTTGTAAACCGCCACTACCTGCAATCGCAATTTCAAGGAAAATCCATTTGTGAGCTACGCGAAACATTTCAGAAATGACAAAATCTAAGTCTTCAACATAAATGTGTTCCCAGAAGTCTAAAGCTATTAGAAGGTCAAAACTATTGTTGGGGTATGGCCAAGGTTTAGTGGCATCGTGACATCTTAGCCATTCAGACTTACATCGTGCAAATCGCCCTTCATTTATTGCCCATTTAGACCAGTCAAATCCAAATGCTTCTATTCCAATGTTTCGGGCGTAAGCCACGATGGGTCCACGTCCACAACCAACATCTAATAGGTTTTGGGGGTTAAACATGGTTTTCCACGCTTTGATAATCTGGTCTGCACCTTTAATGTCTCCGTCTGGATTTCGGTATCCCCAATGTTCTGTGGAGCCATTAGGACGTTTAAACGCCTTTCCTTTTTTGTCGGCAAAGTAGCATTTATCATACCAATCTTCAGTGAACTTTTCCATCTTTTAACCTCTCGATAACTTTATAACATATCGCATATATATCTTGTGTTGAACAAAATGGCAACTAAAATAGACATTACCCAAATTCCCAGAGCCATATTGGAGAAAGCTATACAACTTGATAATTCTTTAAAGCGAATATTTCTCTGTCTATATTGTTGCACTAAGCCTGTGATGGCTATTGAGGTAGCTCAGAAGGTAGGTTTAGCTAGAGCCTATGTTCATATGCGGTTAATTCAGCTTGAACGAATGGGTTATGTAAAACGTAGTCGAGAAGGAAGAAAGGTCAAATTTAAGGTGATATGATGCGGTTAATGTGGCTTTCAGATAGAATGCTTGGAGGAAGCTCAGCGTATTCTAAGATTACGTTTGAAACATGCACTCGTTTAGCCAGCAATGGTTATCAAGTAGCACATATTCCTATGGGCAGGTCGAACCTTTTAGGAAAGAACATTTATCACGGCGTTTTGCTTTATCCAAGCGGTGATGACCCATGGTGCGAAGACGTAGCATTGCGTGATTATTTAGATTTTAAAGCTGACATGCTTATAACATTAAAGGAACCATGGGTGTTCAGATACGTTTACAAAGACCCAATCAATTTTGTGCCTACAGCTGTAATTGACCACAGCCCAGTTTCAGGTTCTATAACTTCTCGGTTAGCAGTAGCGTTTAAGGTGATAGCTATAAGTAGGTTTGGACAGATGGAACTTAGAAAACAAGGCATTGAGAGCGAGTATATTCCTCACGGAGTCAGCGAGGTGTATCGTCCTCTAGAAGATAAAGTTGCTTGTCGAAAAATGTTTTTCCTAGAAAAAGACGATTTTGTAGTAGGCATAGTTGCCATGAACCGAGCGCGAAAAATGATACCTAGAATGTTGCGAGGCTACAAACGCTTTTTAGAACTAAATCCCGACGCAAAAAGTCATTTACTGCTATGGACAAGCGTCGTACCTGACACTCGACCCGAAGATGCATTGCCTGTGGGCGTTGCAGACGTAGGGGTAAATTTAATTCCTGAAATTATGGAGCTTGGTTTGGGAAGTCCACCTAACGATGTAAGATGGTTCAAACCTGAAGAATGGTCCAAACTCATGGCAATGGGAGGATTACTTGAGTGGGATCCTACTGGAGGATGGGACATGGTGAAACTCTATAACACTATGGACTGTCTTCTACTATGTTCAGGTGGCGAAGGGGCTGGGCTTCCGCTTTTAGAGGCAGCTGCGTGTGGTGTACCAGGAATAACTACAGATTATGCTGCGAGTCCAGAATATGTTGGGCCTGGTCTAGTGGTTCCTTGGAAGGATTATGTTATTTATGACACTTATGGAAGTCGTCGTGCTCTGGCAGACATTGACGCTATGGCAGAGGCGTTGACGAAAATATATAATGCGGATAGGGAGAAGCTTGCGAAGAAAGCTCTTACGTTCGCTGAAAGATACAGGTGGAACAACATTATAGAAACCTATTGGAAGCCATTCCTCAATAAATGCGCCGAGGAATTATATCCTCTTGTAAATGAGTCGGGGGTAACATCGTGGGCTTAAACATTGCGATGGTGACAACGTGGAAGACACGCTGCGGAATCGCTACGTACAGTGAGAACTTGGTTAATGCTCTAGCTAAGTTGGGAGTAAATGTTTATGTTGTTAGGGTTTCTAGGTTTGGAAAGAAAACGCCTGAAGTTCTAGAGAATGTTGTGGACAGCATACCTGTTGACAAGGTAGATTTAGTTCACTGTCAACATGAATACGGCATCTATCAAGAGTTGGAGCGTGCCTTCTACCTCTACCTTCATCTCAAGTGTCTAGGAAAACCCATAGTTACGACCATGCACTCAACAGGTGTTAACATACAGACTGATAATGGAATTGCTACAAAGTCAGACCGTGTTATTGTTCACAACAAGTTTTGTGCACAGAGGTGGGGATACCCTGCAACTATTATTCCGCATGGGGCTATGTCATGTGAGACGATTCCTATAGATGATGCTAAACGTAGCTTAGGCTTTGACGTTAGAACGCCGATTGTAGGCTACTGCGGTTTTGTTTCGTCCTATAAGGGATTAGAACGTTTGATTGAGGCGATGATGAACATTCCTAAAGCGGCTTTGCTTATTGCTGGCGGATGGCATGTTGAGGAGAAAACAGAGTACATGGTGCGGTTGAAGGAGAGAAGCTTAGCGGTTCTGCCTAAACGTTGCCAATGGCTTGGATACGTGCCCGATGAGCAGTTGCCCACAGTTTACGGAGCTATGGATTTAGTGGTTTATCCTTCCAGATTCGCAACCGAGTCAGGTGCATTAATAATGGCTTTAAGCCATGGAAAAGCTGTCATTGCGAGTTATTTACCGCCGTTTATCGAGAAGGAGAAGCAGGGAGCGTTAATGACTTTTAAGAGTGTACCTAACCTTACTTTGAAGATAAAGAGGCTGTTGAAGGATGAGGCGTTGAGACATAAGTTGGAAGAAGGCGCTAGGCAATACACAGAGAGAAATTCATGGACAAAAATTGCTTCACAGCACATTAAGCTCTATGAACAGCTAGTTAAGAAATCATAAAGGTTTTTAGGATAAACCCCTTATTCTATCTTGTGAGCAAAAATGAGTGTGGATAAGACTAAGATGGCAGAGGCTATGCGGAAGGCTGTTGAGGAACAGAATAAGAAGATGCGGGAGGCTTTTAAAAAGAAATGTTAGGAATGTTTCATTTACTTCCATTGCTGAAAGGCTGGGAATATAAGGTTCACGATTTGTCAAGAACTGTTGCTAGAGGTGCGATGCCCCAAGAACTTTCTATATCTGAAACAGGGTGGCTTATAGGAATTGCGCTAATATCCGATGACTGTTACGGTACGTTATATATTGACTGGCAGGGAGCTGATCTACAAACATTAAGCTGGACTTGGAATGCAGAGATAGGCAGATTGCTGGGTAGCTTTGCTCAAGACCCTGGTGGTTGGGTACAAAGGTATTTTAGACCAGCCCCCAATTCTACGCTTGGTATTTATATAAGTGTTGTTTTTAGTGGAGGCTATCAAGGGTCTACATTTCCTTATGTTCCCACAGTAAAACTCAAGTTAGCTCTTACCAACGATAGCACCCAAGCATCCGCGAGCGTCAGGACAGTAGCGACCGTTATTGCCATTACTGATAAAAAATTGTTTATACAAAGTTTACGGCGGGTTTTGGATGCGAATGCGTCTCTGGAAATTGATAAGGCATTAGAGGTTATAGGTCCTGCATTATTTGAGGAGGAGAAAAAATGAGTAAAGATGTTGGAGGCGGACTGGATTACGCTTTAACCAAGCGTCATTACGATGCGGATGATTCTGTCACTTTAGTAGTTAACGGAGTAGTATTGTTAAATGGTATTCCTTTTCTTGCTGCTGCGCCAACCTACTATGTTGTTGGGTTAATGGCTTACATAAATGACGTAAATGTTCCAGATTTTGAGAGAGGATGGACTCTGTTTGCTCATGGACAAGCTGCGGCTCCAGCGTGGCTTGCACCGTTTCTAGCGGCTTTGGGTATAACGTGGCCTGCTGAAGTGCCTGCGTTTGAAGCTAAAGACTTGCTGTTTTACTCGGACGTGGACTGTTTTGTTCAGTTTGAGGGACCAAATCGCGTAAGACATTTTATTCCTGCTAACACGTTTATGAGGTTTCATAGGCGATGTTTCATGTTTTGGGTTCAGGGAGTAGCTGCTAACGGAACTTTGAGGTGTTGGATAGAGGGGTGACAGGTTATGCCAGAAGCCGCATCTGACGCAATACCTGGAGTAACGCATCTAACGACAAAAGTAAGTCCTGCAGAAGGAACTACAACTGCTGATGGAGCCTTAGACGGAACCACAGTTGTGGACACCACTAGAACAGAGGCAAACAACCATTGGAACAACATGGCTCTGCTCATTACCAGCGGAGCACAATCTGGTCAAGTGAGAGAAATAACAAACTGGGTGCTTGCCACAGGAACGTTCACTGTTAATCCTGCTTTTGGCGGTCAGATATTAGCGGGAGTAACCTACGAGGTTTTGACCCAGTTACCAGCAGACATAGATGTTGCCGCCATTGAGGCAAAATTAGATGATCCTGCAACTGGATTGGCAACGATCAAAGCGGAAGTGA
>Ga0315280_10009363_pt1 | contig 12585 bp, 11 predicted proteins | sample YL17G06_40_MG_FD_203697 | JGI IMG/M metagenome (GOLD analysis project Ga0315280, IMG submission 203697) | Sediment microbial communities from Yellowstone Lake, YNP, Wyoming, USA - YL17G06_40 | ecosystem: Environmental > Aquatic > Freshwater > Lake > Sediment | place: USA: Wyoming | collected... | reverse complement strand
TTTTGGCAGCGCTCATGCCTGCAAGGCCACCTCCGATGACCAAGGCTGTTTGATTGATCTTGATTCGGGGGGCAGACATGGGTTCAAATAAGGCGACTTTCGCCACAGCCATGCGCACAAGATCCTTCGCTTTCTCTGTACCCGCCTTTGCATCACCGCCGTGCACCCAGGAACATTGATTTCGAATATTCGCCATCTCAAAAAGGTATTTGTTGATGCCTGCATTGATCACTGTCTCCTGAAAGAGAACTTCATGGGTTAAAGGGCTGCAGGCAGCCACGACCACCCGGTTCAGCTTCTGTTCTTTGATCACCTGGGCCATCTTATCTTGGGTGTCCTGAGAGCAGCTGAAGAGATTCTCCTCCACATGAACCACATCCGGCAGGGTTCGGGCATATTCAGCAATGGCTGGAACATCCAACACGCCTGCGATATTGGTTCCACACTTGCAAACAAATACACCAACCCGTGGAAATTCTCCCCGGACATCGATCTCCTCGGGGATGACCTTGGTCTTCGTCATGGACCAGCGGGAATCAGCCAAAAAACTCTCGGCCATGGCAGCAGAGGCACTTGCTTCAATCACCGAGGAAGGAATATCCTTGGGGGCTTCGAAAGCTCCGGAAGTAAAGATGCCGGGCTTTGAGGTGGAAACAGGTTCAAAGCTGCTGGTGGACACAAACTGATGGTGGTTAAGTTGAATATCCAATCTTCTGGCTAATTCCACCGCTTCTTTTGAAACGCCAATTCCCACGGATAAGACCACCAAATCAAATGTCTCTTCAATCCTTTTCTGCGCCTCGTCTGTATAGCGGATGAGAAGATCGCCTGTATCACTCATCGGAAGAATCTGTGTGATTCTTGATTTGATAAAACGTACCCCCGCCTCTTCCCTGGCCCGGTTATAGTATCTCTCAAAATCTTTGCCGAAGGTTCGCATATCAATATAAAAGATGGCTGTATCGAGCCCCCCCTTCGCATGCTCTTTAGCAACAATGGCTTCTTTGATAGCGTAGGTGCAGCAGACCGCTGAACAGTAGGCCCTTGCCCCTTCATGGACATCCCTCGAACCCACACACTGGATCCAGGCGATTTTTTTCGGCTCCTTTTTATCGGAGGCCCTGACCAGATGCCCGCTCAGGGGCCCGGAGGCCGAAAGCATTCTTTCAAATTCGAGGCTGGTGACGATATTGGAGGAGCGCTGATAACCGTAGACATCATAAGCCTTCGGATCAAAAACCTCACAGCCGGGGGAGATGATGATCGCTCCGGTTTGGATGGTCAATTCCTTTTCCTTGTCTTCAAAATTGACAGCCTTGGCAGGACAAAGTTTTTCACAGACCTTACATCTCCCTTTTGTAAGAAAGATACAATGAACGGGGTCAATGGCATACTTCAGAGGAACTGCCTGGGCATACTTCACATGAATGGATTTTCTCTTAGCAAGCCCTGCATCATATTCACTATCGATCTTGGTGGGGCATTTCTCAGCGCAGAGACCGCAGGCAATACATTTCGCCGGGTCCACATAGCGTGGGTATTGAACCACTTTAACTTCAAAATTCCCCTCCTCCCCTGAAATGCTTTTCACCTCGGAGAGGGTCAACAATTCAATGTTGAGATGCCGGCCGACCTCGACCAGTTTGGGCGAGAGGATTCACATGGAACAGTCATTGGTGGGGAAGGTCTTGTCCAATTGGGCCATGACGCCACCAATGGAGGAAGACCTTTCCACGAGGTAGACATAATAGCCGGAATTAGCCAGATCCAATGCGGTCTGCATCCCAGCAATGCCTCCACCGACCACCATCACTGAACCGATTCTATTCTGTGTCATCTTAACTCCTACCTTTACCAGACGAAAAAATTACTGTCTTGTTGATTCTGTCCCCTTTTTGGTCTCTTTCTGCTCCGCTAATTCTTTTTCCTCTGCGAGTTCCGTTTCCTTCTTCAAGAATTCTTCAATTCCACTGATCGGAATCTCGTTCATCTCCAATCCAAGCGCCTTTCGATCAATGCCCAGGCTCAATCCAAGGAGCTGTGTATAAAGAACAGAGGGAAGAGGATGGTTCAAATTCCTTTGAGAAAGAATCATCTTCTGGACCTTATCGAACTGAATGTGGCAGTATGGACAAGCTGCGCAGACATAATCCGCACCCGATTTTTTCCCGTCAGTCAGTTTTTTTAAAGTCAAATCCATGGAGAGCCTATCATTGATTCCCCATAAAGGGGCGCCGCAACATTCAAGTTTCATGGGCCAATCTATGCTCTCGGCACCCGTCACTTCAACCAGTTGATCAAATAGGGTTGGGGCTACAGGGTTATCAAATCCCACCACCTGGCTGGGTCGTAGGGCGTGACATCCATAATGGGTGGCAATCTTAAGGCCCTTAAAGGTCGTGGCCATCTTCCCCTTGATCGCTTCTATTCCTATATCTTTGTGAAGAGCAGAAAGAAGATGTTTGATCTCGACCCTTCCCTCATATTTCAGGCCTTCTTTCTCGAGGGTCACATTTACTTCCTTCTTTAAAGAAGCATCCTCTTTCATAAGGTAGTCTGCTTTTTTGAGGCTGCCGTAGCAACATTTGCACAACGTCATCACATTCAAATTCTTCTTTTCTGCCAGGGCCAGATTTCTCGCCGAAGAGAGGAGGAAAACTTTGAAGTCAATATTCCTCAGGGGATATCCGCAGCAGTTAAATTCTCTGATATCGATCAATCCAACCCCGAGCTTCTCGAGAACAGCTCTGGAGGAAGATTCGTACTGGTTGAGACGGGCTGGAATGGTGCAACCAAGAAATAAGGCGAATTCCATCATTTTCTTTCCAAGGGCTGCAGGGTTTTCTCTCTCACTTGTTTGACCGCCAAATTTTTAAGTTCGTAAAGCACATCCGTGACGCAGACCCCTTGGGGACATTGTTCCTGACACTGATAACAGGTCAAACAATCCCAAAGCATATTTGAACCAAAGGCGAGATCCCTCAACCCTAATCCAGCGGCATGCATAATTTGGTGGGGCAGTAGTCCCAAGACCTCCTGAGGATTTTCATAATTACCCACCACAGGGCATACGGTGGTGCAGGTCTGGCAGCCAAAGCAAACTGAAAAAGTTTTTGCCTGAGCAGAAAGGCTCAACCCGCTTTGTAATTTTCTGTTCGTGGGAGTGAGAGGTAGAACTTTATCCTTCTTCTTCATTAAATCGCATTGAGCCGCAATCGCCTCTCTCGCCTGGATCAAGGGGTTCTCGTAATCTCTCTGAACTGTTTCTTCCTTCATTAATCCACGGTAGAAAGAAAGAGGAGAGAGAACAAGAAATTCTGGGTATCCTTTCTGAAGGAGAGTCTCTCTTATGTTGAACCATAAATCCTGCAAGTTGATCCCCACCGGACATACCACGGTGCAACGGTAGCAATTGGTACAGAGATAGACCCCCTCTTGAATATGCCTGATTTCTCTTGGGCTCAACTCCTTGCCAGAGGCAAGTGTCCTGATGGAAGCAATCTTTTCAGAAGGGAAAATATTCATATTCGTAATTTCTTCAAAGGCCATGATCACCGAGCATCTCAAACTGCAGGTTCCGCAATGGGTGCAGGCATCCAGCTCCATCGCCTGGAGAGTAGCTCTGTTCGCCGGAGATAATTTTTCTTTTCCAATGACTCCATTGGCAAGGAGGCTTATTGAACTGGCAAAGATATGGAACATTTTACTGAAGGGAAGATAGGCAAGGCTTACGAAACAGGCTAAGATATGGATGGTCCAAAGCACACTGGGTAAACGAGCTCTGTCAATGCCGAGGCCGATGGGGCTGATGATCTTGGCCACTCCATAACCGGTGAATGCCCATTGGGGCCGAGCATGACATCCCTCACAACTCGATTGATGTAACTCCTTACCTTTCTGTAAGATTACTTCGTCAAAAGGCCCTTTTAACTTTGGGGAAACCACACCAAATTCTTTCACCCAATAGGCTTCCAAAGACTTGAGTTCTTGTGAATCGCTCAGACCAGAATATTCATCCACCATCCTCTTATAATCGGAGTAGGCGACCATTTTGGTAGCTTCCAAAAAGATGCCGGAGAGCATGATGACCGCCACGATGAGGATGGCATAAATATCCATGGCATTGCTGAACATGCGAGGTACCTTCAAAATGAATCGGCGGTAAATCGCAATGATCACTCCAACGATGACCATGGCGCCGAATAGGTCTCTTAAAAACATAAAGGGATTGATCGTTGAATAATAGTTCTTCCATATGGCAATAGTGATGTATTTGTCCAGGGCATGCATCAGGAGGAGAAGCATGAAACCGCCGTAAATAAAAATGTGCATGACCCACCTGAGAGAGTCCTCCCTCAAAATTCTGAATTGAAGCAGTACATCGAGAACAAAGACTTTCAGCAGAGTAAGAATCTTTGTACTGAAAATAGTCGAGAGGATTCCCTTGATGGCAGAAAAAAACCGTGCGGAGGTTGAAATCTCTTCTGACCCTATCCCGATCTTGTATCGGAACCAGGTCGATACTTTATAAATCAGAGCGATTAGGAAGATGACCAAGGAAATGTATAAAGAAACCTTGAGGAACATATACTTATATCCCTTGACTTTGTTGAAAAGAAAAGGGTATTAAAGAACTTGTGAATTTTTTAATTTGAACGCCTCATTCCTAAACCAAATGCTTGCTTTTGTCAAGCGAAAAATCGCACTTTTTGCATCAATTTTTTATTGACAATAAATCACGGATTTACGTATCTTATTGTAACTTCCAGTCAATCCTTCTTCAAGAGGCGCCGATGCGGTTTGGGTTCCATATCTCCATTGCCGGAGGCTTTTCAAAGGTGGTTGAAAGAGCCCATGCCAGGGGTTGCGAGACCATCCAATTCTTCTCACGGAACCCAAGGGGATGGAAATATTCCCCTTTGAATAAGAAGGAGGTGGAAGAATTCCGATCATCCATCCAATCCTCTAATCTTTTCCCTGTCTTTCTCCACATGCCCTACCTACCCAATATTGCTTCCTTAAAGTCAAAATTTTACAAGCGGTCAATCCATTCGATCGTCACAGATCTTCAAAGGGCAGAGCAACTGGGAGCCCAGTATTTGATCATCCATATCGGTCACCGAATGGAGTCCTCAGAAGATCAAGCCATTGAAGCTGTTTCACAAGGGATCGATCAGGCCTTTGAAAAGGTGAAGAATGCTGTCATCCTCCTCATGGAGAACACAGCGGGACAAGGGACAGAGATCGGATATACCTTTGATCAGATCAAAAAAATCATCGAAGGAGTTCATGACCGTCAAAGAATGGGAGTCTGCCTCGACACGGCCCATTCTTTTGAGGCAGGTTATGATCTCTCTAATAAAGATGGAATTGAGAGGACTCTTGAAAACTTTGATCAAAGCATTGGCTTGAAAAGACTCCATCTCCTTCATCTCAATGATTCAAAGACTCCTTTGGGATCAAGAAAAGATCGGCATTGGCATATTGGTGAAGGACATATCGGACTGGAAGGATTCAAACATCTGGTCAACCATCCTTTATTAAGACACCTCCCTGGGATTATGGAGACTCCCAGAAAAGATACCATAGAAGACCTGAAAAACATGGAGGTGATCCGGAGTCTTGTTGAGTAATTCTCTTCCTTTTCCATTTTGTCATTCCTGCAAAAGCAGGAATCCAGATATTTTTAATACCCGTTTCTGGATTCCCGTTTACACGGGAATGACACGATTCAAATCCTAAAGAAAGGGCGTTCAAATTTTTAAGCAATGGTTATGGAAGTCATTGATTCTCATACCCACTGGGGCCCCTCAGTGACAATGGGTATAGAAGTAACGACCGAAGAACTCTTGAGGCAGGCAGAACGAAGCGGTGTGAGTCGGATCATTATTTTTCCATTTCCCTCCACAGCCCTGTCAGATGAAAAAAACAATGAGAGACTTCTTGCAGGCAGGTGTTACGGCACGCAGGCGTGGCCTAATGTAATAATATCAATGATATAGGCGCAGTTTTTTTGGTAGCCTCAGAGGCGTTATTTTTTACTCCATGCCCCCCCCTCGTCCTACGCCAAAACAGTGCCTTACCAAACATCCAAGCTTTACTCAGATACTTTTTTGAAAGAGCTTCAAATCACAACTCCAAATCTCAATATCACAAATTTCCAAAAAATTTTTTATCTTTTTTCAATCCTTATATCGGAGTTCCAGTCTGAGTAAATAATATTTGACACCTTCGCGCATGTTTAATATAATTCATTACGGTCAAGTCTTTTATTTTAGAAGAATTTAGCTTTATGCCCGAATCACAGCCAATACGCTTTGGCAAATACCTTCTTCTCGAGAAACTCGCCGTAGGAGGCATGGCCCAATTATACAGGGGTAAGATCACCGGTATCCAAGGCTTCGAAAAGCTTATCGCGATCAAGACCATCCTCCCTCACCTCTCTGGGGAAAAGGAGCTTCTCAACTCTTTTATTGACGAAGCCAAACTTGCAGCTTTACTCCACCACCAGAACATTGTCCAGATTTATGATTTTGGACCGATGGAAGGCTCCTATTTTATTGCCATGGAATATCTCTTCGGCAGAGATCTTCGTCACATCTTCAGTAAGTCCCAGGAAAAGAATTTTCCCCTCAGCAATGAACTCGCCCTCTTTATTATCTCCCGAATATGTTCCGGTCTCGACTATGCCCACCAGCTTAGGGACTTTCAGGGAAACCCTCTGAACATTATCCACCGAGATATCAGCCCCCAAAATATTTTTGTAACCTATGAAGGGGAGATAAAGATCGTCGATTTCGGCATCGCAAAAGCTGCCAGCCAGAGTACAATCACCCAGTTCGGCATGATCAAGGGAAAGATCGCCTACATGTCGCCTGAACAGGCATCAGGACAATCCATTGATCATCGCTCGGACATTTTTTCCACAGGGATTCTTCTCTACGAAATGATCACCCAGAAACGGATGTTCACAGGACCGGACACCCTGCAGATTCTGGCCAAGGTTAGCAAAGCAGAATTTGAACCCCCCGAGGTAGCGCACAGCGGTCTGTCTCCGAAAATTTACAAAATCCTTAATAAGGCTCTCGTAAAAGACCCTGATCACCGTTACCAGTCATGTGGAGAAATGCTGGCTGACATCGAAGAGTGCATGTTTGAACTCTCTCTGCGACCGAGCGCCCGGAGTCTCTCTCAATACATGAAAGAACTTTTTGAAGAAGAGATCACCACCGAAGGCCGATTGATGCGGGACGCCGCTGTCGCTGACATGGATCGCCAATTAGCGCCTGAGAAAGAAGTGCAGCCTGCTGGAGAAGGTCAGGAAAAGCCGAAGATTGCGCCTCAAGCAGAAACACCCAAAACAGAGAAGAAGCGAGGCATCCTGTATGCGGCCCTTGCAGTCTTTCTGGTTGCGATCGTTGTCGTGTTTGCATTTTGGTTCAAGGGGAAATCAGTCACAACGCCAGGGAAGGAAGTGGCGGTCAAACCTGTTCAACCTTCTGTGACGGAAATCCCCAAAGAAACGGCTCCGGGTAAAGCCTCTCCAACCGTGGCAAAAGAGATTGAAAGGGGTCCATCTCCCGATGCAGAGGCAAAAGCACTGCAAGACCAGGCTGCAGGGCTGATGGAGAAAAATCCCAAGGAAGCCAAATCGTTATTGCTCAAGGCAATTAAGATGGACCCCACAAGTGCGCAAGCACACTTCCAACTGGGCCTCGTCTATATGAAGCTGAAGGACCACCCCAAGGCGATAGAGGCCTACCAAAAGGTTGCAGAGTTAGACCCCAGGTTCCCGGATGCTCTTTTCAATCTTGGTTATCTTTACGCGATAAAAAAAGATTACTCCAAAGCCGAGGAAATGTACGATCGTGTGGTAAAATTGGCTCCATCCTACCTTGATGAAGCTCTCTTCAATCTTGGAATGGTTCAAGAAAAACAAGGGAAAAGAAAGCAAAGCATAGAAAGCCTTGAACGGGCACTTTCCATCAATCCCAATAATAAAATGGCAAGGAAACTCCTTGACAAATTGAGACTAAAATCTTGAGGGAACGAATGAAGATCTATCTCTTAAAGAAAATGCAATGGGTGGCCGTCGTACTGGCCTTTATAATGATCTGCGTGGGTTGTGCACACAAAGCTCAGAAACCGGAGACAAAGCCTCTGGAATCCCAAGAAGGTGCACCTGCTCCCGCTAAACCTGGGGCCGCTCCCAGGGAACCCATACTGCCGTCCGGGGAGCCTGCTCGGACCCCACCGACCGAACCCTCCAAAGAGGCTGTACCCACGCAGAAAGAATCCTATTACACGCACACCGTGAAATGGAGTGGGGAGACTTTATTTATCATTGCTGCCTGGTACACGGGGGATCGGGAAAACTGGAAGGTATTAGCCGAGGTCATGACGCAGAACAATCCGAATGCCAATATCCATCGTATTCATGGAGGGGATAAAATTCTTATACCAGAAAGTGTCTTGAAGACCCGGGATCCCATGCCAAAAGAGTTTGTCGACAACTTTTTCCATAAACCAAAAACAGAGAAGGCGCCGTCCAAGCCGGCCCCTTCTCAAACCGAGGAGGAAGAACCAAAACTTTTTGGCCCAAAAGAATTGCCCAAGAAGTAATCTTTAAGAACAGCGTCGTCCAAGATAGAGCTCAGCGATCCTCTTTCATTATGAAATTTCAGGACAAGATGCTATCCTTCCCAAGTGAAGAAAAAAAGTCCCCTCATCAGACTTCATTTTTTATTAAATTTTCTGCCTTTACCATCCTCCTGATACTCATTGTCTCTCTGCTGTTGACCCTTTTTTTTATTAAAAAACAGAAAGACATTCTCTATCGGGAAAAAATGACCACCGGGAAAATGCTTCTTGGCCATTTTGCTAACAAGGCCATCCTTCCCCTCCTTGAGGAAGATACTTTAGCCCTGAACACCCTTGTTAAAGAAGCAAAGGAGGTGGATGGCCTCCTTTACGCAATGATTCTTGACAACAAGAAGATCGTAAAAGCCCATACCGATCCAGCAAAGATTGAATCTCCTCTAAAGGAATTTAAAAATATCGAAGCCCTTAAGAAAGATGAAACCATTACCACCTTCACTTACAGCCTCCCATCGAGAACACGCGTTTTGGCTTTATCCAAGCCCATTACTTTTATGAACAAGAATGTAGGATCCGTCTATCTGGGATTATCCATGGATTTCATCAATAATGAGATTAGGAAAGAAACCCTTTCGTTAATAAAGAATATCCTTTTTATCAGTTTGATGATTCTGATGATCGTCATTGGAACTGCATTTTTTGTTAGCAGATGGTTGAGCCGTTCTGAGAACCTCGACAAAGCTTTTCCCTTCGGGACAGGACGAAACCAGGTCGCCGTCCTCTATGCAGGGGTCAAAGGGTTTAAGGCTTATGCTGCTGCAAGGGACCCGGAGGAGGTTCTGCAAGACTTGAGTGAATATGTCTCCATCGCTACAAAGAACATATTGGATTACGGTGGCTATGTGGCCAAAATCTTGGGGGATGCCGTCGTTGGAGTTTTCCGGAGTTCCCCTTTCCAAACAGACCACACCGTGAGGGCCATCAGGTCTGCTATGGCGATGCAGAAAGCCTTCGTAAATGAAAGGGAAGGCAGTAATCCACTCGTTGGTAAGGTAGGGATTGGGATCAGTTCAGGAGTGGTCCTGTCCGGCTATATTGGTTCTCAGGCAGAAAAAAAACATAACTATATCGGTGAGAGCTTTAAAGTGGCCTATTCCCTCAACGCAGTGGCTGGCCCCGGAGAGATTGTCATCAGCAGGGACGTTTATCAATCCATCGAGAACTTAGTCTCTGTGGAGCCCCTTCCACCTCGAGAGGTGACGCAGCGGACCGAGGCATGGGAAAGCTTTCGTTTGCGCAATACCGTGGAAGGAGAACCCCTTGGTTAGAAAGTTTTGCCCATTCTATCTTTTCATTTTGGTTGTCGCCCTTTTCATGGCAAGCTGTGCAAGGCTTCCACCCCGTCCCGAACGCGAGCCCTCCCCTCCCCGTCAACCTGAGACACCACCCCAACCCAAAAGCGATGCGACCACACGAATCTTTCCTGATTTTGTAGCCCTGATCGCTCAACCAGGAGATACTCTCCCTTCTCTTGCATCGAGATATTTAAACGATCCCTCCATGGACTGGTTCATCTCTGAGTTTAACGGAATCACTTCTCTAAACCCCGGGCAGGAAGTGATCATCCCTCTCCATGCTTATGAGAAAGGCGGCTTAACTCTCAAAGGTTACCAAACTGTCCCGGTGATCTCTTACCACAAATTTTCGGAAGATAAAGCGGATGCGCTGACCGTTAAGAAGAGCGCTTTTGAGGAACAAATGAAATTTCTAAGAGAGAACGGATACCGGGTCATCACGTTGGATGAATTTTTCGATTTCCTCGATTTTAAGCGGCCCATCCCTAAGAAATCGGTGGTGATTACGATCGATGACGATTGGTACTCAACGTATGAGATAGCATTTCCCATTTTGAAAAAGTTTGGGTACCGGGCCACATTATTTGTGTACACGGACCTCATTATCCCGGGAGGTAAAACCTTGAGTTGGGATCTCCTCACCGAGATGTCCAAGAGCGGCATCGATGTACAATGCCACACAAGAAGCCATCGAAACCTGGACAAGAGAAATGGTCAAGAGTCTTTCAGGGAATATTTCGAGTCTGTGAAAAAAGAGCTGATTGAATCTGCTGAAATTATTCGAAAACGACTCAACAAGGACGTGAGGTATTTGGCCTATCCCTTTGGTGACACCAATCCCATGGTGATTGTCCTCCTGATGAAGCTCGGCTACCGGGGGGCATTCACGGTAGAAAGGGGGAGCAATCCATTTTTTGTCCATCCTTACAGAATTAATCGTTCTATGATTTTTGGAACCTTTAATTTGAGGGATTTCGAAAATAATTTAGCTTACTTAAACGATAAAGAACTACGTTAGAAAAGACCGAGAACTTTATGGCAGCGGAAAAATCATGGGGCACAAGCTTTATTATGTGAGCATTATTATTCTCTTACTCCTTGGCTGTGCTGTTCAACGTCCTGTGAGCGAGGAGCCCGTCACAGAAAAATATCCATCCCCAGGATCTCCCGTCTATCAAGAACCCTTCATAGAAAAAGATCCCTTTCAGGGATTTCCTCAAAAATATCGCCTGCAAGCCGCCAAGTTTGAGAAAAGTGGAGAACTACGTAAGGCACTTTTTTACTGGAAGGTGGTGCGTAGCTTGACTCCAAAAGACCAGGAGGCTTCGGAGAGAATAAAAGTCCTGGAGACACAGATTCGAACAGAAGCAGAAAACCATTTTCTGATGGGGTTGGATCACTTTCGTAAGAAATCAACCCATGAAGCTCGCAAAGAATTTCTAATCGTCCTTGCCTACAACCCCGAACATTTGCAAGCTTTGGATTATCTCAGACATAAATTAAACGATCTGGATTGCATATTCTATGAAACCAAAGGAGGCGACACCTTAAAAAAAATCTCCCAAGAAATATATAAAGACTCTGAAATGGACTTTTTGATCGCCTATCTCAACGACCTCAATAGCCGTGATCAACTAAAACCGGGAATGGCACTAAAGCTTCCTGTTATTACATCAGCACGGCTGGCTAAACCAACCTATTCTGAAGAGACGATCAATAAGTCCGATTCGTTACCAAAGTCCCGAAAGCTTGATAGGCAATTGTTAGAGCAAGCCGAGGTCCACTACGCAAAGGGGATCAGATATTTCCTGGTTGAGGAACTAGACAAGGCAATCGAAGAATGGGAAGAAACGCTCCGATTGAATTCGGACCACCCGAAAGCGAAGAAAGACCTCCAAAAAGCTCTTCGGATGTTGGAGAATTTGAGGAAGCTCCGATAAAGAACTGTCCTTCCGTTTGACCCAGCCTGAAGGAATTTAAGAAAATCCATGGCCGAAAGCCATTAATTCATCATTGACACACAAGTCTTATTCTTCTATATTCCTTTCGAGAAAAAAATATGAGGGAGATGCCTAATGCACAAAAGATCGGAGGATAACATGGAAACCGAGCACCTTGAAAAGCGTTTCGGGGTTTTAGCTGTGGAGAAAGGATTGATCACTGCAGAACACATCATTGAGGCATTGAGGATTCAGGTGATCGAGGATATGCAAAGGGGGAAACATAGACTTATTGGTCGAATACTATTGGAGCAGGGGCTCATTACCCTCTCGCAGATAGACGAAGTGCTTGCATCCATGGGGAAAGGTCTGCCCTTATTAAAAGAGCATTGAAAAGTTCAAAGTATAACCTCTGTTCAATTTTGAAACTAAATCAATTTAGGTTCTCAATAAGTTTAAAGAATACCGATCTTTCAATGGAAAATCAAAAACCCTTAATTTAGATTCGCCTTCAACTTTGTGCGTTCACTCTGCATACGCACCTGCTTTTTGAAAGAAGAGATGGCAAAAAATTTATTGACAGATCTTCAGAGGTATGCTATTGAAAAGCTTAAAATTTTTTCATTCTTTTGAGAGCTTCACCGGATGGAGGAACGGATCTTTCGTAAACAACTTAACAATGAAGAATTTTT
>Ga0315280_10009361_pt1 | contig 12588 bp, 11 predicted proteins | sample YL17G06_40_MG_FD_203697 | JGI IMG/M metagenome (GOLD analysis project Ga0315280, IMG submission 203697) | Sediment microbial communities from Yellowstone Lake, YNP, Wyoming, USA - YL17G06_40 | ecosystem: Environmental > Aquatic > Freshwater > Lake > Sediment | place: USA: Wyoming | collected... | reverse complement strand
CTCCTGCCTTCGCCGCCTCCGTCGCGAGCGAGCGATCGAATTCTGCGCGGTCGATCACAAAAGCCTCGACCTTGCCCCGCGTGAGTTCAATAGATTCGTTCGAGGGGGGATAAATCACTGCGCGGCAAATTTTTCCCAACACCCATTTACCTGGTTTGATCCCCAGATCTTTGAGCCCGTTCACGCCTACGATGCCGGCACAACAGGCTGGGTTACCTACCTCGCCGTGCTCCTCCACCACCACGACATCGAAACCGCGCTTCGCGAGTATCCCGCTGACAAAACATCCCACGGGGCCGCCGCCCACTACCACAACATCGGCACGCACTTCCGCACCTCACAACTTTTTTAGGCTACAACTTGATAACGCTAACGAGTGATGGAATGCTGGATATCATCGGGTATGTGCTGCTGGGCATGTTCCTTTTGATTGTCCCGGGATTTCTCTTCTCCCTGGTCCTCTACCCTAAGCTTGAGAATCTCGACTTCTGGAGCCGGGTTGGGGTGAGTTTGGGCCTCGGGGTGATGCTCCTCATTTATGTGGGGTTCTTCATCGCGAAACCAGAGCTGAGGATGCTCCAACTCGCGCCATTTGTTGGTGTCACCATGGGGCTGTGTGTGGTGCTTGCCATCTTGGCATACCTGCGGGGCGGGGCTGAAGTAGTGCTCGTGTACACGCGGGCGGTGGTGAGATTCTTCAGGAAGTCTAGAGTATCAAAACCGTCTCAGACTCCTGTGCCCTCACAACCGAAGCCAGAAAAACAAGCCCGACCACACCCTGGAAAGAAGGCCTCTGAACAACCTCCCAAACAAGGGAGCGGGATCAGTTGACATTTAAGTACAAGCAAGTCATCCTAGCCAGATCAGATTTGAACATGAGCCCCGGGAAGCTCGCGGTGCAGGTTGCCCACGGTTCTGTTGGTTCCGCTGAGAAAGCCAGGCACGAGCGCTGGGAGTGGTACGCTGCTTGGCTTGGTGAGGGACAGAAAAAAGTCGTGGTGAAGGTTATGGACGAGAGTGAGTTGCGAAAATTTCAAGAACAAGCGGCAAAGGCTGGATTGCCGCACGAACTGGTTCAAGACGCCGGCCTAACGGAACTCCCTCCTGGAACTTCAACGGTGCTCGCTATAGGTCCAACGCCAAACGAGCTTGTAGACAAACTCACGCATAACCTCCCGCTGCTATAGGTGACCTTATGAAGTTGAGCGATGTTGGGGAACGGGCCTTGGTTGAGCTCGCGCGCAGGGTATTCAAACAAGGCCCGAACGTAAGGGTCGGAATAGGGGACGATGCCGCCGCTATTGACATCAATGGCATGTGCTTGATCGCGACCACTGACATGCTCATCGCCAGCTCTCACTTTCCACCGGGAACGACGCCAGAACAAATGGGGCGAAAGGCCGTTACTGTCAACCTCAGCGACTTGGCGGCGATGGGGGCCGAACCATTAGGGCTGATTTTTTCTGTTGCTCTTCCGAGGGAACTTGATGTTGAGTTCGTCGAGTGGATGGTGAAAGGCATGAATATTGCGGCAAGAGAATACGGCACATACGTCGTCGGGGGGGACTTAGACGAAAGCGGTGAAATCATAATTTCCGGAGCAGCGTTTGGGTTGGCTCACAGAAAGAGGCTGCTGAGACGTTCGGGGGCAAGAGAGGGCGATTTCGTGGCGGTCACGGGGAGACTGGGCGCGGCTTCGTCTGGCCTCAAACTCCTGCTGGAAAAACTTCCTGCTGAGGGATATCAAGCGCTCATCAAGGCGCAACTCGAGCCGCCCGCGCGAGTGAAGGAAGGCGTAAGTCTCGCGCGGAGCGGAGTAGTGACGGCAGCGATCGACGTGACCGATGGACTGGCGGCAAACCTCTGGCAACTCGCGAGGGAGAGCAAGGTGAAAATTGTGATAGACCGCGACCGTGTACCAGAACACCCGCTCGTCATAAAATTCGCGACCCAGCATGGTTTCAATATAGATGATTTCGTGCTCTTCGGCGGGGAAGATTTTGAGCTGCTGTTTACGGTCAGACAGCGGGGCTGGGGAAAAGTCCGGCGGGCGCTGGAACGCGTTGGCACCACGGCAACCAAGATCGGACGTGTGCAAAGAGGCAGTGGTGTTTTTATTCGAGTGAGGAAGGAAACACGACCGTTGCCAGATCGCGGTTACGAGCATTTCAGATGAGCAAAACGAACCACAAAGACGCTGTTATGCGAAGTCAACGCCAACATTGAAATCCCATCTGTTTTTTTACTTTACCGTAATTCTCCTTTGATGTCAACATTTCCAGCAGCTTAAATGTAACGTCCAGCGCTGTCGCAAGCTTCTCGATCCGCTGGAAAATCGGGTCCCCGCAATCCTCATAACTCTCCTCCACATTGTGTTTTTGGGGTTGAAATTGGATCTCCACGAAATCATTGAGTGGCTAAGCACACAAGAGAAAAAAGTCCTGCTTGCGCTCCAAGAGCTCGGCGGTAAGGCAGACGCCTCAAACCTCGGTAAACATGTCGGCCTTGACCAAGCCACAGTAATGCGGGCCGTGCTCGTGCTGTCCGAACGAGGTCTGATAGAAATGCGGGAGAAAAAGTTTTCAAAAGCCCTTCTACTCTCAGAGGGTCGAGAGTACGCGCGCTACGGATTGCCCGAGCGGAGGATGCTTGTGGATTTAGCTGAACATAGCCCGAGAGCCGTGGACGAGATAGCCGCTAGTGCAACCCTGAACGAAGAACAGAAAAGTATAGCTCTCACATGGCTCAAGCGCAAAGGCTGGGCCGAATTTGTCAAGCAGGAGGACAAGACGCTATTGGTTATTACCGAAGAAGGCAATTTGGCTCTGTCTCAAAAGCCCGCCGACGAAAATTTGCTCGCGTTGCTCTACGACCAAGAGCGTAACGTCGACGAGCTACCCAACAACATGAAGGCGCCGCTCCGCACATTAGAAGAGAGGAAACTTGTGGAGATTTATGAGGAAACCTATCATGAACTGGAACTCACAGACACCGGCAAACGGGTTTTGGAGCGCGGCATTGAACTTGTCGAAGAGGCAAGCGAGTTGAGCCACGACCTGCTCACGAGCGGGCGCTGGCGCGAGGTCAAACTCAGGCGTTATGATGTCGTCGCCCCAGGGGCACCTGTTTACCCCGGAAAGATCCACCCGCAACAGCAGGTCATCGATGAGCTCAGAGAGATATTGCTTGAGATGGGATTCGCCGAGATAAAGGGGAGAATTGTAGAGTCTGAATTTTGGAACTTCGATGCACTTTTCCAAGCCCAAGATCATCCGGCGCGGGAGATCCATGACAGTCTATCGTTATCGAAGCCCGAGCAGGCAGATCTCCCCTCACCTACATTGGTAAGAAAAATAGCAGCAGCGCACGAGCGCGGCGTTGTCGGGTCAACTGGTTGGGGATACAAATTCGACACCAACATAAGCCGAAGAACTGTGCTATGCTCCCAGACGACGGCGGCCACCGTTCGATACCTAGCCTCGCACCCCGACCCACCGGTGAAAGTATTCTGCATCGACCATGTCTATCGTCACGAGAAAATAGACTCAAAACACCTCGCTGAGTTTTACCAAGCCGAAGGCATCGTAATGGATCGAGGTCTGACGCTTCGCGACATGCTCGGATATCTGAAGCAGATCGCTAACAAACTCGGGCTTCCGAAGATTAGGTTCAGGCCCGGATACTTCCCTTATACGGAGCCCTCAGCAGAAGCCGATATTTACCACGAAAAGAGGCGTGAATGGATCGAAGCTCTAGGGGCTGGAATTTTTAGACCTGAACTACTTCGCCCGCTCGGTATCCGCTACCCTGTGCTCGCATGGGGCATCGGATTTTCACGTCTCGCTATGACCAAGCTGGGAATTGAAGACATTCGAGACCTCTACAAAAATGATATCGAGTGGCTTCGCACAAGGAGGATGATTTGAGTGCCGTCGATCACTGTGAGCTATCGCGACCTCTGCAAACTCTTAGGCAAACGGCTTGAGTCAAAACACCTTCGCGAGCGCCTCAGCATGTTGGGGATAGAGCCTGAAATATCGGACAACGAGCTCAAGCTTGAGATAACGCACAACCGCCCGGATTTGCTGAGCCCCGAAGGCGTCGCTCGTGCGCTGAAGGGTTTTCTCGGCGTGGAGACTGGGCTACCTAACTACAACCTATCTCCATCAGGGATCACGATTGAGGTTGACCAGAGCATCGAGCCAATCCGCCCATTCATCGCAGCTGGCGTCGTGACGAACGTGAAGTTGACCGACGAAATTGTTGCGTCACTTATGCAGGTGCAGGAAAAATTGCACACATCTCTCTGCAGGAACCGCCGGAAGGGATCGATAGGTGTCTACGACCTCGCCGCCGTCACGCCTCCCGTTCGCTACACTACGACCATACCTGACGGCATTCGTTTCGTCCCGCTTGATTTCAATCATGAATTGACTCCCGCGCAGATCATCCGCGAGCACCCGAAGGGCATAGAGTATGGCCCACTGGTACAGGATTTACCACGATACCCCCTGCTTATCGACTCGCGTGGAGTTGTGCTTTCGATGCCCCCAATCATAAACAGCGAGGATACGCGCGTCACGGAGAAGACAAAAGAATTTTTCATTGACGTCACGGGGCAGGAAGAACGTACAGTTAACCAAGCATTGACGATCCTGATGACCGGACTTGCCGAGCGCGGGTTCGAACTCAACTCGGTCTTGGTTAAATACCCCGGCAAGCAAATTCACACACCTGATCTCACCCCCAAGAAACGGCGCCTGAGCGCGCGCAACGCGAACGATGTTATAGGACTCAAGCTGACTCAGGGAGGAATCGCTAAAATCGCTAAGAAGATGCGTTACGGGGTGGCCGGGATCAAGGATGATACCCTAACTCTACTGATCCCACCATACCGTGGCGACATCATGCATGAGATAGATTTGATCGAGGACATTGCGATAGGCTACGGCTACGATAAGCTCGAGCCCACACTGCAGAAGGTCCTGACAATAGGAGAGCGGGCCTCGATCGAGAAGGTCAGCGATAAGGTTAGGCGGGCTCTGACAGGGCTCAGCTTCACAGAGGTTATGACCTACACTCTCACCAACCCACTCACAAACTTCAAACTCATGGAGACGAAGGGCGAAGCAGCGGAGATCGCGAACCCAGTTTCAGAAGAGTATACGATTGTCAGGGATTCTTTGTTGCCATCACTCCTTTCCGTTCTCCGCGAGAACCGGCGACATCATCTGCCCCACAAAATTTTTGAGGTGGGTGATGTGGTGATACTGGACAAACAGACAGAAACCGGAGCAAAAAATGTGCGTCGCGCAGCGGCGGCGACGGTGGGTCACAACATTGGATTTACCTACATCAAAGCCGTTGCGGAAGCCCTGCTGCGTGAACTCGGCCTCACTTGGGAAGTCCGCACGGCATGGCACCCGAGCTTCCTAGATGGCCGTGTCGCTGAGTTGATAGTGGGTGATAAGCGTTTAGGTGTGGTAGGGGAACTCCATCCAGATGTCATCCTCGCGTTCGAACTCGATCACCCGGTAGCGGTGTTTGAGGTCGACTTGGTGTAGTGTTGAAGTAGCAATCATAAAAATTAGACGGCGGCTAGATAACACCATACACAAAATTTTTTGTATTACCTAACTTTCAGGGCATATTTTCCAGGTTTGGTAATGCTGAGACGCTTCGCGATTTCAGAGTCCTCGGTGTCAAGCACTACGACGTAACCAGCCCAATCGTCCGAGAGGGAGTTCCCGCCACAGTTCGGACAAGTGTTTGCTGCGGTGAGGAAGTTACAATCTCGGCACGCTTTTTCCGTCAAGCCTTCTCCCCCTTGCGGGCTTCCTCGATCCACTCCAACTTACCAAGCCCTGGCTGTCGCATGGTCAAGCCTATTTTCCCGCCCTTCGCGCCCCGCTTCAAACTTACACTCACTATACGGGCCCTGACCTTATCCCCCTCTTTGAGCGAGCGCTTTGATTCCTTTCCATAGAGAGTGCCCTTCTTCTTGTCGTAACCAACGAAATCGTCCATTACTTGAGAAACGTGCACAAGACCATCAATCGGCCCGAGACGAATAAACGCCCCGAACTCCACTATCTCGACAACTTCGCCGAGCACGACCTCGTTGAGCTCTGGCTTGTAGACGAGCGCCTCGAATGTCACGTCGTGGTAGCTAGCACCGTCACCCATTATCACCCTGCCGACCCCGACTTCTTTGAGCTCTGTTATTACCAAGACTGTTCCGACATCCTTGTCAGTTAGCCCCACGTAGTTTTTGCGGATGACATCCATTATTACCTCATTCAGTGGTTCGGAGAATCTGTTGGGGGGCACGCGAACGGTATCCTCCACAGTCACGATTTTGTACACGATTTCACCTCAGTTTTTCTAGGAATTCCCATTATGCTAAATACCACCTGATGTATAACCCCTGCGCTATATCCCGAGCATCTTCGTTTCCTTTCCTTATAAAACTAGAGAAATACGAACTCTTTGAGTTGATTGACCGAAACCTTTCCATTTCAAGTTTGCTTTCTCTTTCACGCTAAGAGTAACGGTGCTGCAATCAGCGCCACCCACGACATGAGCTTGATCAATATATTGAGCGATGGACCCGCGGTATCCTTGAAAGGATCTCCGACTGTATCGCCTGTCACGGCCGCCGCATGCGTATTCGAGCCCTTCCCCCCGAAGTGTCCGAGCTCGATGTACTTCTTTGCATTGTCCCATGCCCCGCCAGCGTTCGCCATAAACAGGGCGAACACCAACCCAACGCCTATGCTCCCCGCCAAGAAACCGCCCAGCGCGGCCTTACCCAGGAGAAAACCTACGGCAATCGGGATTGTGAGAGTTGAAACACTTGGGATTATAAGTTCTTTCAACGCTCCGCGCGTGGCTATGTCGACGCATCGTGCGTAGTCCGGTTTTGCCTTTCCCTCCATCAGTCCTGGAATCTTCCTGAACTGTCTTCGCACCTCCTCAACCATCCTGAATGAATTCCTGCCCACCGCGAGAACCGTTAAAGCGCAGAAAAACGCCACTGTAGCGCCCCCGAGGAAAAAGCCTGCCACGACCTTTGGATCGAGCAGGTTTAGTGTCACAATATTGGCGAACTGAGGAGATGTATAAGTTGCGAAAAGCGCTATCGCGGTTAAAGCTGCCGAACCTATCGCGAAGCCCTTGCATATCGCTTTTGTGGTGTTCCCGACTGAGTCGAGTGTATCGGTGACCTTTCGAACTCTTCCCGACATTCCAGACTGCTCAGCGATGCCGCCTGCGTTATCCACAATTGGTCCATATGCATCGGATGCAACTATTATCCCCGTGACCGAGAGCATGCCCACACCCGCAAGACATATGCCGTAGAGGCCAGCAAAGCCACCCCCTAGAACTGTATACGACACTATCACCGACGCCGATATCGCAACAATTGGAAGCACTGTGCTAAGCAAACCGACAGAGAAACCCGCAAGCAGATTTATAGCCGCACCAGACTCGGCGGAATGGGCTATGAATTTAGCGGGACGGTGGGTCCGATTCGTGAAATAATCCGAGGTCAGACCAATCACCAACCCCGATATCAGCCCCGAGAAGACAGCCACAAACAACCCAAGCCCGCTGTTCCACCCAAACATATATGCGGCTAAGAATAGCGAGCCTGTAGCTGTTATGACGATCGCCGCTATGCTCGCGCTATTGAGGGCGTAGCTCGGATCTTTGCCTTTCTTGACCCGGACAAAAAAAACGCCTAAAATCGAAGCGACAATCCCAATCGCCGATATCCACAACGGCAAAGTCACCGCACCCGAACCATAGGTACTCTGAACCGTCACTCCGACTATCATTGCTGCTATGATGCTCGCCACATATGACTCGAAAAGGTCTGCCCCCATCCCTGCCACATCACCCACATTGTCGCCCACGTTGTCGGCTATGACGGCGGGGTTCCTCGGGTCATCTTCAGGGATCCCTGCTTCAACCTTTCCAACTAAATCGGCGCCAACATCGGCGGTCTTCGTGTAGATACCGCCACCGACTCTAGCAAAAAGCGCCACTGCACTGGCCCCAAACCCGTACGGCAAGATGAGCGTCGGGTTTCCAAACCAATAGTAAAAAAGCAGCACCCCCAGCAGACCTACTCCCACGACTGTCATCCCCATCACCAGCCCTCCACGGAAAGCCACCTTCAACGCATCGTTGACACCAACCCGAGCCGCGTTTGCCGTGCGAGAATTAGCCCTTATCGCGACATGCATGCCGATGAAGCCAGCAATGGTTGAGGAAAGGGATCCGATTAAAAACGCAACTGAAGCCCGCCACCCCCAAGCTGGGATTAAGAGAAGCAGAAAAGCGATTGCGAGAGCAAACGCCCATATAGTGGTGTACTGTCGCTTTAGAAAGGCCGTGGCGCCTTCACGAATAGCGCCTGAAATCTCCCTAACACGCGGAGATCCCTGATTTTCCTTCAGTACTAAACGTGCTGAAATGGCCGCCACTGCAAGCGCGGCCAATCCCGTTATCGGAAGGAGCAAGCCTATATCCAACTACTCACCCTAATAGACCATCCTTAGCGAGATGAGACTTCTGGCATAAATATATAACTGAGATACCCCGCCGACGAAGTTCTTTTCGGAGGGCGGCGTCGGTGGTTCCGACCGCGCGTCGCTTTTGGGCCGCGAGCCTTAAGATAGATTCATCAGCTTCTCCCTTCACCTCTATGACCGACCCTCGTTCGGCTAACCTCAGGCCTAGCCATGCGGCAGCCCTTTCTTTTGGCTTACCATGCTCTGAGATTCGCTTGAGCTCCCGCACAACAGGCCCAGGGATCAACAACTCGTAGCGACACTCGAGCAACCTTTCGAGTTCACTCAAGATGTCGACACCGAACATGCCCGGGATCATCAAAAAACTGGTGTCCGCGATAACCTGCAACTAAATTCCTCACTCAGCTGATGATACCATACCCGATCAAGCGCCATCTCCCAGCGACGCGGCGGCTCAGCGCTGCCCGGGCACCTCGCCCCGCGCAAACCGGTAACTTAAGCCTCACGGTGGCCTTGTTCCCACGGGCACTCGCGATGGTTCCAACCGTCATAGCTGTTCCCACGTTCAACATGAGAGGCTCCCCTGTCACCAAAGGTTTCACCTCAAGCTCTTCCTGAAGCCCAACGACGCGCTTCATAAGATGAATCTCAAGCTCTAGCGTCTCAATCACATCCGGAAGGCTTCCCGGCGCACCCAAGACTGAGCCCACGAGTGAGTCTCCTTTTGTCAGGGAGGGGTCGAGCAGGGTACCAACGCCGACCAAGCCACCAGGCACTGCCTCTTCCAACGAGCTATCCATCGCATGCAGGCTGGCCACCTTTGAGTTCAAATGCTGCCATGTTGTTTTACCCTCACGGCTCACCTTTATGCCTGGGCGAAGCTCAATGTCCTCGCCCACACTTAATTTACCTTGGATGAGTGATCCGCCCAAGACTCCCCCCACAAGTTTCTCAGGCCTTGCCCCAGGGCGGTTGACATCGAAGGAGCGGGCGACGTACATACGTGAAGGCTTCTTTAGATCCCGCTCGGGCGTTGGAATACGTTCCTCGATGGTTTCGATCAGCTTGTCGATGTTCGCCTTGTGAATGGCAGAAATCGGGATGATCGGGGCATTCTCAAATGGAGTACCCGCTAGGAACTCCTTTATCTGCTGATAGTTCTCCAAGACCTTATCGCGGGAAACGAGTTCAATCTTGTTCTGTGCGACAACTAAGTTTCGTACTCCTATGATGTCCAGAGCCATGAGGTGCTCTTTAGTCTGGGGCTGGGGGCAGGGCTCGTTAGCGGCGACCACAAGCACGGCACCGTTCATGATCGCGGCCCCGGAGATCATTGTGGCCATCAGCATCTCGTGCCCAGGGGCATCGACGAAGGAAACACGGCGCAAGAACTCGGTAGCGGCCCCGCAGTAAAGGCATTTCTCCTTCGTGCTGTGGCGTCCGCACTCCGGGCAGCGCATGAAGGAGGTATCCGCATAACCCAAACGAATGGTGATGCCGCGGCGTATCTCCTCGCTGTGCACGTCAGTCCAGACGCCAGAAAGCGCTTCCGTGAGCGTGGTTTTTCCATGATCGATGTGGCCAACAAGCCCTATGTTGACTACCGATTGAGGCATCTTCAGCACCTTGCTCAAGTTTTCAGCTCAAACGATATAAAACGCGTGGGCTTTGCACAGGTGTGAAGTTTCTATGTGGAATTATTGATCCTCTACTATGCAACTATGCTTTCGCTTCAGCTTCCTTTGGCGCCAAGATCTCCTCGATAGGCTTCTCTCCGCGCTTCACTATCTTCGCGTTCACTTGCACGATTGCCTCAGAGATCCTAGACCCGCGCATCCGCTTCCGACGGCGCTCTCCACGCTTTCGTGGCGAAAAACCCGGGCCGCCCGCCAATAGAACGCTCGTCCGTCCAGATCCAGAGATATCAGCGCGCATGGGGAAGCCGTCGCGGTCAGTCCCTCCGGTTAGCTGGAGTTCGTAGCCCGATAGCCCAATCAGCTCCCCGCCGAACTTGTCGCCTATGCGCAGCCCGATTAGCCTGTGGGCATCTGGGTCGCGCGCCTCGAGCTTATAGCTTTTGCCCGTCTCCGGGTCTGCGGCCACCACTTTGAACGGCATCACATCACTCCGTATGTCGGATCCTCACGCTGTTTGATCGCGATTATCTCGTCCAGCACCGCGAGCTCATCCCCTGACAGCAAGTCTCGTAGATCCCGCTTCAGGGCGAGCACATGGTCTCTAGGGATGTCTGTGTATAAAACATCACCCTCTTGGATGTGGCGCCCAACCATTGCACCCTCGATTGAAACTGCTAGCTCGTCTCCAAGCTTGCCCTCGTGCACAGATTTTTTCTCCTTTTGCAGTTCGCGAACTGTGCCGATAGATTTGCCGTCGCTGCGCATGAGAGGTGCCTTCGGTCTAAGCACGCCCCCCAGCACATCCGCCCCAACAATAGCTGGGTGGCTGCGCCTGAACACGTAGCCGGGCTTGAGCGCGAACTTGGCGGGCCTTACGTAAACCTCCAGACTTTTTGCCCTAACCTCCCCCCGCTTCAGCTTTACCCATTCCTCATATCGTTCAAGCAATCGATAGATAATTTCCTCCCTGAGGACGGGTATATCCTCCCGCTCCGCCTCCTCCTGGGCATCTGACAGAACCTTCACATTAAATGCCAACACGACTCCTAGCAGTGGGTCGCTGTTCCTGACGCTCACGGCCTCGACCACATCCCTACGTGAAACATCTCCGACATCCGCGCGTCTTATTGGCATGTTTTTGGTCTGAAGCTGTCCCTCCAGGGCCTCAAGCGAACCCAGAGCATCTGCCTTCACCACGACCCCATTTATGTCCGCGCTTATCCTAATTCGCTCGAGCTCCCGCTGCATCTCATGCCACAATTTTTCAGCCTCTGTTATGTCCCGAACCACGAGCAGCGGGGCACCGGCCACCACTCCCTCAAGATTTGGCGCCGCTACCTTGACACCGGCCGCGGCATAAACTTTCTCCACCTGGTTGAACCGGTCCTCTGGGTCACGTATCTCGTCGAGCGGCTTTGGTTGAAGGAGTGCACGGACTTTCGAAGTTATGACTTTCTCAAGCCCTCCAACCGCAAAAATATCCCCCTTTGCGAACGTGCCGTCGTAAATGATGACATCTATGGTTTTGCCGAGCCCGACCTCCTCCTTGACTTCGAGCACGGTTCCGCGCCCTGAGCCCGCCACTTCAACCGTTAGCTCTTGCTCAAGGAAGCGCTGCGCGAGGCCGGCCAGCACTGTGAGCATTTCGGGCACCCCCTCTCCCGTCTTCGCGCTGGTAGGAACAATCGAGACCTGCCTCCTGAAATCGCTCACGCGGTCAAATCGCTCCGACTCAAAACCAAGTTCGTGAAGCTTCCCCACCAGCCCGTAGATTTTGTCGTCGAGCGCGCGTTGCACTTCTAGACGCTGCTTCACGAAGGATTCTAAGAAGCAGGCTTTTGGGGTTGACTGCCAGCCCTGGATGAGATCGATTTTGTTCGCCACAACCATGAAAGGAGTTTTGTATGTCTTTAAAATCGCTAGGGACTCGAGCGTCTGGGGCATGAAACCCTCGTTTATGTCTACTACAAGGGCCGCTAAGTCCGCGAGCGCCCCTCCACGTCGGCGAAGGTTGGCGAAGGCCTCATGCCCCGGTGTATCTATGAAAAGTAGGCCAGGGAGCGTCACTTCTATTTTGAACTTTTCAAGGAGACCGCCGCAAGTTTTCTTGATGATGTCAACCGGTACTTCGCTAGCCCCAACATGCTGAGTTATCGCACCAGCTTCACGCGCAGCTACCGTAGTGCCTCGAATAGTGTCCAACAGCGAAGTTTTTCCATGGTCTATGTGCCCCACAACCACTATCAAGGGCTGCCTAACTTTACGCTCTCGCATTTTCGACACCAAGTTAATGATGGTGCCTGAGATATTTAGCTGGCTATTCGGGCGCGCGTTTAACAACAGCATATCCACAGTTGCCAAATAAACTAAACAAACGAGAGCACCCTAACCCAAACAGCGTGTACAACTTT
>Ga0315280_10009360_pt1 | contig 12590 bp, 15 predicted proteins | sample YL17G06_40_MG_FD_203697 | JGI IMG/M metagenome (GOLD analysis project Ga0315280, IMG submission 203697) | Sediment microbial communities from Yellowstone Lake, YNP, Wyoming, USA - YL17G06_40 | ecosystem: Environmental > Aquatic > Freshwater > Lake > Sediment | place: USA: Wyoming | collected... | reverse complement strand
TCATTATCCATTAAGAATTGGGCTTGATATTGCCGCTTCTCAATTTTGCTTCCATCAATGGAAGCAAGAAAATTATACATATTATTTAGTTGACGGCAAAAAATATTCCCCTAACGAGTTAAAAAATTTATATTTAAAACTTATTGAAGCTTATAAAATTTTATCAATTGAAGACCCATTTTATGAGGAAGATTTTGATGACTTCGCGGAGCTAAGCGCGGAACTAAATAAAAAATCGCAGAGTACACGCGGATCCGCGACCGATCCGCGATTGAATTCGGCAGATCAGCGCGATTCCGCGCTATTGATAACCGATGATTTAACCACGACTAATCCCCAACGATTACAAACCGCTATTGAGAAAAAAGCCGGCAATGCAATTTTAATCAAACCTAATCAAATCGGCACCCTGACAGAAACCTTAGAAGTTGTTCAATTGGCTTATGAAAATAATTGGCAGGCAGTCGTTTCTCACCGCAGCGCTGAAACCATGGATGATTTTATTGCGGATTTGGCAGTAGGTATCGCTGCTTGGGGAATAAAAGCCGGCGCACCAGCCGCTCCGGAAAGATTGGTAAAATACGAAAGAATACTAAAAATAGCCACTAGCCACTAGGGATTAGCCACTAGAAATTTTAGAAGGCTTTGCCCGGTCATCTCTCTTGGCTTAGAAATAGCCATTAACTCTAAGATTGTTGGCGCCACATCGGCTAAAATGCCGGTGTTTTCTTTTTCTGCTCGCCGGATTTCAGCTTCAGTTCTTGGTTTCATAAATTCTTTAGCCACCAGATAAACTGGCACCGGACTGGGGTCATGCTGGGTTTCTGGCAGACCAGTTAAAGGATTAAATAATTTTTCAATATTGCCGTGATCCGAAGTAATAATTAAAACAGCGTTGTGTTCTAAAACTGTTTTAACAAGTTTGTCAATTTGTTCATCAATTATTCTAACTACCCGAAGACAGGCCTCGTAATTACCAGTATGGGCGATGATGTCGGGATTGGCATAATTAATTAAAATAAAATCAAAAACACCTTCGCTAATTGATTCAATAGTCCGCTGAGTAACTTCATTTGCCATCATCTCCGGATGCTCGTCCTGGCGGACAATTGACCTTGAAGGAATAAGAATTCGATACTCATTTTTAAACGGCTCCTCCCGCATTCCGTTAAAGAAATAAGTAATGTGCGGATATTTTTGGGTTTCGGCGATCCGCAATTGAGTTTTTCCTTTATCTGATAGTACTTTACCCAAACAAGTTTCAATTTTTTCCGGTGGAAAAGCCACTGCTACCTTAAATTCATCGTCATATTGCGTCATTGTCGCAATGTAGAGATTATTAAAAGATTTTGTCGGAAAATTTTTAAATTGAGGATTAATGAAAGCGTTGGCTATTTGCCGAATGCGGTCTTCCCGAAAATTAAAAAAAATAAGAGCGTCATTGTCTTTAATAGGACCTATAGGTCCTATAGGACTTATAAGACTTACGGGTTCAACAAATTCATCGCTAAATTTTCGGCCATAAGTTTTTTTAATGTGAGTTTCAATATTATCTGTTGTCTGTCCTTCGCCAATTAAAACCTGGTAAGCTTTTTGGGTCCGCTCCCAGTGGCCTTCTCTGTCCATGGCATAAAAACGACCGCTTAAACTGGCGATTTTCTCTCTGGGGAGCTGAGCCAATAATTCCAAAGCTGAATTCGGCGAGCTATCCCGGCCATCAGTAAAAAGATGAAGATTTATTTGAGAAATATTTTCTTTTTTTGCGAATTCAACAAGAGCAATTAAATGCTCAAGCGAGGCATGAACATTACCCTCGCTTAAAAGTCCGATAAGATTAACTGCTGAATTATATTTTTTAGCGTGTTCAAAAGCATTCTTAAGCGCTAGATTTTTAAAAAAACTAGCGTCGTGAATAGCTAAAGTAATCCGGGGGTAATATTGATAAATAATTCTGCCAGCTCCTAAATTCAGGTGACCAACTTCGCTGTTGCCTTCCTCAGCCCAAGGCAAGCCAACGCTGATTCCTGAGGCCTGAAGTATGCCGGCTGGGAAATTAGCTTTTAAATAATTTATGTTTTGGGGATTAACTACATGAATTGGGTTGGATTCATCAGCCTTACCAATCCCCCAGCCGTCCAAAATTGTTAAAACTATTGTGCGCTTTGACATTTCTTTATTTTAGCGCTATAATTAATTTGTCGCAAGAAATTAATTAAGAAATCTAAATGACAGAATTAACCATAACTATGACCGATAACTATGACTATGACAATTTAATTTTTGGTCATCGTCATGGTCATCGTCATTGTAATAAATCCCATTATGATTTACCAAAGTCCATTTTTTTGGGCCGCTTTAATTATTCTCGGGACAGTCATCGGCTACTTTATCCGACAGTTAATTGCGGTCAGAACAGCTAACTCAATTGAGCAGAAGATAAAAAAGCAATTTGAGGAAGCTCGATCAAAAGCTAAAGAGATAATCCTTGAAGCTCAGGAAAAAGCCACTAGCCTTTTAGAAGAAGCTAAGAAAGAAGAAAGAGAGAGTAAAACTCAACTCAGCCGCTCAGAAGAAAGACTCCTCAAAAAAGAAGAACAATTAGACGCTGCATTTTTGGATTTAAAGCGGCGGGAAGACCAAATTGTCCAGAATGTCGAAAAATTAAAAACCGCTAAATTGGAAATCGAAGAACTAAGACAAAAAGCCGTTTCGGAATTAGAAAGAATTACTGGGTTGTCAACTAGCGAAGCCCGGGAATTTCTTTTAAAAAACCTCAAAGAGAAATATCAGCAAGAATTAGCTTCAACGCTTCAGAAATTAGAAAAAGAAAGGGTGGAAGAAATTGAACGCCGAGCTCTGGATATTATGACTACTGCTATCCAAAGATATAGCCGCTCTCATGTCGCTGAAGTGACGACCACATCTTTTACTCTTAATGACGAAGATTTAAAAGGAAAAATTATTGGCCGCGAAGGCAGAAATATCAGGGCTCTAGAACGAGCGACTGGAGTAGAATTGGTAATTGATGAGACACCGGAAAGTATTGTCATTTCCTCTTTTGATCCGGTCCGAAGAGAAATTGCCAAGTTGGCTTTACAAAAACTGATTAAAGACGGCCGCATCCAGCCGGCAAAAATTGAGGAAAAAGTTGAAGAAGCTAAGCAGGAATTAAATAAAAAGATAATGGAATTGGGTGAAAATGCCGTTTACGAAACCGGAATTTATGATTTACCTAAAGAAATTATCCAGCTTTTGGGCCGACTTCATTTTCGTTCCAGTTACGGTCAGAATGTTTTAATTCATTCAATTGAAACCGCTTATTTAGCGGCTATGATAGCTTCGGAATTGGGCTGCAATGCTGAAGTAGCTAAAAAGGCCGCTTTGCTTCATGATATTGGCAAGGCCATTGACCACGAAGTTCAGGGAAGTCATGTGGAATTGGGCCGAAGAATTCTTAAAAAATATGGCATTGAAGAAGAGGTTATTAATGCAATGGAAGCCCATCACGAGGAATATCCTTTTGCCTCTCCGGAAGCTTATATTGTAGCGGCGGCTGATGCTCTGTCTGCCAGCCGGCCCGGCGCCCGGCGCGACACTTTAGAAAACTATCTAAAACGATTAGAAGATCTGGAAAAAATCGCCCTGGGTTTTGAAGGCGTGAAAAATGCCTATGCTATTTCTGCTGGCCGGGAGCTAAGAATTTTTGTCACTCCGGAAAAAATAGACGATTTCAAGGCCCTACAATTAGCCCGGGATATTGCCACCAAGATAGAATCTGAGCTAAAATACCCAGGAGAAATCAAGGTTAATGTCATTAGAGAAGTTAGGGCCGTAGAATATGCCCGGTAGTAGACCGAGCCCTTCGCTTTCCAAAACGCCTCTAGAAAAATATTGTTTAGGTTCAGAATTACAACTTGTGAATTCTGACATCTTATTAAGGAAAGCGGCAGGGCGTTGCTGGGCTCGGCTCACTACCGGGTATGCTAAATAACGACTATTGACTTTTGACAATTGACAATAGACAATAAAAGTAGATTTTTTCTATATAATTTATTATACTTAAGATAAAGGTCGAGAGAGTAATCACAAATTAGCGAATATTTATGAATAAGGTAGCACTTATCGAGGCAGTAATGAAAGCGGCTGGTATAGAAGTTAAAAAACAGGCTACTGCCGCTGTTGATGCGGTTTTTGATATTATTACTAAAACATTGGCCCGGGGCGAAGAGGTGGCGATTACTGGTTTTGGCAGTTTTCGAGTTGCCAAAAGAGCGGCCCGAATGGGAGTCAACCCTAAGACCGGTGAGAGAATTCAAATTGCGGCTTCAATAAAGCCAAAATTCCGGGCTGGAAAGGTTCTTAAAGAGGCAGTGAAATAGATAATATAGAAGCGGAGAAACGCGGGAGCAGAAATAAAATAACCCTATTTAACAGGGTTATTTTATTTATCAGCGTTAATCTGCTTCTACTGCCTAAGCAGCACATCTATTTGCTCAAGAGCTTCTTGGCTAGATTTTATTTTTCTCAAAGATTCATTTAAATCTTTATTTCCCAGAGCCGATGTTTCTTTTAATTCGTTAGCTGCTTTTTCTAAAAGAACTTGAATGGTTGAAATCTGACTAGAATCAATTTGGGGACTGGTCTCAAGTAAATATTTAATTTCATTTAATTTTACCTGGATTGAGGCGTTCATCTCACTGGCCTGAACTACTAAATTCCTCTGGTTTAATTGATTATTGATATAATAAACGCCTCCGGAAATAGTCAGTATCAAGATAACAATTCCTACTCCTAAGGCTAATTTAGCTGGATATAAAACCCTTAGAATCTCAACCAGCCAAGCTTTTTGTCCGCGTAAATCCGCGTCTTGATCCGCGTTAATCCGCGCTGATTGAAGTATTAAAAATCGCGACTGCCTTGAATAGTCGGAGTCGGGTTGAATATTCTTTAATTCTTTTAAGATTTTGAATAAATCTTGACTCATGGATTTAGTTAAGATTTAGGATTTTTTTTAAATTTTTGATTGCTCGGTGCTGAAGCAGCTTCACTGCTCCCTCAGTTTTGTTTAAAATTGAAGCCACTTCTTGAAGTGATAAATCTTCAATAAACCTCAAAACAATGATATCCTGTTGTTCATCTTTGAGTTGATGAATCGCTATTTTTACTCTTTCAATATCTAAATTGTTATCTATAGTCCTGGGAGCCGGGTTTTCAATTTTTAATTCAGCAATGCTTTCAAGAGCGATGTTTGATTTTTTCGTCCGGTAATAATCAATCACCTGATGGCGGGCCACGGAATAAAGCCAACTGGAAAAAGGAAAGCCCTGAAAACTATATTCGGTAATATTCTGCCAGCTTTTTAAAAACACCTGATGGGTGAGGTCCTCGGCTTCCTCACGATGACCCACTTTAAGATAAACAAAACGGTAAATTTGCGGTTGATATTTATCATAAAGCAGGCCAAAAGCCTCGGCCTCACCCTTAATGGCTTTTTCTATTATGTCTTTTTCGCCATCTATCATAGAAAACGAATGAATTGCTAATTAGTTTCTGAGCGGGAGACGGGATTCGCACCCGCGACCTTCTCGTTGGCAACGAGACGTTCTGCTACTGAACTACTCCCGCGTTGGAGGCGGACCGCTTGGTCCTTTTATTGACGGCGGACCGCTGGGCCCCTGAAAACTGGTCGGCGCTTTAACAATCGGCTGAGTGAAATAATTATAGACAAAATAAAAGCCGAGTAAAACAGCGAGAATAATTATGAAAATTAATAGTTTTTTCGTCATTTTGATTTTTGATTTTTGAATTTTGAATTTTCTATGTCCGCCCATCAGGACTCGGACCTGAAACCTTCTCCTTAAGAGGGAGCAGCTCTACCAATTGAGCTATGGGCGGGTGCCCCCAGGGAGAATCGAACTTCCATCTTGGCCTTCGGAGGGCCACGTTCTATCCGTTGAACTATGGGGACATTAATATATTATTTCGTAAATTATCCCGCCGATAAATATCATAATTAGAGCATAAATAATCAAAGGATTCAATTTTTTGAAGATAACCTCCTCGCTTTTCATTTTACGAGCCCTCAACCACATTAAAACAATAAAAATTCCTTCTAAAGCGATAAAAATACCGCCAATCAGACTGACCAGAGTTAAAAAACTTTGAAAGCCCCAAAAATATATGAGTGGAGGCAATACCACTACTGCTAGACCAGCTAAAATTTTAGGAAATTTTAAATCAAATTTTAGCGAATTTTTAATATCCAGGCCAATAACAATGTAAGAACTCCAAAGAGAAATCAAGCCGAAGACGCCGATAAGCGCTAAAATCTCTTTGGGTATTTGGCCGACCAATCCGGAAACCGCATCTTCAGAAATAATTTCCGATAGTCCCCAAATTCCGAAAACAAATAACAAATAAACCAAAGCCGGCAGCAAAGTCCCTAAAACAATGGATTTTTTAAGGTAATCCAATGGCCGCCTGCCCGGTAGTAGAATTTCGGCAGATTGCATTTTTGTTCCGCTTTTAGCGGAACCAGCCGAAATTTCACTACCGGGTTTGATTTTCTGAAAATAACTGACAACTGCCGGAATCGCCACCCGACCGCTTAAAGCAAAAAGAACGGCCCCATAAGGAAGAAAAATATTTTGAAGATTAAAAATCGGGACGGAAATTATCTTGCCAAAATGACCCAGTCCATAGCCGAAAATTATTAAAATAATAACTATGATGCCTCCGGTGATTAAAAATTCCGAAAAAGCGAGCCGCCGGATTCCTAAAAAAATAGCGGCTGAACCCAAAAGCCAAAAAATTAAAAGTTTAGAAGCATCAGAAATATCCAAACCTATTGGTTTAATCAAATTGACAAAACTGACTGACAAAATTAAATAAACAGTTAAAACAAAAAGCATTCCGATGATGGTCGTTAGAATTGCCGACCAGAATCCCCAACTGCCCAAATAAATTTTAGCGTAGCCGGGAAACCGATGAAGGTTTTTGCCTCCCTCGGTTTTTAAAATTAAATCAGCGTACATTAAATGGATAAAAACAAAACAGGCGCTAAAAAGGCCTAAATAAAATAAACCGGTGACAATCCCGGCTTTTTCAAAAACAAACGGCAGGGCGAAAACTCCCGCGCCAATAATTGTTCCAGCTAAAAGACTGGCCGGCAGAATAATATTTTTATACATTTAAATTTTATAACTAAAGTAGCCGCTAACGAAATCTAAAATAATTATACCTCCATATTTTTTTGAAAAATCAACTTGTGGTGGCACCACGAGAAGGATCAATCTTTGAATGAATATAGGAAACAATATAATTTTACCGAAAATCAATCAATATTCCTTGATTTTTATTATCCTTTTTAATTTTAGCAATCAATTTTTCCTCTTTAAAAACGGAGATATGTTTATCGCCGACAATCAATTTGTTGCCTGCTTTGATTAAATTCAGTTTTTGCCCAGAGAAAAACGACCGATAGGGAAAAACCCGAGTGTAAAACAATTGATTTCCTCGAACGCAACCTTCAAAAATTGCCCAATTGAGGTAGTCAAAATAAAGCACCGGTTTTTTGAGGGCGAATTCTATCTCCTGGGCCAAGCTCGGTATTTCCTTCTTTAAAATTTCCAATGTTTTTTTACCAATTTTAATGGACCGCTGGCAATCAAAAGAGCAAGGGACGTGCCCGACAAGAAAAAGGTAAAAAGAATCTTGAAAAACTTCCGGATGACGACTTAATAGTTTTACCTGAGACGAAGATATTTTAGATTCTAGATTGAAAATTGAGTTGCAATAAAATGATGGTTTAAGTGTAGTCGAAAGTGCCGCTTTGATTACGAGATCCGAATCCCGTTCCGGATTGTATTTGATGAAATTTTCAACGCAACAATCCGGATAACCCAACAATCTGCCCAGCGCTTTTTTGTCGTTGTTTTTCTCGGCTTTAAAAGCGGCTCTGGCTTTGGCCGAATCCAAAGAAAGATACGCGCAGTATTCCGGCTCCTGGATCCTCGCGCCCTGAAAAGTCGAATCGAATCGGCTAATCAAAATTTTGAAAGGACTGACGGATCGCCAAACTTCTTGAAAATTTTCCGGAGTTAGGAAATGAGAATCCAAATGAATTCGAATGACAGGCTTGAAACCGTATTTCAATAAGAAATAAAATTGACAGCCGACCCCAAAAAATTGGAAATGATTTTCTTTATCAAACCGCAACGAGGGTTTTTTCATAAATAGCGAATTTACCAGCCCTGATTTCAAAATTGCGCCTCGATCCACGGCGTCCAATCATGTTTCTAAAAAATAAATTGAGTTAATTATTCTTCATACTTCGGCACACAAATAGGTTCGTAGTTCTTAATGATATTTCCCTTGTCGTCTCTCGCTTCCAAGCGATAACATAAAGTCCTTTCTCGGGTTTCGGATGTGATATCGACGCTATTGGTAAGCGAGCCAGGGATTCGAACATCTTCTATCTAAGGCCACTTAATTCATCATTAATAAAAGTAATAAAATAACCATCAATAATTTTTTTTGTTTAAGACCATAATTTCGCTATATCAAAAAATATTTTGAATTATCATTACCGCAAACAATATTCTTATACATTTACATTATTATTCTTCCGGAGGCGGCTCACTGGCCCACTTTCTCACAATTTTTTCTTCAACCACCCAGAAAAGCACAAAAATCAAAACTGTCAGGAAAGTGGTAAAAATAGCCAATAGATAAAATTTGAATCCGACTGCTACTCCGATGGCCGCGGCTACCCAAAGACCAGCCGCCGTGGTCAAACCCCTTAGACGGGAGCGGTGAAAAATTATCAGGCCGGCGCCGATAAACCCTACCCCTAAAACAATTTGGGATGGAATTCGGGAAACATCAAAGAGATAGTTTGTGCCGGAAAATTTCTCCGCCGCCACCATTGAAATAATCGTAAAAAAAGCAGCTCCTAAACTAACTAAGGCAAAAGTTCGCATTCCGGCTGCTTTTTTAGCAAGTTCTCTTTCCAGTCCGGCCAAGGCACCTAAAATGGTTGCCAAAGCAAGCTGGCCAAAAATTTCAATTTCACTTCCTGTCATATAAATCTAGGTTTCGTACACCTCGTCGCCTTCTCTTATTTTTTGGTCGACCTTAATCCCCACTTCTTGGCCTTTTTTAGCGCTTTGAATATCCTTGTGGTTATACTGCATTGAACTAATTTGCTGAGTGAAATCAGTGTGGGGCCCCTTGAAATGAACTGTCTCGCCAACCTTAACTTCACGGTTGAATTTAACAATCGCCACGCCAATTTTGCCGTAATAGTGAGTGATTTTGCCGATTGGTTTTTCCTCCATAAAGCGTTCGCGAATTACAAATTTTTGCGAATATGGCGAATTCGTTTTAACAAACCCCAAGATGGTTTATTCGCTATATTCGCGGTTATTCGCTAATTTGCGATTACTCTTTGCGACCTTTCCCAGTAGTGAGCCGAGCACTTCGCTTTCCACAACGCCTTTGCTCTTGTTATGACTTTCCTCAAAGACCATACCTTTTTAAAACAAGCAATTAATCTAAGGAAAGCGATTAGGCGTTGCAGTGCTCGGTCTACTACTGGGCTTTTTCTTTTTTAACTAACTCTATTATTTTATCCACTAATTCTTTTAGGTCTTTAGAAAAAACTATTTTGCCCTTCATCTCTTCGGAGCGACGGGATTTTTCAATAATGGTTTTGACTAATTCATCTGTCTCCCAATCGCCTTCCAAAATACCAATTGGTTTTTTATCCTCAAAAGCAATGGTAAATTCATTAATCGTTCCCATCCGGCCGCAGCCGACAATCACGGCGTCAGCGGCCCGGGTTAAAAGCAAATTGCGACCCGAATAGCCAAAACCAGTATAAATAATTAAATCATGATAGTCTATTGGCAACTCGTATTTTTCAATATGTTCTCTTTCCGAGGCGGCCGGAGAAATTCCTACCACAATCCCGCCAGCATTTTTAGCTCCTTTAGCTGTCCAATAAGGAAAACCAGTGGTGGCTCCGTCAATTAAAACTCCTCCTTGCTGAATAATTTCTTTGCCTAATTCTTCAGCTTTATTAAAAGCTTCTTTGCCACAGTGGCTGGTTTCGGCTGCTCCGGAAACACAAATTTTGTATTTGGGGTAACTATTAGTCATTGTTATTTATTATAACATAAATTCTTCTCCCATTGAAGGGATAACTGCCTCTATCGCTAATTCGTCCCTGATTTTCTGAGCCAAAGGAATCATTTGGTCTTCTTCGCCCTGAACCAAAAAGACCTTTTTCAAGCTTAATCTCATTGGCCTGAGCCAGTCCAAAAGCCGGCCTTGGTCAGCATGAGCTGAATAGCCGCTGATTACCTTAACCCGGCATCTTACCGGAACTTCCTCGCCGAATATTTTTACGGTCTTGGCACCATCTAAAATCCGTCTTCCTAAAGAACCATTGATTTGATAACTAATAAATAAAATTGCGCTTTTCGGGTCAGATAAATAACGTCTTTCGTGATGTAAAATTCTTCCAGCCTGCGACATTCCGGCGCCGGCAATAATCACTTTCGGCGCTGGCACATCATTGATTTCTTTTGATTGTTCAGTAGTTAGAGCTAATTTTAGACCGGGAAAATCAAAAATTATATCACCTTTTTGGAATAAAGAAATTGCCTCTTGGTCAAAGTAATTCGAGTTTTGAGAATACTTTTTATAAACCGAGGTTAGTTTAATCGCCAAGGGGCTGTCAATAAAAATCGGCACCTTGGGAATCCGGCCGTTTTCTACTAACTCGTTTAGCTCAAACAAAAGCTCTTGAGTTCGTTCCATGGCAAAAGCCGGAATCATTAAAACACCGCCGGCTTTTACTGTTTCTTCAATGGCATCCTCAAGAATGTCCTGGCGAATGTCTACATTTTCGTGAAGCCGGCCGCCATAAGTTGATTCAATCAAGACATAATCAGCTTCATTTATAGTTTCGGTGTCTTTGACTAAAGGAGCGGGAATATTGCCTAAGTCACCGGAAAAGACAACAGCCGGACCTGCCCGGCCTTTTACTTTAATAAAAGCCGAGCCCAAAATGTGGCCGGCATCAAAAAATTCAATCTCAAATCCGCCAGCTGGCGGACCAACTTTGAATTTTTGATGATAATCCACAGTCTTCCATAAAGCCATTGTTTTGTTGACATCCTCAAGGGAATAAATCGCTGGCAATTTCTTTTCTTCGGCTTCTTTGGTTAAAAGATGTTCGGAGTCAATTAAAAGCTGCTCGCTGAAATCTTTGGCTGGCGCTGTAGAAAAAATTTCACCCCGAAATCCGGCTTTATAAAGCTGGGGCAAGCGGCCGATGTGGTCAATGTGACTATGAGTAATTAAAACCGCTTCAATGGTTTTTGGATCATAAGGAAACGGTTCATAGTTAAGACGCTCGCAAAAACTTGAGCCCTGATGCAGACCACAATCAATTAAAATTCTATTCTCGTTTTCTTCTAAAAGATAATTAGCGCCAGTAATAGTCTTTGTCCCGCCGTAAAAAGTCAATTTCATATTAATTCATTATATCAAACCATTGTTGGATAAAAAACCAGAGGGCTTTACAAATCCAAAAAAATATGCTATATATAAAATAGGATTTTAAATTCTAAAAAGGAGGAATTGCCATGGACAAAAAACGAATATTGCTTGGAGGGATTTTGTTTATTTCGGGATTGCTTATTGTTTTCACAATGACGGGGACAAGCGACTATGAAAGTTTCTATCCCACTTCTTCTGTCCCTTTCTGGAAATTGGTCATAGGTAGTCTCTTTGGATTAGGTCTAATTTTCTTATGCCTCATAATTCTGGGAGTGGTAAGACCAAAGGAGGTGATTCCATGCAACCGGAACTAAAATGGGAACCTAATGGGCTGGTGTGCCTGCATTGTGGAACACCAAATCCTGATAAGGGGGATAGGTGCGGCAACTGCGGACAGAACCCTTTTGTTCTTCCCAAAATACTTACAGAGGAACAATTGACAATTCAAAAGGCGGTTGCAAATAAGTGGAAACGGCACAGAAGCCAAATACGTGACCGGGGCTCTATTTAGTTAGGGCCCTATTTTTTTAGAATTGCTTTTTATTAAAAACTGTTTTAAATTTAAAATATGCCCAAAATTATTCATCAACGAAAAAAATGTCTTGGTTGCGGAGCCTGCGTGGCAGTTTGTCCGAAATTTTTTGAGCTCAGCGAAAAAGACGGCTTAGCGGTTTTAAAAAATTCAAAAAAAGTCGGGGAAAATTTTGAATTAAATATAGACAAAGTTTATTGCATTCAGGAGGCGGCAGAAGTGTGCCCGATAAAAATTATTACAATAAAATAATTGCTATCATCAATGATAGTAATTTAAGAAAAAAGATATTATTTTTTTCTTTTTTGCTTTTTAAGATAATCATTAATCGCTTCTTTTAGGGCCGCCTGTCCCAAAACTGAACAATGAAATTTTAAAGCTGGTAACCCGCCTAATCTTTTAACAATCTCTTGGGGTTTTAAATTTAGGGCTTTTTTAAAAGGCATGCCACCTTTCTCTGTAACCATCACTGAGAGCATCGAAGTAGAGG
>Ga0315280_10009359_pt1 | contig 12591 bp, 5 predicted proteins | sample YL17G06_40_MG_FD_203697 | JGI IMG/M metagenome (GOLD analysis project Ga0315280, IMG submission 203697) | Sediment microbial communities from Yellowstone Lake, YNP, Wyoming, USA - YL17G06_40 | ecosystem: Environmental > Aquatic > Freshwater > Lake > Sediment | place: USA: Wyoming | collected... | reverse complement strand
GGGAAGACCTGAAATCAATGACTTAGGGTGGGCCAAATCAAAACATCAAAGTGGGCCAAATCAGGTTGACAGAACCAGCTTGAGCTCGGATTACGAATGCTCCTTCTAAAACCGCAGAGCTGAAGGCAAAAGAACAAATGACAGATCCAACCGTTGGACGGGGTCAAGGCCCGAAGGGAGAGCGAGCACCACAGGATCGACTCTCTTGTCTCTTTTTCCGGACTCCAGACAAGAACTTCACTGATCTTGTTTCACCTCAAGGGTTTGAGGCGTCGTCAAGCCTCCAGAACAGGCAAACGTCATTGTCACTTTGGGAATTTGAAATGTTGGTACCAGGCAGACACCAAGCGGGGACGACCGGTCAGCACGTCTGCGGCCCATGGAGGAAGCGGCGGCGGAGCTGGCAGGGTTCCCCGAAGCCCCTGCAGCTTCGGTTTGATGCCTCCAGCGGGTGTCGCTTCCGATTTCGTTCGGCAATTGTCATCGCGGCTTGACTTCGACGAGATGAGCGCGGCCGAAATTGCCACTGAAGCTGAAGCAAATCGTTCCATCCGCGCTCGACTGGTAAGCGCCGTGGAGCTTGCCGTCCACGAGCACTTGATACCAGGCATTCGACTTTAGGTTGCCGACTCGGTGAGTGGTCGAGAGTTCGGAATCGCCCAGCCCCTCTTCTGTCCACTTCCTTCCTGTTGCCGACCATTCCTTCACTTCTACTCTGATGGCGCCAGCCGAGGGAAAAACCTTGAGAGAAGTCCTCTCCGCCTTCTCGATCGATTTGCTGTAGTAACTTATTGCGTCAGGGTAGATTTTGTTGGAAATACCCTCGCCAGCGTAAATCTCCCGCCCGGTGCGGTAAATGAGCAGTGTCTGTAAGAAACAATCGAGAGACTGCTCATTCATGTAGTGGGGCCCCAACGAGTTGAAATCTGTTTTTCCGTTGTTGTCACGCCTGGCCAGCCACGGGTCGCTCGTCCGCTCGTACGTCCCACCCATTCGGTCATCCCTGGCGGTCGTCTGCGTGAAGTAAATTTCCTGCAGAGTCTTCTCGTACATCTGCGCATAGAGGGGGTTCTTGGTGATGTCGTACAGGCGTTTCAGGCATTCTTGTTTCCTGTTTTGGTAATTGAACAGCGTATACGTAAAGTAATGTTGCTGCTCCGCCGCGCAGAACTGCGTCGGATTCTTCACCCAGCTCAGTTGCTTCGGACAAGCCCAGGTAAGATCCAGGGCGACGTTGGCTTCCGCGTGTCTCAGATATGACTCATCGCCTGTTTCATCGTAGCGATTCAGCCAGAACTCGGTCACGCCCCAGATACTCGCCTCGGTGAAGTCGTCTGGGGGTAGATCCGGATGGTGGCCGGTGAAATGGAAGTCGTGCTGATTATGATCTACTGTAAACCGCTCCAGATCGGCCGCAAACCTTCTGTACCGGGGATCTCCAGTAATCCTGCAAATCGTCGCCAAGGCCGGGAGCGTTCGGCCCGCGGTACTTGAAACCGACTTCTTTCCCATCGCCGGCCGTACGTTGATGGGCTGGCCGATTCCCGTCCAACCCTCGTTTCGGAGAAACTCGAGATCCGTGGGCTCAATGTTCTGGGGCAAACCACCATCCCAATTCTGCTGGCGCACCATCCAATCCATCGCCATGATGGCGGAGTTGTACCAATCCCGCCGATCGATCCCTTCCCGCTCTTTGACCTTCTCCCACAGGAGCAGCATGTAACGAACGATGTGGGCATTGATATCCGGCTTCCAGCCGATATTCGACCCGCGGTCGTCGCTATTGAAGCCGACCCCAGACGGGCCATACCCTTCCGTCAGGCTGTACGTTGTTTGAATGTAACCGTAATTAGGGTCTTCCCGATTGGTATTCTGCGCCTTCAGAATGAAATCCATCTGCTCGAAGGCGCGTTGCCGCCACATTTTATCGCCGGTCAATTCGTGGACAAGGTAATCGAAATAGGCTGCCAGACCCTGCTCCCCGATGTAAATGAAGGTGGAATCGCCCAGCCGGTATCCCATGCCGGGCTTCCAATAGTTGGTGTTCTTCCTGCCCTCGATGAAGATGTTCAGGGCTTCTTCATGCGAGCGCACAAAAAAGCTGTCGATGGTGTAGCGGTTCAAACGCTTGTAGTTGTCCATCAAATCCAGGATCGTGTCATCGGGGTCGGAGACGTTAGTGAGGACGATCTGCATCGGGCAGGTGTAGTGGATTTCTTTTTTGAGCGAGGCACCACCAACCCGAAACTGGGCCGGCATTACGCCATCGACAAAATAGAGGCCAAAATCTTTGGTCCAGGTCCTCGGGTTGAGATAGTCGGAATTGGGGTCAATGCCCCACAACATGCCGAGCATGCGGTCCGTGCGATACATGAATAAAGAAGGGATGCCCATCCAGGAAAGCGGGTCACGCCGAATATGGTCTGAGTCTTCAGCGAATGGGTACATGTGACACTTCCACGAATGAGCGAAATCGGTGTTGTATTGGAGCGATGCCTGCACATTCGCGATGTCTCTATCCACTGAAAAATCGTAACTAATTCGTACGGCTTTGAGATCGTCAGGCGTCTCGATGGTCACTTTGAAAGTAACATCGGCGCCTTCGATTGTTCCGGTACCGGAGAAGGCTGCCTTCGTACGATCTATCTTTTCCGTCCTTGATGCGTAAAGCCAATACTCCTTGTTGGCCTTGGTATTCTCGAACCGAATCATCCCCTTGAGGAGTGGTTTCTCCACCAATTGCCCATTCAGATAGAGAGACCCAAGTGCGTAGCCGTTGGCTTGCTCCGGAACCAAATACTTGACGCCGAGATTATTTTGGACGACGATATCGGCTCCCAAACCTGTAGCACAGAATAACGCCAAGAAGATTACAAGCCCACAAAACACAAAACTCGAAAAGGACTTTCTCATTGTCACCTCCGTGTCAGTAAAACCTTAATCCGAGCTGCTGATGACGAAAGGGAACCCTCTCGATAATTGGGAACCAGTTGGCCGATTCGGGGATTCCCATCAATATGTCCTGGCGGCGCTGCGCGACGAGAAAGATTCAAATCAGCAGAATCATAGAATGGGTGTTCCCCGGTAGCCGGAAGATGGAGAACCGAATTACGAGCGGCTCTTCTTGGGAGAACTTGGTCTTTAGGACGGCGTGTGACATCGTGTTGAGTCTGTTTGACTCGGGGAACAATGGCCTCGTCCACCCAGTCGTCGTCTTCTCCTGTCGGCACACCCTCGAACAGCCACCAATCCTCAACGTGCACGGCCGTTTCACCTGGGTGGAGCTTGCGCAGCGGTCCCAGGCTCTCCAGTTCGAGGAAGCCTGGTTCCGTATACGTCTCGAAATTGCACCCATAGTCTGGGTACGTTGCTGCTCGCTCCACCTCGGCGTGTTTAACAAACAAATGACCCTTACGGAAATATGCCCCCCACCCCTGCCGATCGTAGAGCCCCATCATTTGTTCCTTGAATTGGCCGGTCGGATTCGGATCTTGTATCAGTTGCAGGTACTTCGTCCCAAACACCCAGCGGCGGTCCGACGGGTCCGTGTAAGACCAGAGCGCCAGCAGCCCTTCGGGTAGTAAATGCGTCTTTCCCCACGGAGCCTTCGCTGGAAAAGGGAAGATGGCCCGTCCATTTTGCTCCATCACGGAGAGTGCCCAGGGAGCCATTTCAGTGGCAGCGGTTGCGTGATTTGTGATCTTGTGGATGACAGTTACGTGCGAGCCTGTAGGGGAAACTTGGATATCGATTTCCTTCTGCAAATGCGTCGGCTTCGGGGACTCTTCGACCGGAGCAATGAAACGAACGACGTCGTCTTGGGGTACTACGCGGACGGGCACATTGTCTGGGAAGTAGGTTCCGTCGGTTTCTGGAGATATCCAGAGGCGATGACCTCCATAACTTCGAAATTCGTTTCCACCGGTTTTCCCTGCCTGATCAGCAAATTCGTGAAATTCGTTTTCCCCGTTTGCGAACCCGTAGAAGATGATGCGCGGGCCGACGTCGGTAAGGACGATGACTTGCACCGTCCCGTTCGAGATTCGATACGCATTGTGCCAGCCGTGGTACTCAATCTTCTCAACAGTCATAGCAGGCCCCAGATCTGGCTGAGCCAGGATCGCAATAAAGAGGAGCCTTTGGAAGGCCCGTACTACGGTACAGGGTGCTCGCATGCTTGGCATTCGGTTAAATCGCTGTTCACCTCGCGGTCCTGAGTTGGAGGCTCAAAATAAGGACTAGAGATAGAGTTTATTGGGTCTCCTTTACTTCAAAGCTGTGAGGGCTTGTCAGCGATCCGGTGTCCTTGAACGTCAACATGCCTTTCGGGTCCGTCTCGTACCTCCCAAGCTCTTCGCCGTCTCTCCGAACTTCATACCAGGTGTTCGGCCTCAGGTCCCCCACGGTATGCGTAACCGTGATCTTCGGACTTGTCGCGTCTCCTTCCGTCCATTTCTTCTCGTCTTTGGACCACGCCATAACCGTGATCTTGATCGTCCCTTCTGAGGGAAGCACGGCGAGGTCTACCTTTTTCTTGTCACTGATATCGGAGGAGTAGTAGGCAACGCCATCCGGATAGACCTTGTTGGTTACATTTCTTCCGAAATACAGGTTGTGACCAGTTCGATATAACTCGACGGCTTGCAGAAAGGCGTCCAGCGATTGCTCTCCCATATAAGTCGTCCCGAGCGAGTTGAAGTCAGCTTTTCCGTTGTCATCCACGCGCGCCCGCCATGGGTCGGCGATGCGCTCGTGTGTCGCTCCCATCAAATTGCCTTCGGTCACTTGGGTCCAATAGATGTTCTGGAAAACGCGCTTCGCGAGGGCTTCGAAGAGTGGATCGTGGGTCTTTTCGTAAAGCCGCACAAGGCACTCGGGCTTGCGGTCCTGGTAGGAATAGACAGAGTACTGCAGATAATACTGTTGCTCGGCGGAGCCCCCTAGAGTTGGGTTCTTCACCCAGCTCAACTGCTTCGGACACCACCATGTGAGGGCCAGGTAAGCATCCGCCACCGCGTGCCTTAGGTACTCGGGATCGCCCGTCGCGTCATATTTGTTCAGCCAGAACTCGCAAATGCCCCAGATGCTCCCTTCTTCGAGCGTCCACGGTGGTAGGTCAGGGTGATGTCCGGTGTAGTAGTACTGATTCTGAACGTAGTTTAGGGTATAGGCTTCGAGTGAGTCCAGGAAGCGCTCGCACCTGGGATCATTTGTAATCCGATAGACCCACTGCAAAGCCGGCAGAGCGCGTCCGGAGGCGACTGACCTGGATTTCTCACCTACCTTCTTTTTGACTAGATCAGGCTGGCCGGTTCCTATCCAGTCGGTCTTGACTCGTGCTTCAACCGGTTCAATCTGAACTTTCTGGGGTAGCCCTCCGTCGTTGTTTTGTTGACGCAGCACCCAGTTGGCTGCTAAGAGCGCCGAGTTGTACCAGTCCTTCCGATCAATCCCCTCATGGTCTTTCACAAGTTTCCATGTCAACAACATGTATCGAGCTAGGTGCGCATTTAGGTCAGGCTTGTAGCCAACATTGTTTCCCCGGTCCACACTGTTGAAGCCGGATCCCCCCGGCGATTGCGGGGTCAGGTTATACACCGTCTGGATAACGCCGTAGCTGGCATCGTCGGGATTGGTATTTTGCGCCTTTAAGATGAAGTCCATTTGCTCGAACGCGCGGGTCCGCCACGATCGATCACCCGTGAGCTCGTAAATCAGATAGTCAAAGTAGGCATTGAGTCCCTGCTCGCCGATGTAGATGAAGGCCGAGGATGGGTCACCCATTTCCAGGCGGTAACCCTTACCTGGGTACCACATGTCTGTTTTCTTCCGACCCTCGATGAACAATCCCAGCGCGGCATCATTGGACCTCACGTCCAACGCCGTTGGCCAGTAGTGGTTGAGTCGAATCCAGTTCTTCACCAGATCGCTGATCATTCCATCCGGTTCTGAGGTTTCCGTGAGCACGATCTGCATCGGCACCTCATATTGAAAGCTTCCTTTCAACAACGGTCCGCCCACTCGATACTGCGGCGGTTCCACTCCGTCGATGAAGTACAAGCCCATGTCCTTTGTCCATGTCGTCGGATCCAGATAATCCCAATTCGGATCCATCCCCCACAAAAGCCCCAGCGAGCGGTCGTCACGATACAGAAAAAGCGAAGGAATTCCCATATAGGTGAGCGGATCCTGTTGGATGAATTTGGCATCCTCTGCCCACGGATACATGTGGCATTTCCAGCGGTGCTCAAATTCCGAGTGATAGGCCAGAACCGCCTGCCAGTTCGGGAGGTCTTTGTCGCTTGAAAACTCGTAGGTGATCTTGACGGCCTTGACCTCCGTCGGAACCTCCAGCGTCACATGGAACTTGATTGTGGCGTCCGCGACTGCACCCTCGCCCGAGAAGACTCCTCTCAGCCCTGTCACCGGTTCTGCCTTCGAGGCGTAAAGCCAGACCACTCGTCCATCGGCTCTATTCCTGAAGGCCAAGATCCCTTTCGTGAGAGGTATCTCAACCTGTTTCCCGTCGACCGAAACTGCCCCGAGGGCGTATCCGGCAGACTGCTGGGAAACCACAAACTTCACTCCCACGTTGTTCTCCAACGCAACGTCAACCGCAAGGAGCTTTGCCGAGGCTAAAAGAGCAGCAAAGAAAGCCCAATGGGCTGCAGTCTTGCAGCATTTGAATATCGGGATCATCTGGTCCGCTCCACGATGGGCGAGATTCCTGAGTATCCAGCTGCGCACAAAGGCCCAGCACGCGACTCAAGGTCCCAAGTCGGATTGGATAAGGACTACGGGCCTTGAAACGCGAGCCCACAGCAGGAGGTTTGCCATGGGCCCTTCAGAATTACAGTGCAGGGTCGCACCATCAGAACAAATAGCGAATAGAAAGCTGCATGGTGCGAGGAGGGCCCGCGGTATAGATTTGCCCGAAGGCACCCCCTCGCTCAGCGATATCCGTAACGGGATCACCGAGCACAGTGTGATTGAAGACGTTGAATGCCGCGGCGCGAAATTCCAGAGTACCCCAACGCTCGGAAAACGGAAAGCGCTTGGTCAGCGTCATGTTGTTGAGGAACCGCCCGGGCCCGCGTGCCATGCCTCGCTTGGAGTTTCCGATCGCCAAATACGACACTCCTGCCTCCGGGTCGACAGTGCAGTCGGGGCCGGTGGCATTGGCCGGACAGAATACATTGCCATTGAGCCAGTTGGCAGCTTGAGAGGCTCGGGTGCTGTGATCCCCGTACATTGGGCCCCCGGCATAGTTGGCCCACGCACCATTGGCGGACAAGAAGTCAAAGTCCGCAGGGCTGCTGATAGTTAAGGGGTCTCCCGAAGTGGCCCGAAGAGTGCCACCCCACACCCAGCCACCGAGCCCTACCTTCAGCCATTTGCCAGCCCGCGCGGGGAAGGGGAGTTCCCAGCTGTATGTAACCGACAAAACGTGGCGCAGGTCGGCACCGGAGGGCCCAGAATCCAGATATCGACGGCGCGGGTCGCGATAGGATCCCCCGGAAAAGTTGCTGCCGACGGTATCCCCGGTATCGGTGGCCTTGCTGTAAGTATAAACGCCCAAGATGGTGACCCCGCGCGAGAATCTCTTGTTCAATGTAACCTGCAAAGAGTTGTACCAGGAGTTCGCGCCCGAGAAATTCTCATAGATGTTCAAGACATAGGGATACGGACGCCTGTCTTGCTCGTTATCGGCGTTGCTGGCCCCAGGAATAAATAATGGGGTGTTCAAGTTGTACGATGAGCTCAAGTGGGTCCCTCTTGTGGCGACATAGGCCGCACTCACGAGATAGTTCTTAACAGGCTCCCATTGGTAGCTCACGTTCCATTGATGAACCCTTGCTGCGTTGTAGTCCGGAGAAAAACCTCCGAGCGACAGTACGGTGCTGGGGGGAAAGATGAAATTTTTGGCCTCTTCGCTGCCTGGTACGGGTATGTGATAAGGGAAAAGCTTCTGACCGTTGTAGGGGTCCGCCAGCGAGACCGGCGCTGCCGGCGTATACAGAAAGCCGTAAGGAACGTTCGTCGCGAACTGGTCGAAGCCCAGCAGATTCTCATAATCGTAGTAGATCCCATAGCCAGCCCGAAGCGCCATCTTCCCATTGCCCAAGAGATCGTAGGCGATACCGATTCGAGGAGCAAAATTGAGGTACCGGTTCGGGTAAGTTGCCGGATCAATGCCCGCGTCACCGGGAACTACAAGTCCCAGGGGCGCATGTGGAAACTCGGTTGACTGCTGGCCTGGGCGAAAGGCCCCAAGCTTTCCGGAGGATTCCCGAACGCCGAAATGCGGCGACCAGCGCACGCCCAAGGTTGCGGTGAGCTTTCGGCTGACTTTGATCTGATCCTGGACATAGGCTTCCCGGGCGGGATAGCGCAGCTTGTTATTGAGGAGGGAGTCTTGTTCGAATGCCGCGCCCTGCCCTAACAGAAAATCTGCAAAGGGGTTCCCTGTGCTTCCCTGATTACCGGCGTCGAAATAGAAAGCCCCCGCCGCCACCCAATTTTGGTAGTTGTCGTTGTGGTGCGTGCGGATGTCGAAGCCGGCCTGAAGCGTGTGCCGCCCCTTGATCCAGGTAAAGTCATCCGCCACATAGGTATCGTACTCGTGGAGAGGGTTGTCATAGTTCCCCCACAGCGTAAAGCCCTGGGGTGACCAGCCGTTAACGAAGATCCCCACCTGCGTGGGGGAGGCTCCCGTCTCTGTTTGCATGTTCGGAACTCCGACATTGTTCCAGTTAAGGTCCTCGTTGACTCTTGATCGAAGCACAGCGATATCCAGAGGTCGGAGGCCGACTACCACCGTATTCAGCATGTTGGGGGAAATGTTATAGGTATAGTTAAAGCTCCAGGCTTTGAGGTTCGTGTTGAAACTCGATGCCCCTTCGTTGGGAAGCGTCGGAGCGGCAAATTGAATCCCCATTAGGGGATCCCAAACGTTGTCGTCTCTGTACCAGTAGAGACTTCCGAAGACTCTGTGTTTAGAACCGAATTGCTGATCCACCTTGACGATGAACGGCTGACTCGTTTCCGTGCCGGTGCCCATCCAAGTAAGAACGCCGTTGGGATCGCTTGTGGTTGGAAACAGGGATGCATTGGCCAGCAAAGCCTTGGCCATGGGAGAGAAATCAGCAGGGCTCAGGATCGGGGTCTCCACCCCATTGATTACGGGTACTGGGAAATCGATGACATTGCTGAAGTCACCGCTCCGCTCCGCGTTGGTAAGAGCACGCTGTCTCTGGAGTTGTTGGAAAAAGCGGCTCGTGTGTTCGTAGGATACGAAGAAGAAGGTTTTGTTTCTTCCGTCGTACACGTGAGGAATGTAAACGGGGCCCCCGACATTGCCGCCGAACCACCGCTGAGAGCCGGAAGGCTTTGGCATACCCGTCCAGTTGCCCTCCCAACTGTTAGCGTTCCAAGCCGAGTTGGTGAAATAGGTCCAGCCCATTCCATGCAGGTCGTTCGTTCCTGACTTGATCACCGCAGTCACTTGGCTACCCACACCGGTACCATATTTCGCGCCGTACGCGTTCGTCAGTACGGTGAATTCCTGCAAGTTCTCTGGGGCAGGGAAATTCGAGGCGCTCCCGTTGTAATAGTCGATGCTCTCGGTCCCGTCAACCTTGTAATTGTTGCTCGTGTTCCCGCGGGTTCCATTGACTCTTGTGGTCGGACCAGTGTGAGAGGGCGGGCCCTCAATCGTCCCAGGCTGCGTAAGCTCCGCAGCATACCGAACATCCCTCCCACTAACGGGCAATGCCATGAGGAGTCTATCGCCGAGTGTGTTTTGAATCGCGGCATTCGTGGTATCAACCTGCGTGGCGGCGGCTACCACCTCCACGCGTTGGGTGACGTCACCAACGGTAAGCGTGATGTCGAGCGTGGTGGTTTGTTGAGAAGCAACCGTGATCTCTGAGGTCGCGAACTTCTTGAAGCCGGGATACTCACACGTCACGGAATAGACGCCGGGAAGTAAAGATTGAAAGGAATAGGTACCATCCGCGGCGGAGGTGGTTTTGACCTCCACACCGGTTCGGGACCCGCGAGCCGTGATCGTGGCGCCAGGAACTAGAGCACCCGACGGGTCCACGACCCGCCCTCTGACCTTGCCTGCTATGTCCACGCCGAGCGCTGGAATTGCCGCAAAGGCCAGAAAAGCCACCGCGAGAAGACACGCGTAGGCAGCCTGCCGGATTCTGGTGTTCATCATGACGCGACCTCCTTTACGCTCTCAAGTAACTTGCCATCGGAGTTACGATCTGTTACAAGTGCTCGTTTCAGATTGTTACTGTTTGATTTGTAATCCTTCCGGTTTGCTCTGTCAAGCGAAATATTGTCAAGGTCACTTGGCCGTTAGACGACGCGGTAAACCAGTTGGTGAGGCACGAATCCATGTTGCCTTGCTTGTTGCCCATGTTGCGACGACCGGCTTTCGTGCTAGACGTTAACAGGGGGAGGCGTGCTGATCAGTGGTTATCCACTTAGCGGCGCTGAATCCCGACTTGCCGACTAGCCACCTCCCATGAGAGCGTACAAAGAAATGCATTCGAATCTTAAAGCCATTGCATCACTTTCACACTTACTGGCGTGCGGATGCGTCTGCCTGGCGTTATTTTGTTCTCTCGCCATCTTGGTACAGGGAGAAACCCCCCATCTTGGTCTCGCGAAAAGGTATTTCACAAATCATGACCTTGGCCGGGCGGAATCGGAGATCCGGCAAGCTCTGACAGATGACCCGAAGTCCGCGGAGGCTTATAACTTGCTCGGGCAGATCCGAATTCAACAAGGTCGGCTTAGCGCGGCGCAACAATCCTTCGGCAAAGCAGTAGAGATTGCTCCACGGCTTGCTGACGCTTATGAGAACCTTGCACTGCTTGAGCTCCTCCGCCACAAGAATCGAGAGGCGGAATCCGCCGCTAGAAAGCTACTCGAGCTGGATCCCAGCAGCTATAACGGTCACCTGGTTGCCGGTGTGGTGAACTATATTGAGAAGCAGTACCAGCAGTCCTTAGCGTACCTGGCTCCCCTAACTGGCGGTGTCGGGCCCGACCCCATTGCATTAGCGGTTTCCACCGAGAACTGTGAGCGTTTGGGCAGGCCGGAGGACGCAAAGAAGTTCAAACGTGCCATCGACAGCATGACTATCGAGCTGAATGATGCGTTACTGGCTGCGAGGCTTCTCCAGTCCCGGGAATTCCAACCCTACCTTGTCCGGTGGCTTCAGCAGGTTCGAGCACGAGGGGCAGACACGTTTCAGGTGCGCTATGAACTGGGCAACGCTCATTTCCGGATGAATCAACTGGAATCCGCAAAGCAGAACTATCTTACAGCGCTCGGCAAGAAGCCACCGGATGCGAATGTCTTGCTGCAACTTTCCGCTGTGAGTGAATTGCTCGGAGATACCAGATCGGCGTCGAACTACATGTACCAAGCGATGCAAGCTCCCAAGAACGATTTCCCGACCTTAATGCACTACAGTTTCACCTGCATCAGGCGGCACATGCTCATCGACGCAAAACGGGCGTTGCAGCAAGCGCTGAAACTGCAGCCAGGTGACTCCTCGGCCCAGTACGCGCTCGGCGTCACTGCTTACGGCTTGGGCGATTTCAATATGGCAGAGCAGCAATTCCGAGCGGTTTTACAGGCGTCGCCCTCGGATGCTCAGGCGCACGTGTCACTGGGCGTGGTGTTCCTGGCAACGAGCAGGCCGGGTCGCGCTGAAGAAGAATTCAGAACGGCTTTGAGAACAGGCGGCGCCTCTGCGGCGCCTCATTACTACCTCGCGCAGATCTACCGACGGAGGGGACAGAATGCCGTTGCCAAGAAGGAACTCAAAGAAAGCCTGAAGCTCGACCCTCAGGATGCTCGGATTTATGCCGATCTGGCTGGGATCGAAATCGGCGAGGGCAAACTGGATACTGCGGAGACGCGTCTCAGGTCAGCCATAAATCTTGATTCAAAATCCGCCAAAGCACGCTATCAACTAGGCATACTCCTTCGCAAGCGGGGCCAACTAGAGGAGTCAAAGAAGGAGTTTCACCTTGCGCAGACCTTGCGTGACCAAGAAGAAAAAAACGCGGTTGTCTTGCTGATTTCCAAAGAATCTCATGAATACGGGGATTTCCTCCCATCCGCAAAGTAAACCGCAATCCGGAGCTTGACGTATTAGGGGCGAGCGCTGAGGGATCTCGGAATGAATGGTAGAGGCCTTGCTTCTCGGCAGTCCCAACAAGCACTCCTCGAGGAATGATTTGACCCATGCACTCCGCCTGTGAGCCTCCAGAGCGGCGCGCCATCGCGGTGCTCTCCTCAGCGTTGTCCCCGGGGTTGTCACGATCCGGAATGAAACAGAAATGACCCAGATCGTGTGCGACTGTGAACGCCCGGATCTCGCCTGACTGTTCGCTTCTTTTCTGTCACATTTGAGAGAGAGTCGGCGATACGTCGGAGTCCCGCATCAAATCACACCTTTTGAAACACCCCAAAGTGGCAAATTCAGAACTTGGGGATTCAACAACTTGCGGGAGATTGAGCGCAGCCTTTTGAAACAGCCTCTTTGGCCTGCCTTTTCGCACT
>Ga0315280_10009358_pt1 | contig 12591 bp, 13 predicted proteins | sample YL17G06_40_MG_FD_203697 | JGI IMG/M metagenome (GOLD analysis project Ga0315280, IMG submission 203697) | Sediment microbial communities from Yellowstone Lake, YNP, Wyoming, USA - YL17G06_40 | ecosystem: Environmental > Aquatic > Freshwater > Lake > Sediment | place: USA: Wyoming | collected... | reverse complement strand
TCCTTCGGAATGAATAGTTTTAAACGTCTTCCGTTTTCCTGTATGGAAGGGGCCGGTCGTCCAGCCTGGTTAGGACGCCGCCCTTACGCGGCGGAGGTCGCCGGTTCGAGTCCGGCCCGGCCCACCATCACGTGGTTATCGGTGACGGCGGTCTGAGTTTAGTGCTGCCTAGTTACTCGTTTTATTATTATAGTAAGCCAGTTGTTATGAGGCAGAAAATAACCTATCTTATGCTTCATCATCCTGCTGCTCACCGTCTCCGTGTGGGGTAGAACCGGCGTGGTGGCGCCCATGGACTACCTGAATGGCTGTTTTTTCATCCATTCGGCGATACCCCCTACCTTTTTTAGCACGCCCAAGTCCACGCCCGTCGACCTACTTGTCGCCGCGTATGCCTCTCAACTGGTACCCGCCGGAGGACATGATGGGGAAACAAGCGGAGCCCCTCATCAAATACCCAAGGCATAATAAGCTCTAGTAGGCTCACGGTCCGGACCAGCAGTGGAACTCCTTCGACTCCTTTCATTCGCGCTCTTGGGGGGCGGACAGGTGCAACCTTTTTCCTAGGCGCCGCTACCCATCTTAGCGAGGAGAATTGACGGAGAAGATCGTTGGCATATTAGGCGGCATGGGGCCTGAGGCGACGGCTGACCTGTTCATGAGGATCATCAGAGCCACGCCGGCCAAGAGGGACCAGGACCACCTAAGGGTCATCATCTACAGCAACTCCAAGGTACCCGACAGGACGCCGGCGATCCTGGGCAAGGGGCCGAGCCCCCTCCCCGAGATGCTGAGGACCGGCAGGGCCCTGGAGGCGGCGGGAGCCGACTTCATAATAATCCCCTGCAACACCGCCCACTACTATTACGACGACCTCACGAGAGGGCTCAAGCCCCCGATCCTCCACATGATAAGGCTCGCCGCAGAGGAGACGCGCAGGAAATCCGCCGACATAACCAGGGCAGGACTCCTAGCCACCGACGGGACGGTTGCCAGCAGGCTGTACCACGACGCGTTCGGCGAGGCCGGCATCGAGATCATCACGCCGCCCCCACGCCGGCAGGCCGACGTAATGAGGGCGATCTATAAGCACGTCAAGGCCGGCGACCTCGATGGAGGCGGCAGCATCCTCCGCGGGGTAGGGGAGGAGCTCGTCGGGGAGGGCTCGGAGGCGGTCATATGCGGCTGCACGGAGGTCTCCCTCGTCCTCAGGCAGGGAGACCTGGAGGTTCCGGTCATAGACCCATTGCAGGTGCTCGCGGAGGCCGCGGTCGACTACGCCTTCGGTGGAAGGAAGTAGCTTGGTGTTGGGCACGCGGAAGCCACCATGCTTCATGGTGTACAGGAGAGCGTCCCTGAAGCCGGGGATGTTGGCGAAGACCACCGAGTTCCTCTACCCCGCTAACCTCGGCTGGGACTGCGCAAGGTGCGGGGCCTGCTGCAGGGACGCCGGCGAGAGGGAGAGGCGCATCCTCCTCCTGGAGACCGATGTCTCGAGGCTCAAGGGTCAGCTTGGCGGTGGGGAGTTCGCCGAGCCCATCAGGGGGCGGGAGCCCTTCGTCGCCGAGATGAGGAAAATCGGCGGTAGGTGCTTCTTCCTCTCAGACGACGGGTGCTCGACCTACGACCGCAGGGCCCTCCTCTGCAGGATGTACCCCTTCTGGGTCGAACGCTCAGGGGGCCTCTTCATCATCAGGGTCGACGGCGCATGTCCCGGCACGGGCGGGGGGAAGCTACTCGGCAAGGCCTTCTTCTCGGGCCTCCTGGGGCGAGCCGTCGCGGAGAGGGGCGGCATCTAGCCTAACCGCCTTTTATACGGGTTCAACGATCAAAAACGTCATGAACGCCCCGACGATCCGCGTCATGACCATCCAAGACATCGACCTAGCACTCGGGCTCCTCGGGGTCGCGGGCTGGGGGAACACGCGGGCCGACGTGGAGCGGATCCTCTCCTATGAGCCCCGCGGATGCTTCGTCGCAGGCGTGGACGGGGAGGACGTCGGCATGGTCGCCACCACTGGCTACGGCCACGCGGCGTGGATAGGGAACCTGATAGTCGTGCCGGAGGCGAGGGGCATGGGCGTCGGCGCGGCCCTCATGAGGAGGGCGATCGACCACCTCACGGCCTCAGGCGCATCGTCCGTGAGGCTCGACGCCGTCCCTAAGGCCATCCCCCTGTACAGGCGCCTTGGATTTAAGCCCGAGTATGACTCGCTCAGGTTCATGGGGGAGGCCACCAGGCACGACCACGAGGGAATAGAGTCGATCACGCCGGGTGACTTGCCTGGAATCAGGGCGCTGGATACCCGCTTCACCGGCCTCGACAGGGTGAAGATCCTCAGGCGGACCCTCCACGAGTTCCCGGGCCTCTGCTTCAAGGCCGAAACCGGGGGCAGACTGATCGGGTATATTATGGGAAAGGGGGGCCAAGACTCCTTCAAGGCGGGGCCATGGATCTGTGAGCCGGGCCGCGACGAGGCTTTGGGCCTCCTGAACGCCCTGATGGGTGAGGTCGCCGGGGAGGGGCTGTGGGTCGGCGTCCCCGAGGGAAACGCTCACTCAGTTAGAATATTACGGTGCCTGGGCTTCAGGCAGAGTCCTTCGAGCCTCAGGATGTGCTACGGCGACTGCAGGGTGATCGAAGACGTCATGGGCATCTACGGTCTGGGGGCCCCAGACAAGGGCTAGGGGCGCCTTATGAGGACCCTGTCCCCGACCCTCATCTCAGGCTCATCCACGCTCTGAGTCTTCACCAGGACGTTCATGTGGTTGGGCATGTGGGTTAGATCGTAGCCGGCGAGTGTGCCCAATGGCCTCCCAGATATGGTTACCTCGTCCCCCACCACGGCGAGCCCACCCGCCTCGACCTCGAAGAAGGCGACGGCTCGGATCCTGCTGGCGCCGCCGCCTGGGGCTGCCTCCTGCTCGTCTGTGATCATGAGCTCGTGGATCTCTCCTCTCTGCATCGCCCTGCTCTTCGTCTCGATCAGCTTCAGGCCCCTGTCCTCGAAGTAGACGTGTAGGAGGGCCACCACCTCCCCGGAGACCGGCCTCCTGTCGCCGTAGACGTCCGGGGTTATCCTCCTGAAGTCGTAGGGGGGCTTCGTCAATGGGCTTCTACTCCTTGACCCAGACGCCTTTTCGCTCCTCTGGCTCCTTCATGTCGACGTCCATGTAGTAGTGGATGCTCTCGCGGCTGACGGATGCGCTCATCGTGTTCCCCTTGCTGTCCATGGCGACGCAGCTCATGCCCCCCTTCTCGTGGAGGGCGTTGACGTTCCTCATCGCCCTCACGCAGGCGTCCTTCAGGCTCACCCCGGCCTCCAGGTAGGAGACGATGCTCCTGGCGGTGCTCAGCCTTATGGCGAGCTCGCCGCGTCCTGTGCAGGCGGCGGCTCCGTACCGGTTGTCGCAGTAGTTGCCCGCGCCGATGACGGGGCTGTCCCCGAGGCGGCCCGGGAACTTGTACGCCGTGCCACTGGTCGAGACCCCCGTGCACATGTCACCGTTCGCGTCGACGGCCATCACGTTGACGGTGCCGTGCTGCTTCTCGGTGAGCTTATCGTACCAGTTCCTGAGGCCGAAGTCGAGGTCGTAGCTCGCATACCATTGCCTCGTACCCACACCCGGCTCCTTGCTGTAGGATTGTTCGAGGAAGGCCTTGTATGCCGCCCTGCTCTCGGGCGTGGAGAGGTCCTGCCTCTTGAAGCCCATCTTCTCGGCGAAGAGCCCCGCCCCCTCGCCGACAAGCATCACGTGCGGCGTTACCTCCATCACCTTACGGGCTATCGAGATGACGTGGAGGTAGCCCTTCACGGCGCCTACGGCGCCGGTCCTCAGGGTCTTGCCGTCCATGATGGAGGCGTCCAGCTCCACCTCGCCCAACAGGTTCGGTATACCGCCGAGGCCGACGCTTGTGTCGTTCGGGTTGGCCTCGACTAGGCGTATCGCCGCTTCGACAGCGTCTATCGCAGATCCGCCTTTCCTGAGCATCTCGACCCCGGCATGGAGCATGTTCCTGGAGTTGGCGGTCCCGATGATGAATGGCTTGACCTTAGCCATGATCCTTCACTCCTATTCGGTCTGTCTTCGTCGTATAAAAAACGATAAGAAGACCGTGGGGGGAGGTGAAAACGTAATTTTTACGAAAATTTTGTGTGTATCTGGGTCCTAACAGGGGACCCGGTAGACGTGGTTGTAATAACTGCGGATCCCGGCTCACTGCTTGTGGTTCCCGTTCTGCAGGATCTCCATCACCTCGTCGACGAGATGGAAGTACATCTCGTCCCTCCGGTGGTCGTACCTCGGGCGGGGGATGTCTATCCTCACCTCACCGATGATCCTCCCAGGCCTGGGGGACATGACTATGACGCGGTCCGCCATGTAGACGGCCTCCTCCACGTTATGGCTCACCATCACGACGCTGTTCGGCGGCTCGTTCTTCCTCCTCCAGATGCTGAGGACCAGATCCCGCAGGGTCTTCGCCGTCAGCTCGTCGAGGCTGGAGAACGGCTCGTCCATCAGCAGGATCTCCGGCTTCAGGGCGAGGGCTCGCGCGATGCCGACGCGCTGCTTCATGCCGCCCGAGAGGTCGTGGGGGTAGGTGTTCTCGAAGCCCTCGAGGTTCACCATCTTGAGGTACTCTATGCCGACTGCCACGCGCTCCTTCTTCTGCACTCCGAGGACCTCGAGCGGGACCTCGACGTTCTCGATCGCCGTCTTCCACGGGAGGAGACCAAATAGCTGGAAGATCATCGCGATCTTGGGCGTCGGCTTCGTGATCGGCTTCCCCTCGAATATCACCTCGCCGGAGTCCGCCTTCTCCAGGCCGGCTATCACCCTGAGCATCGTCGACTTGCCGCAGCCAGAGGGGCCGACCAGACAGACGAACTCTTCGTCCTCCACAGTGAAGGAGACGTCGTCGAGGGCGGCGACCTTAACCTTGTCCTCGACGAAGGTCTTGCTGACATTCTTTACTTCAAGCGCAGGCATCGTTAAACCTCCACTCGATATTTCTCGAATCGTCTCAGTAGGCGGCGCCATATGAGCGCCTCCATTGAGAGGACTATCGCCGATATGATCACGAGGATGAAGACGAGGAGCACCGTGTTCCCGTAGACGTAGCCAGAGATGTCCAGGAAAGAGCCTAACCCGGGCACAGAGACGGCTGGCACCGCGGGGTCCGTCTGGGGCAGGTACTCCGAGAAGATGATGGTGTTCCACCCCGTACCCCAGGAGAGGATGCTGCCCGTCACAATCGCGGGCAGGATCGCGGGGATGATGAGGTGGGTGACCTTCTTCAGCCCCTTGAAGCCGAGGAGCTGCCCCACCTCCCTCAGCTCCGAGGGGATGTTCTTCACCGCGCTCGTGATGTTGATGAACATGTACCAGATCATATCCAGGACGAGCATGATGATACAGGTGACCTCGAGGGCTACCCTCTGGGAGCCTACCAGGTTCGTTAGCCCGAGGTAGATCACGGGGAAGAGGGCGAGGATGGGGACACCCTGCCCGATGTCATATATGGGGTAAATGATCCCCGCCATGAGCTTGTTCTCCGCGGCTAGGACGCCGAGCCCTATGGCCACCACCAGCGAGATCAGATATGCTACGCCCAGGCGCCCCATCGTCAATAGGATGTAGATTGGCAGCTGGGGAAGCATGTCGGCGGGGGGAGAGCTGAACCCGGCCTGGATGGCTGCGAGGGAGGGGAGTCGATGCGCCTCCGAGAACATTAGGAAGAGGATCAGGGCGAGGACGGCGGAGTAGGCGATGAGCTTCTCCGCCTTCGAGTACCTCCTGAGCCTCTGAACGCCGGCCGAGAACGACTTCGGTAGGTGCAGGTCCTCTAGGTCGAGGCTGCTCATGGCCCTCGCCTCGAGCTTCCCTATTCCTGAGAGGTCGATGCTGATGATGGGCTTGAACGTGCCCTTGTTCGCCCTCTCCATCAGCTTATGCCATGTGAGACTGTTGATGACTATGACGAGGGTCGTGATGAAGACGAGGAGGACCATGGCGAGGTTCACGTCTTCGTAATAGTAGGCGGCCCTGGCCAGGAGGACGCCGAGGCCGCCCGAGGGCGGTACTACTACCTCCCCCTTATACTGAATGTACTCCGCCGCGATCATGAAGAACCAGCCGTCGCTCCAGGCGAGGTTGGCGCCTGAGACGATGGCGGGGGCGATGGCGGGGAGCACTATGTGCCTCACGTACCTCCAGCCCGTCAACCCGAAGCTCTTTGACGACTCGACGACGTTCGTGGGTATCCCCTTGACGGCGCCGAGGACGCCGAAGAAGATGGCCCAGGCCATGGAGGTGAAGAGGAGGAGCATGACGCTGAGCTCGATGCCCAGCGAGCCGTAGGCGAAGAGGAAGCCTATCACCAGCGGGAAGTAGCCGAGGATGGGAATCGACTGGAGCAGGTCGATTATCGGCGTTATGACGATAGAAGCCGTCCTGTTGGTGCTGGCCAGGATGCCGAATGAGACGCCCCAAGCGATGGAGATGACGAGGGTGATGAATATCCTTGTTACGGTGCTGATGGTGAAGAGGGGCAGGCTCCCCATCTCTGGGTACGGTGAAAGGGTGCCGATTAGGTAAGCCATGAAGCTCAGGAGGGCGAAGCCCCCCGCTGCCTTCAGTAGGTACCCTCTCATAACCTCGGCTCCCTTCGAGAGATTATCCAAACCTTGACCCGCCCAATGGGCGATTTAAAGCTAACTAAAAGAATCGTCATGAAACTAGCGAGGAGCCATTTTCACGTGTCCGTCACCTTCAGAATCGTCTTAGAAGGATTAAAAAACGCGTCCCGGCTAATCTAGGTGATTCGAATGAGCGGCGGAATGTGGGCGGAGAAGTACAGGCCGAAGACACTCGACGAGATCACTGACCAGACCGAGATCGTATCGAGGATGAAGAACTTCGTCAAGGAGAGGAACCTACCTCACCTCCTCCTCGTCGGCCCCGCGGGCGTGGGGAAGACGACGAGCATCCTATGCCTCGCCCGCGACCTCTACGGCCCAGGATTCCAGAACTTCATCCTGGAGCTGAACGCCAGCGATGAGCGCGGCATAGACGTCGTCAGGGAGAAGGTGAAGAACTTCGCACGCACCGCCGCGATAGCGAGCGAGGTGCCATTTAAGATACTGATCCTCGACGAGGCTGACAGCCTGACGTCGGCCGCCCAGCACGCCCTACGCCGCACCATGGAGATCTACACGAGGACCTGCCGCTTCTGCCTGATAGGCAACTACAGCGAGAACATCATCGACCCCATCCAGAGCAGGTGCAGCGTCTTCAGGTTCAGCCCGCTGCCCGAGCAGGAGACGAAGAACTGGCTGAGAAACATCGCGGAGAAGGAGGGCGTGAAGCTCCTCCCGGAGGGGCTCGACGCCGCATACGAGGCGAGCCAGGGAGACCTGAGGAAGGCGACGAACCTCCTGCAGGCGGCCGCGGCCACAAAGGGCGGCGAGGTGGACGACGTCGTCATCTACAGCGTCCTCGGCAAGGTGAGCCCGGAGCGGGTACGGGAGATGATCAAGCTTGGCCTCGGGGGCGACTTCCTCGAGGCGAGGGAGATCCTCCGCAGCCTCCTGATAGACGAGGGGCTAGCCGCGGAGGACATCCTCAGGATACTCTACTCTGAGCTCATGAGGATGAACATGCCAGAGGAGTGGAAGGTCAGGCTCAGCGACTCGGTCGGCGAGGTCGACTTCAGGCTCACACAGGGTTCCAGGCCCGAGATACAGCTGAGCACCCTCCTCGCCAAACTCGCCCTGGCTGGGAGGGAGATGGGTGGGAGCTGAGGGCCAGCCCTGGAGCAGCAGGTTCAGGCCGAGGAGGGCCGTCGAGGTCTCCGGTAACAGGGAAGCCATCCTCGAGCTCAGGCGTTGGCTGCAGTCCTGGGAGAAGGGGATACCGAAGGAGCGCGCCGTGTTCCTGCACGGGCCCCCCGGCGTCGGTAAGACCGCGAGTGTCCAAGCACTGGCCGCGGATATGGGCTTCGACCTCCTGGAGGTGAACGCCAGCGACTACAGGACCAGAACCAGGATGGAGGAGCTCGTGGGCAGGGCGGCGACCCAGAGCCTCACCGTCTTCGGCCGCCGCAGGCTCATCCTCTTCGACGAGATGGAGGGCATAAGCGGACGCGAGGACCTCGGCGGGATCGCCGCCATCGCGGACATCATCAAGAACACGAGGAGCCCCATCGTCCTGATCGCGACGAGCGTCGGCGAGGAGAACGAGGAGAAGTTCAGGCCACTCAGGGATAAGTCGCTGATAATCGAGTACAGGCCGATACCATTCCTGGAGGTCTACGGTAGGCTCGCCTCCATCGCCAAGGAGATGAAGATAGACGCGTCGGAGGAGGCCCTCGAGGCCCTCGCGATGCGGGCTGAGGGTGATGTCAGGTCGGCGATAAACGACTTGGAGTCCCTCGCCTGGGGAAAGGGAAGGGTAGCCGTCGAGGACGTGGAGTCCCTCGGCCGCCGCGACAGGCAGGAGTACACGCCCGACGTGATCAGGGCGATCTTCTCTTCCCGCAACCTGAGGGAGGCGAGGAGGGCGGTCAGCCAGTCCTACATCGGCCATGAGGGGCTCTTCGACTGGATATACGAGAACCTGCCCCTCATACTTGACGACCCCGGGGACCTCGACGAGGGGCTCGAGGCGCTGGCGAGGGCGGACATCTACGACCACAGGGCGAGGAGCTCCAACTACAGGCTCCAGAAGTACATGTTCAACATGATGTCAGGCGGCGTCTCCTTCGCCAAGAGGCGGTCAGAGGGCCTCGGGCTGAGGAGACAGATACTCGCAACCACGGCTAGGCTCGGATACCCGCAGAACGCCTTCACGTTCCACGAGACGGCCGACGGTCTCCTAGTGAAGCCTGTGAGGTACCTCGGAGACGACTGGAGGAGGGTGAACGAGGCTCTGAGGGGGCTCGGCGGCTCCTGGGTCCGCGGCGGCAACGGGTGGTCTATCCCCTACATCAGGCCACCCCAGCTTAAGTGGCGCTACATCCGCACGTACCAGAGCCGTCAGAGGCTGAGGAGCGTCTCCGAGAAGGTGGCGGCCAGGTGCCGGGTCTCCCGGAAGGAGGCGATCTCCGACGTCATCCCATTGATGAGGATGATGTTCAAGGGAAGCAGGGAGATGGGCGACGAGATCTCTGGCTGGCTCGACCTCGATGACGACGAGGCGGTCTGGCTCAGGGGCTAGAAGACATCCGAGCCCGTGATGTGCCAGTTCCCGATGTCTGTGAGCTCTAGACCCTTCCTGTAGAGGCTGTTCCCCCTAGCCTCAAGGTCCTCAATCGCCTTGATGATCATGCTGTAGCTCACATCGGGGTCCGGGCTGAACCCAAGGCCGGATAACGTTGACCCAAAGGCCGAGCCGCTCGGCGTGAGGGCGCTGACCTCACTTAGATTGGGAAACAGGCGAAGGATGTGCCCCAGCGCGGCCGCGGCCACAGGACCCATGGAGATCGTAGGGGTGTAGTCGTCGATGGAGAGCTCGAGTGAGCCCTGGTCGTCCGTGTCGGTGCTGACGGCGACGTATCCCTCCTCGCCTCCGGCCTCTATGGCGAATAGCTTGAAACTACGCCTAGGAGAGCCCAGGAACCTCCACCTGAGGTATTCTGAGCTCCTGAGAACGTGCAGCTTCGAGTTCGATGAGGCCCACTCCTCGTATAGCGCCTGAACCTTGTCGATGTTTGTAGGCTTCACCGAGATGTCATCGATCTCAAGCTTTTGTTTGGATATTTCCTCTGGTTTAGCTCGCCACCTCTGAACGTCGCAGCTTATCGCCGAGCCCGCCTTCCTGGCTGCGCCGGCCGAGCCCGCGAAGTTGAATCCCATCAGGAACTCCGGGCCTCTTTCCTTCAGCTCCCTGGCCATGAATTTGAGGGTCTCCTGGAAGAGGCCGGCGCCCCTGTGCGCCCTGGAGACGAAGCCGTCGCAGCCCTCGACGACGGTGAGTATCTCGTCGCCTACTCTGACCCTAAGTGGGAGGAAGGAATTGAAGGCGACCGGCTCGCCGCCGGGAGCCTCCGCGACGGCTATCGAGACGAAGCCGAGGCTGCTTGGGTTATCCAGGAACTTCCACCTGAATCGGCGCTCGTCGTAGAGGTCGTAGAGGTTCTCGTTTAACCCGGAGATGTACGTCTCTAGGTCTCCTTCCTCGAACCACCTCAGCCTGTAGGGTCCCGACAACTTAGAGGATCATTGCTGTTATCGGAGATAAGCTTGTACGGAGGCTGAATAAGCAAATATATTCTCGGGGCTGATGATCAGGCGTGATTCAAGCATGAAGTTAGCCTCCATCCCACGCGTCAGGCTCGCCAACCTCCCGACGCCGATACAGGAGCTGCCCAACCTCTCGAAGGCCCTCGGGGGGCCGAGGATATGGGTCAAGAGGGACGACCTCACGGGCCTCGCCTTCGGGGGCAACAAGGCGAGGAAGCTAGAGTACCTGATGGGCGACGCCCTGGCGAAGGGCTCCGACTACGTAGTGACCCACGCGGGTTTCCAATCGAACTGGTGCACCCAGGCCGCCGCGGCAGCCAGGAAGCTTGGCCTCGGAATAGTCCTCATCAAGAACGGCCCAAAGGACGGCTACGACCCCTCCGACTGGGACGGCAACCACCTCCTCCACAGGCTCATGGGAGCCGAGATCGACGTGGTCCGCCCTGAGAACATGAAGGCCACCATCGACGCGCAGATGGAGCGGCTGAGGAGGGAGGGGCACAGACCCTACTACATGCCCGTGGGAGGCTCCGTCGCCATGGGTGCCGCGGGCTACATCAACGCGATGCTCGAGATCATGCAACAGTCCGCGGAGATGGGGGTCCACTTCGACTACCTGATCCACTGCACGGGCTCGGGGGGCACCCACGCCGGACTCGTCATGGGGGCGAAGGCCCTGAACAGCGGGGTCAAGATCATCGGCGTCGCGGACGACTCCAGCCCCAAGGAGGAGCACATGGGGAAGGCTAGACGGATCATAGAGGAGGCGAGGAACGTGCTCGGCTTCGACATACAAGTTACAGACGAGGACCTGACAGTGTACAACGACTTCGGCGGAGGCGGATACGGCTTCATCTCCGAGGAGAAGGCGGAGGCGGTGAAGCTCCTCGCCGAGACGGAGGGCCTCATGATCGACCCCGTCTACACGGCGCCCGCCATCGCCACCCTGACCAACCTATGCAGGAAGAGGTTCTTCAAGGAGGGGGAGAACGTCCTCTTCCTCCACACCGGCGGAGCCGTCGCCCTCTTCCCATACAAGGCGCCTCTGAGGGCGTGCATCGAGGGAAAGCCGCTTCCCTGGACGATCCCAGACTGGAGTCCCAGGGCATAGCGGTCCCCCCTAAGGCTTGAATAAGGCGCCCGGAGCCTTCTCTTGTGATGTCCGCCGCCGGGGACCTCGACCTTGAGCTGCCTTATATAACCCCCAAGCTTCCGGGGATAGGCGGCAGGGTGAGGGCGAGGCCTGACCTATTCGTCGTGGAGGAGATACCCGCATACGAGCCCCTCGGCTACGGCGGACACCTCTACGTTAACCTGACGAAGGAGCTCGCCACGACGAGGGAGACGCAGCTCAGGATAGCCGGCCTCCTCGGCCTGAGGCCTGAGGACGTGGGGCACGCCGGGCTCAAGGACAAGTACGCCCGGACGACCCAGACCTTCAGCATCCTCATCGAAGACCAGAAGCCGGACATCAAGGCGATCACCGACCTCATGGAGTCCAGCCTGGGCGTCGAGGTGAGATGGGCCCGTCTCCACCCGAGGAAGCTCAGGTCAGGTCACCTGAGGGGGAACAGGTTCATGGTGACGGTCACGGACATCGACATGCCGACTGAGGAGGCTGAGAAGAGGGCCGGACTCATCGCGGAGGCCGTACAAGGAACAGGTGCGCCGAACTACTACGGCTCCCAGAGGATCGGCGACCGGGGCAACAACGTCTCCATGGGCCTCGGAATACTCTCAGGCGAGCAGCGTGAGCCGAACAGGTGGCTGAGGCGCTATCTGATCTCCAGCTACCTCAGCTACCTCTGCAACAGGTACATCGCCGAGAGGGTGAGGAGAGGCCTCTTCACGACGATGCTCGCGGGCGACGTAGCCAAGAAGCATGACACCGGGGGCGTCTTCTGGGTCGAGGACCCCGCCGCGGAGCAGCCACGCTGCGACAGGAGGGAGATCAGCTGGACAGCCCCGATGTTCGGGGCAAAGATGAGGGCGGCGAGGGCGGACGCCGCCATCCTCGAGGAGGAGGTCTTCAGGGAATCGAGCCTTACGATGGACCTGCTGAGGAGGCAGGGCGTCGGGGGGACGAGGAGGATGGGGAGGCTGGTTCCCGAGGTCGAGGTCAGCCCCCACCCGGAGGGTTTGACGCTCTCCTTCGACCTGCCCGCGGGCGGGTTCGCGACGATCATCCTGAGGGAGTTCATGAAGGACGACGCCGGAGACGCTGAGCGCGCCGAGGAAGAGGCGTGAGAGCGCCCAGAATACACCTTATTCCAGCCGGCATCAAGGTTCCTAACGGATCTGCGACTCAACCGGGTTTAACCCCTTGTTAGTGACCCCTACTACGCCT
>Ga0315280_10009357_pt1 | contig 12593 bp, 9 predicted proteins | sample YL17G06_40_MG_FD_203697 | JGI IMG/M metagenome (GOLD analysis project Ga0315280, IMG submission 203697) | Sediment microbial communities from Yellowstone Lake, YNP, Wyoming, USA - YL17G06_40 | ecosystem: Environmental > Aquatic > Freshwater > Lake > Sediment | place: USA: Wyoming | collected... | reverse complement strand
GACCAATCCGACCGGCGGCTTTTCCACATCTCCACAAAGAGAGAAAAAGAAGCAAAAAGAGAGAAAGTACGACGATCCGGAGGTACATACTCCATCCCCCCAACAAAGCTGGGATGGCCATACAATAGATAAGATCAGAAGAAACATCCTGTTTATCCTGTTCATCCGCGTCAGGATTCTTTTTGGTTGTGGCTACGCCGCGCTGTGCTCTCTATACTACTATGTGGCATTTTCTGGATTTTTTATCAAGAATGTCGCATCCGATACTACTCAAGTTCTTGATTTTCAGCGAAGTGCGACACACGGCTTTTGGCGTGATTTTGTGGTCTTCATGGGTCAAGAAACACTGTTTTTCAATCTGCGGAATCGGTGGAATCTGTGGTTTCTTACTTTGGTTGGGGCTTTGCCGCGCTGTGGAATCTGCGTTTGAATGTTGAACTCTGCGTTTTCCTGTTCTATCTTTTTCAAAGAGGCGTGAGGTCTTGGAATCCCCGAGAAAGGATCACGTGCATGGAACCGACACGACGCAGTTTTCTGAAACATTCGCTGGCGTTGCTTGGAGGCGCCAGTTTGGGTTGCGAAGCGCTCGAACACCCGGCGCTCGGCGCAACCGCCAACCCCGAGAGGTATCAGTTGAGCTGTCAAACGTTGCCCTACAGGGCGCATCCTCTTCCGAGGGCTTTGCAGGGAATCCGCAAGGCTGGCTACAACTACGTGATGCTCTATCAGAGGCACGCAGGCAAAGAGGTCTTTACACCGGCTCTGGCCGCTGCGGAACGATCCGACCTCAGGAAATTGCTTCAGGATCATGGCCTCACCGTACACATGAGCTTTGTCGGTCTGGGTGTGGACATTAAGACGGAGCAGGGTCGGCTCGCACACAAGAAGGAGCTCGACCTGTTTCGGGAATTCGAAATCAAAACCGTCGTCGGTGTCGGCCCGTGGTATTACAAGAAGTTTCCTGACGAACCCAAACCCGACGCGCAATGGAAGCAAGAATGCGATCTGTTTTACAAGGGCCTTGAGCAGGTCCTGCCTCACGCCGAGCAACTGGGCGTCACGATCACCTTGAAACCACACACCGGCATCACCGCCAGCGCCAAAGCCTGCTTGCAGGTCGTCAAGCGGATCGTTTCCGAGAATCTGAAGATTTGCTGGGACGCGGGCAACGTCTCCTATTACGAGGGAATCCATCCCGATCCCGATTTGCCGGCACTGGCTCCACACGTGCGCGCGATTTGCATCAAAGACCATCGCGGCGGTCGCGCCCACGCCGATTTTCCCGTCCCTGGTCAAGGTGACATTGATCACGATTTGATGTTCAAGATTCTCTTCGGGACCGGCTTTCGTGGGCCGGTCTCCGTTGAGCGGGTGGATGGAACATTGGAGGCCACGAAAATGCCCGTCGAACTGATTGACCAGCGTATTAAACTAGCCTACGAATTCTTGCACCCACGGCTTGAAAAACACGCAAGCTCATGACGCGAGCGAGATGTGTCCGTCAGGCTAGCTATACTGAGAAAGCCCTTGAACAAGTCCCGGGAGAAAAGTCACAATAGACAGTGTCATAAAGCTGGAAACATTTGGAATCTTCGGGAAGGATCATCTTGCGCGACGCGATATTGCCAGATTTCATGAAAGAAGGGAGGTGAGGACAAATGGTCAAAAAAACGAGATTGCTTCTCGTGGTCATGTACGCGGCGGCTTCGTGGGTGTGGGCTGCGGAGTTTCCCCTGGAATTGAAAAAGATGACTCTGCCCGACGCTATGTCGTGTCCAGGGGGCGGTGGTCTCTATGGCCCGTTGACCGTGAAAAAGCCGCCAGCGATTGGCAAAGAACCGATAGCGCGTTCTTCCTACCCGCTTTATGGGCTCCTTCGGTCCAGCAGCGAGAGACCGATCGCTTATCGTCTCGACGAATCGCAAGGAACAGGCAAGGGCTATGATGTGGTGATTCTCGACCTCAATGCCAACGGCGACCTGAGTGACGATCCGGTCGGCAAAGCATGGAAGAACCCGCAGCAGGGACAGGAGGAACGGCAATCCGATGGCCCGGCGCAGGTATTGTTTGGGCCCATTGAGGTTCCAAAGGACAAACCCATCGGCACGTGGCAGCCCACTCTCTATGCCGAACTGTATCTATTTAACCGGAAAATGATAACGCAAGGGGGTGGTACTGGGAACTATCTCGGGCATCTGCGAGTCAAGCCCGGGTGCTATCTCGAAACGACCGTCGAGCTGGACGGCGTGAAACAAAAAATCGGCTTTCTCGATGCCAATTGCAACATGCGACTGGGGGACAAAGGCGCGATCGAGCAACGGACAAGTGGCAATGCCCTGTATTACTTCATCGGTCCGTGCGATGTTGTTTTGCGCGACCGCAATGGCTCCGGCGGGTTTGAGTCCGACGAGTTCGAGAGTGAGTCCGACCCGCTCTCATCGCTCATCTATTTTGGCCCAAATCCCTACACTCTGACTCTGGCCGAAGACCTGAAGGCAGTCCGCCTCGAACCATATTCAGGTCCTGTTGGCGAAATGGCCATGACGGGTGGCGACCATGTGAAGGCCCTCCAGCTGTGCTGGCAGGGGCAGGGTGGAACGTGGGAGCCCGTGACGCCGGAAGTGAGCAGGGGCAAATTCAAGGTACCGGTCGGCACTTATTGCCTCTATGCTTGTGTTTTGGCAGGCGAAGACAAAGACGGTGCCACGGTTCTGGCGATGGGTCTAAAAAGGGAGGTCAAGGACCAGGTCACGGTTGCAGCGGGCAAAACCGCGACACTCCATTGCGGAACTCCGCTCGATCTCCAGGTGAAGGCGGAGAAAAGCGGGCCGCCCGGCGGTCTTCTGGGAGCGCTGATCACGGGTTCCAATACGTCGCAGCTGAGGATCAGTGTCCAGACGGTTGGCGCAGGGGGCGAAGTGTATTCCAGCTTCGCAAAAGAAAAGACCAACGAGGGGAGGCCCAAACCTCCACAGTTCAAAATCCTTGACGAGAGCGGGAAACAAATCGCCTCGGGTCAGCTGGAGTATGGGTGAGGTGGCACTTGCTCGCACTCATGGGGAGTGCCTCAAGACCTTCTTGGAAAGAAAGTCCGTATTCTTGTTGAATTCGATCTTGGCGACCTGAAGACCACGTGCCAGCCCGTCGGAATTCAGCTTTAGGCAGGGCGGTGGCACGCCGACAAGGTTGTTTATACTTTGCTGCCGGCCGAGAGATTCGGCCGGCAAAGTTTTCTTCTCCATATTGCCATCGAACAATACGGCAGCGGTTGACAGGGATGGCGGTGTTTCTTGGATAACCTCTGCGTGTCCTGCGATCTTTACGATCCATTCTGGCAGAAGATCGGAGAAAAGCGGATATTCTTGACACGTCCCCCGCAATTTGGATAGTGGAAAGCGAACAGCAAGAAAAACGTGCGGGTTCTGCGAAAGGGGAGAACATGATGGAAGAAGTGCAGAAAGCGAACTGGGGCGGGGCACTTGGCCGGATTGGCTTCTACCTGTCATTGGCGCCGTGGATCGCGCTCCTATGCCTGTTTGTCTTGAGACCTGGGTGAGGGTCGCCCCTTGGAGTCCTTGGCGGGCTCGCCGTGCTTTTCGCCACACCCTTGGCATTCCTCGTCAGTCTTGTTGGAGTGCTCGTAGAGAAGAAAAAGAGGTTCGCTATCGCCGGTCTTGCCATCAGCGGGTGCGCTGGTCTGTTTTTCTTCGGGCTACCCATCCTCCTACGCGGCCTCATGCGCTGAGACAACGGCCGCCGTGCAGCTGCTGCTTTTGGGGTCTGTTGAGGACGATCGAGAGAGGACAGGGGGAGAGGAAACTACTCTGTCGCAGAAGCAGCGGCTTGCGCTTTTGCCCTTCCTTCACAGGCATATTTGCAATCGTGGCAGACAATGCAGCCCAGCGCTCGATTGGCGGGAATGTTATTGAGAAGCCTCGCCGAGGGTTGGATGTCCATGCTGCAAACGCTGTCGCATTTCTTGCAAGAAGCACATTTCTCTCGCGAGGGCTTGACGGTCCAAAAACTAATGTAATTCAGCGGAGCAAGCAAGGCAGCGATTGGACACAGAACCTTGCAGAATGACCGGCTGCTAAGGATGGCTGCAATGATCACTGCGATCAACACACCGAATTTCACAACCGTTATAATGCCGGTGATCCGAAAGCCGCTCGAGATGAAGTTGGGCAAGGTGACTTGCAAAGCGGCTGCCGGGCAAATCCGGCAGAACGAAAACCAGGTCAGCTCGCCAAACAGATAGGGGAAAACGAATACCATGAAAATCAGGACCGGGTATTTGATGTTGCTGGTCCACGAGGGTAAGCGAAACTTCCGGCTCGGAATCTTGTAGAGCAAATCCTGAAGGAAACCGAACGGGCAAACCCACCCACACAGCAACCGCCCAACAAGCACACCGACCAGCAGTATCGTGCCAATAGCAATGAAGGGAAAAAGCACATAGCCCGAGTAATAGACGAGAACCCCAATCGGGCAGGCAAACCATGACAGGGCGCACGAGTGGCAGCTCAAAACCGGGTTGCAGATCCACTTGATCTCGCCTCCCCATGCACTGTGCAACGCCAGGAGCGATGCGATTTGATAGACTCTTCTTTTCATCGTTGGGAATTCCGACAGCCGCCATGGCTGCCCGGTTCTTTCTACGGTCAGGTGGGGCAGGGTTGCTTGCCCTGCTTCTTTGCGGGATCATACGTCCAATAGAGATTGCCGTCCCTTCGGACAACACCTGCGAATGTTGCATTGGCTACAAGCTCGAGATCGCTGATTTGCCCAGGCAAAGGTTCGGCCTTCGATGGCGCGCCGACGGACAGTTCTGCGATCATTGGCTGGCCAAAGGGCGATTCCACAAGTTGTGGTTCGGGCGACCTCGGCGTTTCCTGGGGATAGATCTCATAATAACACTGGAGGCCGAAATAAAGCAATACGACCGCAAGTGCCAGAACAGCCCAAGAAAGCGTCTTTTGATAATCCGATAGCCTCATTTTCAGACCAGATGTTTCCGATAGTCCGGCGTCAATTTGCGATCGTTTCCGATCCGTACGGTCACGTGCCGGGAATCGAGAAAATCCAGGATTGCCAGAGCATATTTTCGCGTGGAAGTAATCGCATACTTGAAATCTGCCGAATTGAGAACGCCCTTTTCAGAAATGATTTTCACAACCCTGTCCTGGGCTGTCTGGAAGTGCCCATAGGTCAAGATCACGTTTTTGGCAAGCCGAATCAGATGTCCCTCGTCACAAAGATAGTCCAGCAAACGGTTGATCCGGTCCGGCGAAACGCCCAGCATGGCGGGCAACTCTTCGGGCCGCGGAGAATGATAGCGCGTTTCCTCGTAGATCGCGACCAGCTTGCCCATCAACTCGCGGTCGGCATCGTGCAATCCCTCAACGGCGGCCCGGAGAATCACCTTCTCTCCTTTGCGCCTGACCAGATCGCTTCGTTCCATATCTTCCTGAATGCGATTCCACAGGGGAAGCGGCCAATTGAGATTCTTGCGCAGGTCGCTCAGGGTCAGGCTCAGCGCCTGATCATTCTTGCCGGCCTTTTCCAGTCGGGTTTCGACCTCTCTGACGCAGGAGCGATAGTTGTCGCCGTGGACAAAGTAGTCATCGGCAAGCGCAAGAATCTTTTGCTCTTCAATCAAGCGGGCGAGGCAACTCCCGGCAACATCCATGGGCAGCAATAGAGCCTTGCATAGCTCGTCCAAAGCGGCGCCGGTCATTCGCTCCCTGAGCAGCAGATACTCTATTCTTTTGTCCATTCCTTCGGGGGAGAACGGGTCGGCTCCTTTGAGGGACTCCTGATATTCCTTGAATCGTTCAACGAACAGTTTCTTTTGCGTGCGCAGCTCTGCGGTGCAGATTCCGACGATCTCCCCGCCGGCGACAGTTGTGGTCGGAGAAGCGCGCCGGATGATGCATCGGTCGTAAACGGCGGCAGCAACGGGATTGTGCAAGACGACAAATGCCAGGGCTGTCTGGTTGGGGTTCAACGCCTTTTCTTCGAGCAAGTAGATTTTGCCCGCTTCCTCTGCTGTTCCAGTGTGAAGCTTGATCTCTTCGGCGTTTCGCAGGGGTTTTTCGAGGCCAGGGACGGCTTTGATGTGAACGTAGAAGTTGTCCGAGGCGCTCAAATACCCTGGCAGGCAGACAACTTCTCCCCGCCTCGGGGGCCTTTTGTTGAAATCAGGAATGTTCAAAGCCAGGCATTGCCCATACTCGCCTTGCGTCACATCGCGGAGAAAGCGCTGGATGCCGCGTATCTTGCCTCGCAGGTTACCGGGGACGACCTCGACCTGTGCACCTACCTCGATAGCTCCATCCACGGGAATTCCTGTGACGACACTACCGAACCCTGGTCGAGCGAAAACCCGCTCGATCGGCATTCGGAATATGCCCAATCTGCGCTTTCTGATCACGCTCCTTACCTGCTGCACCAAGACCTCGTAGAGCTCGGGGTAGCCTTCGAATGTTTTGGAAGACACCGGACAGATCGGGCAGCCTTCGAGGAAAGTGCCTTTGAGAAACTCGTGGATTTCTTCGGAAAGTTCGCGCACGCGCTCCGGCGAGACCAGGTCTGTCTTGGTCAGGGCCACCATGCCTCTCCGCACGCCCAGAAGCTCCATGATTTGCAAGTGCTCGATAGTCTGAGGCATGATCCCGTCGTCAGCGGCAATGACCAGGACGGCCATTTCGATCCCGGACACTCCGGCCACCATGTTTTTGACAAACTTCTCGTGACCCGGAACGTCCACGACGCCAACGCACAGGTCATCGCCCAGATAGCAGGGCGCGAAACCGAGCTCGATGGTCATTCCACGTTCGAGCTCGGCCTTCAGGCGGTCGGTGCTGCAACCGGTGAGCACTTTGACGAGTTCCGTTTTGCCATGGTCCACGTGCCCGGCAGTGCAAAGCATCATCCGCACTTCGGGATTCATCCGGGGGGACAGGTATCCGGGTGGCCGGGAACTCATTGGGTACGATCCGACAACAACGGAAAAAGTCAGAAGTTAAGTTCTGCGCAAACGTCCTGATAAAACATCATGCCCGTACAGCCGGCAAAGGAGATCGCCAGCCATGCGGCCTCGTCAATCTCGGCCTTGGTAATTCCCATCTCGAGGGCGCTTTTGATGTGAAGCCGCAGGCATGGTTTGCAGCGTTGAGAAATGGACAACGCCACCGCCATGAGTTTCTTGGCTCGCTTGTCTATCAGGCCTTCCTTGTTCACCTCTTTCATGAAATCCGTAAACATCACCGATGCATTCATGGTCGCCTCTCCGGCATTGATCGTTGGTGGCGTTTGGCAACATGTTGGCTGGGGAACATTGCTGCAACAGCTCATTGTTTCCTCCACTTTCTGCGCGGGCAAGGCATCGCGGACGCCGGAAACAACGGGCGCCTTTCCTTTTTCCGTGGCGATGGCAACCGCTCGGCTGCCCACAAAATTCTTTAATCGGCAGTTCACCACCACAACCTTGCTGTCAGCTTTGCTGCTATCCTTCCCGACGACGCGGCCAACTATCGCAGCGGCGGTGTGGCCGCGTTCTTGCATTTCAGCGACCATGTCTTTCGCTGCTTCTGCGGGAAGCGAAATCACAAGGCCGCCGGAGGTCTGGGGATCGTATAGAACGGCGAAGTTCCTCTCGTCCGCCACTTCAGCCGTGCTCACCCAGGCCATGGCGTATTCCTGGTTGCGCTCGATGGCGCCAGGAAGAATGTCATTTTTTAGGCATTCCTCGACTGCGGCGAAAACGGGCACGGCGGACAAATCAATTTCCACATTGACGGCGCTGCCCCGTGCCATTTCCACAAGATGTCCCGCGAGGCCATAGCCGGTGATGTCGGTGCATGCGTGAGCCTTGTATTTGATCATCAATTCGGCGGCATCTTTGTTCAACGTGGCCATCCATGCGCCAACTTCGTTGAGACATTGCTCGCTGACCCTGCCGATTTGAGCGGCGAACGACACCATCCCGGTCCCCAACGGCTTGGTCAATACCAGCACATCGCCGCAACGTGCCCCGTCTCGCCGCATGATTTGCGTGGGCTCGACCAAACCAATGACGGCAAAACCAAACTTGATCTCTTGGTCATTGATACTGTGGCCACCGATCAGGCTGCAATTGGCCTCGGCGAGCTTGTCCACCCCACCGAGCAGCATGGTTTCCATAATGCCGCTGTCCAGGTCATCAATGGGAAAGCCGATGACCGACAAGGCGGTCAGCGGCTTGCCGCCCATCGCATAGACGTCGCTGACCGAATTGGCGGCGGCAATCTGTCCGAAAAGATAAGGATCGTCCACGCAGGGTGTGAAAACATCCACCGTCAGGACAAGGTTGTAGCTGTCGTCGAGCCGATAGACGCCAGCATCATCGCCAGCAGCCGTTCCCACGATCACGTTGGGATCTGTGAGCGGCGGCAGCTTACTGAGCATTCGTATCAAATCGGCTTGACCGATCTTGGATGCGCACCCGGCTTTTCGCACGAATTGTGTCAGGCGCGCGGGTCCAGCCTTGGTTGGGAGCTTCTCGCCGGCGCAGGTGCACACGTTCTGTTCTATGAAGAGTTCGCATGGGCAGGCCTGCTTGGGATTGCAGACACAATGGCCCAGCTTGAGCGAACGCGACATAACCGCCTTTCGGCGTGTCAAGTCTATCGGCATGGCCCTAATCCTATAGTTTCGAGTTCCGGGTTTCGAGTTTCGAGTTCTATGCACCCATTCTCTTGGGCGGAGTAAGCATAGATTTGTCGAGAGAGCTCGCGGGCCTTTCTCCACGCCTCTATCTCTTGAAAACTGCTGATGGTTGCCATTTCGGCCAAGGCCCTTTCCGTGCGACATGGGTGCCCGATTCAAACCCGAAAGTGGAAACCCGAAACTCGAAACTTCATGGCTTGATCCGCTCCAACGCTTCGACAATCGCCTTGTCATCGCCATCGAGCAACGTCCGCATGTCCAGAAGTACCTCGTCGTTTTTGATCCTGGCGATGATGGGCGGCTCGTTCTGTCGGAGATGGGCACAGAGCTCGTCAGGGGAGAGGTTGGGCGATCTCACAGCCAAAACGAATGTTGGGATCGGAACGGCTGGCAAGGAACCGCCCCCGGTAGCACTCTCGCTTTCGGCCACACGAACAGCGAGGCCCGGATTTTTCTTCTCGATCGCGTTTTTCAGTCTCGTGGCTTTTCTCCTGAACGCCTCCGCTGGTGTGGCAAGCAGGCGAAGTGTTGGATGCTTTTCCGCGAGCATTTCCGGTTCCAGAAAGAGCCGCAGGGTTTGCTCAAGTGCCAACGCCGCCAATTTGCCAATACGGAGCATTCGACTGAGTGGATGCTTCTTGATTCGGCCGATGAGATCCTTTTTGCCCACGATGATCCCAGCCTGTGGGCCGCCGATCAATTTGTCGCCACTGAAACAAACCAAGTCCGCTCCTGCCGCAATGCTCTCTTGCACAGTTGGCTCGTGGGGCAGACCGTATTGCTCTAGACCGACCAACGCACCGCAACCCAGGTCATCCACGACAGGCACAGGTTGCCTTTGTTTCAGCTGGGCCAGATCGCCGATCGAGACCTGCTCGCTGAACCCCACAATGCGATAGTTGCTGGGGTGGACATGGAGGATCATTCCCGTTCTTTCTGTCAGCGCGTTTTCATAGTCGTACAGATGCGTTTTGTTTGTCGTTCCCACTTCGACCAAGATAGCGCCGCTCTGCTGAATGCAATCGGGCAAGCGAAACGAGCCACCGATTTCAATCAGCTGGCCGCGAGAGATGATGACTTCTTTGCCCGTGCACAGCGCCGAGAGAATGAGAAATGTTGCCGCGGCATTGTTATTCACCACACTGGCAGCCTCGGCGCCGGTCAACTTGCACAACAGGCGTTCGATCATGTAGTTGCGCTTGCCGCGCAGCCCCGTCTCGAGGTCTATTTGCAGGTTGCAGCAACGATTCAATCCCGCCAGAGCATCCACGGCCTGCTGTGGTAGTACGGCTCGGCCCAATCCCGTGTGCAGAATAATCCCAGTGGCATTGACGACGGGACGCAAGCGCTGTGATTCGTCGCGGGTCAGAAACCACTCGGCCTTTGCTACGATGTCGTTCAGGTCAGGAGCCGCGTCACCAACCCGAAGATGGTGTCGGAACCAACCGAGCGCCTCGTGAATCGCGTCGAGGACCAAAGGGCGGGAGTGCTTGGCGATGAGGGCTCGAATCGAGGCTTGCTCGAGCAAAACAGATACAGACGCCAGGCTGCGCCGCGGATCTTCGTCGCTAGTCGTTTTGTCGAAATCCATGGCCATCGTTCACCAACGGTGGCGGAGGCGAATGGGAGTTGAACCCACCTGTCGCACAATGGCGGCACCACGGTTTTGAAGACCGCGAGGACCACCCGGTCCCTGTCACCTCCGCATTTGTCATTTTCCTATCGCCACAGGCCCAACAATCAAGCTTCTTTTCGACAGCTGGTGTAAAGGGCACCGAATATTTGACCAGGTTTTCATCCGACATGAAACAAAGATGCACCTGTCTTTGATCGAGAGCATGGCTGGCCTTTTGTTTGGGTTTCGGTGGAACACGGTCATTTCTCCTCGCGCCCCTGGAGATTTCCTTGCCTGTTTTCAAGGTTCCCGACAAGGATCAGATAGGCAGAAGGATTCTTCCGCCCACATTGGCTGTTCCCCCGTCACGGGCCGTTCGGGGCACAACGTGTTGCGCCGCTGCAAGGGTTGTTGCAAAGACAGACGCCGTCCCACGAAGTCGGGTGAATGTATGTCCAGCGGTCGGAGATCGCGATTGCTCCTTGACGGAAGGTTGCTGGGCGGGAGAATATGATTTACGACTGCCTTTGCAGTGGAGGGAGAGCAATTGTTAATGACGCGCCAATTCGAGTAATGCAGTTAAGACCAAGCCGAGAGGAGACTACTCATGAGTTCGGGAAGAGGCAAAGAAGAACTGACCCGCCGGCAGTTCATGAAGCGTGGCAGTCTGACGGCAACAGGAGTTTTGGGAGGTTACCTTCTGTCCTCGCGACAGGAAGCATGGTCGGCCGAGTCCGGCCGCCGCAGGCCAAATGTTCTCTTCATTATCACGGACGATCAGAACAGCGACACGATCGGTTGCTGGGGCAACAAGGTGCTGACTCCGAACATTGACAGTCTGGCGCGCGATGGCGTGCGGTTTACCCGCGCATACACTTCGACAAGTATTTGCACTCCGAGCCGATATGTCTGCCTGACGGGGCAATACGCAGGCCGCTGTACCGCTCCCGAATTCATGAGGGGAAATCCGCCCGGGGCACAATCCGAAGTCACCTTTAATACCCGACTGGAGCCTGGCGGGTACAATGTGGGACGAGTTCTCCACGACGCAGGCTACGTTACTGGTGCGGTGGGGAAATGGCACACGGGCAGCGGCGGTTCTTTTCGGAAGTATCCGCCCAACGCGGATATGAACGATCCCGCCGTGGCGCGTATTCTGGCCGAGAACCAGGCGAGAATGATCGAGCAGATCAAACAGCGCGGGTTCGATTACGCCGCCACCATCTATTGGGGAAACCTGGCGGATCACAAACTGGACGCGCTCGATTTTATTGAGCAGAACAAGAACAAGCCCTTCTACCTCCACATGGCCACCACGCTGCACCATAGTCCCTCTCCTCTCAAGTCAATCGGGGCGGACGAGCGGATCACACCGGCGGGGCTTCTGCCGGAGCCTCTGAAAGTGATGCCGCCAAGGACGGGCATCAAGGAGCGCCTCCGGGCTGCCGGAATACCCGAGAGTACCGCGCATTGCACCTGGCTCGACGACGGCATCGGCGCGGTCCTGAAAAAGATCGATGACCTTGGTTTGGCCGGGGATACGGCAGTGTTCTTTTTCAGCGACAATTGCACGTTTGGGAAAAGCACCTGCTATGATGGAGGCGCCCGAACGCCCACGCTAATGCGATGGAAGGGGCATATCCGCCCAGGCCAGGTATGCGACGAACTGGTTCAGAATATTGATTTCGTCCCCACGATTCTGGACATCTGTGGAGTGAAACCTGCCAAGGAGATGCGCCTGGACGGCAGAAACCTTGTTCCTCTGCTCACAGGGAAGGAAACCAAATGGCGCGATGCGCTGTTCTTTGAGTTGGGTCATACGCGTGCGGTTTGCACCAAGAAATGGAAATACATTGCTTTGCGCTTTCCACGGCAGATGCAGGAAGCTATCAAGACCGGCAAGATCAAACCTCCTTTCTACTGCACGAATGTTGCGGTTGACCTGCAAATTGCTGCAAGCAAGCGGTATCCCCACTATGGGGATGCGGATCAGCTTTACGATCTCGAAAATGACCCTGGGGAAAAAGTCAATCTGGCGCAAGATCCAAAGTATGCGGAAACCTTGAAGGAAATGAAGCGACGGCTCAGCGAATGGCTCGCGACATTTCCACGTCCATTCGCGGAGTTCACCAAACCAAGCGTCTAGTGTAGTGTGTCACAATTGTCTTGAATAACATAAAGTTCTGATGCATGCTCTCCCCCCATGAGACTCTTGTAGGAGGAGAGACGATGCACAGGTTGAACGTGGACGCGGAAACGAGAGAACAAC
>Ga0315280_10009356_pt1 | contig 12594 bp, 8 predicted proteins | sample YL17G06_40_MG_FD_203697 | JGI IMG/M metagenome (GOLD analysis project Ga0315280, IMG submission 203697) | Sediment microbial communities from Yellowstone Lake, YNP, Wyoming, USA - YL17G06_40 | ecosystem: Environmental > Aquatic > Freshwater > Lake > Sediment | place: USA: Wyoming | collected... | reverse complement strand
CGCGTACGTCAACATCGACGACGGCTGGAACATCCGGCCGGGCTCGACCGATCCGGCGGTGGGCGGGCCGGCCCGCGACGAGAACGGGAATCTGCGAACCAACAGGAATTTCCCCGACCTGAAGGCGCTGACCGATTACGTGCACAGCAAGGGGCTCAAAATCGGGATCTACATTGGGCCGGGCCCCCTCACCTGCGCCGGGTTCGAGGGAAGTTACCAGCATGAGGAGCAGGACGCGCGGCAATTCGCCGCTTGGGGCTTCGATTTCCTCAAGTATGACCTCTGTTCCTACCGCAAGCTGATCAAAGACTCCAAGAGCGTCGAGGAGCACAAGAAGCCCTACCAGCTCATGTTCGACGCGCTGCGCAAGCTGGACCGCGACTTTGTCTACAACCTCTGCCAGTACGGGCTGGCCAACGTTTGGGAATGGGGGCGAGAAGTCGGCGGCAATTTTTGGCGCACTGCCGGCGACGTGGGTGGCGGCTGGGCCAACGTTACGCGGTTCGGCTTCGGCCAGGCGGGTATGGAAAAGTGGGCCGGACCGGGCGGGTGGAACGACCCCGATAACATCAACATTGGGCACATCATCACTCGGGGGGGACAACTGGCGCCGACCCCGCTCACGCCCAACGAGCAATACACCTGGATGAGCCTCTGGAGCCTGATGGCGGCGCCGCTGTTCTTCGGCGGCGACATGACCAAGCTGGACGACTTCACCCTGAACGTGCTGACCAACGACGAAGTGATCGCCGTCGACCAGGACACCCTGGGCAAACAGGCCGCGCCCGTGGCAAAAACGGGCGACCTGGAGGTCTGGGCCAAGGACCTCGAAGACGGATCCAAGGCGGTTGGCCTGTTCAACCGCGGCGAGCAGGAAAGCGATATCACGGCGCGCTGGTCCGACCTGTCCATCCGGGGTCCGCAAGTTGTGCGGGATCTGTGGCGGCAAAAGGATATCGGCCGGTTCGAGAACGAATTCACAGCCAAAGTGGGGCGCCACGGAGTGATGCTGGTGAAAATCAGTCCGGCCAGGTAGCTAGTCGCGAGTCAAGTTTTGATTCCTCGCAGAGGCGCAGAGGACCGAGAGAGAGCAAATCAGTCACCTCTGCGATCTCTCGGTCTCTGCGTTGAATACTCTGGCCGGTCTGAGGTGGAACCTCGCTAGAATTGGGGTTCTGCTGGTTTTCCAAGAATCGCGAGTACGACAAGGAACCCATATGAACAGGACTTTGCTGACCCGGCGGGAATATGCCCGGCGGCTTCTGGTGTTGCCCGCGGTTCCGCTCGGGCTGAACGCGGCCGCCAAGCAAGGAGGCGCCCTTCGAAACACCGCTCTCGGGTTCGAGGTGGAGGTGACGAAAGGGAAAGTGACTTCCCGGAGACTCACAAACCGGCTGGCGGACGAGACCGTCGAATTGCCGAACGAAGACTTCGCGCTCGAGTTCGAGAAGGATCTCGTCGTCAAGCCATCGGCGCTCACCTCAACCCTGGTGAAGAAAATGAATAGCCGGCTCGAGCTGTTGCTGTCCGCCGGATCGGGGGCGCTGAGCGGGCTTCAAGTTCGTGTGCAATACGACCTGCCTCCCGACAAAGCTTATCTCCGCAAGCAGATCTTCGTCCGGCAGACTCGCGGAGAGCCCCGGCGCCTCCTGCGCGCCGATCTCGACAACTGGCAAGGTGTCAAACGCAATTGGGATTCGATGCGGGCGGACCGCTTGCCCTACGCGAGCCATCCGATCTTCTGCCAGAACCTGTGGGCCGGGGTCGAGTTCGTCGCGGCATTCAACGAATATTCGAGCGACGGCTTTGTCCTGCGCAGCCGGCCCGGCGGAAAGACCGCCGGCGCCGATTGGCTGCCGCTGCACGCCACAGTGGTCGGCGCCGCCGAGCCGCAGACTGTCCGGGACGCCTTCCTGCGCTATCTCGAGGACGTGCGCCTCGCGCCTCCCCGTCTGGTTGCCTGCTACAACTCCTGGTGGACCCTGCCACATCGCATCCCCAGGGAGGAGCACCTGGCTCTGGCGCGCGAGCTCGCTGCCAGGCTGCACCGCGACCAGGGGGTGTTCTTCGACATCTTCGCCACCGACGAAGGGTGGACCGATCCGCAAAGCATTTGGCAAATCAACCGCCAGAACCTGCCGGACGGGTTCGCCGATTTCCGCAGCATCGTGGAATCGGCCGGCGGCAAGCTGGGGCTGTGGATGTCGCCCAGCGAAACCTATCCGTACTCGATCGATTACGAATGGGCGGAGAAGAACGGCTACGTGACTATCAAGCGGCGCGCCATCTCGCTGGCTTGCCCAAAATATCGCAAGGCAGTCAACGAACAACTGAAAAAGCTGATTCGGGAGAATGGCTTCGAGCACATCAAGTACGACGGTTTCATTGCTCAGGAAGACGTCCCGCATGACGGGCTGTTACCCGGCCGGGATTCGGTCGAGCCGCTGGCCGAGAATTGTCTCGAGTTGCTCCGCTCTTCCAAAGAGGCCAATCCCAATCTTGTCACCGAGCCAACCTGCCTGAACTCCCTGGCCAATTACATCAGCCCGTGGATCATCAAGTACTCCGACACAATCTGGGGAAACTCCGGGGGCGACTGCCCGCTGGGGATCGGACCAGCCCCCGACTACCGCGAGTCGCACACCAACGCCCGCGAGTATTACATCTTCTCTTCGCTGGGTGAATTCTGGTTGCCGCAAAACGCCGTGCAGTACTTCGACATCGTCCACTGCGACGCGGGGAAGGGCTTTCCCAATCATGCGGCCATGGCCTTCGGGCGCGGAAGGTTCTTCGTCCCTACCTACGTGAATCCCAAGTTCATGAGCGAAGATGATTGGCGCATCTACGCCGGCCTGCTCCGCTGGGCGCGCCAGAACCGCGAGATTCTCCGCAATACTGTGGTGCTACCTTCCCGCGTGGAGTTGGGCGAGCCCTATGTTTATGGCCACTGGCTGGGCTCACGGGGGATTCTGGCGGTCCGCAACCCATCCAACGAATCCAAGGAGTTCGTGGTCGAACTCGGCAAAACCGGTGCGCCCAAGGGACTTTCCGATGCGGTCTGTTACACGCAGTATCCGTATCGAAAAGGGATCACAGATGGGTTGTCTGGGACCGCCAGTCTCTCGCTGAAGCTGGCGCCCTGGGAACTTCTGTTTGTGGAAATCATGCCGCGCGCCGACCTTCCGGAACCCGTTGCCCTCGGGGCGCGATGGTATCGTGGCCCGGGCGGGGCGATGGCAGTCGTGCCGGATTGGGGCGTGGACAAAGTTCGAGTCCTACAGCCGCGAGGGGCCGAGCAGACCATACCGGTGAATCCTCGCGCTCGAGGGGATTTTCGCGGCGAGGTCACTTCGCAAACCGTGAGACAGGCGCCGGAACGTGAATGGCCCGAGGCCAAAGGAAAGCGTTTCCCAAGCCTGGCTTTCGATGTCGAATGCTCGGTTGCCGTCCCGACGGCGAAAGGACGAGTCTTCCTGCTGCTGCAATTTCCGGGACGCGAGAGGGAGCAGCGGCCGAGCAGTTGCCGTGCGTCAGTAAACGGCGTCGCGGTCACGTTGCAGGAGAGCTCCTCTGGCGGGCACATCGGCTATTACGGCCCCAACACTGGAGTCTGGCAGGGCATTCGCGCCTATGAATCCCAGTGGACTTGGTACATTTGCGAGACCGGCGGCGGCGCTTCGCAGGTCCGATTCACCGGGGTCGCCGGGCATGCGCAATGCCGAATCGGCGTCTGGGCGTGGATGGAAGCCGAACTCAGCGCCACCCCGGCCCCGGTTACGATCACCTGTGGCGAACCGGCCATGCCCCAATACGACGCCGGCATCGAGCGGCAAGGGATCTGCTTGAAAGTGCCGGTTGCCTGAGCTCGGAGTTGTCAGCGGCGGTGGCCTGTCGCTGCCAGGCCCTACAGGCCGCAGGCTGCGATCCACAAGCTACGAGCTGCAAACTACAAGCTCTTCTCGTAGCGAAGTCAGGCCGGCTGCTGGGCCCGATACTGGTCCATCATCTGCTGCATCTGGTCCTTCAAGCGCAGCTTCAACTTCTTGATCCGCACTTCCTCCAGTTGTTCCTGCGGACTCAGATAAGGACGCGAGGAAAGAGCTTCCAATTGCTTCTTGTATTCGCCATGCTGTGCAACCAGACCGCGAAACTCCTCATTGGTTTCCATCAGGCGCGCTTTCAGCTCTTCCTGGGTCAATTGCATTGATCACTCCTCCCCCGGTGGGACATGCTTAAGCTGGTCAATCAATTGTGACATTAACACGATTCCCGCCTCATGACAACCGCATCCTCCCCATTGTCCTGGTAGTAACTGGACCGGCGGGCTACCTCCTGAAACCCGAACTTGGAGTACAAGTTGCGGGCCGCCCGGTTGGATTCCCTCACCTCCAGAAACCAGCTTCCCGGCGAGCGCTCGAGCACCTCGCGCAGCAGGAACGAGGCCACGCCCCGGCGGCGGAACTCGGGATCCACCGCCAGATTCAGGATCTCGAATTCTCCCTCGGCCAGCTTGCGCGCCACCACGAACCCCGCCACGCGCTGGCCCAGCGCCAGCACGCGGCAATCCTGCGCCAGGTAGCTCTGCGGGTCCCAGGCCACCCCTTCCGGAGAAGCCTCCTGGATGCGCCGGATCTCGGGGAGATCGGGCTGGCCCGCCGGCCGAAACTCAACCTGTGGCGGCGCCAGCTCGCGCCAAACCTCGCTCTGAAGCTCTCCTAGCTTCTTCCAGTCAAAATGCGCCTCGGCTTCGAGACGCGCCGCCCGGGCCAGTTTGCGGCGCAACTCCGGGTCCGCAATCAGCGCGGCCACCCCGCGGGCGAACTCTTCGGCGGTGTCCGCGATCCAGGCGCTGGCGCCGTGCTCGAGGCCCAGCCCCGCACAACCGCAACTGGTCGAGACCACCGCACGCTCCATCGCCATGGCCTCCAGCACTTTCACATTGGTTCCGGCCGAGACCAGCGTGGGCACGATCACCAGGTTGGCTTCCACATACAACGGGCGCACGTCCCGCACAAACCCGAGCAAGCGGATGCGCGCGTCCGCGACTGGCGCCGGCGAATCCGCTTCCGCGCGCCAGTACAGCAGCGGGTCCGGACCGGCCACCACGGTGAGCGTCATCTCCGGAATCTGCGCACCCAGCCGCGGCCAGACCTGCTCCGTGAAAAAGCGGTACGCCAGGATATTCGGAAAATGGCGGAACGAGCCGATGAACAGCAGTCGCTGGCCGGGCTTCTCTTCTTCCGGCCGAAAGCGGTCGAGGTCCACCCCGTTGGGGACGATCCGCACCTGCGGCAGGCTCAACGCGCCCTGAGCCAGCCCGAGCAGCCAGGAATCTTTCTCCGACATGGCGATGACCCGGCGATACCTCTGCACCGCGCGGTTCTCGAACCGCTGCCAGCGCCACCAGTCCCACCAGCCTGCCAGTCTGCGGTCCTGCTCATACACCTGGCGGTACAGGTCGAACGTCACGTCGTGCTCGACCAGAACGTTGCCGCCATAGGGCGCCAAGTAAGTGTATTCGACCTGCCGGACCTTGAAGCGGTGCTCGCGCTGGAACCGGTTCCAAAGCTGCCGCATGACTGGTGAGCGGTACTCGCAGACCTCCGGCGGGTCCAGGCCTGACCAGCGCGGTTCGCGATAGCGCGGCTTTCCGACCAGGATCACCTGGGCGCAGAACTCCAGCAACGGCCCGGCCTCCTCCCTGCCGCCGCTCTCCGAGAAGGCGAACAGGAACACATCGAACTCGCGCGCCGCCTCGCGCAGCAGATGGAAGATGCGCACCGCCCCGCCGTGCGAGAGCGGGTACGGGAAGTACGGCGACAGCACCGCCGCGCGCCTGCGCAGCGGCGACAAAGCGCGGCCCTCCAGCACCCGGCAGGTGGCCGGAATTTCGGAGCGGTCCTTCTTCCACGGCCACAGCCACCAGGGGCGCAGATGGATGCGGTCCAGCGGCACGCCCCGCAGAAACAGCCAGGAGGCAATCGCTGTGCGCAATTGGAGATGGTGCCGCTCCAGCCGCGTGTTGTACGCCAGAATCTTGCGCGGCGTCAGCAGAAATGCGGCGCGCCGCAAAGCACTGTCTTCCGGTGTCAGCAGCACCGCCGCCATGCCGATTCGCAACCGGCGAAATGCCTTCCGCAGTTGCCGGTAGAGCTGGAAGGTGGATCCCGGCTCGAGCGCCACCAGCGACGCCCCCGGGATTTCGCCGTGGCTGCCCACGCTCACCACGTAGTGCCGCCGGTCCGGGATCACCCGCTGGACCTCCCCGGCCATGGCGGCCGCCCCTTCGCCCGACAGGAAGCTCACCACCACCGCCTCGGGATCCTTCCCAAGGAGGCTGAACACCACGCGTTTCAGGAGCTTCTTCATTCTGACGTTGCTTTCAGAATCCTGTAGCCTACCAGCGGTAGGATAGCGAACAACACACACACCGGCTCGAAACCGAAGCGATCGATCATCCCCCCAATCACCGGGGAAAACACCGCCTGCATCACCCCGTACGCGCTGGTCAGCATCGACACCGCGAAAGCCGCCGGCCCGGCTCCATAAATGTCCAGTGGCATGGTGTACAGATTCACGCTCATCGCGGTACACCAGAAAAAGCTCAGGCAGATGCCTGCCAGGGCCCAGCCGGCCGTTGGCATCCAGGGGATGACGGCAGTCAGCAGCAGGACCAACACGCTGATCCAGCACACCCGCATCCGTGCGGGAACGGCTGGCATGCCCCGGCGCATCCACCTCAGCGAGAGCGCCCCGCCCAGAAAGCCGCCCAGGTTGGCGAACAGCGGAGGCAGCCAGGCCAGCCAGGCGGTCTGGACCAGCGTGAGCCGGTGTGCCTGCACCAGGTAGATGGTCGTCCAGTTGGTCCACAGCGTGTAGATGGTCATGCTGAGGATGTTGGCGGCGATGAAGCCCCACAAGCGCCGGTCGCGCACCACGGCGCCAGCTCGGACGCCAACCGTGGCGGATGCCTGTCTGGGAGCCAATTTCGCCACCCGGTTCCACAGCGGAATCCACAGCAGGCCCGCCAGTCCGGTCAGCAGAAACGCCGAGCGCCACCCGTGGCGCACAGCCAGCCATACCGCCACCGGCGGCGCCAGCATGGCTCCCACGCTCAGCCCCGCCTGGCTCAGCGCATTGCCCACCGCCCGCTCTTGCGGGCGCAGGTAGGTGACGATGGCCTTGCCGGTGGCGGGCACGCCCGCGGCCTCCGCCAAACCCAGCCCTGCGCGGCATCCGAGCAGGCCCCCCAGTCCCTTCATCACTCCAGTGGCCATGCCCGCCAGCGACCACACCGCCACCGACAGACTGATGCCGCGATCGAGCCCGATGCGGTCGATCAGCAGGCCCGCCAGCGGCGCTGCCACGGCGTAGGTGATCGAGAACGCCGAGAGAATCAGGCCAAAGTCCGCATTCGTCAGCCGGAATTCACTCTTGATCACCGGCGCCAGCGCGGCCAGAATCTGGCGATCCAGGTAGTTCAGGGCCGAGGAAATCACGAAGACCCCGAGGACCACCCACCGCAGGGGAACCAGCGACCGCATCTACGGGCCTGCTGAAAAGGTCGCTCGGCAAGCTGAAGCATACCCCACGCCGGCGGGCAAGTTGGTGATCGGCCATGTGGGATATGCTTTAGCTTGTCGTCTGCGAGGCACCGGAAAGACCTTTTCAGCAGTCTCCTACGGATACTCGATGGTGGCCACCTCGCCGGCCGTAGCCAGCTTGGCATCGTTCTTGGGGAAATACTCGATGGACACTGTGCGTGGCTTGCGCTGCGGCCCGCAAGTGAAATCGAGCTGCCCGCCGCTCAGCACCACCACCTTCTTGGGATCGCGGATCACCAGCCGGGTCAGTTTGCCGTCCTCCCCCTGGATGACGAAGCGCACCGTCGCGCCGCGACAGTCCACCTGCGTCAGACGGCCCCGCAGCTTGCCTGAGGGGATCTCGCCTTCCCACCAGGGCTCGACCTTCCTGCCCGCCCAGGAGGTCGGATCCTTGCGGTTGGCCCGGGCCTCCGCAGCGCGCACCTCCGCCAGGGCTGCGGCTTTGGCTCTCTCGATGTCTTTGGCGGCCTCCTCCGCGGCGCGCCGGCGCTCGGCCGCCTCGTAGTCGAGCCGCTGCTGCTCGATGGCCAGGCGGGCTACGCGGATGTGCGCCCGCTCGCTGTCGTCTACCGAGGCATGCTCAGCGGCCGCCCAGGCTTTCGCCGCTTCCGGGTACTGGTTCTGGGCTATGCTCTCTTCGGCCAGCGCCTGCCAGTAGCGCGCATTGCGGGGCTCCAGCGTGCCGGCGGTTTTCAATTCCTGGATGTTCTTGTCCCGCTGGCCCAGGAGCAGGCGGGGTTCCGCCCAGGCGGGATTCAGTTCAATAGCCTTCACGAGAGCCGGGCGGTCGCCCGACTGCCGGGCATGTTCCACGTACGCGCGCGCATTTTTGCTGCCCGCTTCAATCGCTTTGGCCCACAGACCCAGACCCTCCAGCGCTGCCGGCGTCTTTGGATATGCTTTCAGGATTGCCTCGTAGGCTGCGCGGGAGGGCGCCAGATCCGCCAGCGCGATTTCAGGCGCTGGCGCGCTCACCGGTTGCGCGCGCAGGTCCCGTTGCGGGTTGAGCGGACGGCCGGAAATCTCGATGGTCGCGAAATTCCCGGCGGCCAGGTACGCGGCGGCTTCCTTGTCGATCTGCGCGGGAGTCTTGCCGAAGGCGTTCCGGCAAGCCGGCTCCATCTCCGCACCCTGCTGGAGGTTGTGCAGCAGGACGCGCGGCTTGCCGTAGTAATCCGGGTGGACGCTCAGCAGGTGAATCCGCGCCCAGTTCAGATTGCGCTCCGCCTCCGGCAGCGGCCGGCCATCGGTGATTCTCACACCGCTCAGCTCTTCGGTCGAATAGAAATCCGCCAGTCCGGCTTCGATCCCCGCGGGCATGCGGCCGGCGCTCGAATCGATCAGAATCCGGGCGCATTCCCGCAGCCAGAGCCGCGGAATCGGTGCGTTCGCCACCAATCCCCCGACGTAGGCATCCCGGCTGAGCTTCGGTGGAACGGGGCTCCAACCTGGTCCCGCCTTTCTCACCACCACCCGCACTGGCCAAACCGTCTTCAGCTCCGGCTTTCCCAAAACCGTCCCCAGCGCCCAGCGCAACTGCTCGAGTTGCGCCAGCGTTTCCCGCCCGCTGCGCTCCCCTGCGCTGGTCATCACCTCAAACGGCCCAGCCAGAAACTCGACCCAGCGCTCCTGCGCGGCCAGGAACAGAGGCACACCAAGAACCAGAACAAGTCTCAGCACTCAAGAACATCATACCGTGGGCAGCTCCCCGGCCTGCCCAGTTTCCAGGGCTTCACCTGCCCAGCGCGCGCTGGATGCTGGCGGCCACGCGCGAAGCCAGCGCCGCAGAGCCTTCGGGCGTCAAATGGACACTGGCGGGCCCCAGCACCAGCTTACCGGTCTCCTTGTTGAAACCTTCCAAAAGCTGTACCTTGGTGTATCGCCGCCTCGGACGTGACCGCCTCGGTCATCGAGCCGATACGAAAGATCGAGTCCGAAGTCATGCGAGCCCCGAACTCCCCCTGGTAGATGACGCCTGCTTTTCGAAACAGAGAATCAATCTGCTCTCTATCGGGTTCCAGCGCGCTCATGGCACGGACCGTCAGGACGGTCAAGGCCATGAGAACGAAGCATTCCCGCAGCATCCGTCACCTCCACCACCGCCCATGTTACTGTTGAGAGACTAGGAGTGCAGCTTATGAAGAAGAGGCCTGCTGTCCTTGCCGCCCTGCTGGGGGTGGCCCTGCTCGTGGCGACGTGGATTGTTCTGAAAGGGGCTGCTCGGCACCCACTGGGGAGCGCCCGGCTGACAACCAAGGAGTACTTTGTGGCCAAGGCCTGCCCCAACATGACGGGTGCCGTTACCAGTCCGGACGCCCGGCGGGTGGCCTGTATCCTGGGAGCTGACATCGAGGGTCCGCAACGGGTGGCGGTGGACGGCGTGGCGCAGAAGGAGTACGAGGGAATGCGCTACCCATCCTCCTTATCCTTCAGCCCAAACGGCCAGCGCGTGGGATACTGGGCGAAGCGTGCCGGCAAACGACTGGTCGTAATCGACGGTGTCGAAGGCGAGGAGTATGAGTACGTCAACTACCTCACTTGGTCGCCCGACGGTCGCCGGGTGGCGTATAACGCTGGGCGACCCCTATTGAAGTGCTTCGTGGTCGTAGACGGCGCTCCAGTCGGGCCGTACCTCGACGTCGACTCCGGCCCCGTTTTCAGCCCCGACAGCAAGCGGGTGGCTTACGTGGCCACACGTGGGCGGCCCTTCATCGTCGTGGATGGGAGAGAGGGACAGACGTATGCCCCCGTTGATTCCTCCGATGTGGCTTTCAGCCCCGACGGGCAGCGGATTGCCTATGTCGTCGGGGGCGGCGCCTACAAGCACCAGCGTCTGGTCGTGGTTGAGCGGGTGGAGGGCCTCGAGAAGCCAGACAAGGCTGAAGTCGTGGAGGGGGAAGTCTGCCATGACATTAAGCGTCTCGTCTTCAGCGCGGACAGCAGGCGGGTTGCATACTGGGCGGAGTTTGAGCGGCGGCGGACGTGGGTCGTCGTCGTGGACGGCGTCAGGGGGAAGCCGTATCAGGTGACTCGAGGCCAGTGCTGCGATCTGCTGTTCAGTCCAGACAGTAGGCGCGTGGCGTACGTGGCGCAAGGTCCCGACAAGTCGGTGGTTGTAGTGGACGGCGTCGAAGGGAAGCCGTACGACGATGTTGATTTTGGCCTGGCGTTCAGTCCCGACAGCAAGCGCGTTGCCTACCCTGCCAACCGCGGGAGAAAGCACTTCCTCGTGGATGGCAATGCCGAATCCAGCGAATACGACGATGTCAAGGTGGCTGGCATCTTCAGCCCTGACGGGAAGCGGACAGCTTACGCGGCCTCCTTCGGCGGCAAGTGGCACGCGGTGGTGGACGGGGTGCCCGGGAAAGCCTACGAGGAGCTTTGCGGAGGGCCGGTCTTCAGACCGAACAGCAAGGACGTCGCTTTCTTTTGCGGAGGGCCGGTCTTCAGCCCGGACAGCAAGCGCTTCGCCTTCCTGGCAAAACGCGCCGGGAAGTGGGTTGTCGTGGTGGACGGGGTGGAGTCCAACAAGGAGTTCGACGCCTACGTCGGCAACGGCGAGCTGGTGTTCGACGGCCCGGACCTGCTCCGCACCCTTGCACAGCGGGGTGACCAGATCTTCCGTGTGGAAGTGAAGATCAACTGAGCTTCACCTGCCCAGCGCCCGCTCGATAGCCGCGGCCACCTGCCAAGCCAGCGCCGCAGAGCCTTCCTCCGTGAAATGGACGTTGGCGGGCCGCTGAATCTCGGCCAGGCGGGGCAGGGCAAAGGCGTACAGGTCATTGATCGGAATCTGGTTCTCGTCCATGATCCTCTTGGCCGAGGCGTTGTAGAGGGGAACATCCTCCGTCCGGCGCGGCGGACTTTGCTTTTCAGGCGGCACCGGCGTGGTGCTCGCCCAGATCAGCTTCGCCCCGGTGGCCTTCAGCCGCTTGACCAGCTCGCCCAGGTTCTTCTCGTAAGCCTCGAGGGGCACCTGATGCTTCCCATCCTCCATGAGCCTCAAGTCGTGCAGCCCCCAGTTGAAATGGATCGCGTCCCAGCGCCCGTCTGCCAACCAGTTCGATAGTTTCGCCAAACCGTTGGTGGTCGGCCCGCCATTCTCGGGGATGCGATGGACGTTCGCTCTTCCGGATAGCAACGTGCGGGTGGGCAGGGTGTAGCCGATCGAAATCGAGTCGCCGATCAGCAGCACCCGCGGCAGCCTGGGATCATCTTTGACCTCCGCGAAGGCCGGATCCGGGCTCTGCTGCCCGGCTAACACCAGGCCGATCAGGACCAAACTCGCAATGAGCCTCATGACACTAAAACCCCCGTGGCTTGCCCGCGAGGTAGCCCAGCGAAGCGAGGAACTCGTCGGTCTTGGCCAGGGTCTCGCGGTAGCGTTGGCCGCCCCCGCGGCCGTAGTTGAAGAAGCCGTGCTGCTCGCCTTCGAAGCCCACCAGTTCGCAGCGGTTGCCGAGGGCTGCCGATTTGTTGGCGAAGAGCTCGACAGTGGCATACGGCACAGTGGTGTCAGCCTTGCCATGAAAGATGATGGTAGGCGGGGCGCCTTTGGCGAGGTGATGGTAGGGTGAGATCGCCTCCGGGTCCGCTCCGAAACGCTCACGCGCCTCGGCGGGGACGACCGGGCGCGCGAGGCCGGCCACAGGCGCCAGCACCAGCGCCGGGTTAAACAGCACCAGGGCGTCGGGACGCGAACTGACCTGGAGGTCCTCGCCGGGTTCATCCAGGCCGGCGATCACACCTGCGGCTGCCGCCAGGTGCCCGCCCGCCGAACCTCCACCCGCAGCGATCCGGTCGGGGTCGATGCCCAGTCGCGGTGCGTTCCGGCGCACCCAGCGGATGGCCGATTTCGCGTCGCGCACGCATTCGATGGCCTTGACGTTGTGCCGGCTCGCCACCCGGTAATCGGCCGCTATGGCCACCATGCCGCGCGAGGAAAGATAGCGGCACTGCTGCTCAAACTGCCTGGGATTGCCGCTGCGCC
>Ga0315280_10009355_pt1 | contig 12595 bp, 9 predicted proteins | sample YL17G06_40_MG_FD_203697 | JGI IMG/M metagenome (GOLD analysis project Ga0315280, IMG submission 203697) | Sediment microbial communities from Yellowstone Lake, YNP, Wyoming, USA - YL17G06_40 | ecosystem: Environmental > Aquatic > Freshwater > Lake > Sediment | place: USA: Wyoming | collected... | reverse complement strand
AAATATGCCCGGGATCTCACCGCGCTGGCCTGTCAGGGGAAGCTCGACCCGGTCATCGGCCGCGAAGAAGAAATCCGGCGCGTCATCCAGGTCCTCTCCCGGCGCACCAAGAATAATCCCGTCCTTATTGGAGAGGCTGGCGTCGGGAAAACAGCCATTGTCGAAGGATTGGCCCAGCGCATTGCCAACGGCGACGTGCCTCAATCCTTGAAAAACAAGCGACTCCTTGCGCTCGACATCGGGGCCCTCGTTGCCGGAACAAAATACAGAGGAGAGTTTGAAGACAGACTGAAAGCTATGCTCAAGGAAATAAAAGAAGCCAGCGGCCAGGTTATCCTTTTTATCGATGAGCTCCATACCATCATAGGCGCCGGCGCTGCTGAAGGAGCTGTGGACGCTTCGAGCATGCTCAAGCCGCCCCTCGCGCGCGGTGAGCTTCGCGCCGTCGGGGCGACGACGCTTAATGAGTACAAAAAATATATCGAGCGAGACGCCGCCCTGGAACGCAGGTTTCAACAAGTTTTCGTGGGAGAGCCTTCTCCGGAAGAGACGATCTCCATCCTCCGGGGTCTCAAAGAAAAATATGAGGTTCACCACGGCGTCAAGATCAAGGACTCGGCGCTTGTGGCGGCGGCGACTCTTTCTCATCGCTATATTTCAGGCCGTTATCTCCCCGATAAGGCCATCGACCTCGTCGATGAGGCTGCCTCGCGCATCCGCATTGAGATTGACAGCATGCCGGAGGAGATTGACGAGCTCGAGCGGCGGATTTTGCAGCTCGAGATCGAAAAACAGGCTTTGAAAAAAGAGAAAGACAGCGGTTCCAGGGAAAGACTCGAAAAGCTGAACAAAGAGCTTGCCGAGCTGCGGGAAAAGAGCGCCTCCCTTAAAGCCCACTGGCAAAGGGAGAAGGAATTGATTGAGGCCATGAACAAGCTCAAAGAACAAACGGACGCGCTGAAGGTCGAGGAGCAAAACGCTGAGCGTCGAGGTGACCTGGAGAGGGTGGCTGAAATTCGGTATGGCAAGTTGATCGAAATTTCCAAGGAGACAAAGACGCTTTCGGCTCAACTGGCTGAAATCCAGAAGAAAGGGAAAATGCTCAAAGAGGAGGTGGACGAGGAGGATGTGGCTGAGGTGGTTTCGCGCTGGACGGGCATTCCGGTCTCCAAAATGCTCGAAGGAGATGTCGAGCGCCTCATCAAAATGGACGACTATCTCGCCAAGCGTGTTGTCGGCCAAGACCATGCCTTGAGGGTCGTCTCCGACACCATCCGGCGGGCGAGGGCGGGAATCCAGGATGCCTCCCGGCCGCTGGGTTCTTTTATTTTCCTGGGCCCGACAGGAGTCGGGAAAACAGAGCTGGCCCGCGCTCTGGCCGAATTTCTCTTTGATGACGAGAGGGCCATGGTCAGGCTGGATATGTCGGAATACATGGAAAAACACACAGTTTCCCGTCTTATCGGAGCGCCCCCGGGCTATGTGGGATATGAGGAAGGAGGCCAGCTCACCGAGGCCATCAAGCGCCGGCCCTATTCTATCGTCCTTCTGGATGAGATCGAGAAGGCTCATCCCGATGTCTTCAACATTCTGCTCCAGATTTTGGATGACGGCCGGCTGACGGATGGAAAGGGAAGGACGGTTGATTTCCGCAATACGATCATCATCATGACTTCCAACCTGGGGAGCCAGGTGATCAAAGAATTCAGCCTGGACTATGAAACCATGGAGAGGGAAGTCAAGAAAATTCTGGAGAGTTCCTTCAGGCCTGAATTCCTGAACCGCATCGATGAGATCGTGCTTTTTAAGGCGCTGACCAAAGATGCCCTGCTCAAGATTGTCGATATCCAATTAGGGCAACTGCGGAAAAGGCTCGAGGAAAGAAAAATCAAGTTGGAGGCGAGCCAGAGGGCCAAGGAGCTTCTGGCCGAGAGGGGTTACGACCCTGTCTATGGTGCCCGGCCCCTGAAAAGGACAATCCAGCAGGAGATCCAGAATCCCCTGGCCCTCGAGCTTCTGGAAGGAAATTACCAAGAAGGCAATACCATCAAAATCGAGGCGGATGAAAATAAGAATTTTATCTTCAAGAAAGGCTGAGCCCAGGCACCTTCACCGACTGGTTCGTCTTTCTCGTGATCGGGGAAGCATCCCAAATTCCGTGATCATCAAGCAGTTCCCTGAGTGCGCGTCCTGTCACACCGCGTCCCCGTTCAGTCTTCAATGGGCTTCCTCGCCCAAACCCTTCGCCCCGATCTTTAAGATAGGGACTGGCGCCGCGCCACCCATCCTAGTCTGTTTCCATCACGGAATTTAGGATGCTTACCATGATCGGGGAGAGATTGCAAAATTGCCTGAAATGTAGTAAACGTATAAAAATTGTAAGGAGGTAGACATGAAGAAGATTAAAATAGTTTGGCTTAGTCTATTGCTGGTCCTCGGCGCGACTTCGTTTGCTTTAGCCAATGGCTTAAACCTCAATAGCCTTGGCAGCCGGGCCCTGGCCATGGGAGGCGCGTTTGTCGGTCTGGCTGATGATTACAGCACTATTTTCTGGAACCCGGCTGGAATAGCCCAGTTCAAGACGAAATATTTCGGTTTCTACGGCACGGACATCATTCCTTCCGGCTCATACCTGTTTCAGATTCCTACGGAGGCTGGTCTGCTGACTTTGGTCGATGCCAAAACGAAAACCAAACACTATCTTTCCGGCCTGGCGGCTTATTATTATCCGATCAATGAAAACCTTGTGGCGGGCGTCGGTGTTTATGTCCCCTCGGGTCTTGGAGCAGCTTGGAATGGCGATGATTTTACAAAAATAACCAATAACACCTCTTACATGTGGGAGAGCCTCGTGAGGATGGTAACCATTGCCCCGGCCATTTCCTACAAGATTAACGAGATGGTTTCTGTAGGGGCGACCTTGAATATCAATTATGGAATGTTCTCGATCAAAACCCACGCTGGGAACACAGAAATCCCTGTGCCTCCCTATGAGTTAGACCTCGGCCAGTATGACGAAAGTCTGAATGGCTGGGGACTCGGGGCCACGTTTGGAGTTCTGGTTAAGCCGAGTGAGATGTTTAGCTTTGGCGCAACCGTCCGCACACCGAGCAAGGTCAAACTCGGCGGAGATGTCAGTATCTCCAATATCGATCTTCTAAGCCCCAATTTTAAGAATCAATCTGAAGCCGAAAGAAATGTCACCTGGCCGTGGTGGGTTGCCGGGGGCGTTGCTTTCCGGCCGATAGAGGGTTTGACTCTGACAGGAGATTTGCAGTGGACGCAGTGGTCAAAGATCGATGAGTTCGTGACCACGTATAAGGACCCATACTGGGATCTTTTGATGACCGCATCCGGACAAAATATTATGCCGATGAAATGGCGAGATAGATTGCAGATCCGGTTTGGAGCCGAATACATGCTTAATGAAAACCTGGCCTGCCGCGGCGGCTATTACTACGATCCATCCCCTGTTCCGGCCAAAACCTTGAACGTCCTCCTGCCCAGCTTTGATTTTAATGTTATCACCCTGGGATTGGGATATTCTTTGAACGGCCTGGTGATCGATTTTGGGTTTGAAATGCTTTTGGGCAAGAAGAGAGAAGTCAAATATGCCCATTGGCTCTTAGACCCGAATTTCGCTTCTTCCATGCCTGGCTTCTATGATATGAGTGTTTATGTCCCGAATATCTCGATCAGCTACAAGTTTTAGGCCACTGAATAAGATAATTTTTTCCGCCATCCGATGCCCCCTTAGCTGACGTGAAGGAGGGATTATGAAGGTCAGGAAAGCCATCATTCCGGCGGCGGGGTTCGGGACGCGTTTTCTCCCTGCCACCAAAGCGCAGCCCAAAGAGATGATCACAGTCATCGATAAGCCGCTCATCCAGTATACTGTGGAGGAGGTCATAGGCGCGGGTATCCAACAGATCGGCGTAATCACAAGCCCTGGCAAATCGGTCATGGAAGGCCATTTTGGTCGGAGTCCTGAGCTCGAGGCTTTCCTTGAAGAAAAGGGGAAGCTCGACCTGCTCGAAGAAGTGCGGAGGATTTCGCGCTTGGCGGATTTTACGTATATCCGCCAGCCCGAAGCGCTTGGCCTTGGTCATGCCATCCTGATGGGAGAATATTTTTCCGCCGGCGAGCCGGTGGCCGTCCTCACGCCCGATGATATCTATGATTGTCCAATCCCTTGCACCAAACAGCTCATTGGCGCCTTTGGTGAGCTTCGGGGCACGGTGATTGTTTTGGGTCGGGTGGACGAAGAGGGGACGAAGAAGTACGGCATCATCAAGGTCAAGAAGCAGTTATCCGAGCGGGTTTTCGAAGTCGCGGACATGCTCGAAAAACCGGGGCCTGGAAAAGCCTTTTCCGATTTAGGGATTTTGGGGCGCTATGTTTTTACACCTGAAATTTTCGAGGCCATAAAAAAAACGCCGCCTGATTCGAGAGGCGAGATTCAGATCACCGATGCCATTAGGGTCCTTCTCGACAGCCAGCCTGTCTACGGCTATCTTTTTGAGGGAAAGCGCTATGACTGCGGGAACAAGCTTGGGTTTCTCGAGGCGACTATCGCCCTAGCGCTCAAGAATCCTGAATTCGGCGGTCCGGTCAGAGAGATCATCAAGTCCCTCCTGCATTAAGGCCTCTTGCATTTAGTTTGGGCCAAGTCAAAAGGTATCCGGCTGCCAAAAAGACATATCCACAAATGATTTTTATCACAAAGGCCTGTTTGGTTTAAAGAGGAAGAGAAGAGTAAAGAATGGCGAGGGGCGGAATCGAACCGTCGACGCAGGGATTTTCAGTCCCTCGCTCTACCGACTGAGCTACCTCGCCAGGGGCCGGTGGGAAGTCAAATCCTCGAAGCGGTAAATAGTATATTTTCCCCAAGAAATAATGTCAAATGCAAAATTTGTTGGGCGGGTTGAAAAGAATTCGCTCCCAGCTGAGATTTTCGAGGCCACGAAAATTTTAGGTTTTTCGGCAGCTGCGAAAATCCGCACGATTATTCTTTACTCCAAACAGAGAATTCATGCCATCTGAAGGCCTAGAAGAATGATGTTTGGCGTGCTCAGACATACTTCGCTGGCCTGCGGCTACCCCAAAACCCAAAATTATCAGGCTAAATCTCGCCTTGTCGGTTCATCCCTTTGCAGCCCTCCCAATATTCTGATCACGGAAAAAGAGATGTCTTCAATTTTAGGTGCTTCTTTTTCGCTGCAGGTATTCCATCAATTCCTATAAACTTTATAGATATTATAGAAAAAGTAGAGAATAACAAGCCTTGACTGGCCAGCGGACTCGTGCTACGTTCAGTCGAAAATGAAGATTGCCGCGCTTCTTCCCCATGTCGATGTCTTTGGCGGGGTCCGCCGCTACCTGGAAATTGGCAATGAACTGGCTCAAAAAGGTCATGCCTTCGTTCTCTTCACGCCCAAAGGGGAGAAGCCTCAATGGCTCGAATTTATCGGGTTCAGCAAACCTTTTGATGTCCTGGAAAGCGAGAACTTCGACATCGGCCTTTGCAGCGAATATTCTATCCTTCCCTGGTTTGAGAGGCTAAAAGCAAAGGCCAAGTTCTTTTATTTCCTCCTCGAAGGCCACAAAAAGGAGAAGGAGGCCGTCCGCAGGAACTTTTATTTTCTCGGGAATTCCGAGGGCATCTGCCGGCGCCTCGAACGAAAATACGGGATTCGCTGCTTTCGCGCTCCCGGGGGCATCAACCCAGAGATTTTTTATCCCTGGCAAAAGCAAACTTCCCCTCTCCCTGAAGCTTCAGAAAACGTCTTCAAGATCCTCTGTTACGGCCGGGTTTATAAAAAGAGGAAGAGCGTTCGCCACATCATCAAGGCTGTCGAGAAACTCCACAAGAAATTTCCTCGCCTCAAGCTTATCTTCTTCGACAGCCTTGTCGGCGAAGATCGCCTCGACTCCCGGCTCCTCATCAAGACCCCTGTCCCTCACGATTTTTATCTCGACCTCCCCCAGAACCGGATGGCCTGGTTATTCTCTCAGGCCGACCTCTTTGTCAGCGCCGAGAGGCGCGCCGGATGGGCCAACACAGCCGCCGAAGCCATGGCCTGCAGGCTACCTGTTGTCTGCACGCCCAGCGGAACTCGGGATTTCGCCTTCCCTGGCCGGACAGCCCTTGTCGTCCCTTTTGCCCACTCCTTTTTGTTGCGCCGCCAGATTGAGAAATTGCTCCTTGATGACGACCTGCGCTCCCGTTTAGCTGAGGCAGGCTATGAAAAAATCAGAGAATTCACTTGGGCGTCTTTGGCGGCCCGGCTGGAGGCCATATTTCAGGCCGTCCTGAGCCAGGCTGGCACACTCCCCCATTGATGGAACAGCTGTTCGCGAAATTGAAATACCCTATCTGTTGTGATATCCTTTGTCGGGAGGACGTATGCATGGACGAAAAGCAACTGAAAGAGCTTATGCTCAGAGAGAGCAAAGAGTTCAAAAAGCTCTACGAAGAGCACCAGTCATACGAGAAAAAGCTCGAACGCTTCAAGGACAAGAGCTTCCTGACTGAAGAAGAAAAGCTTGAGGAAAGAGAGCTTAAGAAACGTAAACTCGCCCTCAAGGACAGAATGTATCTACTGATGGCGGAGTTCAGGAAGTCGCTCTAAACCAACGGATAGAGGCAATGAAAACGAAAAAAAAATTCCGCGTCGGCCTGATCGGAACGGATTCCCTGCGCGGGAAAGAGATCAAGAGCATGCTAAGTGTCAAGAGATTCCCTCTGACGCATATCGAATTTTTCGACCCGGATGCTGATGAGAAATACAGCAAGCTCACTCAGTTTCAGGATGAGCCCAGAGTCATCCATCATCCCGAGCCTGATTTGCTCGAAGGCCTGGACGTCGTCTTTCTGGCGGCGGACAGGGAGACCAACCAGACTTATGGAATGATGGCAAAAAAAAAGAAATTCCAGGCCATCGATTTAGGGGAGACCTTCGCCAGCCAGGAAGAGATCCCCGTTGTTGTCGCCGGCGTGAATGACGAGATTATCGCCAAAAAGCGGCTTCCTCTTATTTCCAGCCCTCACCCTGTAACGGTCATCCTTTCTTCTCTCCTCCATCGGCTCGTCCCTAAATTCGGCATTTCCAAAGCCGTTGCCTTCATCCTCCAGCCCGTCTCCGCCTTTGATGAATCCGGCATTGACGAGCTGGCCAGCCAGAGCGCCGCCCTGCTTTCGGGGGCTTCTCCCAAGAAAAAAGTCTTCAAGGAGCAAATCGCCTTTAACATTCTCTCCCATACCGAAACGCCGGACTCTAACGGCTTCTCTTCCGGGGAAAGACAGATCATCGCGGAAATAAAAAGAGTCCTCGGTCTTCCTGATTTTCCCGTCTCCTTGTCTATTGTTCAGGCCCCGGTTTTCCATACTTACTCCATCATGGCTTATGTGGAACTGGCCCGAGAAGCGAACATCAAAGATTTGGAAAACCTTTACAAAGAAAGTCCGCTTTTTAAGATCAACGTTACCGGCGCCTCCTGTCCTGTTTCTTCAATCTCCGTGGCCGGAAAAGAGCAGATTTTCATCGGACAGATCAAGAAAGAGGACGCTTTTCCGAATGCCTTTTGGATTTGGACGGTCACCGATAACCTGACGCGAGGCTCGGCCTTGAACGCGCTGGAGATTGCCAGGATTGTTTTTGCTTCAAAGCCTCAAGATTCCTCCTCGACATGAAAGACATATTGGCGCTTTTTAAGCTGGCTTTCCAGGAAAAAAAGCTTATCACTCTATCTTTTATCTTCTCGGTCTTTGTGGCCTTCTTTACCTATGTCTTTGTCAACCTGGTCCAGCCTATCATGGACAAGCTTTTCCAGCTCACTTCCAAGGGGGTGCCGCAAAAACCCCGCTTCATGGACTTTGTCTTTAGGCACCTTCATATCAGCGAAGATCAGCTGGTCAAGTTTCTGCCTCTCCTTGTGCTTGTCGTCATCTTTGGCAAGGGGTTTTTTACCTTCCTTTCGTCTTTTTTTATGAAGGCCGTCGGCCACCGCGTGGTCAAGAGGCTGCGCGACGACTTATATCGACACCTGATCTACCAGGCCTCGAGCTTTTTCGATAACGAGCCCACCGGCGACCTGATAGCGCGCCTGACGAATGATGTCGATAAAATCCATCAGGCCATCTCAGGAAGCATGGCGGATTTTATCGAAGAGGTTTTCATCCTCTTTGCCCTTCTTATAGGCGTGTTCATCATCGACTGGCGCTTGGCCGTTGTCTCTATTGTCGTAACACCTTTGGCCGTCATCCCTTTAGCCGCCTTCAGCCGCCAGGTCAAAAAGAAGAGTCTCGTGGGACAGAAGAAAATGTCCCAGATTTATAACCTCCTCCATGAAACCATCACAGGAAATAAAATTGTCAAGGCTTTCACGACCGAGGAGTTCGAGGTCAAAAAGTTTCTCCAGGCCACAGCAAGCTACCTCAAGACAAGCATGAAGCTCGCCTGGATCGGAAGTCTCTCCTCGCCGTTCATGGAATTCATCGGCGGCGTGGTCGGCGCCTTCATCCTTTATGTCGGCACGCGAAGGATCGTCCAGGGGGCCATTAGCCCCGGCGATTTCGGCTCCTTCATCCTGGCCCTCTTCATGATGTATACGCCCATCAACCGTCTTAACCGCGCCAATAACGTCATCCAACAAGCCGTCGCTTCCCACGAGCGCATCCAAGAAGTGCTCGGCAGCGCAGCTCAGATTCAGGACAGCCCCGCGGCTTATCCTCTTCCGCCGGTGCAAGGACAGGTAAAATTTGAGTGCGTTTCCTTCTGTTACAACGAGACGCGGCCCACCCTTTTCGAGATCACTTTTGAGGTCAACCCCAATGAAACAGCGGCTTTTGTCGGGCTGAGCGGTGCCGGCAAGACAACCATCATCAACCTTTTATCCCGGTTTTATGACCCGACTTCAGGCAGGATCACGATTGATGGAATAGACATACGGGAAGTCACCCTTTCCTCCTTACGTTCGCAGTTGGGCTTGGTGACTCAGGAGACTATCCTTTTCAATGACAGCGTGCGCAATAATATCGCTTACGGCTTAGAGAACGTCTCTCTGGAAAAGATCATCGAAGCGGCCACGGCGGCCAAAGCCCATGAGTTCATCATGGAGCTTCCCCAAGGCTATGACACCCAAATCGGGGAGAAAGGCGGCCTGCTCTCGAGCGGCCAGCGCCAGCGCCTGGCGATCGCCCGAGCTTTGCTCAAGAACCCGCCTCTTCTCATCCTCGATGAGGCCACTTCGGCGTTGGATACCGAATCCGAGAGACTCATCCAGGTGGCCTTGGCCAATGCCATGAAAGACAGGACGACTTTGGTCATCGCCCACCGCATTTCAACCATACGCAATGCCGACAGGATCTTTGTCGTGGACAACGGACGTATTGCTGAATCCGGCAACCATGATGAACTCTACGAGCAGAACGGAATCTATAGGAAGCTTTATGACCTGCAGTTTCCGGAAGAAGAGGAGGCCAACCGGTGAGGAGTATGACAGGGTACGGCGAAAGAAGCTTTGAAGCCACGGGCCTTCGCGCCAAGGTCAGCATCAAAAGCCTCAATCATCGTTTTTTCGACTGGAATTACAAAGGTGTGCCCTTGGGCGAGCTCGAGAACAAGTGGAGGGCCATAACCCAGAAGAAACTCAAGCGGGGGAGGATCGAGGTTGTGCTTGACCTAACTATTTTGGACCCATCGAGCTGGGAGGTCTTTATTGACGAAGGTCTTCTCGAAAAAATCCTCACGACGCTGGAGAAGGCCTCGGCCCGGGTCGGGAAAATGGTCAATTTCTCTGTGGACAATATCTTCCGGATTCCTCAAGTCATCGAGCTGAAGAGGAAGGATTTAGCAGCGGAGGCCGTCTGCTTTTTGGAGAAGAGCTTCGAAGGGACCCTGGCCGATGTCCTGAGAGAGAGGTGCCGGGAAGGAAGGGAGACGGCTCAACAGATTAAACGCCATCTTCGCCGGATCAGGCATTCTCTGAAGCGCTTAGAAAGATCGGCCAAAAAACAGCCGCTTCTCATCCGCGAAAAATTGAAACAACGCCAAAAGGAAGCCAACAGCAATCTCCTCGGGCAGGAAGGAAAAGTAGAGGAGGAAGCGGCCTATCTCGCTCAGAAGGCGGATATTGCCGAAGAGATTTTGCGGCTGCGAAGTCACCTTGATTCCTTTGAGAAATTGACGGAGGAGGACAAAGAAGAACCCGTGGGAAAAATGCTGGATTTTATTTCGCAGGAGATCTACCGGGAAGCGAATACAATCAACTCTAAGAGTCCGGATATCAATATCATCAACGAGAGTTTGACCATTAAGGGAGAGGTGGAGAGCATCCGCCAGCATGTTCAGAATATCGAGTGAGGCCAAGCCGATGATCTACGTGATTTCAGGCCCTTCGGGATGTGGCAAGTCAACCCTCATTAAGCGGGTTTTGGCCGACCTTGAAGATATTCATTTTTCGGTCTCTCATACTACCCGGGAAAAGAGAGAAGGAGAAACAGAGGGAAAAGATTATTACTTCGTCAGTCGGGAAAAATTTAAGACGCTGGTCCGGAGGAAAGAGTTTGTCGAGTGGGCTATTGTCCACGGCGCTTATTACGGGACATCCAGGAAAGAGCTGAAGAAAAAAGGGACGCAGGGAGACCTTATTCTGGACATCGATGTCCAGGGAGCCATGCAGGTCAAGGAAAAAATCAAGAAGGCCATTTTCATCTTTGTCCTGCCGCCGCGTTATGGAGAGCTCAAAAAGAGGCTGGAGGTCAGAGGGCTGGATTCTGCTGCCGCTATCAAAAAGAGGCTGGCCCGGGCCAGGCAGGAAATCTGGTCTTACACGCGTTTTAACTACATCGTCATCAATGATGAATTAGAAAGGGCGGTCGGTGACCTCGAATCCATCATCAGATGCCATCGCTCGCGTCTCGAAGCCCGCACCAAAGAGATGAAGCCCGTCCTCGCGGGTTTCCGAAAAGAGGAAACATTCACTTAGGCGAAATGGGAGAAAGCGATGAAAAAAATAGCCTTGGGCGTGACCTCCTCGATAAGCATCTACAAAGCTTGCGAAATCTTGCGCGGCCTTCAGAAAAAGGATATCCAAGTTCAAGTGATCATGACCCGGAATGCCGCCCAGCTCATCTCTCCGCTGCTTTTCAGCGGCCTTTCCGGCCGGAAAACCATTATTGACCTCTTCGGGAAAAACGACCAGGATGAAATCGCCCATGTGGCCTTAGCCGATGAGATTTCGCTCCTCCTGGTGGCCCCGGCGACAGCTAACATCATCGGAAAATTCGCCTCGGGTGTGGCTGATGATTTCCTGTCGACGTTTTTTCTGGCGGTGCGCTGTCCCGTCCTTATCGCTCCGGCCATGAATGAGGCCATGTATCTCCACGCCCAAACCCAAGCCAATATCCAGAAGCTCCGCGCCGCGGGCACTGAGTTTATCCTGCCCGAGAAAGGCTATTTAGCCTGCCGGGAAGAGGGCTGGGGGAGGCTCGCCGCGCCTGAAAAGATCATCGACAAGAGCCTGGCGCTCCTCCAGCGGAGTGACCGCTTAAAGGGGAGGAAATTCCTCATCACCGCCGGACCTACTCGGGAGCCTCTCGACCCTGTTCGGTTCCTTTCCAACCGGTCCTCGGGAAAAATGGGCTATGAACTGGCAGCCGAGGCTCTCCGACGGGGAGCTGAGGTTAGGCTTATCTCTGGACCTGTTTCCCTTGTGCCGCCGGCTCAGGCAGAGCTGAGAAAAGTGGAAACAGCGGAAGCCATGGCTCAGGAAGTAATGAAGTATTTTCGACAAGCGGATGTCTTAATTATGGCCGCGGCCGTGTCGGATTTCAAGTTTGCCTCGGTGTCTCCCCAGAAGATAAAAAAGCAGAGAGCGGCCAAAAGAATTGAGCTTGCCCAGACAGAAGATATTCTGGCGGCGCTGCGGCAGAAGCAGGGAAGAAAAAGGAAAATCGTCGTCGGGTTTGCGGCTGAGACAGAGAATGTCGCGGCGAATGCCTTAAAAAAATTAAAGGACAAAAGGCTCGACCTCATCGTGGCCAATGATGTTTCTCAAGAAGGCATAGGTTTTGAATCCGATTCGAACCAGGTGACTCTCATCGGCAAAGAAGGGGGCGTTTTCGAGTCGGAGAAACTGAGCAAGCGCGAAATAAGCCGCCTCATTCTGGACAGGATAGAGGTTTTGTTTGGAGAAAAAGACTAAGGACATCGTCGATCATCTCAAAGAGGAACTCAATCTTCTTTCTGACTTGGGAGTGGAATTCGTTTTTGCCTCCGAGGAAAATAAAAAGCAGAAGCACGCCTTCCTTCTCTCACTTCAAGAAAAAATTCTCCGCTGCACGTTGTGCGCGCTCTCGGCGGGAAGAAAAAACGCTGTGCCGGGGGAAGGAAATTTTGACACGGAGCTTATGTTCGTCGGCGAGGCGCCTGGGGCAGATGAAGACATTCAGGGAAGGCCTTTTGTCGGGAAGGCCGGTCAGCTTCTGACGAAAATCATCGAGGCTATGAAATTTCGCCGGGATGAGGTCTACATCACCAACGTGGTCAAATGCCGTCCTCCCAAGAACCGGACCCCTCTTCGGGAAGAAATT
>Ga0315280_10009354_pt1 | contig 12597 bp, 13 predicted proteins | sample YL17G06_40_MG_FD_203697 | JGI IMG/M metagenome (GOLD analysis project Ga0315280, IMG submission 203697) | Sediment microbial communities from Yellowstone Lake, YNP, Wyoming, USA - YL17G06_40 | ecosystem: Environmental > Aquatic > Freshwater > Lake > Sediment | place: USA: Wyoming | collected... | reverse complement strand
TAGCGGCGGCTTGATGCCGCCGCCGGTAGCTCCGCCATCTCCGCGACATGCCCTGCGTGGCGGAATAAGCTCGCTACTTCCAATTCAGGTTAAGCACTTTGCCCCCGCCAGCCACATCCACCGGTGCAAGAACAGTCGGCGTCGGCGAACTGTTCGCCGACATGCCGCTGACCCGCGAGCACTGGAAAGCCGGCATCGCGCTCTTTTTCTCTTTCGTCATCGAAGCCTGGGAGATGATGATCATCATCATGGCAAGCGGCATGATCGCGCGCGACTTCCGGCTCGAGGAAAGGCGACTGGGCTCGCTCATGGGTTCGATCTACCTGGGCATGATTCCCGGCTGCCTGCTGTGGGGCAAGATCACGGACCGGATCGGGCGCAAGAAATCCATGATGGCGAGCCTCGCCACGTATGGCGTGATTTCGCTGGTGAGTTCCTTGTCTCCCACCTACTGGATTCTGTGGGGGACACGCTTTGCTTCGGGGGTCGCGCTCTCGGGCGTTCTGGTGTCGGCCTTCATTTACTTTGAGGAGTTGCTGCCCGTGAAGAGCCGCGGGCGAGCGACGGTGTACCTAGCCTCCGGTTGGCCGCTCGGAATGCTGATTGCCATCGGGGTGACTCACGCCTTGCGGAACACCAGCTGGCACTGGGTTCTGGCCGTCAGTTCGCTCGCCGGACTATGGTCCGTGGTCGTTGGGGCGTTCGTCCCTGAATCGCCTTACTGGGCGGCGGGTAATGGTGACCAAGCGCTCGCCAAGGACGCCGTCGAGCGTCTTTCGGAAGGCCGGCTGAAAGTTGATCTCTCAAAAGTTACGCTGGTCGTCGAGGAGTACAAGCAAGGTTCGTTTCTGGAGTTGTTCCGTGGCAAGCTGCTGGTTGTCACGACCCTTCAGTCGGTGATCAACTTCTGCTTCTGCTGGGGTTACTGGGCGCTCGCCACCTGGATGCCGTTGCTGCTGGCGAAGAAGGGGCTGTCCGTGCCGGAAGGCAACGAGTTCATGGCCCTGACGGCGCTCATCATGTTTCCCGGCTACATGTCCGCCTCCTGGCTGACCCATCACTTGGGCCGCAAGAAAATCATGGTGAGCTTCGTAAGCCTGGCCTCGATCTTCGGATTTCTCTTCGCGCGGTCGGCGAGTTTGGGGGAGATGTATTTGTGGAGCTTCGGGCTCTACTTCTTCAACCAGGGGGCTTGGGGCGTCTGGGACACGTGGATGGGGGAACTCTACCCCACCGACGTCCGCGGAGTAGGCTACAGTGTCGGGCTGACCCTCCAGCGCGTCGCCAACTCGATGGCCCCGATCGCCATCGGCGCGATGTTGGCCAGAAACGCGAGCTTCTCATTTACGGTGTCCTTCATCTCGACCTTCCTGGTTTGCACGGTGATCCTCAGCCTCTTCCTCCGCGAGACGGAAGGGACTGTTCTTCACTAGTGTCGCGTCACCGAAGAAAGTGACACGCTCGATGGCATGGTATCCTGAGTCCGTCAGCTGACGGACGAAGAATCTGCTTTTCCCTCATCATACGGAAGAGGGCCATCCGAGGTCGCTCTAACGGCCCATATGAGGTCTGGCTCCTCGGCCAGGACTCGAACCTGGAACCCTTCGGTTAACAGCCGAATGCTCTACCATTGAGCTACCGAGGAGTGGGCGGAGACGAGAATTCTTCCCTCGCTCCGAATCTTTTTCTTATAGCACAGCAGCGAAATTTCCGTCAATGCAGCATATCCGGCAGGATCATCGCCCCGCGCTCCGTTCTGCGTGACGTGATGAGCGGGCTGGGCGCGCCCCCTGCAAACGCCTCCCGCGAGGCGCGTTCAGCACCCGGTGCCAAGCTGTGAAGTCCAAGGAAAGGCAAAGAGTTGAAGGTTCGCTGCGGGGGAGTCTCGGGAGGGTGGTTAATCCTTCTTTTCTTCGGCTTTCTTCTCGGTGGTCCCGTTCATCCCACCCCGCAGGGCGTCCTTGAACTCGCGAATCCCCTTCCCTAGCCCCTTTCCCAGTTCGGGCAGCTTGCCCGGCCCGAACAGAATCAGCACGATCAGCAAGATAAAAATAAGGTGGGACGGCTGGAGTAAACCTTCCACGACAAAACCTCCTGGCATGACCATAGCCTCCCGCGCGGTCCGTTGGCGGCGCCGTGCAGGCAATCACGTAAGTATACTCCCCTTCCCTTTGAAACCCAATCACGATTTGCGACCGGCGAAAACCATGTCCGTCGGCGGCTCGCCGCTCTCCTCACACTTCTCGCGGTACAGCGAAGCGTAGCTGGCGGTGATGTAATGGTCGTGCGAGTAACCGAGCTGCTTGGCGACACGGTCGATCCACGCGGCCGGGCCTTCCAGCTCCAAATAGCTGCCGATCGGGGTCTCATCCAGCTCCGCGAGCGCGCACGGCTTCTGGCGCCCACGTGCGATTTGGGCGAAGACGGTGCGGTATTTCTGATACCGAAAAGCCGGACGCAGGCCCAGCCCTTCGAGAATCTCGGCAACGACCGAACCGTCCACGACCCGGGCTTCTATTTCCTGCCGGATCTTGTACGTGCGGGAACCGAACGGCGCACCCTTGAAGGTCAGAAACCACTCCCGACCCGCCTGTCGCAGGCGAAGCAGGCTGCGGGCTTTCCAGAGACGCAGGTCCGGAAAATCGTAGAGGACGTTGCTCTCGAAGTGGCGCGGCCGCACGACGCGAAAACCCAGTTCTCGGAGCTTCCTTCGCAGCGCACGAAGGTTCGGCACGACGAGCTTGATTTCTGTTTCAGCACGGCGGCTCATGGCCAATCGAGCGAGTTGCTCAGAATTCCCGGTCGAGGATGAAGTCGGGCAGCGAGCGGAGCGCGTCTTTGTAAGTCGAATCCGGAAGGGTCTCGAGCGAACTCCTCGCCTGCTCGGCAATCTCGCGCGCCTTGTCGCGCGCAGCCTGGAGCGCTCCGTAGCGCTCGATCATTTCCAGCACTTCGGCGTAACGAACCGAGTGGTAGCCTCCTTCGTCCAGGACGCACGAGATCTTCTCGGCTTCCTCCGGCAGGCAACGTTGCAGGAGATAGATGAGCGGCAGGGTCACTTTGCCTTCCCGCAGGTCGCTGCCGATGGGCTTCCCCAGCTTCTCTTCCGAAGACGTAAAGTCCAGCAAGTCGTCCACGAGCTGGAAGGCCAGGCCCAGATTGATGCCGTACGATCCGAGCTTCATCTCGACTTCCTCGCTCTGCCGCCCCAGGATCGCGCCCAGGCGCAGAGAAGCCGAGAACAGGCACGCGGTCTTGCGATACGAGAGCTCGAAATATTCGTCTTCGCTCAGATTGAGCCTGCGCAGCAGGGTGAGCTGAAGCAGTTCGCCTTCCACCATCGCCTGCGTAAGGCCGATGAGGACGTCGAGAATCCTGAAATGACGCTCAGCCAGGGCGATGTTGAAAGCCTGCATGTAGAGCCAGTCGCCCGCGAGCACGGACATGTGGTTGCCCCAGCGCGAGTTGGTGGAGGGGCGGCCGCGACGGATGTCAGCTTCGTCGATCACGTCATCGTGGACGAGTGTGGCCGTGTGGATGAGCTCCACCACCGCGCCCAGCCGAATGGCGGCGGGTCCTTCGTACCCGCACAATTTTGAGGAAAGGAGAACCAAGGCGGGCCGGAGGCGCTTCCCACCGCCTCCCTGCAGGTATTGACCGATTTCCGTGATGGCCGGGACGCTCGAAACGCTCTGCTGGCAGAACTCCAACTCTACTTTTTGGAGATCCTCCCGGACCAGGTCGAAGATTTCTTTACCTGTCAGATTCTTGACGGAAGACAAGCCCCGATCCTCCGATGAGAGGCCCCGACCCTGCCCTCATTGCCGCTATTCACCGAAACCGCAAGGGGACATCCTGAACCTGCCATCGTCCCACAAAAATCTGGCTAAAGGAAGGGAGAAGTTGGCTCCGCGGGTGCGCTGTTCCTCGCGGCGGTCTGCGTGCGCCCTCGACGAATCACACTGCGCCCCTACGAGAGCTCGAAGAATCGCCGGAAATTCTCCAGCACCTGCCGGCCCATTTCTTCCTCGCTCAGGTTGCGCAGGGCTGCGAGCGCACGAGTCACTTCGCGGACATAAGCGGGCTCGTTGCGTTTGCCCCGGTGTGGAACCGGAGCAAGATAGGGGGAATCCGTTTCCGTCAGCAGCCTCTCCAAGGGCACCGCGCGCGCCACCCCGCGCAGGTCTTCCGCCTTTTTGTAGGTGAGGTTGCCGGCGAAGGAGACCAGGAATCCCCAGTCAAGAAACGTCGCGGCGTCCTGGCCCGAGCCCGAGAAGCAGTGCAGGATCCCGCCCAAACCGGAGTCTTTCCAGTGCGCGGCGACGATTTCATGCAGGTCGGCCCAGGCTTCACGACAATGGATGATGATGGGCCGCTTGAGCTCGCGCGCGATCACGAGCTGCCGGATCAGCACATGCCGTTGAATTTCGCGCGGGGAATGATCGTAGTGATAGTCCAGTCCAATCTCACCCAGGCCCAGGACCTTAGGATGGCGCCCCGCCGTCCGCAGTAAATCAAAATGCTTCTCCTCGGCTTGCCGCGCCTCGTGCGGGTGAATTCCCACCGTGGCATAGATCCAGTCATGCCGCTCAGCAATGGGCACGGCGGAGGCCAGGTCGTCCGGCCCGCTCCCGCCACTGATGGCTAGCACGTAACGCAGTCCGGCGTCGCGGGCGCGCCCGAGCACCGCGTCGCGGTCCGCGTCAAAGGCAGAGTCGTCAAGGTGGGCGTGGGAATCAACCAAGGATTGGGTCATTGGGTGATCGGGTGATTGAGCGAATACAGGCGTTGACAATCGCGCATGCTAGCTGGAAGCGGTGTCCTCGATCACAGCTTGCCTGTCAATCGTCATTCACTAAATCACTCAATCATTTCAATCTGGCCCCGTTGGGCACATCCTCCTTGAACGTGACGAGGACGGGTCTCCCCTCCTCGCCGACGGTCGCGGCCACAACCATGCCGTTGGATTCGACGCCGCGCAGCTTGCGGGGCTGGAGGTTCGTGACGATGACGACCTTCATGCCGATGAGTTGCTCCGGCTTGTAGTATTCCGCGATGCCGGCGACCACCTGGCGCACTTCGCTGCCTATGTCCACCGCCAGCTTCATCAACTTTTGCGCGCCTTGCACTGGCTCCGCGGATTTCACTTCTCCGACGCGCATCTCCACCTTGGCGAAATCTTCGATTGATATCTTTTGCTCAGCAGGTGCTTCCACAGTCGTCTTTGCCTCCTTTGGTTTCACATCCGAGCGCGCGCGATCAGCCTCAGCAAGCTCCGCGAGCTTGCGCAGCGTTGGCTCCTTGTCCAGTCGCGGAAAGATCGCCTCGGGCTTGCCAACGGACGTTCCGGCACTCACATTCGCCCAAACCAGGTCCTCGACTCGAAAATCCTCGACCCTCCCCTTTTGGCCGAGTTGTTCCCAGAGCTTCTGCATAGACTCGGGGATGAATGGGTGAGCAAGAACAGCCACAAATCCCAGGGCCTCGTATGCAGTACATAGAACGTTGGCCAGCAACGCCCGCTTGGAGGGATCGTCTGCAATGGCCCAAGGCTGAAGGTCATTCAGGTATTGGTTGACAGTTCCAATCAAACGCCAGACATCCTCCAACCCCTTTGAAAGCTCATAGCCTTCGAAATGCCGTTCGTAGCCGGTCTTCGCACCATTGGCCACCGCCAAAAACGGAAACCGGCTCCCAACGCCGAGCGGCTCTAAAGTCGAGGGCACCCGACCGTCGAAATACCTGTTCAACATGGTGATCGCGCGGTTAGCAAGGTTGCCGAGATCATTCGCCAAATCGGAGTTGTAGCGCTGAATCAAGCCTTCGTACGTGAAGCTGGAATCCTGGCCGAAGGGAATATCGCGCATCAGGTAGTAGCGCAGTGCGTCGGCGCCGATGGCTTCAACGATGGGCTCGCAATAGACCACGTTGCCTTTCGACTTGCTCATCTTGTCGGCACCGACGGTGAGCCAGCCGTGCGCGAAGACCGTCCGTGGAAGCGGCAGTTCAGCCGCCATGAGGAACGCCGGCCAATAGACGGCGTGGAAGCGAATGATGTCCTTGCCCACCATGTGAATATCAGCCGGCCAGTACTTCTGGAATTCCGCGCTGCCGTTCTCGCCCTCGGCGAATCCGACGCCCGTCATGTAGCCGGTGAGCGCGTCGTACCACACATAGAAAACCTGCTCGGGATCGTCGGGCCACGGGATGCCCCACTTGATGCGCTTGCGGCTGACGGAAATATCGCGCAGGCCGCCCTTCACAAAACTCATCACTTCGTTGCGGCGAAAGTCCGGCTGCACGAACTCCGGATGTTTCTCGTACAGCCCGAGCAAACGTTCCTGAAAAGCGGAAAGCCTGAAAAAGTAATTCTCTTCGCTGATGAGTTCGGCGGGCCGGCCGCAGATATCGCAGTTGGCGGGCTCGGTGCCGTCAGAGATGTAGCGTTCGTCGGACACGCAGTAGCGGCCCTCGTAGCGGCGCTTGTCGATGTAGCCATTGGCGCGTGCGCGAAGCAGCATGCGCTGCACGGACGTGGTGTGGTCCGCGCGGTCGGTGTAGATAAAGTGCGAGTAGCTGATGTTGAGTTTTTTCCAGAGACTGTAAAACAGGTCGCGCTTCGAAGCTACGAACTCCGGGGGCGAGACGCCGGCCTCCACCGCAGCCCGCTGCAGCTTTTCGCCGTGCTCATCCGTGCCAGTCAGGAACGCCACGTCGTAACCGCACAAGCGCTTGTACCGCGCGATGGCGTCGCACACCATGGTGGTGTACGAGTTCCCGACGTGCGGGCGCGCGTTGGGGTAATAGAGCGGGGTGGTGAGGTAGAACTTCTTCATGATTTGGCGATTGAGCGATTTAGCGATTGAGTGAATGAAAGATTGCACCAATCACTCAATCACAAAATCACCCGATCACTCAATCTTCTTCGCAAAGGCGACCTGCGCCGCGATCATGATTTCTTTCAGTGGCACGCCTTTTCCCCTCGCTAGGTTCCTGCAGTCCTCGTATTCCGGCGCGGCATTCAGGACCTTGCCCCCGCGCTTTCCGACCTTGATGCGGACCATCCCGTAGGGTGTCTCCACAACGGTCAGCTCGCGCTCCAAAACCTGGCGCCGCGCTTCGTACATCCGCAGGCCAATCGTCGTCGTCTGCTCGAAGACAAGCTGCGCAATCGCGTCGGCGTTCTCCGGCGCGGTGAGGAGGGTGACTTGCAGCCCCGGCCGGTTTTTCTTCATTTGCACTGAGGCGCAGGTCACATCGAGCGCGCCCGCAGCGAGCGCCCGTTCGACGAAATAGCCATAGAGCTGCGGGTTCATGTCGTCGAGGTTGGCCTCGATGATGGTCACCAATTCCTCGCCGGGCAGACCCTCCTGCGCTTTCACGGGCTCCAAGGCCTGGCCGATAAATATCCGCGCCACGTTAGAATGCTTCGGAAATTCCTTCGCCCCTGCGCCGTAGCCGATCCGCTCGATCTTGAAGGACGGGAACGGTCCGAAGCTCGCCGCAAGCGTCGAGACAATGGCCGCGCCGGTCGGAGTCACCAGCTCGCCTTCCACGCCCGAAGAGTAAATCGGAATATCCTTGAGCAATTCCGCCGTGGCCGGCGCGGGCACGGGCAGCGATCCGTGCGCGGCTTCCGTGCGCCCGCTGCCGACATTCAAAGGCGAGCAAACAAGTTCCGAAATCTCCAGCGCCTCCAGGCCCACGCACGCGCCGACAATGTCGATGATGGCGTCCACGGCGCCCACTTCGTGGAAGTGAATCTCCGCCGGCGGCTGGTTGTGCAGTTTGCCCTCAACTTCCGCCAGGCGACGGAAAATCTTGAGCGACTTCTCCTTCACGCCGCCCGAAAGCGCCGCCTTGCTGATCAACTCTTCGATGTCACCCAACTTGCGATGCGGCTGGTCGGGTCCGACTTCCACTTCCCAACGTGTGCCCACGATGCCGCCGCGCAGGGCGCGGGTGCGCTTGAGCTTGTAGAATCCCAGCGAAAGCTTCTTCAGCTCGTCGAGGAGCTGTCGCGCGTCGAGCCCCGCATCGAGTAGCGCCGCCAAAAACATGTCGCCGCTGATGCCCGATGAACAGTCCAGGTATGCTTGTCTCATAGCAGCCTCGGTAAGATTTCTCCGGCTCGTCCCTGCAGAACCCAGTCAGCACTCACGTCGAACGGCGTGGGCTCGGCGTTGATGATCGCCAGCCGGGCGCCCGCTTCTTTCGCGACTTCCATCAATCCCGCGGCGGGATAAACCACCGCGGAAGTCCCTACGGCCAGGAAAAGTTCCGCGCTCTCGCTTGCCGCAACGGCGCGCCGCCATTCTTCAGGCGGCAACGGCTCGCCGAACCAGACGACTCCGGGCCTCAACAAGCCACCGCAGGAGCAATGCGGCGGCAAATCGGCGAGCGGCACCTGCTCATTGCGCTCTTCCCTGCCACACGTCACGCAGCGCACGCGCCAGATATCGCCGTGCAGCTTTGCAATGTTGCGGCTGCCGACACGCTCGTGCAAGCCATCCACATTCTGGGTGACCAGCGTGAACCGGCCGCCCGCCCCCGCCATCCGGCGTTCGAGTTCGACGAGCGCCTGGTGGCCGCGGTTCGGCTGCGCCTTGGCGATGATGCCGCGCCGCCAGTCGTACCATTCCCAGACCAGGCGAGGATCACGCGCGAACGCTTCGGGCGTAGCCAGCTCATGCGGTGAAAAATTCCGCCACAGCCCACCCGCCCCACGGAACGTGGGAATCCCACTTTCAGCGGAGATTCCCGCGCCGGTCAGGACCGCCACGCTTTTCGCCCGCTGAAGCGCCTCGCGCAGCGCTTGAAGAGTCTCCTCCACGCGGCCTCACTCGCCTCGGCGCGGAATGAGCCGAAAAAGCATACTATGCTTTCGCTTGAAACCTTGTCAATTGCGCCCCCCAGCCCCCTCAAGAGCAGCACGACAAGTGCGGCTCCTCTCGGCAAGCTGTGATAGCATGTGTTCATGGCAAACACCACGACGTTCAGTATCCGGTTGAGACCGGAAATCAAAAAACGGCTGGCGAAGCTGGCCAAGGCCTCGGGCCGAAGCTCGAACTATCTGATTTCTGACGCGGTCGAGTCCTATGTGGCCGACCAGGAAAGGATGCTGGCCGAAATGCGCCAGGCGGATCGTCAAGTGAAGGGCGGCCACTACATCAAGCATGAGGACATGAAGGCTTGGCTCCTGTCTTGGGGCACTGACCACGAGCTGCCTCCGCCGAAATGCGCCTGCGGCAAGGATCACGATGACGAGGCTTTGTGCCGGTAGAAATTGTCTGGTCGCCTCTGGCGCGAGCCCGGCTGCAGGAAATCCACGCTTACGTGGCCTTGGATAATCCCGCCGCCGCCGAGCGATTGGCCACTCGCATCGTCGCGGTGGTCGAAGCCTTGAGACACCACCCGCATTTGGGCCGGGCCGGCGCCGAGCCCGGAATTCGAGAACTGGTCATCGGCGGGACTCCCTACATCGTCCTCTACCGGTTGTGCGGCAAGCGCGTCACGATCAATACCATCTGGCACGCCGCGCAACGGAAGGAACCGTAATTCGCACACATGGCAAAAAGCGCCATGTATGCGCCACCCGCGGCTCACCCAATGTCAACACGCCTGACCGGCCGCTGGGATTGCCTCTTTGGCCGAAAAGGGAGAAGATAAGCCGTGACCCAGTCAGGTCCCTTGAACTTCCCCTACGGCGCTCGCGGCATCGAGGTCGGCGACTTCGCGATTGAGTTCCGCGCGGACAAGATCGTCGCATTGAGGAAGTCTGCTGGGGATCACTACACGCTTCACTTTGGCAACGACTCGGGAATACTGGACCTCCATCGTACATGGAGAGACGGGGCCGGAAAGGACCAGCACCAGACCGTGTTCGCGATGCGCCGCGAAGATATTCCGGTGATGCTTGCCGAGCTGAGTTCGCCGCTGGGGGCGTTCTTCCGACTCCATAGGCGTCTCCGTCTCGGGTGGCTAAAGCGACACAACATTGGCGTGGTTTGGGGACTCGACTTGGTAACCACGGAGGGCCTCGCCAAGGTAACCCGGAAGGTCTCTCGCCGGAAACGCGTGACATTCGATGAAGAGAAATGGCGCGCCATACTCTACGTGCCGGGATATCTGGAAGAAGTGTGGGAGTTCCCAGATGGCCCGTTTTCATTATTTCAGGGCAATCGCAGGATCGGGATTGGATTCAAGGTGACCGACCGGTCAGGGAGAGCGCGGCTTTTCTGGGTCAAGATCTGGAACATGTTGAACGTCGCCAATGCTATTCAAAAACGGATCGTCGAGATAGCGCTGCGTTACGCCATACCTCCGGAGAGATATGGCGATTACACCGTGCTCATCCCGAAGGGTTGAACTCCTTCCGGGAGAGCGGTGCGCGTGGACTCGTAGAAGCCCACGCCTGGAAGAGGCAACAGGCGCGGCGCCCCGCTTAGCGGATCAGGAGCTTCCTCGTTCGGGTGGGGCGAAATACTTACTGGCGAACTCACTGAGAGCCTCCAATCCTGACGTGTCCTCCTCTGCACGTGCGCCCCGAAACACCTTCCACAGGTCGGGGTAGATCCGGTCGACTAGCTCCTCGGCTTCACTGACCTTTTCCCCCAGGCGCTCGCGATGGAAGAGTATAGAAACACACACTTTCGTAAGGTGCTTGCTTATATCCATGCTGGGCGGAAGTCCTGAAGCTGCCCAACGAAAGAATCCCGACGGTTCGTTCGGCGCTGCCTTGTGGCAACCCGCGCAAAGGCTCACCAAGTTGCTGAGCACGCCTTGCCCACCGAACGCGACAGGAATGACGTGGTGAAGCTCCAAACGTGATTTCCGCCCGCACTTTACACAACGATGACCGTCCCGGGTAAGAACTTCCCGCTTCAGTGCCCGACCAACTCCAGTCCGAGGGCTCATGGCCATTACCTTCATTCCAGAATAGCGTCACTTACCTTGCTGGCTGGCTCTCGCTAAGGCCGACCCACACAAGTGACCGAAGAAAAACCATCGCTCGGGAAAGTCACGAATCCGAGCTGCCGGTATTGTACCTGGAAAGTCCCAGCACCGCAGCGGCGGAATGCCCCGGACCCACTGACCTCCCACCCAAAACGAGCAGAACACGCGGGCGCTGCGAATGGCGAGGCGCGCGCTACGCGTAGATGTGGTAATCGATCTTGAGGACCTTGGCGATGGCGACGAGTTCGTCCACCCAGTTGCCGTAGCAGCCGTGGATATGGTTGGAGTCGTAGGTGGCGAGAAACTCGTCGGCAGAAACTTTGATGCGCGCGAAGGCGTGCGGCCACTCCGGCGTGGTCTCCTTGGCCAGCGCCCAGTTCACCGCGTCTTCGAAGAGCACGAACTCCGCCGGCACGATGGCCAGCCAGTACTTGCCGTTGCGCCGCGTCAGGCGCGCCAGCGTCACCTCGCCCGGCCGCGCGAAGTGCATCACCGAGGCGCCCCCCGCCGGGAAGTAGAAAACCTCCGGCCAGAAGTGCACGTGCGGCAGGTTGTCTTCCGGCCGCTTCGAGCGCCAGGCAAAGAACGTGGCGTGCGCGCCGGAGTTGCAGAGGTCGAAGAACCTGTACTTTTCGTTGTAGTGCCGCACGTCGGCGAAGAGCACCGGCTCGCCTGTGACGTGCTTGAACAACTCCATGGTCAGCGCGCCGTCCATGTCGGCTTCCGTGGCGCAGACCACCGGCTCCTTCGCGCCATCAAAATCGTAAGGATCATTCGAGAAGGCGTCGATGATGTCTTCCGTCGTGAAGTTGTCCGTCAACTCCGGCTGCGCCTTAATGCCGAAGAAGTCGATTGACTTTTCCTTGTTGATGTCCAGGCAGGCGTAATAAGTGCGAATCTGGCGCTTGAGCAAGTCGGGCGTGAGCTTCTTGCCGTCGTAGTGAATGTTCTTGCCCACCAATTTGGTAAGCCAGTTGAAGGCGTTCTCGACTTTGTCTTTCGGCACCAGGTCGGACCGCCGAATGATTTCGTACTGATCGATGTGCTCGACGTCGATGCCGAAGTCGCGTTTCCACTGGTCAGCGGCGGCGACGGCGGTGTACATACCCATCGGACGGCCGCCGTAGAGCCCGAAGTTCTCGCCTTTCAAGCGGCTCACCGCCACGGCCCCGCGTAAGTATTTCTGCACTTTGTCAAAGACCTTCGCGTCGCCGATGTCACCCTGCACGCGGAAGTGTGTCCGCCCCACCTGATCCATGCCGCCCGCCGCCGCCAGCATCCCCACCATGCCGGGATAAGCGGGATTGATGTTGGAGAACATCAAGTAGGGCCCGGGCGCAAATTCCGTGGCAATCATCGTGAGGTGGGGGAAACACCAGACGGCGTAATTCAGAATCGTCACCTCGACGCCGGACTGCAGCAGGCGCTTCCCTTCCCGGCGCGCAATTTCGGGATGCCAGACGATCTCCTGCCCGGCCACCACTTCGTATTCGCCCGTGGCTTCCAGGCGCGCACGGAACTTGTTCTGAAAATCCACGTTCATCTCGCGCAGCATCTCGTGGGCAAACTTGCGGCCATCGGAAAACGTCAAAAGTCCAACCTTGCGCTTACGCATGAATTCCCTCCTGGGCGGGTTGCGTT
>Ga0315280_10009353_pt1 | contig 12597 bp, 10 predicted proteins | sample YL17G06_40_MG_FD_203697 | JGI IMG/M metagenome (GOLD analysis project Ga0315280, IMG submission 203697) | Sediment microbial communities from Yellowstone Lake, YNP, Wyoming, USA - YL17G06_40 | ecosystem: Environmental > Aquatic > Freshwater > Lake > Sediment | place: USA: Wyoming | collected... | reverse complement strand
CCGGCGCATGCCAAAGCCCGGCTCATCAGGATCTGAGACAGACCCTCATGCTCAAGTGGCCTGTTCATAGGCGCAAAGCCATGTTTGTCAATTCTCAAGCCCCACAAAACCATTAAACGCTTGTGGCTCTTAGCCGTTCCGATGAAATGAACAACCGATCCGCGCATTGTGAGAGAAATCGCCTTTCGGTTGGGCCGGGAATTGAAGTTCGACCCGAAAACCGAAATTGGACAGCCATATCTGCTCTCTGTCGCGAACCTCGATTGCGTTTCATCAAGGCATACACAGACCAGTTGACGTTCCATCTTTGTGGTTTTATTCTCTTTGTTGGGTGCGCCACGCTTCAGAACCGCAATTACCTCGGGAGGTCCCTTAACCATGAAGAAATGGCAGTCCCTTTGCGTGGGTGCCACGATTTCTCTTCTGCTTTACACCTGTCTCGCTGCCGAAGTGGGCGAGGTGAAGCCGTTTACGATTGATTGGAGCAGAGCGGGAGAATCGGTCGTTGATCTTTCGTCTTTTTTGGAGGCTCCGGCTGGGAAGGATGGTTTCATTCGTGTTGAGAAGGATCATCTGGTCAAACCCGATGGCCAGCGCTTTCGCACCTGGGGAGTCAACATTTGCGGCCCACACTGTTTTCCGCCCAAGGAAGATGCGCCTGCTATTGCCGCCGATCTGGCCCGCTATGGCATCAATTGTGTTCGGTTCCATCACATGGATTCGCGGTGGGGCAATATCTTCGACCCGAATCGCGAGGACACGCAGCGGCTCAATCCGGCGACGATAGATCGTCTCGATTTTTTCGTCGCCGAATTGAAGAAGCGCGGCATCTACACCAACCTGAACCTCAACGTGTCACGGCAGTATAAGAAAGGTGACGGCGTTCGCGACTATGCGATTCTTGGATACGGCAAGGGAGCGACCTACTTCAACGAGCGCCTGATCGAGCTGCAAAAGGAATACGCCCGGCAACTTCTCACGCACTTCAACCCCTACACCAAGTCCGAATACCGAAACGAGCCGGCTGTCGCTGTCGTCGAGATGGTCAACGAGAACTCGCTGGTCGAGGCGTGGGTCATGGGCCGGCTGGTGGGTAAAGACGACCCCAAAGGCGATCCGACCTGGGGTCCTCTGCCTGTCTCCTACGCGCAAGAGCTGACGGAAAAGTATAATGCCTGGCTTGACAAACGTCTGTCGCCGGATGAACTCAAGCGGTTTCGCAGAATGGCGGGCGTGAAAGAGGCGGAATTGATTCCCAGGATGAAGCGCAACGAGTTTACCAGCGCGACTCGCGAACGGTTCCACGCCGAGGCCGGCTTCTACATGGAACTCGAAGAACGCTTCTTTGAGGGGATGAAGAAACTTCTCAAAGACGAGCTCGGAGTGAAATCGCTGTTGGTCGGCAGCTCGGACCATAACGATGGCATCAGCGGCTATCCTCACATTCGCTCGAACCTGCTGTTTGATATTGTGGACGGCCATGGCTATTGGGAACATCCCCGAATGAGGCCGTCCTTCTGGCTCCGAAACACGGCCATGGTGAACGATCCGTTCGATTGCACGGTCGTCCAGTTTGCCCGAACGCCGGTGCTGGGAAGGCCGTTTACGATCTCGGAGACCAACCATCCATTCCCGAATGAATACGCGTGCGAGGGAATTCCGATCCTGACCGCATATACGCTTTTCTATGACTGGGATGGGATTTATTGGTTTGCATTTGGCTACCCGCGCGAGGGGGCGCGAAAGAAAGCAACGCTTCAGGTTTTCGATTTCGGCAACGATCCGGTGAAGATGACGCAGATTGCCGCGTGCGGGCTGATGTTTCATCGCCAGGACCTGCGCACGGCTGAAAAGACCGTCGTGCGCGCCTACTCGCGCGGCGAGGTGATCGAAAGCATTCGGCTGCCCCAGAAGGAACGGCCCTTCTTTACACCGGGTTTTGCACTGTCAACCCCGCTTGAGCACGCCACCCGTTTGACCTTTGAAGGCACGTCCACACTTCCCTTCCCCAAGCATATTGCGGAAGGGGCCATCCGATCGGATACCGGACAGATCGTATGGTATCACGACTCGGAGAAGAAGGGGCTTGTGACAGTCGAGACCGAGAAGACACAGGCTCTCATCGGTTTTGTGAAGCACCGCGCGAAAGCGCTCAAGAACCTTTCTGCCGAGATTGACAACGATTTCTGCTCGATTTTTTGCACAACGCTCGATGGCAAGCCTATTTCCAAGTCGGGGCGACTTTTGCTCTCGACGGGCGCCCGAGTTGCCAACAGCGCAATGCAATGGAGCGAAGATCGCCACACACTCCCACAATGGGGGACTGCGCCTCCGATGATCGAACCGGTTACCGGGACGGTGATCCTTCGTGGTCTTGAGGGTGTCGAGAGCATCGAGGTGCAGCCGCTGGCCGCCGAAGGCCGAGTCCTCAAGGCAAAGATCATGGCGACGCGCACCGGCGACCAGTGGCGAATCCCCGTCGGCGAGCCGACAACGACCTGGTATCTGGTGAATCTCAATCGCTAGGCCACCGGGCGGCCAAAAGATGCAATCGCTCCCGGCCTATGCGACCGCCGTGTCTTCACCGGCACGCAAGGTGAATGGATAACTTATTTCGCATGGCAATTGGTGAAGGAAAGGAGACGACGATGAAGACAGGAATGGATCGAAGAGAGTTCATGCGACTCGCAGCGGCAGGGGGCGCTTGGTGCGTCGGGTGCTCCAGCCTATCCGCGCTCGGTGCAACTCCCAGAGGGCCAAGGCTCATAAGCCCGGGATGCAGAAGGTCCAAGGTGAAAGTCGCCCGGCTTTACGTGGGAGTTCCCAAGAGCCACTATCCGAACCCGAATCTCGATTTGAAGGCGGAGATAGGAATCTATGAATCCGAGTTTGCCAGGTTGCGAGATGAATTGGCCGATGTGGAATTTGTAGTGGATGAATTGGTCTCCTCCGCAGAGCAGGTTTGGAAACTCAGTGACAAACTGAAAGATGCTGACGGCATCCTTGCCGTTCATCTCACGCTCTCGACGATGCCGATTCTAAAGGAAATCCTTGGCGTGGAATGCCCTACGGTGGTTTTTTCCGCTCCGTATTCGGGGCATGAATGGCATGCGCTCACCGCTGTTCGTAAGCAGAAACTTGGGGAGAAAATGGTGTGCTTTCTGACGAACGATTACAAACAACTGGCCGCCGGCATCAGACCTTTTCGGGCGATTCATCATCTGAGGGAAGCCAAGATTCTCAACGCTGCAACAAAGCAATCTGCGGAATATGCCAAGGCCATGAAAGACAAATTTGGCACAGAAATCAAACAAATCGAGCTCGAACGCGTCCTGGCGGCTTATAACGCGGTTGATGATCGGGAAGCAAAAGCCGAGGCCAAGCGATGGATCAAAGAGGCCAAGAAAGTCGTGGAACCCTCGGACGAAGAAATATTCAAGTCCTGCAAGCTCGCGCTGGCTTTTGAAAAGCTACTGGATGAAGAGGATGCGACAGTGATGACCGTGGATTGCTACGGCACGATGTGGCGTCCACTGTGCCAGGCCTACGCCTATCCTTGCATCGGTTTTGCCCGATTGAACGACATGGGGTTGGGCGGGATTTGTCAGTCGGATTTGCCGTGCGCCATGACACACATCCTGTTCCAGGGATTGGCGGGAAAACCTGGTTTCGTCTGCAATCCCACTTTCGATTTCTCCACGAATAGTACCATTTTGATTCACTGCCTGGGGACGAGGAAAATGGATGGTCCGGACAAGCCGGCGGCTCCCTACAAGTTACGCAGCATCATGGAGCGTCAAGAGGGCGCTGTGCCGCAGGTGAAAATGCGCATCGGACAGAAAGTTACCCAGGCGGTATTGGATGGTATATCCAATCTGTTCTATTTCACAGGCGAGATTACAGATACCCCCGAGACCGACAGAGGGTGTCGTACCAAGATCAAAGTCAAGGTGGACGGCGACGCGGAGACATTATGGAAGAACTGGGCAAGTGGAATCCATCGCGTGACATGCTATGGAGACCTCACCAAGGAACTCGAGCATTTCTGCCGGTTCAAACAGGTCACGCTGGTCAATGAGGCCAGTTGAACGTTCGTCAGAAAACGTATCGGACGACAAGATTTGTCGTTTCCTTGCAGGTTCTCTTCTTTTCTGAGGGCACGGAGCATTCCCATCTCACACTTTTTCCCGAACGACGAAGGGTTCTCGATAATCGCGAGAGAGGAGTTTGTTGGCTTCGTCGCTGAGATCGCCGATAAATCGCTCCTTTTCAGTGTCCATCGTGAGCCAAGGTCCAAGAGCGGCGGGCGTTTTATCGAGAGCGATCCCGTTGGCTGACAAATGCTCGATGAATCGCTCATGCGCGTTTACCAATTCCTTGTGTCCCTGGATTCTTTCCTTCGTCTCACCCGCTGGCGTTGCCTTTCCGAGACGATAGGAAATGTTGGCCAAGTGAATCAGCGCGGCCGAAAGATGGCCCTGAAGAATGTCGCCTTGGAGATCACTCATCTTTCGACTGCGCACGGCCTTGATGAAGTTGGCGGTGAGGTCTTCGTTCGTCGGTTCGAATTGCTTGATTAGTTTGCCCTCTTTATCGAAAGCCTTGTTGCTCGCCACATAGCCGCCCTCGCAATGGACAACCAGGCCAATCTGGATGCCCTGATAGAAATCCATTGTTTGTTTCGCGTTCTTCTCCCATACGGCGGCGAGGTAGGATTTGTCTTTTGGCAGGCCACGCACTTCAAAAATGATCGGCGCCGGTTGATAATCCAGAAATGCAATCATCGTGTTGGGTGTTTCGCCATCATCCACATAGCCAAACCGCCCGCCGATGCTCACGACGCGCGGCGGCAACTTGTCCTGACCGACCGCCATGCGGCACCCATCGAGGTAGTGAATCCCCATATTGCCGAGGTCGCCATTGCCGTAAAGCCATTCCCAATGCCAATCATAATGAAGATATTCGCGCATCAACGGCACGACGGGTGCCGGCCCTGACCAGAGGTCGTAATCCAAAGTCTTCGGGATCGGTTGCGGCCCGCTGACCTTTCCGATGCTCATACGTGGTTTGTAATTGACGCCGTGCACATACAGAATCTTGCCGAGATTGCCCTGCCGGACATAGTCGAGGGCTTCTGTTATGCCCGAACGACCTCGCGAACCGCTCGTGCATTGTACGATTCGGTCATACTTTCTTGCCGCCTCCACCATTTTTCGGCCTTCAAAGATGTTGTGGCAAGCCGGCTTCTGCACGAAGACGTCTTTCCCCGCCTGGCAGGCCCAGATCGCAATCAGCCCATGCCAATGATTGGGGGTCGTGATGGTGATGGCGTCTATATTCTTGTCCTCCAGGAGCTTACGAACATCCCCATACGCGTCCACCTTTTCGTTGCGGTCTTTGAATTTCTGCACCTCGGGATCAAGATGCGCTCGATCCACATCGCAGAGCGCCACAATGCGCACGCCCGCGATCTTGCGGAAATCGCGGATATCCGCCTTTCCCTTGCCGCCGATTTTCACAGTCGAGCCTATCCCGACAACGGCCAACCGGATGTCGTCGTTGGCTCCCCGCACTTTGGAAAATGGCGCCGCCTGCACGCGAACTGGCGACGCGGCAAGCGATGTCGCCGCGACTGCCGAGTCTCTGAAAAACCCCCGGCGTGAAATATGTTTCATGATCAGACTCCTTTCAAATTCGGCGATTTGGGGACAGAAATCGGGACACGTTTCGAACTTCCGAATTCGCGAAGCAACAAATCGAGACAAACCTTCAGCTATCTTTGACAGCCGGGAGGTTCAACATTCTGGCCTGCGCCGACTCCAAAATGGAATCGCGCACAAATACGCTTGCCTCCAGAATCTCGATCCCGATCAATTCCCCATGTTCGTTCAATTCCACGGTGATATTGGGGCTGATCTCAATGCTCTGCGCCTCTGGTTCATCCGAAACCGTCAGGTGAAGCACGTCATCTTTCTCGAAATACGTCATTCGCGCTTTACTCATGACGAAACCTCCCTGCCCGAAGGCGGAAATTGATTTGTTGTCGCGTCGTCGCGTGAACGGTTACGGGAACAAGATGGTGTTCTTTGATTTCGTAGGGAACCATCACAAGGACGTTATCGTGCTTTCCCACAGCGACATAACGATGTGTTGACACATCCTGGTAACGCTCACTAGAATGTCGCCCAATGTGCTCGATCTTGGCAAGGTCAAAGCCGCGCAAATGGGCCCGGTATTTCACATAGTCTGTCCAGACTATTTCCACGGGAACGTCGTCCAACAAGATGTGCGATTCACAAAGGGGGCAGAAATTTCACTTTTCCCAGCGCATGATTCTGACCTCATAAGGATGGACCGCCCCGCCCTGCGGCTGCTCGAATCATATCCTCTCTCAAAACGAGACCCCTAACGCGGCCGAGGCAAGAAGAATCCTCAACCTACCGGCGAGATTCGTACGTTCCACATTATGGATTCCTCAGCGTTCAAAAATCATTCGCTCATCTTGCCAGCGATGGGGTCGTCTCGCATCCTTCAGCTTTTCATAGCCTGTCAGCAGCAATTGCAGCAACGAGCAATACTTCACCTCCCGCCCCACTTTTCGCATGCCTGGGTGAACGTAGTCTATCCAGCAGGATGTTTTCCCTCTGTAGAAGGCTCCGGGAAGTTGTCTCGGTTGCGCTATGTTCTCTTGCCGAAATACACAGGTTGCTTCTTTTGCATCATGGAATAGAATCTGCGCAAGCGGAAATGCAAAATCCTTCCCGCAACATACAACTACTTCGGGATTGATAATCTCCAATTGCCTGTTGAGGAAGGCGGTGTCCCGAACGGCATGTTTCCGAACTTCTGCCGCTGAAGCGGAACTACCTCCCGCCATCTTTTTCAGATTGACCAAGGCAACCGATCTGCATGCTTCTCCAGCGTTATCCTCCCGGCTTGCTTCTTTGAAGCTGGGCCGGTTATGCAAGTGCAGAATTCCATACGCCCATTGCCCGATTTCCGGCCAAAATTCGGCCTTTGCGTCAATCCGAAGATCCGGCTTGTTTGCCCCGGGGAGATCCCTGTACACCTGCGATCCAAGATTGCGCTCTTTGAGCAGGAATAGGATTCTTATTGGTGCTTTGCTCCAGAAGTCCTCGTTGACAACGCCATCTCGGCAGAAACGGCTGTTTGGAAATGGGATTTGAAGTGACTTCTCCCACTCATCCTGGAGCGCATCCTCTTGACGCTTGATCGCTTCCAAGTGCGTTTTGCATCAAGCTCCTTTCGCTTTTGGCGCGCGTTTTTTTGGTTGTTCAACCGGGGCGCTTTTTTCCGCAGGCTTCTGTTCGGGATGTTCGGGCGAGTGGATCACTCCGATGCCGTACATCTGGCAGAAGGCTTCGAGGTCGCGGCGGTGATCGCCGTAGAAGACGTTCTGGTGGAAGCCGAGCACGTCGCGCACATCCTCGATATTGTCCATGGCAAGCTCGACGCTCGTTCGGCAACCCCCGGCCGGTGGGGTCTTGACATTTCCCACAACCGTGCCCGTATCCACAATCAGCGTTTTTGGATTTTGAAACCGCGCCAACGTCGCGCGCTGGCCCTTGCGCCACAGAACCTGCATGGACACGCCGAGTTTGGACTCCGCATGGTTGCGCAGGATATAGGGTTCGTGGTCTTCCCTCTTGATGTCGTTCAACCGGGTGCCGCAGACGCAATGCGCCACGATCAGAACGTTTTTCACCGTCTCGGGCACGGGATCGTTCATGAATCCCGGCTTGTCGAAGAGGTAACTGCTCAGCATCAGCGAAGCAGCCCCGAAGACATCCGCCTCGCAGCCATAGGTCACGCCCGTATCCTGGAAGATTGACGCGCCCATGCAAGGCGGCGTGGGCACTTTCTTCTGGCCAACCATGCCCAAGCAATCGGTCGTGATGGCGTTACAGCCCTCGTTTTTCAGCAGCTGTTTGGCGGCGATAAAGGATCGGGCGGCGTTCAGTCCGTCTTTCCTGGTCGGTTCGACGATCTTAAGGGCATGGCGGAACCGTTTCCGGGCGACTTCGTGCGCCTCCTCGGTCTCCGGCGTCTGACTGAAGAGTTCCTCAAAGGTCTGTCGCGGGATATGGCGGACCTTGATTCCCAGCCGGTCAATTACTTCCTCCTTGCGCTCGTTACGATGGACAACCAGAAGGCGGGTCTCCTCGAACTGGTGCTTGGCACGGACCATGCGGAAGGCTTGCTCCACCGCCGAAGTGTCCAGCGACGAGATCACATGGACGCCCGGCTGCCTCGAGATACTCTTCACGTGGCCGGTAAACGACATGCCGATGGGCGCAAAGATGATCGTGGGGATACCGGCCTTCGCAATTTCGCCGGCCCACGGCCACCCGCCGAAATGTTGGATGTGCACCAAGACGGCCTGGGGTTTTTCGGCTTGGATCTTCTTAACGAACGTCGCCACGGCCTCGGCGCTTTCGAGCGGCTGGGCCTCCTCTTCGAAGCCGACTCCAACGCGACCTGCCCCTTCGACGAGGACCTTCGAATAGCGCTTCCTTTCGCCCTCGACCGGGTAAGATGTTCCCGGCCAGCCCAGCCAGTAAGGAGGAGTCCGCCGCACCACCGCGCTCATGATCCGGACTTTCGGCTGCGGCCTCAGAGAGGCCAGATCAATGATCTCGCGGTGGTTGACTTCCTTCAAGGCGGCACCCATCCGGCTGCAACCCATCGCCATGGCCGCCGTGCCGGCAACCATGGTGCCGAGGAAAGAGCGCCGCGACATCGAACAACAACCGCATGTGTTTTCGTTCGCCTGCGGCCTTGGGATCAAAGCATGGTGCTGGCAATCGTGCATCATCGTTGCATACCTCGTCTTTCTCGGAATTTGTTTAGCATGGTTCAACATTCTGGGGTACGTGTTGCATATTCCCCGAACAGAGCTCAATCTGGTTTTCCTGCAAATTCATGTCAACGCTCAACCGTTTGGCGAAGGCGTCGTGGGATGAAGTGTGACCGCCAGAGCGACGCCAATCCCACCCACCTCGGATTCTCGCAGCCGCGTCAGACTTCGTCTGGCACCATGTATGGCTTGCGTTTGTTGCGCCGCCCGAGCATCGAATTCGCTTCGTCGTCGTTCGGGAATCGCTCGGTCTGCGGGTCGAAGACGACGGTCCTTCCGGTCCGATAGGCGATGTTGGCCAGATGACACAGCGCCGACGAGTAGTGGCCTTCGGTGATCTCGGCATTCAGATCGGCTGGATTGCGGCTGCGAACGGCTTTGACCCAGTTGCGAAAATGGTCGGTGTCCATGATCGGATTGCCCTCGAGCGACTTGCTGGGCCCGGGCTTGTATTTCGGACCGACGAAGGTGTAGTAGCTGCTATAGTCGGGAAAGATCATGTAGCCTTCGGCGCCGAAAAAGATCGTGCCCACGGGGAACTGGGGCTGAACGAAAGGATATTGTTCGCGGAAGCCCGCTTCGCTGTTGGTGTAGCCGTCGCGGGTTTCGCACGTGACCAACACTTTGCGGTCACCGAAAGTGAAGGCAGCGACCTGCGTGCAGGGGCACTCGGCGTCGTCATCGAGGTGGAACAAATTGCCTCCCATGGACTGGATCTTCGTGGGATGGGTATCCAGGCCGAGGGCCCAGCGAACAATGTCGAGTTGATGAACTCCCTGGTTGCCGGTGTCACCGACGCCGAAATCCCACCGCCAGTTATACCGCTGCCAGTGGAACTCGCTGAACGGGATCATGGGTCCGGGTCCGACCCACAGGTCCCAGTTGAGCTCTTTTGGAACTGGAGCGGGCATGTGGCGGCCGAGGGGCTTGGGGTGAAGCTTGTAGTTGACCACCCGCGCCATGTAGAGCCGGCCGATCACTCCTTCCTTCAATTTCGCGATGCCTTCGCGAATGTTCTCGCTAGAGCGGCACTGGGTCCCGTGCTGGACGATGCGCTTGTATTTGCGCGCGGCCTCGACCATCTTGCGGCCTTCGGCGATGTTTTGCGAGCCGGGTTTTTCGACGTAAACGTCCTTGCCGGCCTGGCAAGCCCAGATCGTGCCGAGGACATGCCAGTGGTTTGGGGTGGCAAACGTAACGCCATCAATCGTTTTGTCCTCGAACATCTTCCGCATGTCTTCGAACAAGGCGACCTTTTTGCCTGACAGCTGTTCATAGCGTTTGGCCGCTTCCTCCAAGAACCCGGCGTGGCAGTCGCACAGGGCAACCAAGTCCACGTTCTCGTTTTTCAATTCGTGAAGCGCCTGGATGTGGCTCCATCCCCGACCTTCCACTCCGCACACTGCCACGCGAACGCGGTCGTTGGCGCCGGCCTGGCGCTGGGCGATCGCCGGTGCCGCAAACAGTGCCGTAGCGGTGGTCAGTCGAGCCGAGGACTTCAAGAATTCCCGGCGTGTGGGGTTTCTCATGGTTCTGTCTCCTTTCAGTCAACGAGATCTTGCCAAATCCATCACGGCAAACCATCGGCGGCGATCCCCGTCCTCGCCCTTGGAAGGCGAAGAGGAGACTCACCGTTCCATTGTGCACCTGCTTCCCTTTGTCCGTTCCTTATGGAGAATGTCAAGACCTCTTGATCGCAGAGATGGTTTTATGTCCGCAAGTTGGATGGGGAGACCAGGGACAATGCCGGCTGAAGGTCTGCTGGGCGCCCAAGCGGTTTGAGCCCGTGCACGTCAAAAAATGGCGTCTTTCGGCGAGGGGGAAGAATCATAGGCTTGTGTCCTGAAACGGGGAAAATGGACAAACCAAGACCCGGACAGCGGGAATATCAGGGGAAAAAATGTGTCAATTAAGGTTGACAAATATCTCAACGGCGGAGAAAGATTTATGTGACGATCTGGGAAAGGTGAAATTGCGCGCTACAAGCTGCGTTCGTTGCATTTTCCTCGAACGACGGAAAAGAGAATTCCAAGAATGAGAACAGGAGTGAAAACGATGAAAACATCTCTCCAATCACGCGGTTTTACATTGATCGAGCTGCTGATTGTTGTGGCGATCATCGCCATTCTCGCCATGATCGCTGTTCCCAATTTCCTGGAAGCGCAGACCCGTTCCAAGGTTGCGCGCGTCAAGACCGATCTGCGCACCATTGCCATAGCCTGCGAGGCTTACATGACCGACCACAATTCCTATCCGCCCGACCAGGACAACAATCCGTTTTCCAAAGCAGAACCGGGGTTTACCTTTCTCACGACCCCGGTGGCCTATATGACCATCAAGCCCATGGATGTCTTCAGCAAGCCTTTCAATGTCGGGGACCCGAATGCCGAGAATATTGCGCCGTGGTATGAGATGGGGTCCGGCGCCGATGCGCTTCGCGAAGCTACTCGGTTTCCCGATCGTTACATTGTTCAATGTTATTACGTTTCATCCTTCGGACCGGATTTCACGCGATCGCAGGCTAATGATGATTTCCCATTCGATTCAGGCCTGAAAAGCTATGATCCGACCAATGGAACGGTCAGCTTCGGCGACATCTATCGCTTTGGCGGGAGCTACATGGAAGGAACCTGGAAACTGAACGGCATAGACCATCGGCGATGGGGTAGCATCCCTACAACTTTACCCTAGCTATTCTGCTCCCAGAAATCCGCGGCGATCTTTTTGTCAGATACTGTCCTGCGATAGGGGAAAAACAGGGGGGACGTTTTTTCTTTCACGACTTTTCGCAACGTGCGGGTTTAGCTTCGTCCAGACCAACCCTGTTTTTCTGGATTTTGGTGTCGCGTGCCGGTTCTTCGCCGAAGATTCTTTTCCGAAGATTCTCGGAAGGTTCGGGCACGGTGAGAGATTTCAGTCGTTCTTCCACGTCACGCATGATTATTCCTCCAGCCGGTCGCGCAGCTTGGCCAGCCCACGGTTGTACCAGGTTGTGATGGTCCCGATGGGCCGGTTGCGCAGGTCGGCGATTTCTCGAAAGGTCAAGTCGGCATAGAGATGTTGGACAACGGTCTCGCGTTCGTCTTCCGAGAGGGCCGCCAACGCATCGGCCACCAATTGGTGAAATTGCTTTTTCCCCGCCGTCTCTCGCTGGTTGTCCGATGGATCAATGATATAGTCATCCACGAGCTCCGTCGTTCGGTTCATTTGTCGCACCAAATCAATCGCACAATTGCGCACGCTGCTGAAAACGTAAGCCTTCAGATTGTGTGGTACGACCTCCTGTTGCAGGAGCCGACAAAACACCTCGTGGATTGCGTCCTCCGCAAGGTCGCGGCATCGGGTCACCGACAGGGCGCAGGCAAACAGTTGCCGCCGGCACTTGTCATACACCTTTTCAAGGTGGCGTTTCAAAGATGGCGTTTCCTCGGCTGACGAGCGCTTTTGCTCTATGCTGCACGCGATGCCATCACGCCTCGCAAGCGATTTCACCAACTAGACGAACGAGGGGCAGTATTTTATTCAAAAAAATATGCCTTCGAGGTTTGTCGTCGAACATGGAAAAACGGACTTATGAAATGAAAGTAGCACGGGCTTCCAGCCACAAGCGTTTAATGGTTTTCAGCCGCCCCGAAGACGGCTTGATCCTCGTTTGCACCCGGCTTCAGCCGGGGTGAGAGAGACCCTTCCTCTCTCCCTGGAGCATGCTTCAGCCCGCC
>Ga0315280_10009352_pt1 | contig 12598 bp, 7 predicted proteins | sample YL17G06_40_MG_FD_203697 | JGI IMG/M metagenome (GOLD analysis project Ga0315280, IMG submission 203697) | Sediment microbial communities from Yellowstone Lake, YNP, Wyoming, USA - YL17G06_40 | ecosystem: Environmental > Aquatic > Freshwater > Lake > Sediment | place: USA: Wyoming | collected... | reverse complement strand
CGCCATTCGGCACTACCTCGACCAGCACAACCGGAACCCCAAACCCTTTGTTTGGACCAAGACGGCAGATCAGATCTTTGCGAGTATCGCCAGACTTTGTCAGCGAACTTCTAACTCAGGACACTAGCAAGCCGGAGAGTCTTAGCGTTCCAGCGCCGCAGGTTGAAGCGACAAAGGCGGATGAGTTTCTTCTAAAGCTACTCGAGCTGCCCCCGGCCTGTCCTCCGCAACTATGCTTCATTGCGGATTCTCTCTGCTGAGTCTTCACGCCGCGGCCTTCTCCAGCTGATATTCCTGATGAAACCCGCCCAGGATGGTCCGGGCCATAACTCGATAATCACTAAGAACCCGCTGTCTGCGCACGTGCCTCGGGGGCAGGCCATTGGGAATGCATGCAAGCGGATATTTCGTGCTGGATTGTCCTCTCAATACCAAAGCACCATTTTCTCGTCCAAAGTGCGCCTTTCGACCATGCAGGGCCCACTCACCATGATCCGTTCGGAGGATTAACCGCGACAGAGAGCCTTGCCCCTTGTCAGTCGTTGAAGTGGAGGAGGGCCGCCCTGGCCGGGGCCCTCCCGGCGGGTTAAAGCACGTTCGCGCCTTCCGAATATCCTATTTCGGTTCGAGAGGGTCTTGGAGTTGTCTCCAGTTACCAGAGTCGATCAACCCGAGTTATCTCAAGGTATCTTTCACATCTCCGGCCACGCGGGTGGGGATGCCCAGATGGACGCAGGTGGCTACCAGTTCCTGCAGAATGTCCCCGTAGCCGATGATGATGTGGTTCGACATATGGGTGGCCATGAGCTGTTCAGGGTCATAACCGGGGATATGAACATTGGCAATGGGCCATTCCCTATTCGTTCGATTGAGGCGGTCGATGACTTCCTCCTCGGGCAAGGCGAGGACTTCACCCGTTCCGCAATCCATGCCGATTTCACCGAACGCTTCGTAGAAGCGGGCCCAGGTAATGACGCCCGGCTTGGAGACGCCGGAGCAACTACCGCCGCCCAGCGGGAAGTAACCTCGCGGCTGCCGGTAGACCTTGGTGTTCTGCCAACCGCCAAAATGCGCGGGCGGCGCCCCACCGGAAATCTCGAAGACCCACACGAATTTGCCCTCATACTTCCGGCCCCAGCGAACGTCATGTAGCGTAGTCTCCGGAGGCAGGCCTTTGCGGAGATAGATATCCCGCATCAATACCTGCGGAATCCCCGCGCCCATATCACCTTCGTTGAAGTGCACAATCGGCTTGCCTTTTTCGATCACTTCGTGGGTCCCCGGATCAATCACGTCCGGACGGTCGCTATTATTCAGCATGCCTTCCGCCAAGTCCGAAGCGGGCACGCACCGCACCAGGCCTACCTGGTAAGGGATGCCGATGGCGCTCAGGCCGTAGCGCGCGTAGAGACAAGCGGCCGCGGTATACATCTTCATTTGCGACAGCACCTGACCATGCACCAACTGCTCGAACTGGTCGGTTCCCCAATCGAACCAAGTGCCCTTCTTCACCAACCAGTTCAAGTGGTCCTGGGCCTCGCGGTCGCTGACCAGTTCCATTTCCGCCACCAGGTCGGATTGGTTCAGCAGCTCGAGCGGCATGCCCATGGCCCCCAGCTTGGCGGGATTGATGAGGGCGTTCAGCATGCCCATGCAGCCCGGATCAAGCTGTCCCATGATGCGCTTGTGCCGCAGAATATCCCGGGCGAGGTCCTGGCCGAAGCGCCGCGCCTCCGGCGATAGGTTCAGAGTCTCCACCTTGGCCAAATGGGATTGGTCATAATTGATCACTCCCGTCTTGCACCAAGTGTCGAGCCGTTGCATAAATAGCGGGTCGTCCACGAAGGTCTCGCTCCATAGCCGCGAGTTCTTCACACACAAGCGCTCCAGCGTGGCCGCGTGATTCAACAGGGATACCAACCCCGGCCACGTGCCGTCGAAATTCGCCAGGAGCAGAATGGGGCCTTGGTGGGCTTGCAGACTTCCGCTCACGTGATGGGCATAGGCCCAGCAACTCAAGACCACGACCACCGGGGCGGTCGGCTCCACTTGCGCAAACAGCGCGGCGCCTTCGCATTGCTTCGTCAGGAACCCGTGCCGTCGTTGAGGGTTGTAGCGCGTCAATACCTCGATCTCCACCCCGAGCTTTGCGAAAGCGGCTTCGCACAGCTTGAGAGTCTCTTCTTGCTTCGGCCAAGCAAGCTGACATGCCGAGTCCCGCAAATCACCATTCGACACCAAATAAATACGCTTCTGGTCGCTCGTCATACTCCTCGCCTCCTGTAATCGCCTAATGAATCAGTGCCTGACGCTCGCAAACCTCACTCACCGCCAAGGTTCGGGTTGATCGAGGGAAATAATCTCGACCCCGCTCCAGTAACTCGTATAACTGGCCTTGTAGAACAATTCTCTCCGCGTCTGGCGAGCGAGCAGCGAGAGTCTGATTGTCTTCCCGGCGTAGGGGGTAAGATCGAACTGCGGATCCTCCCAGACCACTAAGCCGTCGTGGGTGGACACACTGTAGTCACCGATATGCTTGCCGTCCACCTGGATTTCCAGTTGCCAGCCACCTAGTTCCGGACGTCCCGTTGCTTCACAAAGCACGGTGGGATGGTGAGCAACCCCCACCCGAAGGTAATGATGCTTTACGGGTGGCAGCGTTAGGGTCCGCTCCAAAACGACGCTCCTCGGGCCCGGCTGGGCTTTCAATACCGATGGGCGCCCAAAGTATTGAGGCAGAACCTCTGGCTGAGTTTCGAAAGAGGCCATGATCATCTTCCACTGCGGATCCCATTTTGCCGTGACCGACTTCAGTTTTTCGCGAAAGTACTGCTCGACCTCGCGCTGGTTTTGCGCCACTAGCTCCGGAGTAACGCTCTCTTGCCGCACCAGCATCTTTGGCTCCTGGAACGGAATAGTGAAAACGCGATCCTCTCCAGCTCCTGAGACGTGAGCCCCGTTCTCCTTCACCACTTGCTCACCGATTTCCAGGGTGTCCCGTGCAATCTCGGAGAACGTCATCCAGCGCGGGAGTCCGCGGATACAATAGTTCTCATAGGTGTCGTGCAGAATCATACTCCAACGCGGGTCGATGTGGGAAAAGCCAAGGACGGTCCCCAAGACTCCGCCCACGGTAGCCGCGTTGGTGTCGGAGTCCCACGTGCACTTCTCCGCGATCAGCAACGACTTGGCGAAATCACCCTCCCCGTAAAGGAGGGCGAGAACGACCACGGCCCCCTGGGTAAGACCCGTCAGGTCGTAGAAGTTCACGCCGGTACTATACTTCTTCGCCCACCATTGCCTTGCCATTCGCCAGTCGGGTTGCTCTTTGTGCAGACGAAGCAGATCGTCTACCATCTCACCGTAGCGGCTTTGGGCGGGCAAGACGGCCCGCGCCCGCCGAACTAGTTGCTCGATGTCCGATGTGAAGAAGGCCTCGCTATCAAGGGCCGCAACGAAGACGGCTCCGTCCGCGCCTACCCCCCAATTAATAGTGTGAGCCATATTATCGCCCATGACCGCAGCCACATTGATCAAGCCCGGTGCCGACCAGCCGATATGGTCCGTGCTCATCTGGGCAGCCATGTCATTCCAACCCTTGTTATAGCCGGGCGAACCCGTCAGCGGCGGCTTGATCCCGGCGCGGTAGAGATCAAGGGCGTAATCGCAGGAGGCCCATATTCTTGCAGAAAAAAGCCGCTTGTCCCATTCCTCCAAGTATTGTCCCTGGGTCAGATGGATGCCGTATTCCTTGAGCGCAAGCTGGCCGACTAAAGGCACGTATACATCGTCGCCCGAGGCGAGATCAGAAAAATGATCGGGGATCTGGGCGAAGTACTCGGACTGCGAGGGTGGCCACGGCTCGGTGTATTCCTTGGCGACGCCCAGTGCTAGGCCAAGGGCTTTACCCGTCCAACCGCCGTGGACTTTGTCAAAGTACTCTTGATAGCTCATCTTGCGCTCAGCTTGCGCGTGACAGAAAACCGGGACTCCAAACAGAAACACCAAGCACATCGTGAGAAATCTCTGCATAAGGTGCCCTCCTCAACTGTTGGGCTAACTCAAGAACTAACCTTCTCGATCCCGCGCGTTGTCCTGCGGAGCTATGCACCCTGGACTCAGTGTACCGCAAGTGCAACCTCCAACGCGGGGACTACTCCTTTCTTGCGGGCTCCTTCGGTCGGTAGCGCTCAACCAAGGACTGCATCGCCGCCACGTCACGCATGTAGTCCTGGTATCGGAGATCCCGGAACGCCTTGCTTGACTCCGCAACGAGGGACTGGAGCAGTTTCCTATCCGGTTCGTTCAGGCTGACCTTCCCTTCCATCAACATGGCCCATACCTCTGCTCCCAGTTTTGCTTCCATCGCCAGCGCCCCTTCCACCCCGGGTGGCCAGCCCGGCAGGCGCTGCTGGGCGCTGGGCAGCAGCGGGAAGGCTTTGTGCGGTTCTTTCTGGTACCAGAATGCCGTCGAGGTGTAGTCGTTTTCAAAGTTGTTGGCATGGCCGTGCTCGATCGTAACCCGGATGGATTTTTGAAAGCGCACCGGGTCATTAACATAGAATCGATACATCTGATTCTTGCCTCCAAAGTTCCCATCCAGGTTTTCGATCATATAGAAACCCGTGTAGGGTCCCCAGAATTCGGCATCGGGACAGCAGCCGGCATTGAAGGTTTCCTCATGGCCGGTGCCGGGATACGTGGGAGGCCACTTGGCGCCATCCACAAAGATCATGTCGTCGCCTTCGCCGTACCACCCGCCCACGATGTTGTCGACCGTGAGGAAGAGACCCACGTAGCTTCCTTCTCCCTCGGCATCCAGGATTAGGAAGTTATCTTCGCCGGTGGTGTTCTTGATCCCGTCGGCGCCGAGCGTCGTGTTCTTGGGAATTCCCTCCCGCACCGGAGGCCGCGCGACGCGCCGCCACTGGGCGTGCAACGTCCCGGCATTGGGCGGCAAGGCTCCCTCAGCATACTGCTCGTAGTCGATGTGATACCAGAGGCGGAAGTCCGGAACCTTTCCATCATTCTCCAGCGTGACCCGCGCGCTCTTCTGAAACGGCATCGGGAAGTAGGAGACCAGGCCGTCAAAATCCCAACCGCGCAGGCCTAAGTTGATGTTGACCACCAGGGAGCGAAAGTATCTCAGGGTACCCAGGCCCGCGCCGAAGAAGTCACCCAGGGGCACCTCGACGCTGGGTTCCTTCTCACCGTCCCAGTACATCCGGAGAACGAGTTTGCGATAGCGCATCCGGTCAAACGCCAGGGAGGTCAGATAGAAACGGCGAATAACGCCGGCCCCGGACATATCAAACAGTGTCTTCGTTTCGCCCGGGGCAATGTCGAACCAGTCGTGGTTGCCGCCCGTGCGATCGTAGGACGAAACGCGGCTGGTCTTGCTGTCTTTCAGCAGAAACATCCCATCCAGCGGCCCTTCCTGCTTGCCACATCCATCTTGAGCCCACAAGGGAGTGCTCATTGCGAAAACCAGCACGAACATGATGAGAATCGCGCGCCACATTTTCATGATTGTTCTCTATGCTCCCTTCGCCGAAGATTCTTTCCGCTAAGCTTCGCTCTCACGTGAACCATACGACCGCCGCAATTGGTACCGCGCGCCCCTTCTTTATTTGGGTCCCGGAATGCTGCGGATCAACGAATCAAGTTCCTTGAAGGCCTGGCGCTCCTTGCCGGCAGACTTCAAAGAATCAACAACACCGAGATGCTGGTCGATCACCGTGCGGTGTTTTTCCAGCCATATCGGGCACCCTAAGTGTTTCACGATCAGATAGGACCGAAAGTAGGTCGAGCGTTCACTGAAATTCTCTTTGCTGGTGGGAGTCCTCTGGAATCGTTGCAGCATCTGCCCGTACAAAAGCTGCCAGTCGATGTGACCTGGCGGCTGATGTTTGATAGGAACGCCCTCGGCGTCCGGCTTGTGGACGAAGAGATTGGGGGGCCTTCCAGACACATCCGAGACGTCTTGCACACTGCGGACAGTCCCATCGGGATAGACGAGTCCGCCGATTTCTCGGAACTGATCCGAGCCCACGATGAGCTGCCAAAAGTAGTATCCAACCTTCGCCTCCCGCAGGACCTGCATCGTCCATCCATAGTCCATACCCCAGCCGGGCGCAGCGCATTCACTTACAATGAAGGGCTTCCCAACACTGGCCGCATCGGCGCTTGTCTTGTCAATGTCCTTTCGGAACTGCTCTGGAGTGGTGGTATAGCTGTGGAGCGACAAAACGTCGACATCACGCAAGACTTCCTCATTGTGAGTGCCGTTGGCCCCCATGGTAACCGGTTGGATAGGCGAAAAGCTGTGAATGTAGCGAATAAAGTGGCGGACGAAATCGTAAATGACTTTCTTGCCCTCGGGCGTGGCAACGTACCACGTTGATTCCGGCTCGTTCATGACGTCCCACATCAACACGCGCGGATCTTTGCCAAAGCGCTCCATCAGGGCGCGCACATAACTTTCACCTGCAGGATAGAAGTCTTTGCCCAGGTGGTCAGAACCAGGACTTGACACCCACTGTTCGGTGCTTTCGCCGGACGGAGAAATCCCGAAACATGAGTCGAAGATGACGAACATGGGTCGGACTCCGTGTTTGGAGGCAATTTGGACAAACTGAGCAACGTGATCAAGGAACTCTCCAGGGTGATGCCGAAAATTCCAATATTGCAGCCATACCCGCACGCTATTCAAATTCAGTCTTTCGGCATAAGCCATCTCGCGGTCGATTATCTCGGGCCGGAAGTCCCTCCAATACTGAACACTTGTCTTGGCGTAGCTCGGTACGTAATTGGCCCCCCGTATGTTTGAATAGTTGTTCGCTGCAAAGCTCGCCATCAAAGTGGGAGCTTTCGTCGCTATGGGGGAGCTTTGCGCATAAGAACTGCTGCAGAGTAAGCACATTATGGCGATGAGATATCTTCCCATAGCAATTCCGCTCCTTGTACACGCAAGTCGATCCCGATCAAAACTCTCAACCCTTCCTGAACCGTCGGGCTGCCGAAGCAGTCGCTGATCGCCCGATCGGGACAATCAACGATGGAACCTTTTGCGGTAAATGGTTCCCCGCTCCATGGTCGCCTCACCCCCCCATCCGCCACTGTTGTCCTGGCAGGGACTGATTTGAAACTTCGGCCGACACAACGGTCCAAGTTGAGTTATTTGTTACGTTCCAGTCAGTGCCCGGATGGAACCGTGCTGCAAACCGTTCCGTTTCCTTGCCTTGCCCCCCATTCACCGACACGGCGCAACTGCCTTTAGACGGCTCCGCGAGTCACTGGGCATCCTTTTCACGCTCTCCAGAAAACGCCCGATCATAAAGTGACGCGATTAAAGCTTACGTTCCGGGAAGTTCGTACGAGGTCGCTCCTGATAGGAGCCACCTTGAAGAACGGTCAAGCATGAGTCTCCGCCTCAGCCGGTACCCGATAACCCAAATGCCGTGAAAAATCGTCGCAGGCCTCCAGCAAAAGAGACCTGAACACATCCAGTCTTGGGGGATCCATTCGGTGTTTGGGAAAAGCAATACTGAGCGCTGCGATGCTTCTACCGAGGTAATCGCGGACGGGTGCAGCCATGCAAGCCACTTCAAGATAGACCTCCTCATTGTCGAGCGCCACGCCCGTCCGGCGGACCTCTTCCAGGTGGCGCTCGAGCTCTTGCAGCGTCGAAATAGTGTTAGGAGTCGGAGTCTCGAACGCGTGCTTCTGGGCGTAGACTTGCCTCAGCTCTTCCCGGGAAAGCCCCGCGAGCAGCGCTTTTCCTAAAGCCGTGCAATGAGCAGGGAGCCGCTTCCCCACCTGCCCGCTCATCCGCAGCGGGCGCTCCGATTCCTTCTTGATCAAGTAGAGAACCATGTCGCCATCCAGCACGCCCAGGTTGCAGGTCTCATTGGCACCCCTGGCGAGCCGCGCCAGAATTGGCTCTCCATAACGAATCAGGACGCTTTGGCGGCTCAGTTGATCGCTAAACTGGAGGATCTTCGCCCCCAGGATGTAGTTAGAGGAGTACGGATCCAACCACACAAAATCGTGGTCCCTGAGGGTAGCCAGCATTCGGTGAACCGTGCTCTTGTCGATCTTGAGCCCCTTGCTGATCTGGGTGAGGCTTTCCCCAATCTCCGAGGTCCCAAGGTGCTCCAAGATTCTAAGCGCCTTGATCAACGACTTGACCGGATATTTGTTGTCTCTTCGCATTTTCATTTTGTGGGCGACGTCTTTCTGCTCGCGGTCACCGCGGCTTCCATAGGTTGCACATTCGACGCTGCGCAAATCAGTGCCGGACCGAAGCCGGCGCTACTCAATAAAGGGCGAACGGCCGCATGGCTATACCGGCAACCACGCCCTTGATCTTGTTAGTGGTGGCGATGTAAACGAATTCGTACACCCGTTCCTGGGAAAGCTGCTCCAGATAGTGCAGCTCGCCCATGGGCACACCTTGCTCGACAAGCAAATACACGTGGGCCATTTCTTCACACGGCACGGCTTCACAGGAGGAAGTGTCCGAGCCAATCAAGATGGACCCACATTGCTCGACCAGCCAGCGCGCGCCCGCCAGGCTGATCCCTGCCGCATCGTGACGCGCTAGGCTCTCGTGGTCCGTCCCGGTCTCGCCCCAGAATCGTCCGGTGCCTGTGCGCACCAAAACTACGTCGCCGACCTGAAGGTCCACTTTTTCCCAGGCGAGGGTCTGCTGGAGGTCTTCAGGAGTGATGGCGTAGTGGTTCGGCAGAGCCTCCATTTGCTTGCAGGCTGCGACGTCCAGCAAAACCCCCCGGGCAACGATAGGAGGAAACTTATCCGCGCCTGCCTTACGAACCCCGAAGTCACTTGCCCACTGTTCCTCGCGGAATCCGTTGTACCAATGGGTTTGCTCGCCTGTTCCCACGGTGACGTGCCCGAGGCCGTCCAAATGGGTGCCGATATTGTCGCCCGTGAAAACGACGGTGCTATGCCAGTGGGGGTCATTGGAACCGGGTAGGGCGTCACCGCTCAAGCGCTCGCCCTGGGGAGTCCGATAGGTGATGACTTCGGTGGGAGCGTGGCCGGCCCATCGGAAAGAACTCCGGTCAACCATCACCCCCAAATCCGCAATCTTCCCCTGCTTCACCAGCGTCAGCGCCTTCAATACGCTCTCCGGTGTGATCGCGTTCAAGGCGCCGATTTCATCCTGCTCGCCCCAGATCCATCCCCACCCTTTCCCTTTTTGCCATTTGCTCATTTCGGATTTTCACCCTCCATGCTTTCAAATTGTCGGAACAAAGACCTTCGTGTCCGGTCCTTCCAGCTCAACCGGTCCTGCCTAGTATGCACGGTCAATCCCTAGTACGACAACTTCATAGGGCGCCAATTCAACCTTAAGAGTGGGGGCTAATTCAATCTCCTTCTGCTCTCCCGATAGCCTAAAGAGGCGTGCTGGCGTCCGTTTTCCCTGAAGATCAAGATCCAGCGAGATTTCTTTCGTTTGGTTGGCTAGATTGGCCAGTAGCACTCCCGTCTGGCCCGTGCCCTTATTGCTGAAGACCGAGACGACGGCGTTCGCATCTGGGCTGAACTTCTTCAGCCCTTCGTGATCTCGAAATTCTCCCTGAGCATAATAGGGGGCGGCGGCCTCTTTGAGCGCACCGAGCGCCTTCAGGTGTCGGGCGAATTCCGGGTAACGGCCGACACTGCCGCGTCCGCCATCCACGATTAGGTTGATTAGAATCTTCCGGGCGAAGCTGGCGTTGGCCCGGTCGTAATCAAGTGCCTCCACGTCATTCGAGAAAGGCGCCCAAGGCATGCTAAAGGCCAGTATTTCGGCGTTCTCCGCCTGGTCCCACGTGTATCCGCCACTCCCGTATTGATTCACCAGATCGTTAAGGCCTTCCATCAGTAGCAGCCCCTGCGGGAAGAGCTTCCGCAGACCCCCGAGGAGCCGCTCATAGCCCACCGCATAGACCTTTTGAGGAGGCAGCACGTTATCCTGGTTGTAAGAAAGGAAGGAGCGCTGGCCCATGCCTTCTAAAAACAGGTTCCGGAAACCATACTCATCTCTCAGTCGTTGCGCCTCCTGCAACAGATAGTCAGTAGCAGGAGACGCCGGGTCGATTTCCGCCCAGAAGTGCAGAAAGTGCGTATCAAATGGGTAGTCGGCCGTCACGTAGGTGAACGCAACGGGAATTTGATCGGCTTGCCGCCGCGTCTTTACGGTCCACCGGAATGCTTCCTTCTGATATCGCTCCGAAGTCGTATTGATCAGGGTAGGATGGAAAGAAAAAACCAGCTCGACCCCCTGCGGATGAAGCCTCTCGACCAAGGCTTTCAGTTTGGCCCCTCCTCCCATTCGCGGGTCGGCCCTCTCGTCGAACGGACACGGATTCGCCGGCCCTTCGCGCTCCCGCCAGCCATCAATGACCAAGGTGTGGATTCCCGCCAGTCCGGCTTCCTCCGCCAGCTTCGGGATTTCGTCGTAGCCCCAGTTGACGGTATTGTCCTCGCGCTTGAGCCGATAGGTGGTGAAGCCGCTGGCGTGGTCAAAGGAGCTACTGCGCCGCGGAGAGTCGTGCTGCTGGTACCACTCACGGTGCTCTGCGGCTATCGTGTGCCAATCGGAATCGTGGATATGAATGACCACTTCGGGAGATTTCCACTGACTCTGCCCGGCGATATGGGGATAGAAGTTCCAGGCAATAAAGGGGAACTCGGGAGGCATCCAGTAAACCGAGCTTGGAGGAAAGGCGTTCGGGCCCAGCGAAAAGTAGGCATCCTGCGTTTCAGGCTCCGATCGAACTTCGAGCCCGATGCCCTTACCTAGATATTCATAATTTAGCCAAGAGGTCGATAATACAGCCGGGTAGCGCTTCGCTCGTTCGCCCAGCAGAAAGCCTGAAGTTTGACGATACTCTCCGTCGAGAGTCGGCAGAACAATCCTTGCCGGTTGCTTGGCGGAGGTAGGAGCCATTCCACCGATCCAGGGGAAGGTGATATCTGTGATCTCTTCCAGGCTATGGTTCTCGATTTGGATATTGGCTAAAAGATGGTCACCTTCGAGCCGGAGGGTCACTAAGGCATCAATATCCAGGCACGGCGCCGGAAGATCGACCATGCCCACCTGATAGACGTAAAATTGGCGAGCGATCTGGAGGTTCTTGAACTGCATCCGTAGCGTCCCGTCGGGGGTTTCGTCTAAACTCACCTTCTGGTCCCAGGAATTAATTCGGCGACTCGGATAGTCTTGTCGGGGTAGAAGTAATCGGAAGAGCCGGCTTCGTGCGGAATCAACGACATACTCGGTCTGATTGCGCTTGTCCAGAATCCTCGTAATCGACCCATTCTCCGGCGAGACCTCCACGCGGACGAAATTGTTTTCCAGCGTGCCCGTAGCCGCAAGTAACTGACAAGGCAGCAGGATCAAGAAGAGAAGAGCTCGTCGGCGCATCAGGCGCTCCTCAATGCGATTCCAAAGCCAGCAGTTGAACATCGTACGCCGGTAACTCCAGACGAACCTCGGACGTGGGCTGCTGTGTCTCCACCCGGTCGTCAAGATAGTAGTGCCGTGCGGTTCGCAGACCGGTGCCAGCCTTGAGTTGCAATGTAACTGTTTTGGTCGCCGGGCTCGTGTTGACGATCACGATCGCGATGAACTCCCCCGCGGGGTCACGATAAGCCTTCGCCAGGACCTCTTTCTGGACGGGTGGAAGCAGCGCGAAGCCTTCCTCATCTGAGAACTCACCTTGATAGAAGTAACGCGAAGTGGACACTTTCAGAGCATGCAGGCGCCGCAAGTGGCCTGCATACTCAGGGCATTGCGTCAGATCATCAAAAATGTCCAAGGGCGCATTCATCAGGAAAGCTCGATTGGCGTGCCCTCGATCCGTGACGACTGCCCGCGTGGGCACCGTAACCCACGGCAGGCTGTAGCGCAGGCTGCTCAGCTGGGGCACATTAAGCGCCCCGCCTTCGAAAACCCAACTTGAGTCCACATATTGATTCATGAAGTCCGAGAAGCTCTCGCCCACGATGATCCCATTGGGGTCAGACTTCTTGACGATCGCCACGGCGCGCGCATAGAAGTCTCCATATCCTTTAGAGAGCGCGAGTTCTGGCCGACCGCGTTTGGAAGTGTCGCGGTAGGACAAGAAATTCTTAGCTCCTTGGTCCATTTCGAAACCGGTGAAGTGATAGTGGTCGATAAATCGGCGAATCGTGTCCACCAGGAAGTCTCTGGCCCCGCTATCAAAATCGAATTCAAGAAAGATGTCATTGTGGTCTGCGTTCGTTATTTGAAAAGGAAAAAACAAGGACCATCTGCCGGCCAATATCGGGCTGCCGTAGCGATCGCGCGCCACCCAGTCCTTCCCCATCCGCTGGTGCCCGGGCGTCGTCTGCACGCTCATCGTGCCGTTGAACCAGGCCAGCGGGTAGGCACCCATGGCCCTCGCCGCTTGTAGATTCCGTCGCAGCGACTCGAGACCGCCCAACTCGGGGCGCGGATAGTAGCGGTACGACCAGTCGTTGATATCGCCCTGGTTCCAACCGTAAATCAGGAAGTAGGGAGCCCCCACGTCCAGCCCTTGTTTGGCGATGCTGGGAATATCAT
>Ga0315280_10009351_pt1 | contig 12600 bp, 15 predicted proteins | sample YL17G06_40_MG_FD_203697 | JGI IMG/M metagenome (GOLD analysis project Ga0315280, IMG submission 203697) | Sediment microbial communities from Yellowstone Lake, YNP, Wyoming, USA - YL17G06_40 | ecosystem: Environmental > Aquatic > Freshwater > Lake > Sediment | place: USA: Wyoming | collected... | reverse complement strand
GGCCTTCGTCCAGTCTTGAGCCTTGGGCAGCCGGGTTGATCGCTTTCCTCACAAGAAAGTTACCAGCAGATCTAGCAGATACCGGGAAACTCTGTAGGGGAGAAGGAAGGGGAGGGGCCCGAGCGGGGCCGGGTCAGGGCGTCGGCTCCTCGTCGTCATAGACTGGGACGGCTTCCAGGTCCTCGGCTTCGAAGATCTGGCGGCACTCCAGACATTGAACGTAGTCGACGCCGTCGCGTCTGGCGATTAGCTGGGTGCGCGGGTGCTGGCAGATGCGTTCCATACAAGCAGGGTTATCCCTTATTCTATTCACGCGGATGCGCTTGTCAAGTGGCGCCAGGGCCGAGGGTGCGGCCAGGTGTTTTGGGGTCCGCCGGTTCCATGACGTAGGGGGAGGTGGTCACAGCGGTGGCCCGGGCGCGCGTACAACGCGTCATCAGCGTCTCAGTCAAGGTCGAAGCGAAACACGTAACCCGCAGAGGGCGATTCTTTGGCAGTGCCTTTCAGCTCGATGCCCGCGTCACAGAAGTACAGGCAGCCTTGATGTATCGAGAGGCCGTGTGGTTCGGGACCTTGGGGCGAGAAGGTGATCTGCGCGAGGACCCGGCCGTCCTTGGCGTCCAGCTTCTGGATCACCCGGTCGCTGGTATGCACGCACCAGATGCCAGGCGGGTCCCAGGCCAGCCCGTGCGCCCGGTCCAGGTGGAGGGGGATCTGGTGGATCACGCGAAAGTCTGTGGGGTCCACCTGAGAGAGTTTTCGCAGGCTCAGCGAGGTGATCCAGAGAGTGCCCTCAGCGAACTCGAGACCATGCACACCCCCGCCGCCGGGGACCCGGTAGCGGGCGACGGTTTTCCCGGTCCGGGGATCGGCCTGAATGATCTCGCCGGTGGTGGCGTCGGTGGGCTTGGCCGGACGGCCGAGCGCCTTTCCGTTCGCCGCCATCCACAGGCAGCCTGCGCCGTAGGCGATGCCGCTGGTGTTCGACGATTCGGTCTGGACGCTACGCAGTACCTTGCCGTTCCAATCCACCAGGTAAGCCCGATCCGTGTACTGCTCACCGATCCACAGGCCTTCCCGGCTGGTCTCGAGACCGTTCGGATGGCCGTCCGGGGATTTGAAAAGCTTCACGGGCTTCGCGGCCCGGCTTGGCACGTCTGGGGCTGGGTTGAAGGCGGCCACCAGCAGAGAGCCCAGAAAAGAGCGCCGTTCCATCATCTCGATTCACCTCATGATCAAAGATCTGAACAGCAGTGTCAACTTCTTTGAACCGCAGAGGCGCCGAGACGCAGAGAACACCCAATGGACTCTTCTCTCGGTCTCCGCGTCTCTGCGGTGAAGAGTCGTGGACTAGACCCTGGAGAATGCCCCGATGTACCATAGGGGGTTAGTTGAACCTGATGAAGGCGTTACTGGATGTTCTGAAGCCGGGAGAGGCGGACTGGGAACTGGCCCAGGCGCTGGATCCCGAGCGGTTGCCGGCGCACATCGCCATCATCATGGATGGGAACGGGCGCTGGGCCAAGCTCCGCAATCTGCCGCGTGCAGCCGGGCACAAGGCGGGAGTGGAGCCGGTGCGGATCACGGTGGAGACGTGCGCCCGGCTGGGTGTCCGAGTTCTGACGCTGTACGCTTTTTCGACGGAGAACTGGAAGCGCCCGCGCAGCGAAGTGGGAACCCTGTGGCGCCTGCTGCGGATCTATCTGCGCCGCGAACTGCCGGAACTGGTGCGCAACAACATCCGGCTGAGGGTCATCGGGAGAGTGCAGGGGCTGCCCGCCTTGGTGCAGCGAGAACTGCAGGAGGCGGTCGACGCCACCGCCGCGAATCGCGGCCTGGAGGTCAACCTGGCGCTCAATTACAGCGGGCGCGCGGAATTGGTGGATGCCGTCAATGCGATTCTGCGGGAGGGGCAGAAGAGACGCCACGGGACTGTCGAGATCGACGAGCAGGCCATCACGGCACACCTGTACACGGCCGGGGTGCCGGATCCGGACCTTTTGATCCGCACCTCCGGGGAGATGCGCATCAGCAATTTCCTGCTGTGGCAGTTTGCCTACGCGGAGTTGTACGTCACCGAGACCTTGTGGCCGGATTTCACGCGCACGGACCTGCTGCGGGCCATTCTGGAGTACCAGAAGCGGGACCGGCGTTTTGGAGGCTTGAGCCCCCGTTTTCGGTCCGCGGAACAGGGCCTGGCGGCCGCCGGCACTCTTAAGCGATGAAGCGGGTCATCACCGCGGTTCTGCTGGCTCCGCTGATCACCTGGGTGGTGTTGTGGGGCCCGGAGTACGTGTTCTGGGGGGTGCTGGTGGCGGTCGCGGTGCTGTGCTTCTATGAGTATTCCCTCATCGTGGCCGCTTACGGCACGGGGCGCCCGGGTGCGCTGGGGTATGCGGCCGGGCTGCTGGTGCTGTTGCTGCCCGGGGATCCGTTTCTGCTGGTGACGCTGGCCACGCTGCTGGCGCTGGCCCTGGCGCTGGAGGCGAGCGATCTGGCCAAGGGATGGCCCGGCGCGGCCTTCTTGCTGTTGGGGGTGGTCTATGTCTTCGGGGCCTGGCGGTTCGCCATCCTGTTGCGGGCCCGCAATCCATACTGGCTGTTCTTCGCATTGGTCCTGAACTGGCTGGGCGACGCAGTCGCCTATTACGTGGGCCGGGGGCTGGGGCGGCACAAGCTGGCGCCCAGAGTGAGCCCGGCGAAATCCTGGGAAGGGGCCATTGCTTCGTTGGCGGTCGCGCTGGTATTCGGTGTCATCTACCTGACGAGGCTGATCCCGCACATGTCGCTAGTGGGAAGCATCGCATTCGCGGTGGCCGGGAACGTGGCAGGACAGGTGGGCGACCTGGCGGAATCTGCCCTCAAGCGGGGCGCAGGTATCAAGGACAGCGGCGACTGGCTGCCCGGCCACGGCGGCTGGCTGGACCGGGTGGACAGCACGCTGTTCTCGCTGCCGGTGATCTACGGGTTGCTGAGTCTGGGATTGGGGAACTGAAACTACCTCGGAGACAGTCGCCCATGAGGCTGGGCCTTACCCGCCGGGATGAAAAGGGCTGCCGACACAGGCAGGAATGTCTGTACCACGTGGCACAGACATTCTTGTCTGTGTTCCGGCATGGTTTTGGCGTTGGGTGACATGACCGGCCATTCCATCTCCCATGACCTGGAAATCGAAGCAAGTGCCCCAAGGCACGTTTATGAAACGGATGACTTAGTCAGGGCGAAGGCCTTCCGCATCGCGTCCATAGTGCGCTGAAGCGCCTGATCGGGCGGGAGCTTGCGTAATTCGGCATCGAAAGGCTCGGCGGCCACCGGACCGTCGTACCCTACCTGCTGCAACGCGCCGAGGAAACCACCCACATCGATGACCCCGGTAGCGGCCGGCATGGCCCGCCGATTGTCCACCTGCTGATCGACCGGGATGCCCGCGGGCGCGTCGTTCAGGTGCACTCCGACGATTTCCTCATTGCGCAGGGAGAGGATGTCTGCCGGGGTCTCGCCGGCGGTGTACCAGTGCCAACTGTCGAGCAGGAAGCCCAGGTTGCGTTTCCCGGTTTCGGCGATCAGCTCCTTGGTTTCCTGCATGGTGTGGATGAACGGGTAGCGCTGGCGGCTCCAGGCCGTCTTGGGGCCGACGTACTCGAGTCCGAAGGAAATCCCGTGATCGCCGAGCACCGCGGCGACCTGTCCGATCCGCGTGACGTGCAGGCGGAAGTTCTGGAGGTAAGTCAGCTTGTCGTGGGCGCACGCAATCCAGGTCACCACGCGCTTCCCCCCGGCGCGCTGGAACGCCGCAGCGAGCTTCGACAGGTCTGAAATCCAGGCCGTGAACTGCTCCTGCGCGCGCCCGACCGGCACCGAGATGCCGCCCGCTCCGAGCTCCAGCCCTTTGGCCTTCAGTTCATCCCGCAACTGGCTCATGGCGCTGTCGGAGAGCGCGGCCACTTCGCCGAGACCCAGCTCGACCGCCTCAAAACCGTACTGGGTGGCCAGGCGAACGGCCTCCATGAGGCTGGCCCGCACCCCGATCATCCCGGTGCTCAGGCAAATTCTCATCTTGCGCGCGGCGCTCTGGCCGCCAAGGGGAGAGGCGACCGCGGAACCAACTGCACTTCCAAGGAAATCCCGGCGTGAAGGCTTCATATAGGAGCATTAGAGCACAGTGCGGCAAGCCGTAAAGAAGAAAATCAAAAGGCAAAAGGCAAAAGGCAAAAATTTCTGACCCGGGCGATGGGCCGGTTCGGGAAGGGATCTGCGCGGCCCGCCAAAAAGCCAATCTTCAGCACTCCCGCGCGCTGGCCGCCATCAAAACAATCGTCAATGACTCGATTCTTGGGCGGCGCCGGAAGCTGGCCACCACGCGGAATCTTCGCGGCGCGCGAAAGAATGGGACTTTAGTCGCGCAGGCGTATTTTCGGAGGACGCGCCAGAAGACGACTGTGCCGGAATGAATCAGAGTTCGAGCTTGCCGGCGTACTTCATTTCGCCCAACTCGAACGTCTGCTTGAGCTCCAGCGGGCCGATGCGCGCCCCGAACTCGATTTCCTTGTCCTTCAGCGTGATTTCCTTGCTTCTGGGGAACAGGAACAAGACGATTGGTCCCTCGTCTCGCGACAACACCCTTACGTCGGAAGGCCGGATGGTCTTCTTCCCGTGCCGCTTCAGTTCGGCTTGGGGCTTCGGGCGGCCGGTGGAATCCTGGGGATCACTGCCCACCATCCTCGTGGGAAGGCCGAGGACCGCGATGGCGTAGTGCCCTTCGTCCACGGAAGGGGCATTGGCATCGCGGGATTTGAGTTCGGCTTCCTGGACTGGCAGAGCGCTTTGCCAGCGCACCGTCAGAGTTGGCGGCGTGGCCTCCGGACTCCTGCCTCTGCCCTCGCCGGTCCCGCCCCACGGCCCGCCGCGTCCGCCCATTCCGCCCCCCCGGCCACCTATGCGAGGACCACCCATTCCAATCCCGACGCCAGGAATCCCAAGACCGATCCCGCCCATCCCGCCCCGCGATCCGCGCTGACCACCCGATGGCCGGTTGAACTTGGGTGTCACCGGCCTGGCCCAAGGTGAATCAGTCAGGACCTGCTTGGCGTCGGCCTCACTCCACTCTGAAATCTGCTTGTCTTTCCAAGGCTGTTCCCCAGCCGCCAGCATAGCTACGGATACAGACACCAAACACGCACACTGTTTGCGCCTCATAAGCCTCCAGGCTCCTGATCATGTGAACCCGGCTCCTCGCGAGAAAGTTCCGCCGGGCGGGCTTCGAGATCATCTTTTATCGGAAGCGGGAGAAGCGCCGATTGGCAGCGTCACCGTGTTGCTGCTGATTCCCGCCACCAGAATGCGCAGAGCAGATGGTCCAACCGGCGCCCCCGCTGGAACCACCAGGTTGACCTGGTACAGGCCGGCCAGGCCGGGGGACAATCCAGCGAAGGCGGGCTGGATCTGCACGTTCCCGAGCCTTACCTCAACCTCCGCTTGGACGCTGAGCGGAGGCGAGGCGGGAGCGGCCTGGCCTGCGGCGATCTCCCCGATGACTGGCCCCAGGCCGATGGCATACACAGTCAGGAACTCTCCGGGAATTGCGGGAGAAGCGTCCGATACCAGAGCGCCGCTGCCAGAGTGCACGATAGCTGGAGCTGCACCGGGGTCGCCGGAGATAGACAGGATCGCTGGAGCCGCTTGTGCCATCGAGATGGAGGCGTCCGCCGCGCCATCCGGTGTGCGAACACGGAGAGCCGCCCTCCCCGGCGGGCCGTAAGGCAACTGGGCGTTAATTTGTCCAGCCGACACGTACAGCAGAGGGATCGGCTGCCCATTGAACTCGACGGTTGTTCCGGAAAGTTCGGCCGGCAGCGGGAAGCCCGGGGCCTGACGTTCCTCAACCGCTAGGTTCTGCCCAAGGATCGTGATGAGCGACCCGGGCGCCAGAGCGTTGGTGAAGGTGGCCGCGTTCACGACCAGTTGCGACTGGATGTGGGGCAGCGCGGTCAGAGTCACCTTGTCAAGCTCCTGACCATCCAGACCCACTGCCCGGACGGTCATTTGCGGACCCTGCACATCCACGTGCAGGTAGTTGTGCACCGACTGCGCGAAGGCGGAGATGGGGGGCAAGTTGACTGGCTGCAATGCCCCGCCTCCCCCACCCGTGATGATATACACGGTGCCGCTGCCCGCGGCGACCGGCGCGCCGTTTTCAAGGGCCAGTGTTCGCTCGTAGGCGTGCTCATGACCGCTCAACACCAACTGGACGCCGTTGTGCTCCAGGATGGGCACGACGAGTTCCCGCGCCAGGGCCGAAACCGCGTCGTCCGCATGGAAGCCGCTGACGTAGGGAGCATGGTGGAAATAGACTACCTTCCAGAATTTCCGTGAGGCCAGCAGGTCGTGCTCGAGCCAGGCCAGCATCCCGGGGGCGGAAGAGGAAGACAGCAGATTCGAATCCAACGAGACGAAGTGCACATTCGCCCAGTCGAACGAGTAATACCGGCCGGCACCTTGCGCAGGCGCCCCGGCGCGTGGCACGGAGTGCACGGCCAAGTACGGCGCGGCGTAGTCGGTCACGTAGTCGTGGTTTCCCGGGGTCGGGAAGAACGGCGCCCGTTGCATCAGGGCGGCGTAGTAGTCAAAGTAGTGCGCCTGAAACTGCTCGAACGTGCCGCTCCAGTAAGCCACATCACCGGTGTGGAGCACCAGCGCCGGGTTTTCGGCGGCCATCAGCCGGGCGATCTGCGCCTGCTCAGGAGTGCCTGCCCCGCTGTCGCCCAGCGCCAGAAAAGTGAAGGGTCCGGGGCCGTCCGTGCGAAGGCGGAGCCCGTCCCCGAGGCCCGGGGAGGGAGTCAGGTTCTGGGCGTCCACCAGGATGCGGTACCTGTACTCGGTGGCGGGGCGCAAGCCCTTCAGTTCGGCCTGAAACTGGTAGAACGCCGCAGAGAGCCCGGTTTCGGCCGGCAGGAACTCGCGCACCTGCGCCGCGGCGCGCTGAGAATACGAGCTGTCCGCAGAGTACTCGACGGCGCCCGAGCCATTCTCGCGGGTGGTCCACATGATGGTGGCGTGGTCGGCCTGCACGTTTTGCAGGTATGGGAGCCGGAGCAGGGTGGCGGCCTGCGAAACGGCGCCCAGCCAGAATGCCGCGAGCAGCGACTGGCGCCAGAGGTTCCTGAGTGACGACAGCCTGGCTGGGTTTCCACCGTGCATCTAGAGAACAGGGATGGTCGCGGTTGCAGTCTGCTCTCCGGCGGTCAGCGCCAAAACGGAAGTTGATCCTGACGCCGGCTGAGCGGGAAGTTGAACATTCACCTGATACAGACCCACCAGATCGGGGGCGAATCCGGAGAAAGTGACCTGGGCAGGTACTCCGTTGAGGCTTACCGCTGGAGTCTCCGCGGTGGCAACTGGGGGATCGAACGGTCCCGCTTCCCCGTCTCCAACAGCAGTGCTCAGCGGACCCAGACCCGTGGCGTAGATGACGATGACTTCGCCAGGGCTGGCGGGATGGTCTTTGGTGACCAGGCTAAAGTCTGAAGCGTGGGCCACCGCCAGCACGCCGGGAGAGAAATCCCCGACGCTGACATTCACCGAGTTACTCAAGGCGCCGTTCACGACGGCCACGATGTCGGCGCCGCCAGCAAGCATATCCCATGGTACCTGGAACACCGCCTGCCCGGCGGCCAGAGACAGCAGGGGCGCTCGAACACCGTTGATGGAAAGGAACACTCCATTCAGCACTCTGGGCAGGGGACAAGAGTCCGCTTGAACGGAACTGGAGGCCAGATGTTCCCCGTAGACTGCGGCCAACGAGCCGCGCGCCAGAAGCGTGTTTGCGCTGGATGCGGCGTTCACCGCCATAGACACCCTGGGGCCGCTCGACTGCACCTGATAACCCACGTAGGCCACCTGGCTCATTACGGATGCCGCGCGCTCGGTCGCAAATGCCCGCAGATTGTCGCTCTCACGCTCAAAATCGTCGGGCCCGCAGGCGACCATGACGCCGCCGCTGAGAATGCATTGCTTGTGCGGGTCATCCCGTGCCAGCGAGCGGATCTGGTTGTACTCGCGCTCGATCTCCCCCGCCAGCCAGCCTCCCTGCCCTCCGGCCAGGTTCGCCGCCTTGACCAGGGTGTCCAGGTAGGTATTGCGCAGTTCGGGCACGGCCATGGCCCGGCGGGCCAGCACGTCGTCGCTGACGCCCTGCATGATGTCCCGCTGGGGGTCCATGAATGCCAGGTCTTTGTCCCAGGGAATCAACTGCGAAAGCTGGCTGCCCTGGAAGCGGTAGAAATAGACATTATTCACCCCGTAGACGTCGCCCAGCACACCATCGATCTCGCTGAGAAAGTTCTCGATGGCCACGTGGGACATGAACAGCTTCAGATCCAGGTACTGCGACACGGCTGGAACGAAGTCCGCGTCCGAGGCCTGATTGATGGTGCGCACCATGGCCACGATGGGCGCAGGGTCCGGATCCTTCTCATGGGTCTTGGGGTCCCACAGCAGAGGCGAGTAGAGGGCCGGGTCCTCGCCGTGATACTCGAAGTGAAAGGTCTGGTTCGGCTTCCATTCGTAGAGGTAGCCGCCGCTCTCGCCGAAATTGCGCTCGAGAAAGGCCTCGTCCACGTGCTCGACGGCGCTGTAAAAGCCGAAGTACTCGTCATTGATGAACAGCCGGGCAGGCGCTTCCCGGGAGGCCGGTAATCCCATGCGGCGAAACATCTGCATGGCCACGCGCTCGCGCATCATGGAGGCCTCCTGGTTATTGGCCTTCATAACCACCATGCTTAGGCCCAGAAAGCTCTGGGACTTGTCATACTTGGCGAAGTTCAGGTCCAGGTTGGGCTTGTCGGGACTACGGCTGCCACGGCCGCGCGAACGGATGGCGATGTTTTCCGTGATGCCGTTCCAGGTGAAAGTGGCGTGATAGTACGTGTCGTCCAGGTAATTCTGGCGCAGCGTGTCCCAATCGGCGGGGTCAATAGTCAGGCGTATGTCCTGGATGACACTGTCGTCGAAGAACTGCTCCGCGGTTTGCGCCCGCGCCAGCGAAAGACCCCCGGCAGCCAACATCGACGCTGCCAGCCAAATCAGGGGGCGCCTGCACGGAGCGCTATGGAGATCCACAGCACCGCTATGCTGCGGCAAGAACGGATCGCTCGTGAACATAGAAAAGCCTCCCGGGAGCCTGCAAGAGACATAGCGGCGAGTGCAAGGACAACCAGCCCCAGTCTTCCCAGCTTGGCCCCCTCCTCTGGAGATTCAGATCCTTACGGGTGAAATGACGATCAGCGCGCGTTACAGGTTACGCGGCGGGCAGCGTTCCTTGCAGGCAGCACTGCCCACTCTGCCGGGTGGCTTAATCGTAAATCAGGCGGCTGCGCTTGCGCATTCCCAGCGTGGTCAAGCCTTTGCGGGACACCCGCCACGCCGTGCTGGCCGGCCGCATTCTGGGCAACCCGGCGGAAAGGAAGGCGGGGTACCGCTACGTGCGCGTTCCGGGACAGAAGCGGACCTCCGCTGTGAAGACAGACGCCAACCCCTCGGCGCGCTTCGCCGACTGGGTGCAGTCGGGGCTGCTGCGCGTTCCCAGCGCTTCGATCCGCAAGGTGACCATTCAGAGTTGCTCGATTGACGAGCGCACGGGCCGGCTGGCCAACCTGGACAGCGTGGCGCTGACCCGGGAGAGCGACCAGTGGAAGCTGGCGGGCGCCGAGAAGCTAAACACAGCAGCGGTCCAGTCCATGGCCGCAGCGCTCGACAACTTGAAGGTCATAGACGTGCGGCCCAAGCCTCCTGGCCTGGCCATGGATCTCCGCAGCGGCAAGCTCGAACTGTCGCTCGAGACCGCGGTCTCGCTGCGCCAGAAGGATGTCTTCCTCACCCCCAACGGGTGGCGGCTGGCCAACCCGCCAACGGCCTGGTTTATGTGCTGCGCTCCGGCGAAATTGTAGGCAGCGCCGGCGGCGAGAACGGCCATCCGGTGGCAACTGTGAGCTTGGACCCGGGGCGCGCTGCCGAGTACGGGGGCGATTCCACGAGCGCCGAGCGTCAGGCGCGCGAGCTGACCAACCGCTTCGCGGACTGGTACTACGTCATCAGCCTAGCGGATTTTGCCAAGCTGCGGCTGAAGCGCAAGGGCCTGGCCCGGTGAGGCATATAGCTGTACAATAAGGGTCATGGATCAGCAGCCCGCCACCAAACAGGACCTGGCCGGGCTGGAGCAGCGGATGGACGCCAGGTTCGACGAACTGAAAGAGGCCATCGTGGATGTCGAGACCCGCATCTTGACGGCCATTCATGGCTGCATGGGGACGATCTCTATCCGTGAGGATGCCGCTGCCAGGAAGGCCGCTGAGATCGAGGACCGGCTCATGGTGCTGGAACGCCGGGTTTTGGAAGTCGAGAAACGCTTGAACTTGCCTCCGGGACAGGCTGCCTGACTCACCCAGCCAATTGGCCAAAGTGCTTGAATCTCTAGCTGATCCTGACCTGTGCGTTTGACACGACGCAGTCCGGTTCGCTACTCTAATATTTTTGCGGATAGAGGAAGGGGTAGGTTTGTGCATGAAGACTGAGTTTCCGTCCCAGAAGGAGATTACGCGGGCGTGGCACCTGCTGGACGCTGATAATGTGGTACTTGGAAGGCTGGCCAGCCGGGCCGCCAGGCTCCTGATGGGGAAGCACAAGCCCTCTTACACGCCCTTCCTGGACACCGGCGACCACGTGGTGGTGGTCAACGCCGCCAAGGTGCGGCTCACCGGCCGGAAGGAAGAGCAGAAAGTCTATCGCCGGCACAGCGGTTATCCGGGCGGCCTGGTGGAGACCAGCGTGAAGAAAGTACGCGCCGCGCACCCGGCGCGGCTGGTTCATGAGGCCATTGCGGGCATGCTTCCCAAGACCAAGCTGGGCAAGCACATGCTGCGCAAGCTGCGGGTCTACGCGACCGGCAAACATCCGCATCAGGGGCAGAAGCCGGCGCCGATGCCGGCAGTGGATTGAAACGAGAGGACTCTGAGTGGCATTGACGTTACAACAGTACTTAGGCACAGGCCGGAGGAAGACTTCGGTGGCCCGGGTGTCCTTGCGGCCGGGCAAGGGGCAGATTTCGGTGAACGGGCGGCCGTTCGAGGACTACTTCGACAACGAGTCCTGCCGCACGGCGGTGCGCCAGCCCTTGCTGGCGACCGAAACGGCGGACCGCTTTGACGTGGTCATCCTGGCCGACGGCGGTGGCACCACTGGGCAGGCCGGTGCGGTGCGTCTGGGGGTGGCCCGCGCGCTGGTCGAATTCAACGCCGAGCTGCGCCCCAAACTGAAGGCCCTGGGCTACCTGACACGCGATCCCCGCAAACGCGAGCGCAAGAAGTACGGCCAGAAGGGCGCTCGCAAGCGGTTCCAGTTCTCTAAGCGGTAATGAGACACGCGCCGTCGGACAAGCTGAAGCATGTCCCGCTCGCGGCGCGAAGTGGTTTCCTTCTCTTTTCTCCGGGCACGCAAATTTCGCTTTGGGCCGCGCGCCTGGGGAAGGTTGGTTCGAAAAGCAGTAATGCCTCAGTTCCCCGGGGGTTCTGGACCCCTTGTGGGATAAGCTTTAGCTTGTCTGGGCCATGCTCGGTTAGAGCGCGAGACAAGCTGAAGCTTATCCCACCCGGGCCCCGGGGACTGAGGCATTGCCAGAAGCAGGGATAAGGAGGCAGTTTGCCGTCGATTTCAATGAAGGAATTGCTCGAAGCCGGCGTTCACTTCGGGCACCAGACCAAGCGCTGGAATCCGAAGATGAAAGAGTACATCTTCGGCGAACGCAATGGCATTTACATCATCGATCTGCAAAAGACCCTGAAACTGTTTAAGGAGGCCATGCGGTTCGTGGGCGAGATGGCCTCCCAGGGCAAGACGGTCCTGCTGGTGGGCACCAAGCGGCAGGCCCAGGAAGCGGTGGCCGAGGAAGCCACACGCTGCCAGATGTTCTATGTGAACCAGCGCTGGCTGGGCGGCCTGCTGACCAATCACATCACCATCCAGCGATCCATCAAACGGCTCAAAGAGCTGGACATCATGTCCACCGAAGGCGGCTACCAGGGGCGCTCCAAGAAGGAGATCACCCGGCTGGAGCGCGAGCGCAAGCACCTGCAACAGAACCTGGCAGGGATCAAAGACATGCCGGGCCTGCCCGGCCTGCTGTTTGTGATCGACTCCAATAACGAGGCCATCGCCGTGGCGGAAGCCCGCAAGCTGGGCATCCCGGTGGTGGCGGTGGTGGACACCAATTGCGACCCGGACAAGGTGGACTACCCCATTGCGGGCAACGACGACGCTCTGCGCGCCATCCGCCTGTTTTCCAGCAAGATCGCCGATGCGGTCATCGAAGGGCGGGCTCTGGCGACCGAGCAGGAGTTCACCGCCGAGAAGATCGTCAGCGACGAGACGCCGCTGGAGGAGATCCCCGAGTACACCCAGTACGTGGATCCCCGCTACGCGGAGCAGCTCATGTCGGAGAGTCTCCCGGACGAGGATCTGCCTTCGGTTTCTCTGCCCCGCAAGGGGCCGGCATCGGAAACCACGGGCCAGGCCGCGGAAGAAGATCGGAGATTGTAGATTGTGGATTGT
>Ga0315280_10009350_pt1 | contig 12601 bp, 10 predicted proteins | sample YL17G06_40_MG_FD_203697 | JGI IMG/M metagenome (GOLD analysis project Ga0315280, IMG submission 203697) | Sediment microbial communities from Yellowstone Lake, YNP, Wyoming, USA - YL17G06_40 | ecosystem: Environmental > Aquatic > Freshwater > Lake > Sediment | place: USA: Wyoming | collected... | reverse complement strand
GAACCAATTAATTTAATCTAAATAAATTCTCGGAGTACAAGTCCCAAAGCAACGCTCATTGTTGGGTTTAATTCTGGCACAAGTGGCTCCATGGCCGGCGGATACTCAAATTTTACAAATGGGGCGGCTTTTACAATCGGCATCCCGAATTCTCTCGCAAAATATTTATCAATCCCCAATAGGTTGGCACTGCCGCCTGAGAGCACTATCCTTTCAATTTTCGGTGCCCCCCGAAATTGACTCTCATAGGTGTAGCGAGCCTTTCTAACCTCATTAATTATAACATCCAAAAATGGCAACATAATTGTGGATAACTCATAATTTGGGCCAGTACCCGCAACGCCGCGCTCTTTTTTCAACTCTTCAGCTCTAATCGGATTTATGCCAAGACTAGAAGATAGTGCCTGAGTGAGCGATGCGCCCGCAAAATCGCTCTGAATGTTAAACTTAAGTTGACCGCCTTCAAGAAAAACGATGTTGGTTGAGCGGCTGCCGATATCTACGACTATTGTGGGCGTAGGGTCTCTGCCCCCAAAAATGCGCGCCAAACTCAAGCTTTCAATTTCAAGAGCCCGGAGATGCAAACCGGCGAGCTTGAAAATCCTTTGGTATTTTTTTATGTGTTCCTGCGGAACGGAAATTAAAAGTATTTGCTGATGTTTAAAACCCTTCTCGTCTTTAAACTCACCGACTTTCAGCCAATCAATGGCCACCTCTGATAACGGCATCGGTATGTATTGCTTCGCTTGAAAAGTCATAGACTTTTCAAGCTCGCCCGGATTCATTTCCGGAAAATCTAAAACCGTCATGAAGGCTGAAAATACAGGCAACGATGCTATGGCTTCATTTGTTTTCGTCTTCATCTCGCCTACAACCAACCTTAAAAGCTCTGCGGCTTCGGCCTCAAAAATCTTAAGGGTGCTCGCTTGAAGCACTTGGTTTGCGCGGGTTAAGTATCCGCTTGATTCCAAAATACCATAGTTTAAAACCTCTGGAAGTTGCTTGCCTTGGTGAATCTCTGCTATCTTTATAGAAGTCGTGCCTATGTCAACCCCGAGGTAAGAAGGGAAAACGGTTTGCTTAAAAAACTTGAAAATACCGGCCATTTCTGATTAATTATACCAAGTAGCAGAAATTTGAGCTATTTAAATTTTGGGCCGTGGTCTAAGATTTTTCTCGAACTTAGCGGGCCGCACCAAATCAAAAATTGAGCCTCGTTATGGTAACCCTTCGATATTACTCAAGGTTTACCCTGTGCCTGCCGAACGGGTAACCGCTCGAATTTTCACTACCTGGTTATAATATAAGAATTCACAATGTTTTTTGACCGGCTCTTAGATTTAATTTTCCCGCCACGCTGTCTCAGCTGCCAAAAAAATCTCGGATGCGGCGTAATCTGCGACGACTGTCTTTCCAAAATCAAAATCAATCAAACCCTCTTTTGCGGTAAGTGCGGCGCACGCCTGCCCCAGCCCAAAAAAATCTGTCACAAGAATTTTCCTTATCTTTTGGGTGCCGCAACAAACTATGAAAACGAAATTGCCAAAAATCTTATCCATAGCCTAAAGTTTCAATACATTAAAGCGGCGGCGCAGCCCCTCGGAAACTTACTCATACAATATACAGAAGCACTGTCACTGCCTCTTAAAAACTTCATCGTAATTCCTATCCCCCTTTCAAAAAAGCGTCTGAGAGGGCGGGGTTTTAATCAGGCTGAGTTAATTGCAAAAATTTTTGCGGAACATTTTGAATTGCCGCCGGAAACAAACTTATTGGTCCGCACAAAAAACGCCAAGCCGCAAAGCGAAATCAAAAACCTAAAAGAGAGACTTCTTAACGTTAAAGATTGTTTTGCCGTCATAAACCAAGAATCCGTTGCTAGTAAAAATATTCTCTTAATCGATGATGTTATAACTTCCGGCGCGACACTTTTGGAAGCAACTGCTGCTTTGAAAAACGCTGGCGCAAGAAAAATTATCGCCTTAGCTGTTGCTAAGGCATAGCGAAATTAAAAATTAAAAATGGAAAATAATGGGAAATAGAGGAATCGCAAAGCGCTTTGTGACGCGGCATAAAGTGCTTGGCTCATTAATTTTACATTTTACATTTTACATTTTACATTTAAGGTATGACGCCTTTTCAAATAAAGTGGCAGGCGCCAGAGTTTAAATACCGCCCCAAAAGCATCTCTTGGTACTGGATTTCAATTATACTCGCGGTTATTCTCTTGGGCGCTGCGGTTTGGCAAAAAAATTTCTTTTTTGGATTTTTTGTTGTGGCTGCCGAAATCCTTATCTTAATTTGGGCCAATCGCGAACCGCCACTCGTAGAGTTTTCTTTAAACGAAAAGGGTCTTTCTGTAGGAGGCCGCGAATTCCACGCTTACACGGAGATTGAGAGTTTCAGCGCCGACGAAGAAATGGATGCGGAGTGGCCGGATTTATTCTTTCAGTTCCGCCGCCGCCTGAAGCCCGTGCTTAAAATCAAAGCACCCAAAAATCAAATGGCTGAAATTCAAAATGCGTTAAAGGCAGTTTTACCTCAAATCAAACATGAACAGTCGCTCCTTGACGCATTAGAAGAATTTATAGGATTCTAAAACAATTAAAAATGTAAAATTCAAAATGTAAAATATACGAGTTCCGCTACGCGGAACAGTTCCTAAATTTTAAATTTTTCACTTTAAATTTTACATTATTCTATGCCCTCGTAGCTCCCGCCTTCGTCCTGCTACGAGCGGGACTACGGCGGGCAAGCAACGGACCCCGCACCAAACCATCAATGTAAGCCGCCATTATTTACGAAATCAAGAAGTCCCTATAGCTCAACGGATAGAGCGCAGCCCTGCGGAGGCTGAGATCGAGGTTCGATTCCCCGTGGGGACGCCAATGAAATTTATTATTTTTACAACAATATTGCTCCTCTTAATCTTGACGCTTTTATTTTTCTCCTTTTCTGGACAATTGCAGTTTCAAGATTTAAATACTTTCTTTGGAACAGCAACGAGCAGCCACAAGGTTGGCAAAGATGGCGGCAACAAAACTACTTCCACCGCCACCTCGACTGCCCCAAAATTTATACCGCCCGGGTTCCGCGGCCCTGCTGAAGAACCATACGTTAACGGCCCCGAGGGGCCGCCGCCAAGCTATTAGACAAACTAGAATCTAGAAAGTAGAATCTAGAAAGTAGAAGCTCGTCGGTTACTAACTTCTATTTTCTAATTTCTATTTTCTAAATTTTGCGGGATTAGTATAGTGGTAGTACGTCACCTTGCCAAGGTGATGGCGCCGGTTCGATTCCGGTATCCCGCTCCAAGGGCTTATAAAAAACCAATACGACCGCTAAATTCTTTGACTAACTCCTTACAAAACCTTAGGATAGAAAGGTGAAAATTGCCGTATTTTCGGTCGTTTACGTGTACGAGTAACCAATTGCCAAATATTACGTTTTCTATGTTAGATGGCGAAGAAAGCTTAATAAAACGTGCCATCAAGGGTGGGGCCTCGGCTTTCGGTTCCCTCTATGATTACTACCAACCAAGAATATACAGGTTTGTGTTAATCAAGGTGGGCCGACGTGAGGAAGCCGAGGACCTTACCCACGAGGTTTGGAAGAACGCTTGGCAGAATATTAGAAGTTACAAAAGCGTAGGGCATCCCTTTTCCAGCTGGCTCTACGAAATCGCGAGGAATCAAATTGTTGATTACTACCGCGCAAGAAAAAACGAAACCAGTTTGGAAAAAATAGATCCAAATTATTTCGTGGCTCCTGCCATAGCAGAGTTCAATGTCGAAGAAAGACTTGAGATTGAACGCGTGGGAGTTGCCATCCAAAAGCTTAAGCCGGAATATCAAGATGTGGTTATTATGCGTTTTGTTGAAGATATGCCGGCCAAAGAAGTGGCAACTATATTAAACAAAAGCGAGGGCGCCATAAAACTGATGCAGTATCGCGCCATAAAGGAACTGAAGAAAATATTAAACGTTTAATATAAACCGATTATGGATTTGCTTAAAACTTTAAAAAAATTAAAAAACATTAAAGCTGACGAGGGATTTACCAGAAAATCTCGTGATTTAATTTTAGCAACCTCTCGTTCTGCTCCTTTAAATACTTTAAATATTTGGAGGATAATTTTAAATAATTTTGAAACCGGAGCGGCCTTGGCTTTGGCGGGACTTTTAATATTTATGATTATGGGCGGTTTTTCTGCTTGGAAGTTCTTCTCGCCGCTCCAAATATCCGGCCTTGACCAGGCAAGCCTGCGAGCAGAAGCCCAAGCCATTGATATACAAATACAACTAACAGACTTGACTTACAACGAGCCACTCTCTCTTAAATTAAGCGAGTCAACGCAGCCAACTCAAGGAGAAATAGGTACGGCGCCCAAATCAAACGTGGAAAACAAAAAATCAGAAACCGGCGGCGCTGCGTCTCCTGCCACCTCCACGAGCGAATTATCTATTGACGAAGCACTGGACAAGCTCGGAGAATAGGTTATAGAGGTATTAATGACTGTTTTTAGAACTGCCGCGGCCAGATTCATTTTTATTGTTGCAGTTGTTGCTTTATGTTTAAAAGCGGGCGGTTATGTTGTTTTGGCGCAAGATGCTGCTGGCTGTAATCTTAATCAAGCTGAATTTGATGAATTGGCGTCAGTCCAAACCAATCCATCATTAGACTTTCTTGAAGAAATCCGTGCAGAACTAAAAATAAGACGGGGGCTTCTTCTGCAAACCGTTCTATGCGCCATAAAAGAAGCTGATGAACTTCGTCTGAATTTAAACCAAGCCCCCACGATAAATCCCGACGCTAAACAACTGCAAGAAAAACTCGGCGGACAAATTGAAGACGCTCTAAATTATTACAAACTCCAAAAATCCAAGATAAACGATTTGGGCATACAGGGCAGCAAGGACTTCGCCAAAGAACTCCGGGTTTGGCGAGAAAGCAATTATAAGCCTCTCTCTCTGCGAATTTTTAATTTTATAATCTGGTCAAAAAATCAGGATATCATACAAACCGCCCAAAACAGAATTAATCAAATTAATCGCGCAGTTGTTTTTCTCAGATTGATTGACAACGAAGAAATTCAAAATCTTTTTAAAGACGCTGAGACGTCATTTGGTGAGGCTTTGTCGGAAAACCAAGCAGCTCTAAATAGCATCAGGGAATTCGGGACCCCGGCTGATTCTCTCGGTCACATCAAAACATCCCTGGAAGGGCTCGCTCTAACCTACCAGAAATTCTTTGAGTTAAGCGAAGCTATAGGCAAATTACTCCACACTGATTGATGTTCTAAGCAAATAAATAACCGCGCCGCAGAGCGGTGCGGTTATTCGTTTGCTTAACCATTATGTTAAGCAGAGATCTCCGCTCAACTTATTTAACAGCCTCTTTAAGAAGTTTTCCAGCTCGGAACTTCGGCTTAACCGAGGCCTTGATTTGAATCGTTTCGCCTGTCTTTGGGTTTCTTCCCTGTCTCGCGGCACGTTTCACCACGCGGAAGGTGCCAAAACCCGTAATCGCCACCTCCTCGCCGCGGCCCATTGTTTTTACTATGGTGTCAAGGACAGCATCAACTACTTTTTCTGCCAGAACCTTTGTATCCAAATCAGCCGCTTTCTGTACCGCCTCAACCAAACCAGCTTTAGTCATGTGATTTTAGTTTTTGAGTATGCCGACCTTTGTTTTTGTTCTTAAGTTAATTATAGCAAATCCAAGACGAAAACACTACTATGGTGAAGTACCTACTCCGAGTTTATCTAAAATCAGCTTGAGCTCGCCGTAGGAAGGACTTTTCTTGAAGTCAAATTTTTTCCCTGCTTCCTCAAGATATTTTTTAGCTGACGCATAGTCGCCGGCAAAAAAGTAAGCCGCGCCGAGTTTTATTTTAGTTTCCAAATCATCCGGCTGCATTCCGAGCGCCGTCTTATAAAGCTCTATTGCCTCATCCAAGTGGCCTGAGTCGGCAAAATAGTGTGCAACAGTCCTGGGTTCATAGAAATTCTTCCAAGGTCTCCCCATTGTTATGGCGGTTTTAAGTTCGCGGTAGCCAACCTCGGCGTTATTAGCAGCAAAAGAAACGATTCCATAATAAAAGTGGGCATCTGGAACTTTCTCGTCTAATTCCAACGCTTTTTCCAAAATGTTTATGGCTGCGGTGTAGTCGCCTCGGAGAGTCTTTGTTTTTGCCAAAGAAAAATAAATTTCCTGGCGGTCAGGGCTCAATTTTAAGGCAATAGCCGCCTCTCGCTCAGCTGCTTCCAGAAATTTTTCCAGGTCCAAATCGGATACCTGATTATACATATCAACTAATGCATAGTGGTTATAAGCGTCCAGCGGATGCTCTGCCGCAACTCTCTCCATTTCTCTGATGCCGCGCAACGCCTCTTCTTTTGGAATTAAATCTGGATTATAAAAATATGCCTCAGCCATTACTGCCGCAAAATCCCTTGCAAAGTTCCAGCGATAAGGACCACCAGAGTCTAATGCTTTGTGAAAATTTTCAATTGCTTTATTTGGGCGGCCATGCGAAATGTCAATAAAGCCAAAATATTGGTTATAGGAGGCCTGCATCGTTGGCACGTTAATTTGGTAAGCAACCACAAAAGCAATTAAAGATACAAAAGCAAGTAAGTAAGAGTTAATGTTTATCTGCGGAACTGGTTTGCTAAGAAATTTTTCTTTATCTTCTTCTTTTTGAATCCGGTATTTTCCGTCAACAAAACCAATCACTATGAAAAGCATCAGGGCCGGACCCAGTGTGTCAAATATAAAAAGGCTCCTTACTACGTAGCCAGCAGTTGCCGCAGCAACTATTGACCGCAAAAGTTTGTCTTTAAGCCGGCTGGCTTCAAAAATAAGGAGTCCTAAAACGACAAGATGGGCAAAGGCAAGCAACAAGCCGCCGGAGGTCAAGTCTTCTATAAGAAAATTGTGGGGTTTATCAAACCTGGTCTCGGTGTAGCCTAGTTCAAGCGCTCGCGGGTCATAATACTTGTTAAAGACTATATTGAAATTTTCAGGTCCCCACCCAAAAAAAGGTCGCTCTAAAAATCCGCGCCAGCCTGCCCGAAGCGCAATAAGGCGTGGTTGTAAACCCTCGCTCGTTAACGAAATATCCCTGAAGCGACTGAGGCCTGGTACTTTTGACCAAAAAATGTTTGAGCGCGTAAGCCAAAATACGCTTCCTAAAGCAATAAAAATAAAAAACAGGGTGCCGTAGAAAAGCCTTTTCCCAAACAAACCACAACCGACTTCCGGCGGCCGGAATGCAAAGAACAAAACTAAAATTCCCAAAGCAACGCCGAGGCCCAAAATATCGCCTCGCGTCTCAGCGACAAAAACTCCGAAGATGCTGACAACAATTACGGAAGTCAAAATGATACGTCTCAAGATTTTATTTTCCGAGAACAAAAGATAAACGCCTATGAAAATATTAAAAAGCAGGTAGCCCGCAAGAAACGTCGGATTGCCGAAAGTGGCGCCGGGCCTGCCGCCCGGTTCTTCCAAAAGCAAATTGTGCCACTTGAGTTGAAGTAAGGCGAGTATGGTAACAAAAAGAGCTGTCCCTAACGATGTATAAAAAAGTTTTCTCCAATTGAGTTCTTTTGAAAGAGATGACAGAACAAATGCGAAGGCAGCTAAGTGCAAAATCGCAACAACTCCGAATGTACGCTCGTAGGTTGACCAAAAACTGCGCGAAGGGTCCGCGCCGAAGAAAGAAGTTATAAGAAGAGCAAGAACAAAAATTATAAGTCCTGCAGTAAGCGGGGTGCGCTTGGGCCTGTAACGTTTGTCATAAATAATAAGAAGGAGCCAGAAGAAAAATAAGATTTCAACGGCTGCTTGGAAAAAAAGTGTTTTGGATAAGGTATACGGATAAACTCCTGCTTTAAGGTAAAAAAGCGGCGTGCCTATAACTACGACAAAAATCAAGAATTTAATTATATTTACCAAAGATGACTGGCGCATTGTTTGTTCAAACGCTGATTTATTATTCAATGCTGATTTATGCTGATTTATTATAACGCTGATTTATTATTCAATGCTGATTTATGCTGATTTTAGCTGATTTATGCTGATAATTTGTTGGTATGAACAAATCTTTTAATGGTAAGACGTTGAGGACCGAAGTTAATTAAAAACCCCAAACAGTAAGAAGACCCCTTAAGGTATCCCCAAAATTGCTTCTCGTTTTCTTTGGCAATAAACGGCTTGGACTTAAGTTCTATAATCACCTTATCGTTCACCACTATATCGGGAATATAGGTTCCAATACATTCGTCTTTGTAAAAAATCGGAATTCTAATTTGAACTCCAATGGAAAGTCCTTTGCCCCCCAGTTCCTTAATTAATGCTTTTTCGATGATTTTCTCTTTTGTTCCCCCACCCAACGTATTGTATACGTCAAAACAAGCTCCGCGTATTTTGTATGACTCTTTTTCATAAAGAAAGTCCTCAACTTTTCTTTTCGGCATTGACCTTAATATATCAAATATCAGCATAAATCGGCAATCATCGGCATAAATCAACGGAAAAACCAAAAACCCCGCCTCCTTAAGTGAAAGCGGGGTCTTGGTTTTTCCGATTTAGTATTCTCAAGCTGCTAAACCGTTATGAAGTCCGAGACCTTACGTGCCAGCCGCGTACGAAACAGACTGAATCTGAACCGGAACAACTTTGGCTTCAAGGTTAAGACCCGTAGTTGCGTCCGATAGAATAGAGTCAGCCCACTTGACGTCGGTTGCGGCGTTTACTGTCACGGACAAGCTCTGTGACACTCCGCTCACCGCAGTATTCATTGCTCCGGTGTAAGTGTCATTTACCCTAAGAGTGAAGCTCTTGGATGTGCCGTTTGAAATCTGATAGTTCCCAAGGTCAAACGACAAGCTGTTCGAGCTTGAAGCTGTCGGGTAGTAAGACACCGCGGAATTAGCGTCATATAGCTGGACAACGCAGGTTGCGCATGATGTCGCTGTAGAGGTGGCGTTGTAGAAAGCAGTGCTTGAAGGAGCTGAGCCAGAGAAAGTAATTGTCACTGAGCTCAACTTTACCGAACCAGCGCTATCTGCTGCAAAGTTAATTGTCGCCAGGTCATCCACTGAGCTCTTTGCGCGACCACTGGTGTTTCCTAATGGCGTTGCGCTTACTGAGAGCTTGCTGCGCAACACTGTCATAGTGTTGGCGGTCGCTGAAGACAAGGTCACTACGGAAGTGGAGTTGGACGTGCTGCCCATTGCAACCACCGTCTCTTGTGCTGTGTCATTAACAGTGTCGGTTGAAGTTGCTATTTTGAAGATGTGCGTTGTGTTGTCCGTAGCTCCAGACGAGGTGTACGAAGCAACATCGCCCTTCAAGGTCAGGGAAACAGAGTTCGCCTGCGGAACAACAACCGGCGTAGCAAAGTGGAACTGGTAATAATAACCAGGGCCTGGGTTAGAGCTTGATGCAGCCATAGTAGCCGAACCAGCTGTCCCAAGCAACACTGCTCCGTTATACAGAGCCAAACCGCCGAACGCGGACTTTGTCGTTGTGGCAGTTACCTGCTGGAACACATTCAAGTCCGTAATCTTTATGTCTTCAACGTTTGAGGTCTCTGTAAATCTGAAGATTCCAAGAGTGTTGCCGGATGAGCCCATAACGAGCTGTGAGGCAGCAGGCGAACCAGAGTCAAGAGCCACTGTAACAGTGGACTGACCAGCAAACGTCACTGCCTGTCCGTTCGTTGAACTGCAGCTTATAGCTGTAAGCGACGTGGCTCCGCTTGCAGAGCATCCTGTAAGAACTGACGCCGGAGATATGCTGCCAGTGGCAGAAGATAGAATGTCTGCATAAACGTCAACGTATGACGTGCCTCCTGCCGGAACCGTAAACGGCGTTCCGTTGAATGAGTAGGTTGTTCCTGAGGCAACTGTCCCTTGCGTGGTGCCAAACTGGGTTCCGCCAACCAATACCTTCAGGTTGGTCCATACTGCTCCTCGCGCCTGGACATTAAGGCTGTTCACTGTCACGCCTTCAGCTGTTGAAGCTGTGAAAGCGTAAGAGCCAATCCTCTTGCTTGTTGCGCCAGCAGACAAAGTTTGCGTGCCCAGGGCGCTGTTAGCCGCAAGAGTTAAGCCGCTTGTTGCAAGCGTTAAGGCAGCGCCGCTCGCTGCCGCGCTTGAGGCAGTCTGGCTTGAAGAGAGACCCTGCAAGTTGTTCGCGTTGCCGGTAAGTACTCCTGTAACCGATGTGATGTCGACAGTTGACTGTACGTCAACTTTGAGAGACAGGACGCGAGTCGTGTTCGCAGGAACAATGTAGTTTATGGGCGATGACGAGTTGCCGAAACAATTTCGATAGGTGCTTGATGTGTTGGTGAAGATTATTCCACCGCTAGAATCAGCTGTGCAAGTTACCGAGGTGGACAACGTATTGATTGTTGTGCCAACCTGACCGCCGGCGTCGTCAACCATGGACAAGTTTTTGAACTGACCATCGATGTTGCTGGTTCCGCCAGTCATACCGCCGACTAAGTTCAAGCCGACTCCGAGCCATTTAACTTTAACGGCTTCACCGCCGGCATAAATAGTGAATTTCGCTACTGTTACGCCTGACTGACTAGCTGCAATGCTTCCTGTAGGAGTATTTGTCGCCTGGGAAACAGTGATGCTCCCTGTTGCAATTGTAACTTGGGTCCCGGTGCTGGACTGCGCTGAAATCGGCACATTGTACTGGCTGTCTGTCGCATAGATGTCGTAGCTATTCAGAATTTCAAGCTGGAAGTTGTAGCTTGGCGAACCGGCAATGTCGGCGTAAACCTGGATGTTGTTTGAACCAGTGTTTAACGTTCCAGGGGCAGCCGAAGCATCAAAGTAAGCCGTGCCATCGCTTCCGACCGAAGCCAGGGTTGGGCCAACTTGGGTTCCGTTAACCTTCAGGATAACGTTCCTGATGTCCGACTTAGTGGCCGAACCAATCACTTTGAAGTTAATTGTCTTCAGGTAAACCTTGCTGTTTGAAACAGTAAAGTTCCAAGCGCCAACCAGGTTGTTGTTGGTCCCTGCTGTTACTGTCGTTCCAATTGAGGAAGACGCAACAGTCATTGAGGCCAATGACGGGTTGGAAACAGAGGTTACGGTGAATGTGTTGCCGCTTATTGGGAATACGCCTGATGGCGTAACAGCAACGTTGTTGTAATCAACTGCAGAAACATTGGAAGCCGCGTTCACTGCGAAGCTTACTGTGTTGCCTGCTGAAAGGGCCGTGGCCGGGTCAATAGCGAGAGTAACGTTCTTTGTCTGACCAGCAGCAATGCTCCAGCCCAAGTTAGAGAAAACAACAACGCCGCTTGAGATGGAGTTATATTGGGCAAGCACTTTGCCGCTCTCGGTTAAGTACGCGCCAGAGATTGAGCTGTCAGAAAGAACTCCCACCTTGTTTATTCTGACTTCGTTAACGGTAATCGCGCCTGCGCTTCCTGCTGTCAAGTTAAATGCCAAAACAGGAACTCTAGCCGCGGCTGAAGCAGAGCTTGAAATTAGCGAGCCGGCTGCAGGATTATTTGAAGCCGAGCTCACTGCCAAGCCTGACGCTGGAGCCGGTACTGACGGAACTCCCGGAGTTGTCGGCGCGCCGACAGCCAAAGAGTTGACATAGGCGCGAGTCTTAGGCCCGAAGTAGCCAGCTGTAGGAGAAATACCTGCAGCAGCCTGCAAAGCTGATACCGCAGCCTTTGTCAAAGAACCGAAGTAACCGGTTGGAGCCGCAATCTTCAAGTAGCCCTTGCTTATCAAAAGCTGCTGCAATGCCGTAACATCGTCGCCCTTTTTGCCCACTGTGAGGTCGCGGGTGTAGTTATAGGCAGACGTTACGCCCTGCGCGGCGTTCAATTGCGCTTGAAGCTGTTGAATCTGAGCCAAAAGCGCAGCGATTTGCGTCTGAAGGTCGGCTACTGACTGTGCACTAGCAACAGGAACTAAAAGAAGCGCCCCAGACATCCACACGCCGGTGGTAGCCATAAGCGCTATCGATACTAGTTTTTTACTAATTGTATTCATTTACTGTATTTGTTTTTATTTTTATCGACCTATTTTTATGAGGTCGTCGACCTTTAAAATTTTTCTGGAAAGTTGTTTCTCCAGCGAAAGAATTAGAGATAACAACCTTTAGATGTCTAGAAAATTAAAAATCTCGCTTGGTAAGCGAGGCTGAAAAATAGGTTTTAGCTTCTGGGTTTTAGGTTTTAGTCAAAATACAAATTCACTAAAAACTAACACCTAACACCTAAAAACTAACTTGATTCAGCCTCACTCTGAACCCCGTTAGAAATTAAGCAAACAATGAAATTCCTAACGGCATTGTTCACTTCCCGCCAGAAAATTTGACACAAAACAACGACTGTCTAATTTCTAACGGGGTGAACCCTGTTTTCTATTTTATAAACTACGGTTTATAAAATTAGTTCGTTCGGAGATAATAAGAACTTCTGTCTTATTCTCTCCTCGCTGCTAATTTATAAACTACGGTTTATAAAATTAGTTCGTTCGGAGATAATAAGAACTTCTTTCTTATTCTCTCCTCGCTGCTAATTTTAGCAAAAGCAGAAAAACCAAGG
>Ga0315280_10009348_pt1 | contig 12603 bp, 15 predicted proteins | sample YL17G06_40_MG_FD_203697 | JGI IMG/M metagenome (GOLD analysis project Ga0315280, IMG submission 203697) | Sediment microbial communities from Yellowstone Lake, YNP, Wyoming, USA - YL17G06_40 | ecosystem: Environmental > Aquatic > Freshwater > Lake > Sediment | place: USA: Wyoming | collected... | reverse complement strand
CTTCCAGCCTTCAAGCCTTCTACGAACCATCCATCGCCTTCTCCTCTCAACCCTGTCCATCACCACATCTCCCCAAACCTTCCGTAAACTATTTATTTAGGGACAGATGTGGGGGGATAGCTCATTGCCAAGGCCTTTTAGAAAGATTTAAATATTAGAGAAATACATCTATAGGTTACTGGGCCAGGTGAATTCCCCTATATATAGTTTACTGTTATATTGACTTCTGAATGAATAATGGCTCCTATTTAGGAGTATAACTAGATGACCATAAAAGAAACCGGAAGAATTTCAAGTTGCCCCGAGTGCAGGGGTGAAAACCTTATCGAAGACTATGACCTGGGAGAGATAATTTGCAGGAAGTGTGGTTTAGTTTTAAGCGAGCATGCAATGGATAGAGGCCCCGAGTGGAGGGCTTTTACAAAGGAGGAAAAAGAGGAGAGGGGAAGAGTCGGTATACCCACCTCGTATTCAATCCATGATAAGGGCCTTTCAACTGTTATTGATAGGATTAATCGTGATGCTTATGGAAGGCAGTTACCGCTTTCAAGAAGGCTTGAAATGCTGAAGCTTAGGAAGTGGCAGATTAGAACTAGAGTTCACTCCTCAGCTGACAGAAACTTGGCTCAAGCAATGGCTGAGCTTGATAGGTTAACCGATAAGCTTCATATTCCAGCTTCAGTTAAGGAGAGAGCTGCGGTTACCTACCGAAAAGCGTTGGACACGGGTCTTGTGAGAGGCAGATCAATAGCAGCAATTACAGCAGCAGCACTATACGCTGCGTGCAGAGGTTCTGAAATGCCTAGAACACTGAAGGAGGTTTCTGAATCAAGTAGGATTAAAAAGAAGGATGTGGCAAGATGCTATAGGTTGCTGCTTCGTGAACTTGAATTAAGTATGCCTGTTGAAGACCCAATAAGGTGTGTGTCGAAGATTGCAACTAAGGTTGGCACACGCATACAGACAGAGCGCAGGGCTATACAAATACTTGAGGAAGCAAAGAAGAAGGGGATCGTAACAGGTAAAGACCCTATGGGTTTAGCTGCAGCAGCACTCTACGTTGCATGCGTCTATGAAGGTGAGAAGAAAACACAGAAGGAGATAGCTGAAGTTGCAAACGTCACCGAAGTAACTGTCCGAAACAGATACAAAGGGCTGAAGGACGAACTTAAACTCGACATATAGATTAAATCGCTATCTATCTTTTTTTTTGTTTCAATTGAGTAGCTCTTTTCCGCTCTATTTCTCTGTAAAGGTCCAGCGGCATCGTCATGGTTACTCGACATATGGTCATAGCTCTTCAACAGAAGGATGCTTAAGCATAGCTGATTCCATACAGTTTCAGCCACCTCTCTTGCTTTAATTGAAGGGTATGGAAAATGTTTATGGGTACTACGTTTGAGAGATTCCTACGGCGATAGGGCAATATTCCACGAGTGTATCAAGAAAGAGCGCAAGTTACCTACGGCCATGGTTCAATGCTGCTTCGACACAGCTACATGGATGTGGAAAAGCTATCGAAAACAAAGCCTTCTACATCTAATCTATGAAAAGGGAGATTGAAAATAGGTGAGATTATGGATAATCTTACCCCCCTCCCATCCAAAAAATTGGAGAGGAAGCCGCGATCTCCAAAAAATCGTATGGTATTAGCCAAGAAACCTGATGTGAAGGATTTAGCATCCTGGTTTCGGAAGATACATGTTGGACAGGTATCATATGACCTGATAGTGGATTGGGATGATACCTGATAGTGAGATTATCAACTCGCAGTTAATTAAAGCCTCTGCTGAACTGCCTGTGACGGTGGTATGCAGAGCGTTTGGCATATCCAGAAGCGTGTTTTACTATAGGAAGCAGAGATACGAGCAGCATGGACTGCTCACGTCGAGATCGAAGAGACCTAAAAAGACGGTTATGGAGGTTGCTGAAAGCCTCAGGGAAGGCAACTTGATCAAGGTTCTCTGGCTTGACGCAAGCGAAACCGGAAATGTTAGGCTGTTGACGAATAGGGTTGTGGCAACCTACGAGAAGACAGAGGGCTACTTCCTAGGGCTTTATGGGGATCACCAATACAAGCGGCCGCATCTTCTTCTCTGTGTTGAACGCATAGATCTGGAAAGCCTTACGGTTGCAAGCATACCGCTATCAATCGTGATGAAGATAATGCCTCTAGCCGACAAAGCTGGTAAGAAGAACATAGGTTCATGCAAACCCGGTGTGGTGTTTATGATGAGACGGAAGCTTGAACGAGGTATTATTCGACCATTGGAGAGGGGAACGTTGAGGCTACTTCTGGGCGGAGATGTAAAGGTAACACCGTAATACTGGGTGTTATCCGGAAAATCTTCATTAGAACGCGTGTGGTTGAGTCTTCCGAGAAACATACAAGCTTTGTTGGAATCAATTGAAGCTCAATTTTGTTAGTTGAACTGCAACACTATAATATATCTACCTACTTAACATCTATACAGTGGTTTTAGGGGGTGTTACACGAAGTATGCCGATTTATTGGAAGGCTTTACGTTTTGTCATACCCATTTGTAGTGTTAGACTAATGAATTATACAAATATAATGTAGACCTCTCTAAATGTATTCTACCTGCCTTTGAATATATTGAAGCTAAAAAGCTAAACGCGTGTGCGTGCATCTAACAGACTTCGTAATGCGTCTAACTGCATGTCGAAAGCTTCAGGTATAGTTGAATCATTTTCTGCCACCACATCGGTTCTCAATACCAAGTAGAGATGAGAAGCTAGTTCCTTTAAGGACGCAGTTTTGCCCATAGCCACAGACTTCTTGACCATGCGCATAAAGCTGCCTTTCAAATCCCCTCTGGTCAACTTTTGCCCTTTTGCATAATTTAACCATTAACTCCTCATTCGCTGGAAGCCAATAAATAACCTATGTGGACTTCGATGCTTTCGGCTGCCCAAACGAACAGATAACAAAATTCTTCCCAGCCTATCCAGTCAGAAGAGCCCCAGTGATGAGCATAACAGATGGGATGCTGCTTAACTTCCGAACCTCTAGGTCAGCTGATTTAGAGAAATACTATTTGCAGAAGCTCTATCCAGGTGCTGGTGAACAATACACGGAAACAGACAGATACCACATAACAACTATCCTAGGAGAGTATTTTTTCCAGCTTCAGAAGAATTTCATAGACATCCTCTGCATGGGGTTCAGCTGCCAAGCTCACCCGCTCCACTGGACTGTAAACCCAGATAAAACAGTGGCCTACTCAGCCTACCTGATAATGCCGAAGATCATAGGCGTAGTTGACTTTAAAAAAGCTCTGTGACCATGGCTTCATACATTGATTGTGAGCCGGAGATTTATAGAGAGATTACACTTCAGCGTCAACTTTTTCCAATATTATGTGTCCGCTGTAGCCACATTCATCGCACACATATCTGGTGGGTATAACCCAACCGTTGAAGACACTTGACCTATGCACTTTATCGCCTCCACATTTTGGGCAAGCGACTATACACTGCTTTTTTCTCTTCAGTTCCCTCAGTACCTTAATTAGCTTGCTCACATGTTCACCTGCTCTGCGGAAGCTATGTTTAGTGCACTTCTATCCTTGTTTCAGGAAACCCAAATTGGGTGAGGAGCTTCTTCACCTTATCCCTATGATCTCCCTGAAGCATTATAAGCTCGTTTTTCGCGGTTCCGCCGCATGCACATGATGCTTTAAGTTTGGCAACAAGCCCGTCTAGGTCGATGCTTTTGGCGTCTATGCCCTCAATTACGGTCACAGATTTACCCCACTTTCTTGGTTCAACACGAATCTTTACTACCTGTTGCTCCATGCTTATGGTGCCGCATACACAGAGGTCTTTTGGAAGCCCGCAGGTTGAACAAACATCCGCCATTATGGTTTTCTTAAACTCCTTGCTGTTTATTCAATTCATATAAGGTTTAACATTCATATTTAAGCATAGTCATAGTCCTCAAAACCATCTGCTTTAAGACCTAAACTTACGGATAATAATTTGGCTTAGTAGAGGAACCGCGTTGAGAAATAGTGTTCCCGCTAAAATATTGGTTACAGCTGGTGGAGGAGGACATACAGGTTACGCTGTTTCACTCGCAAAAACCATTTTCAGGAGAGCAAATCTCATATTCCTTATTGATTATGAGGATACGCTTTCAGAGAAACGATTAAAACCATACGGAAAGATCAGGAAACTCAATAAACCTAGGCACCCGGAAACCCCGATCCAAATCTTTCTATTACGGCTAATCCTCTGTTTTTTCCAGGCTATCATCATATGGCTTAAGGAAAGACCTGAGATTGTGGTTTCCACAGGATCGAATATAGCTGTACCCATATGCATAGTAGGCTGGATTTTCCGTTCGAAAGTGGTGAATGTTGAGGACTCAATCCGCATCTTCACAGTAAGCAAAACATCTAAGTACATCGAATATTTAGCTGAACTAACATTACTACAATGGAGGGAGCAGCTGAAGCTACATCCGAAGAAGGGAGTTTACGTAGGCTTACTGCTTCCCAAGGTTAAAGCTTCAACACGTGACGGCGGGATTGTTGTTTCAGCTGGAAGTCTTGGGTTCAAGGAACTATATGATACGGCTGCTGGAACAAGCCTTACAAATGTTTTACTGGTTGCAAGCGGCTTAAACCACGAACCCTATAAGAGGAAGGGCTGGACCGTCGTAGATCGCCTTATCGGTTTGGATGAAGCATTGTCCAGCGCCAGAGTTGTGGTTACACATCTAGGATACACGGTATGGGAAGCTTTGAACTATGGAGTTCCAGTAGTGGTAGTACCTAATCCTCGTTGGAGGAGGGTATCCATAAGCCAAGTAGGGGAGGTTTGCAGGTTTATCAGCATTAAGGGGCATGGTATATACCTAGCTTATGAGGAACTGACCCCCCTCAATCTTGAGGCGGCGGTTAGAAGGGCGGAGATGATGAGTGCCCCAACAATTGAAAGAGGTTCAGAAAAAGCAGTTGAGATAATTCTTGGGCTAAAGCGATGATATATCAATTGCCCAAGTTAATTAATCTGAATCATGTTTATGATAATTCGCTGAGGATTAATGCTTACTGTTAAAGTTTTCGGCATACGCTTAAATATGGAGCAGATGAACCACAAGTAGCTGTGCGATTTAGAAGGCAAATAGATTTGGAGCATGATAAGGTGGGGATTGTCGGCTACGGAGTATATATTCCATGGCAAAGGATTGAAACTGAAAAGATAATTAGGGAAAGAGAAAGAGAGAGAAAGAGAGGCCGACACCTAAGAGAGTTTATTGATAAAGTTAAACATGGCTTACTTCTTAGATATAAATCCGTGGCTGGTTCAACTGAGGATACTATAACCATGTCTGCAGAGGCAGCTGAAAACGCCATGATTATGGCAGGGATAGATCCTACGGAGATACAGTGCGTGATAGCTGGCTCTGAATCTAAGCCTTATGCGGTTGGAACAATCGCTAGGCATGTAGCATCTTTTCTAGGCATGGGTGAAAGGGTGTATGTGGCGGACATTGAAGGTGCCTGTAATGCTGGGATGCAGGGGATGAGTTTCATCGAATCTGAAATAAAAAGTGGGAAGATTGAGTATGGTTTGGCTATTGGTGCAGACATTGCGCAGGCGCCTCGGGGGGATCCTTTAGAGTATGCGTGTGGATGTGGAGCAGCTGCTTTTGTCTTAGGTAAGAAAGATTTGGTTGCAACCATTGAGGATGTAGTGCCCTATTCAAGTCTAACAATGGATTTCTGGCGTAGGGATGGGTCTCCGGTTCCAAAACATTTTGGGAAGACAACTGTTGATGCTTATGTTAGTCATGTTACTGGAGCCATAGGAGAATTTTTGAGGAGGCATCAGGATCTTTCGCTAAAGGATTTTGATTACATAACATTTCATCAGCCATCGGGCTATATGCCTCTTAAAGCCTGTAAGGCACTTATGCAACCGAGTATACTGATCGATAAGAGTGTTGAGGACCGTGCTAGACTAAGCCAAGAGGACATTGAGGTTAAAATTAAACCTTGGCTAAACGTGCTTGATATAGGTAACACCTATGCTGCCTCAACGCCCATAGGGGTATCTTCTATTCTTGACCAGGCGAAACCTAAAGAGATGATATTGGCTGTTTCTTATGGGTCAGGGGCGTATTCACTGGCTACATGGTTCACCGTTCAGGAGGGTATAGAATCTAAAAGAAAACTTGTACCGAAGGTTGATGACTACATTAGAAGAGGAAGATTCATAATGCTGAAGGATTACACAGACCACATCAAAGAGAGGCTTAGTGTAGTTAAGAAGAGGCTGGTGTTTCCCAGAATTATAGGTGACATTGAACCCATCGGCTCTGAAAGCTACGAGATAAGCATGTGCGATGGATGTGAAAGAATATACTATCCCGCAAGGGATAGATGCTTGGATCCCGAATGCAAAGGTAATATGGAGAGGAAAAAGCTACCTAAGACTGCTAGGTTAAAATGCTACAAAAAGCTGCCTCTCAAAAAGAGGCTTATATCAAACTTAGAGATTATGCAGAAAGGAAAAGTTTTGCTCGTTGACTGCGTTACCAAGGACCTGAAGAAAGACATGGAGGTGGAAGCGATTATCCGAAGAATAGACTATGAGGGAGGGGACGGGTTGATAATCTACGGGCCTTGCTACAGACCATTATTCAGAAGCCAGTACATGATGCAGCCTAATACTCTACACCAAGCCTAGCTCTAACATCTTTTTTGTATGGGTGTTTCACTTCAACCATTTCAGTTACGTAGTCAGCTAGCTCAAATACTTCTTCTGAAGCATAGCGGCCCGTTAGAATCAACTCAACATTAGACGGTTTGCTCTTAATCAACTCAACAATGTCCTTCGATTGAATAAGCCCCAGATGTATGGCTACGTTAACCTCGTCTAGGATTACTATGTTGTATCTTCCACTTCTCACAATTTCCTTTGCGTGCTGCAAACCCTTTTCAGCCAATTCTACATCAATTGAAGTAGGTTTCCCCTTTACCACAAAGCCAGCTCGGCCGTACTGCACAATCTTGAAATCTGGAAAGCGCTTTGAAGCTTTAAGCTCACCATAGTTCATTTTCCCCTTTAGGAACTGAATCATGTAGACGCTGAACCCATGTCCTAGTGCCCTTAAAGCGAAGCCTAAGGAAGCTGTTGTTTTACCCTTCCCATTGCCTGTGTATACGTGTACAAAACCTTTACTCAACCTCGGCTTGGAACTAATTGGCTGGAACCTCCCTACACTTAATTCATAGGTATCGTGATATTTTAGGCAAATCCTTCTTCAATATTTTCTTTGCATAATATATCAACGCATTTGCATAGAGAATTGTGAATTGAGTAACATCCTCTGCTGAGATACCTAGCTCCAGGGATTCCTTCGAGTACAATGCCATAAGACTGTCCTCAAACTCTGGTGAGTACCGTTGAAGAAAATAGTAGATTTCAAATTTGGGCAGGGGCTCCACATAAACTGCCCAGTCAGTTGCGTCATCAATGCGAATGTTAACCAGCTTCCCTCCTATAGAGTTAATTACCTGTTCAGCTTCTGAACGAACTATGTGCCTCAGCACTTCAAGCCTTAGTTTAAGCGCTGCCTTAACAGCCCTATCGTGAACAAGGCCTCCTTCAAAATTCTTCAGGCTTACTAGATGCGATATGCCTCGGTTCTCCATAAGTTCATCCCTAAGAAATAGATTGTAATGACCATACTTAACAATTGAGTTAACAAGCTTGCTGAGGAAGCTGGAGCAAGCCGCTCTGCTCCATAAATTTTGTTTATATATAAGGTATAAACGTGAACTATAGATAACTGGCTAAAACATTTAGAATAATAGGCGTAGTCCTAATGTCTCAAGCGGCGTATATAGCTTCAGGAAAAATAGTCTACGACCCATACGGGAGACCACTCAGAAATCTGAGGATAGCAGTAACACAGAAATGTAATCTCAACTGTTTCTACTGCCATAAGGAGGGAGAAAACCCTTCCACATCTGAGATGACCCCCAGCGAAATCTCAATCATTGCACATGTCGCAGCAGAGTTCGGAATCTCCCGTTTCAAAATAACAGGCGGCGAACCTCTAATGCGAAGCGACATCTCGGAGATCGTAGCCTCAATAGCCTCCATAGAAGGTGTTAGAGACGTTTCCATGACGACTAACGGCACTATCCTCTCAAGCAAAGCGGAGGAGCTCGTGGAAGCTGGACTTGAGAGGGTGAACATAAGCTTGGACACAATTAACCCACAGACCTACAACCAAATAACAAAGGGCAACATTAAGCCTGTTCTCGAAAGCATTGAAGCAGCCATCCAAGCAGGCTTAGGGCCTATTAAGATTAACACTGTTGTCCTCAGGGGACTGAACGACTCAGAGATCATGGAGATGGTTAGCTTCGCAGAGAAAGCTGGAGTTATTCTTCAGCTGATAGAGCTTGAGCCTATTGGTATGAAGCCTGAAACCTACGAGAAGTTCCATGATGACCTCAAAAACCTTGAGAAGGAGTTCTCTAAAATGGCAAGAGAGGTAGATGTTAGGAGGACCATGCATAATCGGAAGCGGTACCTGCTTCCTAAACTTGAGGTTGAGGTTGTACGCTCAATGGACAACAGCATGTTCTGCTCAGCCTGCACGAGGATGAGATTAACCAGCGATGGAAAACTTAAGCCATGCTTGATGAGGAAAGATAACCTAGTTGACATAGTTACACCGATCCGAGTAGGAGCCTCTCACCAGGAGGTCAGAAAGATTTTCTTAGATGCCGTTCAGAAGAGGCAGCCATACTTCAGCCGAAAAATAGATTAATGAAAGCTAGGACCCTGGGATATTTACCCCAATTTTTCTCAGCTGACCAACAAACACGTCAATAGCCTTCCTTAGATCTTTCTCTCTCAGAAGCCCATGAGGCGTCTCAACCTCAAAAATCCTTTTCGGAACATGGTACTTTGATGGGTTGAAGCCTTCACGCAGCTTGAAGTGAGTTTTATCCTTATAGATTTCTTCACCAAGCTTCTCAAGCTCTTCTTGGCTTCTTGCTATGTTAACGGTGGCTAATGCCCTAGCCACTATCTCAGGGGTGTAAACTTTTCTAGCGAAGAAGCAGACAACTAAGCTTGATAGAACTTGACGCCACCACTCCTCTGTTAGAAGCTCGCTAACAATCTGCTCTGCAGTGAAGCTTTTTCCAACCAGTTTCTGGTCTAGGCTGTATCCAGCTGAGTCTAGGTGGCTATGCCTTGAACTCGTAAGGTAATTTACGTATGTAGCTAAACCTGTGTGGTAGCCAGGCATCTCGTTTCCCCCGAAAGATAAGGCAAAATCCTCGCCTCCATAGACCTTAGAGGCGTAAGAAACACCTCTGCCCAAATCCCTGTAGAAGTCTGTTGTGGTCTCAGCAATCTTCCTAACAGCTTCAATGTAGGTTTGGTGGTCGCCCCACCTAAGTTCTAAGCCGCCGGTGTGTTCCTTTGATATCAAGCCCTTCTCAAACGCCTCCGTGGCCCAAGCCAAAGCAACACCTGTACTCATGGCATCCAAGCCAACAACATCAACCTCATTAGTAAGCTTCAGAAGGCCTTCAGAGGAACTTAGCCCAAGCATGGAGCCAAGCGAGTAGATAGGTTCGTAGTCATAGGGAATTATTGTTGTTTTAAAGTAGTAGCCGGGTTCATAGAGTTCCCTGAGGGCTGCTAGGTGAATGCAGCCTACCGGGCAGCGTGAGCAGGAAACTCTTCTGGCAAGATATTTCTCAGCTAAGCTTTCGCCTGAAAGAGCCTCAGCACAGTCACATTTTGAAGCATTCAGATTTCTATACGGAAGCCCACCAAGAGCATTTAGCGGCAACACGTTCTCAGCTGTTCCCAAGTCATGATACTTCTTCATGGCAGCTGACTCAACAACAAGCTTGTTAACCTCGTCAAAAACCTTCCTGTACGAGGTAGCATCTTTAATCTTGAAGCTCTTGTCAGCTGAAACAACTATGGCCTTAAGCTTCTTACTTCCCATAACTGCACCTAAACCAAGACGACCAAAATGCCTGTAGGTTTCACACACAGCACAGGCAAACCTCACAAGATTCTCCCCGGCCCCTCCAATCCTTATTATGGTTCTGACTCCTGAGCCTCTCTCAGCTTCCCTTAAAACTCTACCAACAGTATGAGATGACTTCATACCCCATAACGTCGAAGCATCCTTAAACTTCACAGCGTCACCATGTATCGACAAATACAGCGGAAGGTCGCTTGCGCCTTTAATCACAATAGCACCGTAACCTGCAAGCCTAATAGCCATCGCACTCCTACCGCCAGCATGACTCTCACCTAGGTTACCTGTCAAGGGAGACTTGAACATCGCAACAGTCTTAGATGCACATGGATAAATCGCCGTAAGTGGCCCAACAGCCAGAACTATAGGGTTCTCCGGAGAGAGAGGATCTACTCCCTTAGGGCACTCCTCATCAAGAAGCTTGATGGCTACACCTGCCCCACCAAGATTGCTCTCAAATAGATCGCTTCTCTCTTCGACCTCTATTATTTTTTTACTTAAATCTATGTGTAGAACCCTATTCAGATAGTTACTTGACATTTAATCACCTCAAGCCTCAACCATTCCTATAACGTTGTGTGAACAGTAGTTTGTGCAGATGCCGCAGTGTATACAGATTTCAGGTTTACTGTGCCCAGAATCCCAGAACACTGCTCCAACAATGCAGATTTTAGCGCAAAGCTCACAGCCTATACACTTGTCTTTATCAAGCAGCACTCCGCCGCCCTCCCTAAGCTTCAACGCTCCTGTTGGACAGGCTTTGGCGCAAGGCGGATCCTTGCATGCTCTGCAAACAACTATCGTAAAGCCTCTTTCAATACCTCCAGCAGACCTAATACGAATAGAAGACCTGTTGAAACCTATTTCCCCGAAGCGCCTTGAACATGCAAACATGCATTCCATACAGCCTATGCACTTATCTATATCAAGTACAGCAAATTTCCTCGTTATCTTTAGTTCCCCCAATTTTGATAAGCGAGCTTCAGCGTATTAACTTTGTCTATGCACGTGCACTAACCGTGACATCTTGATACTTTATGGCGACTCTAAATCACATGGAAGCTTTTCCTACGTAAATGTTAATGTCGACAATAAGTCGCCAAGATAAGAAGTAGAAAAATAAGCCTAGATACACCAACGCAAATGGAGCTATAAATAAAACTAAAGAAGGGTTAGCGCGTTGACTGCGCATATGTTTCAGGTTGCTAAGTGCGACTGCTTGGTTGAGGAAGATGAAATCTGCCCAATCTGCAGTCACTGCGATCTCTGTTGCATCTGCAGCATTATGGATCTGGAGGAAGAATATGTAGATACCGCTTCGGAGGGTGAGCTAGAGTGTTCTGGCTTAAGGTTCTGCTGAAGATGCCGAGAGCCGTATTGGCGGCTCTATTCATCGCTGGCTTATGTCTTCTAATCGGATTTTTCAAGCTTATCGGGGTACCGGATGATTGAAGTATCCTCCCATAAGGTTTACTGGTTCTTAGATAGTAGTTTAAGTGTCTTTTTTGGTTGAGATGAAGCAGGGGCAGTGTCCATTTTTCTTCAGTGGCTTTATTGGCAGGTTGCAGCCTGCTCTACTGTGGCTTTTGAAGTATCGACATTTCTTACAGTCACTTTTTTTCGGCAAGTTAGACCTTCTTATTTAACGATGCATTTGGCTAGTCCACCTTTGTTTTCCGGGCTTATCAGAGGCTGTTTGAAGTAACTCTAACATCTCATTGGTCAATTGTATGCTCGGGAAGCCTTTTCTCGAAGCCACAAACAACCTTAGCTCTAATCTCATTATATGACCTTTGATTAGAGATATGAAGATGGTTGAGAATGGCGACGCATTGAAGCTAAACAAACGCTTCCTAGTGAAAAGCAAAAATGGCCAGAGTTTTCTAAGGAATTCAAAAATTACTAATAAAATACCCACGATAATCGTTACAATACCCAATATTGAAAACATCCCAATCTTCTGTTCTGCATAATGGTATGGATAGGAACAGGGTTGTGTAAGCGACTGAAGAGCTCTGATAACCATAGTGCCAATGTTAATTTCATCGGGTAAATTGAACAAAAAACCGATTATTATGAGTATTAGCGTTAGTATAGCTCCTCTCTTTGTTTAGTTGGCTTCGGAACCCACATCCTACAAAGAAAATCTAAAACAGGTAAACAAAAATAGGTATCAGCTTTTCGCTTTAAAAAAAATACTTATTGCTCTCTTGATCATTTGCTCTTTTTGAGAATCCTTTGAATGTTCTCGCCTAAAATTTTCATCTTGTGTTCTTCACTAATCCCCAAAATCTTAATTTTCATGAGCTCTGGGGCGGGGTGGCTATAAGGCCAGTCAGAGCCGAAGACTATCCTGTCAGGACCTAATGCGCTTACAGCATCCTCTATCGTAAATCTTCTCGCTGCAGATGTTTCTAAAAAGACGTTTTCGCTGCGTTTAGCTGATGGAATAGCTTCTATACCTAAATCGATCTTGCCCATGTGACCCATTATAACGGGAACTTTTGGAAATCTGGATGCTATGTCTGCTACCTGTGATGGTAAAG
>Ga0315280_10009347_pt1 | contig 12604 bp, 12 predicted proteins | sample YL17G06_40_MG_FD_203697 | JGI IMG/M metagenome (GOLD analysis project Ga0315280, IMG submission 203697) | Sediment microbial communities from Yellowstone Lake, YNP, Wyoming, USA - YL17G06_40 | ecosystem: Environmental > Aquatic > Freshwater > Lake > Sediment | place: USA: Wyoming | collected... | reverse complement strand
TCTGGATTGACCTTGCCAGCTGTCCGCCGATTGATCCAGAAATGCTTGATGCTATACAGGGGCCAATGTCCGATTTGCGACACGATCATCTTTGACGACTCATAATACTTAACGTAGTAGTACTAATCAGTCCATAATTGTATGGACACTCGCCTTGCTTTGTCATTCCTGGCTTGACCAGGAATCCAGTCTTTTCTCCTGGATTCCCGCCTTCGCAGGAATGACGTTATGTCTTGTCAATTATGGACTCCTTAGTAAGTCACTTCAGTTTTGTTATTGGCATTTTTGAATTTATAGTAACAAAGGAGAGTGATGGAGGTCAATGAAGAGTTTGGTCTGATAATGATGAATTAACTGAGATGAATAAGAAAAGCCTGCCCTTATTGGGCAGGCTTTTCCCGATCCATACTTCATGGTTTCATAAAAATTGTTAAAATTTGATTTTTAAAACCACCAGTACAACAAAGCCTACAAAGAAGAACCCAAAGAAGATGAGCTTAAGTACAAGCAGTACCACTCTCCATAAACTTGGTCGAAACTACCTTGGAAGAACCTTTCGATATTGATTGTCTAAAACAACTCAGTTCTCCATGCAAAATATTTTTTGCACGGAGAAGGTTGCATGAGCATAAAAATGCCATTTTGATGCAAAATTCAGGTACTATGTGTACTGGATAATTTACGAACCGTTTTCCTAAGGTCAGGGTCATTCTCGAATGGACGTTTCATGTTACCCTCTTAGACATTGGCTATCAATGTAGCATGAGATTCCACTTTTGGATTAGGAATATTATAATCAGACCACCCGTTCTTTTCATCCCAGATGAAGTCCTCACACCCCAGTTCAAGGAACCTGCCATGAATCATCCTATCGTAATGAACCCTAATAGATCTTACATGTCGATGTATATCCTTATTCCTTACTCGCTGCGCAGTGTTGCTGATATACTGTATGTAGCATAGCTTAGGAACCCGTACCATCCGGGTCTTGAGAAAAGTCCTGACCATTATCTCATAGTCGTCTGCAACATGAAGCTCTTTATTATGACCCCCTATAGATTCATAAAAAGACTTCCTCCAGGCCCGTATATGGTTAGGGGTTGATATAATATGCCGAATCGTCTTAGCATTTATGTTACAGGCATTCGCTGACTTATATAGCTTGCCCTTATATTCAATATCGGTATAGGAACCATACCCGAAGGCCCAGCCCTCCCTGTAGGTGAAATTTCTACCGTCCTCAAAGATCTCAGCACAGTCCGTATACAGGAACCCGGCCTCTGGGAACTGTTTAAAGCCCTTTACAACGTAATCTAGGGCATAGTCGGTCAATTCATCATCATGGTCCAGTTCTACGAGTATATGGCCTTTTCCGAGGCTACAAGCCCAGTTCTTTATCTTACCTATGATTCCTGATTGCTCCCATGGCTTAAAGACCTGTATCCGATGATCTTTCTTGGCAAGGTTACTTAACATTTTAAATGTCTCTCCATCATCATCTGAGTCATCCACTATTATCCATTCCCAATTGGTATAGGTCTGTTCCTTGAGAGATAAGAATGGCCGATAGATTTTTTCCCCGGTTTTATAGGCGGGGGTAAAAACGGTAACGAGGGGATTGTCATCCGCTCCCCGGTCGTTAAACACGTTTGCTAAATAGCAGTTGTAAGCGTCGATGCCAACCTGAGTCAGGTCTGGCAGGGTATCATAATGGAGCCATCTCTTTCGGATCTCGAAAGGAGCTTTCATAAGGTTAGGGAAGGAAGGTAGATTACCAATCGTTATAATGACATGTGGCCTATCCTGGATGAGAACTTGCTCGAGGTTAGAATCAGAAGAATAACATCGGCAGTCGAGTCTCTTCTCCTCATAGTCTGCCCATATTGGAGTGACTAATTCAAAGTCATCGTGGCCAAAGATACAGATTATTGGTAACCTCTCGCTTCCTTTAAATAATTTAATCGCATTGGTCATCAGTTTGATAAGTTTTTTCTTGATCAGAACTCGCTTTTGGGCTGTATTGCCGTCCTTTCTTGGACTACCGTTAAATGCGACCACCTTCATTTTAATTTCTTTCCTGATGTTCCAGGCTTCTCTGGGAAATAATTTGTTCTTATGAGAAAGCCAACATAAATTGTGAGGATAGGAAACATCCCACGCCAATTTCCTATTCTCATCTTGCTTCATTCATATCTTTGCCATAAAACGATTTTGAATCACCTTACGACCGGTTTCTCGTCCTTTTCGCCCTTCTCTCCCCCTTTAGGGGTTGGAGACTCTTCATGGGTTGAGGTATTTCCAAAAATAGAAGGCTCAAAAGACTGTGATGCCTCTGCCATAACCTCTGAAGGTATAGAACCTTCTGCAATCGCGGATGTCTCAGAAGTAGGCTCCGCAGAGGTTTTAACATTTTCGAACAAATCGGTTAATAGATTCTCTGGAGGAAGTGTGTTCTTCAGCTCCTTCAAATCCCTGGTTTCCTCCTCAAAACTTTCTTTCATTTCCTCGGTCGCCTTTTTGAATTCCCTCATCGCTCTTCCAAAGGCCTTGGCCAGTTCCGGAAGTTTATTGGGTCCAAAGACGATCAGGGCAATCACTATGATAACAAGCAATTCAGGTAGTCCAATATCAAACATAATTACACCGTTTTTTATCCTCTTTCATTGAAGAGGCCATTCTTAATCTCCAGAGCCCTTATCTTTTTCTCCTTTCAATTTTTTTATCTGATGATGAATATCCTCATGATAGATATAAAAGACCAAAATGACCAGGGCGGATAATCCCAACAGAATTAAAAAGAGCTTGTATTGGTGCTCGAAAGCCTTGGCACCCTGAAGGGTAGCCATCAATGTTCCTGGTACCCTCCCAATTGTTGAGACGATTAGAAAAATACCCAAATGCATGGGTGTCAGACCCAAGATGTAGCACAGGGCGTCCTTTGGAAAACCCGGGATTAAGAAAAGGAGAAAACTGAGGATAACGCCCTCATGTCCGATTAAATAATCGAATTTTTTTCTCATCTCTTCTGAAACAAACTTTTCAACCGCCCATTTTTCAAAAATCTTCGATAGGCCGAAAGCAAGCGATGAGCCCAATAGAAGACCGATCATGGAATAGAGAAATCCGGCCCCTGCCCCGAATAGGTAACCCCCTATGAACTCTATTGCACCCCCGGGAATAGGGGCGACAACGACTTGCGTTATTTGGAGAAGGATAAAAGCCAGAGGAGAATAGGCTCCATAGGAGGAAATGATTTCTTTTAATCGGTGATGATCTTGAAGGACATAATGAAGTTTAACTGCTTCGTGCCATAATGGGGTGTTATATTGATAGATAGAAAAGAAAGATAGACCTGCTAAAATACAAATAACCAATATCCACTTCAACTTTGGTTGGAATAATAATTTCATAAGTTGAGATCCATTAAATCATATATAAGAGGAGATTTTCATCCTTAGGATGGAACTCCTCCCCTTTGTAGCTTTCCTTTTGCTCCTTCCAGTTTTTCACTCTTTTCCTTTTCGGTCTTCTCGTTACCCACAATAGGGGCTGAGTCCCCCCCTTTCCCTTCTTGGGAAGGTATTGAAGTAGATATTTTTTCAGCCAAATCGGCCAAAAGATCCATTCCAGTCAAGTTGCTTCTCATCTCTTCCAAATCTTTAATTCCAATACTCTCCTTCACCTCTTCGGTTGTTTTCTTAAACTCCCCTATCGCCTTGCCAATGGTCTGGGCTAACTCCGGGAGTTTTTTGGGTCCAAAAACAATCAAGGCAATCACCAAGATGACCAACAAATCCGGCCCTGCAAGCATAAACCCTCCCTTTTAAAATTTCCAAAAGAAACAATTCAAATGACGAAGGATACAAAAAACCTTCTACTGTTTATTTTCTCCTGAAATCTCTTCAGGTTTTTTGGGGGTTACATCGATCTTTTCTCTCTCGGTCGCACTTTTGAAGTTTCGGATCGCTTTCCCCAAATTTTCGCCTATCTGAGGAAGCTTACCAGCACCGAAAATGATTAAGGCGATGACTAGGATAATGATCAACTCCGGCATTCCAACACTTCCCATTTTTTTTCCTCCTTTCAGAAACTCCGAATCAATTTAATATAACGATATTCTATGTTGATATAATTTCGGAGATCATAATCTTAACTCTAAGATTAGATCTGGTTAACTATCCTGGCCTTGTGATTTCTGTCCCGATTTCCTGACGCTCCTTACCTTGTGAATATCGATATCGCTGGCGCAGGAATTCAATGACGCCGGGAAGAATAGAAATAATAATAATCGTCAGAATGACCAAGGTAAAATGATGCTTTATGAAGGGTATATTGCCAAAGAAATAACCACCCAAAATAAAAAAGGCAATCCAGGCAAGTCCTCCTATTACATTAAATGTTAAAAAACTCGTGTAGTCCATACATCCGATACCAGCTACGAAAGGGGCGAAGGTGCGGATAATTGGAACGAACCGAGCAAGAATAATGGTTTTCCCCCCATACCTTTTGTAGAAATGATTGGTGCGTTCAAGGTGCCGTTTATTCAGAAACCGTGATTCCCCTTTGGTGAACACCTTCGGCCCTGTCGCATGCCCTATCCAGTAATTCACTGTATCTCCCATAATGGCGGCAACACTAAGAAACACTGCTAACTGTAAAATGTCGAGTGAACCCATGGCAGCAAAAGTTCCTGCCCCAAACAGAAGCGAATCTCCTGGAAGAAAAGGGGTTACTACCAGACCGGTTTCACAGAAGATGATGGAAAAAAGAATGGCATACGTCCAGATCCCATAGGTCCGGATAATCAAATCGAGATGCTGATCCATGTGCATTAAGAGATCGATAAAAATCTTTATTATTGTCAAAAATCCTCCTCCTAACATCCACTCCATCCTTTTGTCATCCTTCAATTCCTCATCCGAGCTTGACTCAACGCAACAAGCCCACATAGATACCTGAGATTATGGCTGTGGTAATCACACCTGCGACATTAGGTCCCATGGCGAACGGCAGGATAATTGCCTGTTTGTTAACAGCCAAGGCACACTTCTGGGCTACTTTGGCCGTCGTCGGCACACATGAAACGCCAGCTATGCCAATAAGGGGATTAATTTTTCCCCCTGATAGTTTATAAGCGATCAAACCAGCAATAATCCCGCCAATACCTGATAACAACAGTGCAACCATTCCCAGGATCATTATGAGGACGATTCGGGGATCGGTGACGACCTGGACGCTAAGCAAAGCCCCCAGAACGAAGCCGAGGAAGAAACTTGATCCAGAGAGCACTACCTCGTCAAGGAACTTCCGATAGCGCGAGAGTTTGACATCCTTAACCATCGTCCCGATGAAGAACGAGGCAAAAAGCGGAGCAGCCACTGGAAAGAGAAGCGACAATACCGCGCCTGCAACAGCAGCAAACGCTATTTTTTGCCTTGGTGAAACTTTCCGAATGGAGCTCAGATCCATTTTGATGCCTTGCATCCGCTTGGGTACCAGCAACTTGATCATATAGGGATAAATAGCGTAGGTGACGCTTAAATAGACATAAGCGACAACTGAAATAGGAACAAAAAGATGCTTCGCTAATTCCAAGGAAGTGAAAAGCACCATCGGGCCATCAGCCCCACCGACAATTGCTATGGCAGCAGCTTCTTTATAAGTAAACCCAAAAGCCACAGCCAGCGGAAAGGTGAGAATTGAACCCAACTCTGCAGCCACCGCTATCAGAATACTGAAAAATGGTCGTGCAATTAGACAATCCAGATCTGTAATGACTCCGATGCCCATGAATACCAGGCAGGCGATAAGCCCATTGGAGAACATTAGGTTGTATATCGGCTGCAGGAAGAAGATCTGCATGCTATTGACCACTTCCTCAGGCGTCGTCAACATTGGATTTACGAAGAGATTGGCCAGCTCATGATTAACCGTTAGGATAGCTCCATTCACTAAAGTCATGGCTAAACCCATTGGTATTAGAATCATTGGGTCCAAGATGTTCTTGGCGCTAAGATAGATGAGGAGAAGGCCCACAGCCATAAGCCCGAGACGAATCAACACAGTCTGTGCATCCATCTGCCCAAAGGTAGAGATTCCTTCAAAAATATGTGCAAGCTGATTGATCATTTTTTCTCCCTCTATTCTCCCTTAATATTAATTACTCTTTAGTTCAGGGCCTGATGCGGTCTGCAGTAACCCTTCGAATACCCACAATAATCAGCGCGACAAACAGAGCAACGACCAAAGTGAGTCCATAGATGCCCATTACATAAAGCAGTGCATTGATAGCTTCCATTCCGTCCTCCTCAATGAGTGTTTGGCCTACAACCCATAAAGCATCTTCGTGCAAATAGAATCTCGTACAAGGTCAGTAGAATGATTTCATGTTTTTATCTTTTGTCATCACTGATGTCATGTATTCTTTTTAATGGTGAGGTCATAAGCCTTTTCTCGGTCTTCACTCAATTTACCCCCTTTATTTACTCCGTTCACCTTTTCTCTATTTAAGGAAAGGATAACTATATTCCCTTCCATTTCAAGGGGAAGGTTTAACCCAGTTATGACCATCGTAACGATACTCTCTTTTTTGAAGCTCTTTGGCCACCGCTTCCCTGTACTTTCCAGAAACTTTTCCGTCAGAAAGTTGATTCCATTTTGCTATTAATTGCTCATCATTCGAAAAAAGTAATTTAAAGTACAGATATAGAGATTTCATTTTTTAAAACCTCCTTCCCCCCCCCTTCCTGTTTCTTTGCCTAGCCATAGATGGAGATTATGCTCTTCTCAAACTAGAAAGATGCTTGGTACCGCGCCTGCTGGTTCGCCAAACGGTTACTGCTTCTTGATCTCGGCATTCTTATGGGCGGCTTACTTGGCAATATCGTCGTCTTCGGTGAACGCATGGGGAAAAATAAAGCCAAAGCTCAATAAAGACACCGCGACTCGCAGCCAACGCCAGAACCTACTCTTGCCTGTCGATTCCTTGCTTTGAGCCATTGTAATCTCCTTTCTGTTTTATAATTTGATAAGAACTCCCCTTAGGGTGAGTCGAATATAGCAAAAACATAGTTTCGCACGACGGCTTCTGGAACTTGCGGCTGTACCCCAACTACTGTTTTATTTTTTGTCTTTCTTTTCTTTCTTCACTATGTACACAATCCACCAGATGAGACCAACACACATAACCACCATAATTGTTAATCCTAACCACATGTTATTTCACCTCCCTTCTTACTTAGGAATCTGGCAAAGAAGGATTTTAAGCCTCATCTCTAATGCGCACTTTTGGGTAAGGTAGCCAATAGGCTTATGTCAAGTTCTCTGTGTAAAAAGGGAGAGGGACCTCCTTCTGACTTTTATGGTTGTGATAATAGAAGACAGCAAAGAGAATACGTTCCATACTATTTTTGTTAACAAAAACACCCATAGGTCTGGTTCTTCTCCTGACCTCCCGAAAGGCTCTCTCGATGAAATTCGTGGTACGAACCATCCGCCACAAAGCCTCCTGAGCTCTTTGAAGCTCCTCAACCTCCAACCCTAGTACATGCGTTTGTGATGGGCGCCCTTAATCCAACGTGCGATATCCTTTGGTTTGTCGAAGTCGAACGACTTTTGTCCCTTGCCTACCGGTTGCATGTCAACTACGTCGACAATATACACATTATATTTCTTCTGCTTCTTGCCTGGATAGTTGGGATTAAGCTCAATAACAGCAGCACCCATGCCGAGGGGGCCTCCATGTGCCGAACCGCGAGCCATGTAGAAGAAGACTGTGCTACCAGGCTCACTTAATCCTTCGACCTTCTGCTGGATCTCACTCTCGGTTAAAATGGTGGTATCCCAGTTAACCCTCTTCTTCTCTTCCAATTTGACCTGCTTTGACCGCTCATCGAACCACCCCTCGTAGATTATCAAATCGGGACAATCATCAAGAGAAGTATAATCTTTCACCTCTACTTTCTTTGCTAACCCTTCAGACTGGTCGAAAACCCGAATATTAAACGCCGTTTCCCCGGTTGCATTCTTACGCACCACAGCCTTGAGAAGCTTCACCAAATCGGGGTCCATTTTTCTCTCGGCTACCAAATAATTTTGCACTAGCCCCGGTATTTCTTTTGGCCCTGACAGTTTCTCTTTTTTTTCTTCCTCTTTCGCTGACTTCTTACCCCAGAACATCTTTCCTGCACCTCCTTCCATGATTGTCTTGCCTCTCATCTTCCCCTTTGTATTAACTCGCGCTTGAAACCTGAACCCAAAGTGCGGGTTATTTCCAGTAAGTTTTAATTAGAGGAAGTGGAAGGCTCTACAAACTTCTCTGGGCGCGCTATGTTTGTTTCTTTGTCGAAGTAACCTTCCCAGAGTATCAATTCTGGATGTTCGTCCAGCGAGGTCCAGTCTTTTACTTTGACACCTACTTGTGCTACTTGGGCCTCATCGAAAACGCGGCAGTAGAATGCCTTCTTCTTCCCGGCTGGGCGAACTACTCCTTTAAGTTTCCATACCCAATTGGGGCCTTTCTTCTCTTCAACTACCATGTACCTTCCTACCAACTCAGGTATCCCCTTGGGTCCTGGCAACTTTTCCTCCCCCTCATTAGTTTCTTTCCGTTTCCAAAACATTTCCATCCTCCTTGTACTAAATTCTGAATTGATACCTTTTTAAAATTTTCCCTCATTCTCTTTTGAGACCATAAACAGAATGACTTTAACATTCCCTGATTTTGATGGGATGTTTGAATCAATCTTGTCTAAATCAGCAAGTTAGATTAAGAAATGGAGGTTTGGTTCAAAAGGGATACTGACCGTGTTTTTTCAACAACGAAGAATAGGGGTTCTTTGATCGAGAGGAGATGTTAGAGATGGAAAAAGAGGAATCTGTTCGATGGGATTGATACACAGTGCTGATATAATAGAAAATCTACTTGGCCCAAATACTTTCAATCTACTTACAGAAGCTCCAAGCAGAAATTCCTGATCGAAATTTTCAAGTTTTAGAGTGTGAGAAATAAAATCGGCTGATGCCAAAGAATAGTAACAGAAGGAAGCTGAAGACAATAGAACAGCTAATGAAACTGCTATAACCAGAATAATTTTGATGGCCTTTCTTTTCATGTAAGAAATCCCAAACTTGTTATATTTTGCAAATCGCTTATATTAAGTAGTAATTTCTCACTCAACATTGAGAAATTTATCAAAATTTTTTCTAGGTGTCAACAAAAATCCCCGAATTGGTCTGGTGAATTAACTGCAATGAGTAGAAAAGCCTGCCCTGATTGGGCAGGCTTTCGTCCACAAGGGAGTTAAGAATATGACTTGCCACAAGAGATTAGAATAGGGCTCCTATAATCTTCACAATGAAAAAGATTGAAAAGAAGAACCCAAAGAAGATAAGATTGAGTACGAGGATGAGCTCCCTCCATAACGCTGGCCGATACTCTTTCGGAAGGAACTTCCTATTCAGGCGAATGGTAAGAATTGCTGAGAGAGCCATTGTAAAGTTGGCGATATTGGCGCTGATGGCGAAGATGATAAGAGGAAGCCAGATATTCATAAAGAGAGAACCCCAGAGAACAAACACAATCAGCAAGAGATAATAGATCTTCCTTATATCTTTCTTTGCCCATTCCCTGACCCTATCCGATGCGAACCATAGCATATCCGTGGACTGTCGAACGACAAGATCCACATTGCTAAGGGCCGTAGAATAGAGAATCCAGAACCCAAAGAAGAGGGCGAGGAACCAGCCAAAATTGCCAAGCTTTAATATGAGACCGCTGGCAGAAGACGCAGCAATTCCCCAGCTCGGAAGGGCTTCTCCCCTTGGAAGCACCCCAACATAAAGGATGCCAGGGAGGAACATCCCTATCATGGCCCCGAAGTAAAAGACACCCCACTGGTCGATGTTGAGAAGCTTCCACCAGCCTTTCCAGCTCGAAAGGTTCTTTTCTGTGGGCATTGCAACGCTTCCGTGAGATGAGACGTGTACCATTTTCCCGCCAATTGCAGCCGGTATATAGCCAATCTTTCCTCCCATACCGTAGCCCTTGTCGCGATACCAGTTTGTTATTGCGTTATTACCAAACCCTCCATAGGCAGAATAACCAACGAGCGCACCTAAAAGGAGTACATCCACACCCTTTGGCATGTATCCAAAACTGACGAATCCTACCAGGCCTTCAAGCCATACCTTGCCTGGAACGACGAAGAGATCGAGCAAGAAAAGCCCTCCAAGAACGACGATCATCATGATCCAGTTGGCCCACTCGAGGGTCCGCTCGATTGCCCGCCCCATTGAAACAAGGACGACACAGGAGACAAATAATATGTAACCCCATATGATGACCGTTCCTTTATCTGCAGCTAATGGGATCTTGCCCAACTGCAAGGCAGCCACAGCGGTTGCCGTGCCGAGAATCCACCCTGGAAGGCCCCGCTCACAGAATCCAATGATTGTGAAGAACCATCCCCAAAATGCTTTCCCGGGTTTAAGTCTCATAAAACCGACTGTGATTGGCTCTCCGGTGTAAAGGGTATACCGGGTCATCTCGAGGTTGAGGAAGACTTGGAGCAAGGCAGAGCATGTCGTGATCCAGAGGAGCCCAAGACCCCATTTTACGAAGAGTGAAGGACCTATAAGCCATTCACCTCCACCGATTGTCCCACCGAGAGCAATCACGGCCGGTCCCAAGATTGCGAAAAGTTTTTTAGGGGTAAGCTTCCGCAAGGGCTCTGGCAGATCAGTAACCTCAAAATTAGGCCCACAACCTCCCGCTACGGTTTGTTTTTTTTCTTCATTCATAGCCATCCTCCTTTTCCAATTTCTCCATCAATGCCAGATGGGAAATTGATTTCCCCTTGTGTGCATTTAATCCTCAAAAAAACCCTTGCCGACTTATAAAAAAGATCCATCACCTCCTTTCAACATTTTTAATAAGTTCTCTTTAAAAATACTATTCTATTGTTACATTTAAAGTCAATAAAAATTTTGATTGTGGAGCCCCACGGGCAAAGCCCGTGGCACCTACTTTACGCCCCGGTGGGGCGACATCCCGGCCAAAGGCTGGCGCATTCATCCACGGCCAAAGGCCGTGGCTTTCCGCTGCCGGGGTAAATTTCGATGACTGATGGGACTACATAGAGGTGCCCTTTAATGGGGGAATCCAAAACTCCAAAACTTATGGATAAGTTTATTTCAAAAAAAGTAAGGGGTCTACGGCTTTATTATTTTTCCGGATTTCGAAGTGGAGATGGGGCCCTGAAGCCCTTCCTGTCTGACCTACTTTCCCGATGATCTGTCCCCTCTCCACCCCCATCCCCTCTTCAACCAGATTCACCTGATTGTGTGCATAGACGGTCACAAACTCCTCTGAATGGCGGAGGATGATCAGGTTTCCATATCCCTTAATGGTATTACCAGAATAGAGGACGAACCCAGAACCCGAAGCCTTGATGGGTGTCCCAAGGGGAGAGGTAATGTCAATGCCCTGATGCCTTTTCCTATCTGCCTCCTCAAATCCATCACCGACTTTTCCTTCGACTGGCCATATGAAATCCATTTTTTTATAAGCAATTTTCCCCCTCTCCTTTTCCTTCTCTCTCTCACCCGGTTCAGTGACCACATCATCAATGACGATCTCAACTTTTAAAACCTTCTTCGCTCGAGGAATAAAAATTCGTTGACCCGCCTGGATTTTACTATGATCAGTAATGCCATTTAAGGAGGCCACTTCTTTGATATCGACCCGATAGGTCTTACAAATACGATAGAGGGTTTGATGTCTCTCCACCACATGGTAAACCCCTTTTCTTTCCGGCGGATGAGGCGACTTTTGGAAAACAACTTTATGCCGGGAACAGGTATTGAAGAAGAACACTGCCAAAATGATGAAAAGCCATAAAAATATTTTGGTCATTCTTTCACTCTTCATCCCATCCATATCTTCCTATGAGTTTAACAAATCGGCAGCCACCCAAGTCCTCTCTTTTTGTTCCCTCCTCCGTTTTGATAATCCGAATCAGGTCTTGAATAGATGGATCTCCAAGGGGAATCACTAATCTCCCTCCTATTGCCAATTGATCGACAAGGGGTTGGGGAATATCAGGGGATCCTGCTGTAACTATGATTGCATCAAAAGGGGCTTCTTCAGCCCATCCAAAGGTCCCATCGAAGATTTTAATTTCGACATTGAAATACCCCAACTCGTAGAGTAACTTTCTTGCCTTAATGGCCAAGGAACGAATCCTTTCGATGGAAAAGACTTTTCCAGCGATTTCGGCCAAAATCGCTGTCTGATATCCGGAGCCTGTTCCAATCTCTAAAATCTTTTCCTTACCTGTTAACTGCAATGCCTCGGTCATTAATGCAACCATATAAGGCTGAGAAATGGTCTGTTTTTCCCCGATAGGTAACGGGTGGTCATTATAGGCTTGGCTCTGGAGGGCTTCTTCAACGAAGAGGTGGCGGGGGACTTTTTCCATCGCATCGATCAGTTTGGGATCTTTGATCCCCCTCGAGATGATCTGTTCCTCCACCATTCTCAACCTTGTCTTTGGAAAATCGATCATTTTCCTTATCTTTTGTCGGCATTCAATGCCGATGCTTA
>Ga0315280_10009346_pt1 | contig 12605 bp, 9 predicted proteins | sample YL17G06_40_MG_FD_203697 | JGI IMG/M metagenome (GOLD analysis project Ga0315280, IMG submission 203697) | Sediment microbial communities from Yellowstone Lake, YNP, Wyoming, USA - YL17G06_40 | ecosystem: Environmental > Aquatic > Freshwater > Lake > Sediment | place: USA: Wyoming | collected... | reverse complement strand
TGCGTGGGTCGTCCCAGCCGTGCACATGTCCTTCTTTGACCAGTTCCAGGAGCCTGCGTTTGCTCATCACCGTATAGGTGAGATTGAGCCGGGCGAATTCGATCTGCTGCGGGTGATAAATGCCCAACGCCTCGACAAACCAGTCATACAGCGGGCGATGGTCCTCAAACTCCAACGTGCAGATCGAATGCGTGATCGTTTCAATGGAGTCCGACTGGCCGTGGGCGTAGTCATACATGGGATAAATGCACCACTTCTCCCCGGTCCGGTGGTGCGCCACTTTGAGGATGCGATACATGACGGGATCGCGCAGGTTGAGGTTGGGCGAGGCCATGTCAATTTTCGCGCGGAGCACGCGCGAGCCATCCGCGAACTCGCCGGCGCGCATCCGCTCAAACAGATCAAGGTTTTCCTCGACCGACCGGTCGCGGTAGGGGCTGTTCTTGCCCGGCTGGGTCAAGGTCCCGCGATGTTCGCGGATTTCGTCGGCGCTCAGGTCGCAAACGTACGCCTTGCCCTCCTGGATCATCTTCACCGCCCACTGGCACAGCTGGTCGAAGTAGTCTGAGGCGAAATAGAGGTGCTCGCCCCAATCGAATCCCAGCCAGCGAACATCGCGCTGGATGGACTCGACATACTCGCCTTCCTCTTTGCTGGGGTTCGTGTCGTCGAACCGCAAATGGCAGCGGCCGCCGAACTCGGCCGCAATTCCGAAATTCAGGCAGATGGACTTGGCGTGGCCGATGTGCAGATAGCCGTTGGGTTCCGGCGGGAAACGCGTGACGACGCGCCCGCCGTATTTGTTGGTCCGCAAGTCATCGAGGATGATCCTGCGGATGAAATCCAGGCTGCGTGTGGAGTCGGCCTTGTCCGTCTTGGCGCCGTCCTTCTGGTCTCTCTGGCGTGGAGTGTTTGAAGGGCCCTGTGGTTTCTTCATAGCGAACCAACCCGCATTTGACCAAAGTGGCGCAACGGCTTCGCGCCGTTTCGACGCAAGGGTGCAGCGGCTTTTGACAGAGCGTGCCCCGCCTTGTCAAGCGTCAGTTCAGCCTCCGTGTGCCGCGCTATTCCGGAAGCAGAATACCGGGGCGCGCCCTTTGCCCACCGGCGCATTTGCCGCTTCTATTCTTGTCCTTTTCCTTTTCCCGAGCGGCTGTGGACGGGATGGACGGAGTGGACGAAAGGGAAAGGGTGGACTCTTTCCCCCTCCACACTTTTCAATTCCCTTTGGTTGCGGCTAAGGACCGCCTTAGAAATACGTGCCGAAGAACCGGACCCAGCCATCCAGCATGTCCAGAACATCGGAGAACGAAAGGAGCCGGCCCGCGCGGTAACAAAGGACCACGTAAGCGATCCCAAACAGAATCACGACCGCGAACAATCCACTCAACGCACCGCGGCTGAGCAGGGGGTGTCGGCGCCGTTTGGGCACGTCGTCTTTGACGCGCTCCTGAAACGCTTTGATGGCGTCCAGGCATTGCTGGCTGCAAACGACGCCAACCTCGGTGACCATTTTGCAGTCGTTGCAAATGGGCAGGCCGCAACGCTTGCAGCGCGTGGTGGCCAAGCGGGTCGGATGGTTTTTGCACGTCGTGACGGCCACAGAAATCCTCCTCTCTCGGAGTTTTCCGTCAGGCTCAACCTTAAAGAAATGATCCGCGTGACATTTCGGGCTTGTCAAGAGCGATCCCCGCACGATAGGGAAGGGGCGATTTATGACAAGAAGAGAAGCCGCAGGCTAACAGCCCGCGCCACTTTCGCAAGCGGACAGCCTACGTTGCGAGAAAGGCCTTCGGCCCTTGGCACGTCAACGTGTTCGAATCGTGGTTTTGATGCTTGTCGGGCTTTCTCTCATTCATCACGAGTTCGCCTGTGGCGACGTCGTGGTGCTTCAGAACGGGCAGACTTACGCAGGGGTGCTCGAGCAGATCACCTCGCGGTCGGTCGAACTGTACGACGGCAATTTGCGGAGGGTGTTTGCCTGCGCCGATGTCAAAGAGGTGGTCCGCGAGCGGCCCGACACCAGTTGGGTGATGGTCGGCGATCGGATGCTCGCCCAGCGCGATTGGGATACCGCCGGAGAGGCGTACCGCCACGCACTCGAAGTGACCGACCAGCCCGAAGTCGTGCTCCAGCGGCTGGCCCGTCTGCGCGCGTATCGCTATGCCCTGCCGGGGAGTGAGCTGGCCGATGTTTTGTTGCAGTCGGGTCGGTATGCCGAAGCCGCGCAGGCGCTTTTTGAGCTCGCCCGAAAGGTCCCCGAAGGCCCGCCGAGATTCTACTGGCGGGATCGGTTGGCCGAGGCTTACGTCGGCTTGTCCTCCCAGAAAGCGGCGGTGGCGCCCACCGTCACCGATCCCTATCTGGCGTATGCGCTGGCGGTTTCGCCCGACTGCGGAGCCGTCCACGCCGCACTGGGTGATCGCCTGCGGGCCTGGGATTACGGCAGGGTCGCGCGGCTGGAATACCTGCTGGCGCTCGATCTGGATCCGGTGAACAAACGGGCGCGGGAAGGGCTCGCGGCGGCGGGCAAGTCCTGGACCTACAATTCGAAACAGACCGATCGGTCGGGGTTGCGCGACTGGATCGGGCAGCAAAGTCCGATGACTCTGGACGGGGAAGCCCCGCTGACCACGTCCGCGCTGGTCAAGGCCCTGATGCGCCGGGTTTCGCAACTGGGTGCGCAGCCGGTCCGCCTGTTGCTGGCCGCCTATCTCCTCGAACCGACGACGGCGCTGGCTTACAACGGCGCTCTCCCCTACCCCGACTGCGCACGGCTCATTCCGGAGATTCTCAAGGCGACGGGCGCGACCACCGAGACCACAGACTATGACACGGGCATCATTCGCGCGGGGGTTCACTTTCGCATAGACCCGCGGTTGCTGCGCGCGATTGCCAAGGTGCGCGCGGGCTACCGGGTGGATTATGTTTCGCCCGACGACGCGCGCGGACTCATTCCGCTGACCCTTCGGCAATGGGACATTGCCGCGCGCCTGAGAAATGTGAACGGGCCGTTCGATCCTCAGGCGTTCGACCCGGAGAAAGGTATCGGAATGGCTTGCCAGTGCCTGGAATGGCTGCGCACCGAAGCCTTGAAACCTTACGTCGGCACCAGCCTCGAGCGCCTAGAGCGTGTCCACGATAATCTCTGAATTGGTGAAGAGGCAGATCGAGGAAGCGATCTCGACCGACGTGCGAACGATGTCCTGGGCCGAGAGCTGAGGCGCGTGGCGCAGGAGCGCGCGGGCGGCGGCCAGGGCATAGGGGCCGCCCGAACCGATGGCGGCCACCTGGTCGTCGGGTTCGATGACGTCGCCCGTTCCCGAAAGCAGCAGGATGTGCTCGCGCGTGGCGGTCAGCAGGAGCGCTTCGAGCCGGCGCAGGTAGCGATCGGTGCGCCAGTCCTTGGCCAGCTCGATGGCGGCGTGGGCCAGATTCCCACCGTGCTCCTCCAGCTTCGCTTCGAATCGCTCGAAGAGGGTGACCGCATCGGCGGTGGCTCCCGAGAATCCCGCCAGGATGGAATCGTGATAAAGGCGGCGGACCTTGTGCGCGCGGGTTTTGAGGATCGTGTTGTTGAACGTGACCTGACCGTCGCCGCCCATGGCCACCGCACCCTGGTGAATCAACGCCAGGACCGTGGTGGCATGTCGCGACGGGGTTCGGCTCATGGGAGTTCCTCTTCGCTTTCGCCGGCGGTTTTGCGTCCGACCAGCAGGGTGCCGACGTCCTCGGTGTGTTTGCACTTCGGGCAGCGGAGGACCTGTCGGCCCTCGCGGCGGATCAGCACGACGAAGTAGTATCCACAGGCCGGGCAGGGGTGCTTGACCGGTTTTTCCCACTGTACATAGCGGCATTCGGGGTAGTGCGTGCAACTATAGAACACGCGGCCGCGTTTGGACATGCGCTCCACCAGGTCGCCGCCGCATCCTTCCAGCGGACAAGGCAGACCCAGCTTCAGGGGCATGGTGTTGCGGCATTCGGGATAGCCCGAGCAGGCCAGGAACCGTCCCCGCCGGCCGGTCTTGATGACCATGTCGCGACCGCATTTGTCGCACTTGAACTCGGTTTTTTTGGCGGGTCGCTGAAAGAGGTTGTTTTCGCCCTGCTCCTGTTCGGTGACGTAGGGTTTGGCATTGCGGCATTTGGGATAGGCCGAGCAGGCCAGGAATCGCCCATTGCGTCCCCAGCGGAGGACCATGGGCTCGCCGCATTTGTCGCACTTGAACTCGGTGGTGACCACTTCGCGCCGGAGATTGCGCATGCGCGTGCCGGCTTCGTCGAGGCGCGCCTTGAAGGCCCGCCAGAAGTTCTCCAGCAGATCCACCCAGTCCACCGACCCATCTTCGACGCGGTCGAGCTGCTCTTCGAGCAGGGCGGTGAACTTGACGTCCATGATTTCGGGGAAGCTGTCCACCAGCAGATCGGTGATCATCTCGCCCAGCGCGGTGGGGTGGAGCCGCCCTTTGACCCGCTCCACGTATTTCTTTTCCTGGATGGTGCTGACGATCGAGGCATAAGTCGAGGGCCGTCCGATGCCCTGGGCCTCGAGTTCACGGACGAGCGAGCTTTCGTTGTACCGCGGGGGCGGCTCGGTGAAGTGCTGGTTGGGCGTGATCGTCTTGATAGTCAGCCGGTCGCCTTCTTTCAGCGGAGGCAGCGTCCCCGCTGCGGCCTCTTCTTCCTTGCCGTTCTGCTCTTCGGTGGTCGTGTCGTAAAGAGTCAGGAAACCGGGGAAAATCACGGTCTGCCCCGTGGCGGTGAAGCCGTACTTGCCCTCGGCCAGAGCGGCGACGCGGGTCTGATCGAATCGGGCCGCTTCCATCTGGCTGGCCATGAATCGCTTCCAGATCAGCTCGTAGAGAATATAGAGATCGCGCTCGACGTGAGGGCGAACCTCCTCGGGCAGCAGCGTGGGGGTGGCGGGGCGAATCGCCTCGTGGGCCTCCTGCGCCGACTTTCGGCTCTTGAAAGCATGGGGCCGCGCGGGGACGTATTCTTTTCCATATCGTTCGGCGATGAATTCCCGCGCCTGGGTGACGGCTTCCTTGGAGAGCCGGACCGAGTCGGTGCGCATGTAGGTGATGAGGCCCTGCACCCCGCGTTCGCCCAAATCCACACCTTCATAGAGTTGCTGCGCCAGCATCATGGTCTTCTTCACCGAGCAGCGCAACTTGCGGTAGGCTTCCTGTTGCAGCGTGCTCGTGATGAAGGGAGGCGCGGGCATGCGACGGACCTCTTTCTTCTCGACCCGGGAGACGATCAAGGGCTTGCCGGTGACGGCGTCCACGATGCGCTGGGCTTCTTCGGCGGTGGCCGGCTCGAGCTTCTCGCCGTCGAGGGTGGCGAATTTCATCGCGAACGGAGGCGGAACCGCGGCCTCGACTTCGAGGTCCACGGTCCAGTATTCCCGAGCCACAAACCGCCGGATCTCGTCCTCGCGATCGCAGATCAGGCGCAAGGCGACCGACTGAACCCGTCCGGCGCTGAGTCCGCCCGGGACCCGCCGCCAGAGCATCGGGCTGATCTTGTAGCCGACCAGTCGGTCGAGGATTCGGCGCGCCTGCTGAGCCTCATAGAGAGCCCGGTTGAGTTTGCCCGGCTCCGCGATGGCGTGCAGGACGGCGTCGCGCGTGATCTCCTCGAACGTGGCGCGATGGATCGGCCGATCCGTCGCGCGCAACTCTTCGAAGATGTGCCAGGCGATCGCCTCCCCCTCGCGGTCGGGATCGGGGGCCAGGAAGATCTGATCGCAGGTCTTGGCCAGTTTGCGGATTCTATCAATGAAGCGCGACTTGCCTTCGAGGATTTCATACTCGGGACGGAAGTCGTTTTCGACGTCCACTCCGATGCGGTTGGTCGGCAGATCCTTGACGTGACCCAGGGACGCTTCGATGTGAAAGTCCTTGCCGAGGAATTTGCCGAGGGTTTTGGCCTTGGTCGGAGATTCAACAATGACCAGAGACTTGCTCATGGCGTTGATCCTGTCGTATAAAGATTTCCGGGCAGGTGGCGGACCAGCCCCTTCATTTCCAGATCGAGCAGGGCGGCCGACAGCGGGCCAAATCCCACGCCGGCCTCGAAGAGCTCTTCGTGGAGAATGTCGAAATGGGTCGGCTCGCGTCGAACCCGTTCCAGGATGGCTTTGGCGGTCGGACTGAGCTGGGCGTCGGCCGTCGAAGGACTCTCGGCCGCCGCGGCCAGTGGTCGCTCGCGCAAAAGGGCGCCCAGCTGGGAGGACAGCTCGGCCAGCACGTCCTGTCCGTCGCGCGCCAGGGTGGCTCCGGCGCGAATCAGTTCGTTGGTGCCCCGCGAGGTTTGACGGGTGATGTCGCCGGGCACGGCGAAGACCTGGCGGTTCTCGTCGAGGGCGCGTTCGGCCGTGATGAGCGCGCCGCTTTTATCGCCGGCTTCGACCACCACAGTCGCCAGCCCCAGGGCGGCCATGGTGTGGTTGCGGATCGGAAAATGGAACCGTTCGGCATTGGCCGACATCGGGAACTCGCTGATGACCGCGCCATGGTCGGCGATTTGACGACGCATTTCCAACCGTTGGGCCGACTCTCGCGCGGCGAGTCCCTGAGCCAGAACCGCCACGGTTCGCCCTCCGTTGCGAAGCGCCGTCTCATGGGCGACGGCATCTATTCCGTAAGCCATCCCACTGACGATTGTGACACCGGCGGCGGCCAACTGCCCCGCGATTTTCTGGCAGGCGAGCTTGCCATAGCTCGTCATGGTGCGGCTGCCCACCACCACCACCGCGTGTCGGTCGTCCGGTCGGATCTCGCCGAGAAAGTAGAGCAGCATAGGCGGCGCGGAACAGCGACGAAGGTTCTCGGGGTATTGTTCGTCGTCGAAGGAACAGAGGATCGCCGCCGTTTGTTCGATCGCTTGTTTTTCCTTTTCCAGCTCGTCCGCATCGGGTCCGCGCAAAATGGCACGAGCCGTTTCCTCGCCGACTTGAGCGAGCTCGCAAATCCGGCGGGCCGTTTCTCCCAGAATCGCCTCGGGCGAACCCAGCGCCTGATGGAGCCGGAGCCAATGCACCTTTCGGAGCTCAGGCACCAGGAGCAAGCGGAGCCAGGGTTCGTAACGAGATTCGAGGACCACGTCCGACTCGCGAAAAACCGATCAGGGGAACCCCACCCGTAATCCCCTATTGTGGAAGGAAGGTATGCGGAAATTCCCCCCGCCCCGTCAACGGAAAAGAAAGAGACCCGGTGGAATTCGGTTTTGGCAAGAAAAACATCACAAACGTGGCCGCCAAGGTGAGGAGGCGGATGGGGCGGTGACGGGGTTCTGAAGTTCCGCCTCCTGACGTCGGCGGCCACGAGGCTTCTTACAGGGACTTCCTGGGTCGGCGCATGTGGGTGTACTGTTCGACCAGATAGTCCCTCATCTGCCCTTCTTGGTCGCCGCCAAAGAGAATGCCGACGGCATTGGAGCTGCGAAAGAGGGCCCAGTCCGGCTTGGTTCCCGCGGGTTGCTGGCTCAGCCAAATCCGGTACTTGCTCTCGATGGACCGTGCAATCGCGACGGTGGGCTTCCGATAGGACCAAAGGATGGCATTGGAGCCACCCATTTGCAGGCCGCCGGCATAGACTTCGGTGCGGAAGTCCACGGAGGACATCGTTTCGGGCGGCATCTTCAGCTCGGCGGCAATGTCCGTGGCCCCACTGCCCATCGCCTCCTTGAGCCGGTTGATGCCGTCGTCGGGCCGGAATTTGTCTTTCGCTTCCGCGTGGCTGTCTTCCAATTTCACAATCTGCGAGAGATTGGCGTCCATGCGGGTCCAGGACGCCAGGTCCCGATAAGGATACTCCTTGTAAACCATTCGGATCAATTCCTCGCCCTTGACGAGGAAACTGCGTGTGGTCGGATTGCGCGACATCCAATCCAGGAAGCCGTACTGGACGGCGGCAAACCCGAGGACCATGAGAATGACCACGGCGACCATGGTCTTGAACACCCAACCGTGGATAAACGCCGAGAGGGAGTTCAGGGCTTTCTTGGTATAGAGCTCGCGATAGTATTTCGAGGAAGAGACCCCGGCGAATTGTCTGCGCTTGTCTTCCAGCAAGCCGATGGCCTCGTTGAGCAACAGGTAGGACTCGTGCCATTCCAGTTCGATCTTCTTGATTTCGGCCGTGCTCATGCGATGGACATGCTTCAAGGTGATCGAACGGGTGACGATGGTCAGAACGTTCTGGCCGATGTTCTGATCGTGATCGAGGGAGTCCATGAACGAGTCGTGGAGCATGGCGATGCGACTCTTGATGGTGATGAACTCATGCTCCCTGTCGGAGGTGATGGTTTCGCCGGCCACGGCGACTTTAAAGAAATCGTGAAAGCGACGCCAGAGATTCAGCAACTCGCGACAGTCGCTGTAATGGCGCTCAAGGATGGGATCAATCATGCTCGACCTCGTGCCTGGCGGAGGGAATTGCGGCCTCTGTCCTCTGGAGTCGAACGGTCCGTAACCTCACGCGGAAACCAGCTCCAGCATCTTGAACAGAGGCATAAACATGGAAATGACGATGAAGCCGACCACGCAGCCGAGGAAAACGATCAGCAGCGGTTCGATCAGGGACATCAGCATCCCGACCGTGGCGTCCACCTGGTCTTCGTAAAAGTCCGCGACTTTGCCCAACATGTTTTCCAGGGCGCCCGTTCGCTCGCCGACATCTATCATGCGCGTGACCATTGGGGGAAAGATCCCGGAGTCCACCAGCGGCTTGGCCAGGGTCTCACCGCCCTGAATGCTGGTCTTGGTCTTGTTGACCGCGTCCTCGATCAGGCTGGAGCCGGAGGTATGGGCCACGATTTCGAGGGCCGACAGGATGTTGACGCCCGCGCGGATCAGCACCGACAGGGTGCGGGCGAACCGCGCCACGCCGACCTTGAGAAACAGGGGGCCGAAGACCGGTAACTTCAGCTTGATGCGATCCACGACGCGTTTGCCCCGATAGGTTCGCTTGAATTGCCAGGTCCCGACGATCAGCACGGCCAGGCCGAGGAAAATCAACAGGTAGCGTTCCTGGGCGAAATGGCTGACGCCGACGGTGATCTTGGTCATCAACGGCAGATCGCCGCCCATGTCCGAGAAGATGCTCTCAAACTGGGGAACGACCTTCCAGACGAGCACAAAGGTCATGACCATGGCGAACGTGCCGACCACGGCCGGGTAGGTCACGGCGCTGCGGATCTTGCGCTGGAGCGAGGCGGTCTTTTCCAGGTAGGTGGCCACCAGGTCGAGGATGGTTTCCAACATACCGGAGGCCTCGCCGGCTTTGACCATGCTGATAAAGAACTGGTTGAAGACGCGGGGATGCTTTTGCAGCGCTTCGGTGAAGGAGGAGCCTTCCTGGACGCTGCGCTCGACCTGTTTGAGGACTTCTTTCAGCCGACGCTTGTCCGCCTGTTCGGCGAGGATATTGACCACTTCCAGCAGAGGCAGACCGGCGCGGATCATGACGGCCAGCATCCGGGAGAAAACCACGAGATCTTCGAGTTTGACCCGACCGCCTTTGCCGGCGGTGCGACGCCCTTTTGCCCCGGTCGTGGACCCTGCGGCGATGGAGACGGGGATCAGTCCCTGCTCGCGAAGCGTCCGGGCGGCAGCGCCCTGGTTAAGTGCCTCGGTCGTACCCGTGATGGTTTTGCCCTGAACCGTTCGCGCCGTGTACTGGTACAGCGGCATGCTCTGCCTCCTCTGTTACGGTCTGCTATCGGTCATCCGCCACCGTCTGTCCAACGACTTCTTCCGGAGTGGTTATTCCCGCGAGAATCTTGCGAATCCCCGCCTGGCGCAGGCTGATCATGCCTTCTTCAATCGCCAGTCTTTTCAGATGGGTGGTGGTCTGTCCCTCGATGATCGCGTTGCGCACGCGATCGGTCACCCTCATCAGCTCATAGAGCGCCACCCGTTTGCGGTAGCCCGTGCCGTGGCAGGCTTCGCATCCGCGACCCAACCAGAGGGTCACGGCCTGTTCGGGCGGGATCCCCACGGCGGCCAGCGTCTCGGGCGAGGGACGAATTTCTTCCTTGCAGCTGTCGCACACCCGGCGGACCAGGCGCTGGGCCAACACGCACAGCATGGAAGCCGTGACCAGGAAAGGTTCGACGCCCATGTTGGTCAAGCGGCTGATCGAGCTGGGCGCATCGTTGGTGTGCAGGGTGGACAAAACCAAGTGGCCGGTCAGAGCCGCTTTCACGCCGATTTCCGCGGTCTCGGCGTCCCGAATCTCGCCCACCAGGATGATGTCGGGGTCTTGGCGGAGGAAGCTGCGCAGGGCATTGGCAAAGTCCAGCGGCGGGTCAATTTCCGGTCGCACCTGGACTTGGTTGACCCCTTTCAGCTGATACTCGATCGGGTCTTCAATGGTCATGATATTCTTGCGGGGATCGTTGATGGTGTTGAGGGCGGAATAGAGCGTGGTGGACTTACCGCTACCGGTCGGACCCGTGACCAGGATCATGCCCCAGGGCATGCGGATCTGTTCCTCGAAAATCTTCAGGGCCTGGGGGTCGAAGCCCAAATCGGTCAGGTTGACCAGCAGCGAGGCGCGATCGAGAATCCGGATGACGACCTTTTCGCCGAAGGCGGTCGGGCAGGTGGACACGCGGAAATCAATGGCCTTGTTGTTCATGCGCACCTTGAACCGGCCGTCCTGCGGCACGCGCCGTTCGGCGATGTTCAGCTCGCTGAGAATCTTGACGCGCGAGATAATGGCGTTCTGGAACTTCTTCGGCGGGGGAGTGACTTCCTGCAACATGCCGTCAACCCGGTACCGCACCCGCAGCGATTTTTCCATCGGCTCGATGTGAATATCACTGGCGCGGCACTTGATCGCCTCGGAAACGATCATGTTGACCAGCTGAATGACGGGGGCATCGTCGGCCTGGACCGACAAGTCTTCCTCGGCGTCCTCGACCGAGGCGATCTCTTCGATCTGTTTCTCGCCGTACTGCGCCGAATCTTCTTCGCTGATATCCTTGAGCATTTCGCCAACGGCGGTTTCGTCGTTGCCGTAATAGCGCTCGATGGCTTCCTTGATGTCGGACTCGAAACTGATGACCGGCACGATTGTGCACTTGGTCAGGAGCCGCAGCTCGTCGAGTAGAAAGATGTTCGAGGGATCGGCCAGGGCCACGGTCAACGTGTCGCCGGTCCGATCCACGGGAACGATCTGATAGCGTTTGACAATCTCCGCGGGAATGCTGGCCAGAATCTGCGGGTCGATCTCGTAATGGGAAAGGGTGATGAAGGGGACGTTGAGCTGCTTGCCGAGAGCGGCGGCCATTTCCCACTCGGTGGCCAGGTCCATGTCAATGAGGATTCGTCCCAGACTGGCGCCGTTTTCCTCCTGCCGGCGGAGCGCCGCCTCCAGGTCCTTTTGGGTAATCACCTTGTCATTGACAAGGAGTTCACCCAGTTTCCGTTCCATTGCCGTCGGCATAAGAGCAACACCGCCAAAGACTGAATATACCAATCTCTCTCCGTGGCGAAGTACAAAGACCTTCCCTCAGAACCCAAAGTTTATAAAAAGGCCCTCCCCCGACTGTCAATTCAAATTTTCCCCTCGAAGCGGCTTTCATTGCTTCAAAAAGCGCCCCCATTTCTCCCCCGGACACCGTCGCCGCGGCGGACCGATTCGGGAGATTGTTTGAATCGGCGCCCTTCGCCGCCTTTTGGGGAAGAGAATCGTTGCGCACGACGGGTCCGGCGGCCTTACTGCCGTGCCGGAAGCGACTCCGCGAAAGGAGACGGAAACCGATGCGCTCGTATTCCTGGCCGGTCCTGTGCGTCTTCCTCTGGGCGATGGCCCAATCTCACGCCGCGCCTGCCGGGAAGACAGGCCTGTCGGTCGAGCGATACAAGAAAAACGCCGGGCCATAGAAGGTCGCGGTGGCGACGTATGAGTGGTTTGACCGGCCGTGCCGGCGAGAGGTCCCGGTGAAGCTCTATTATCCCACGAGCGACGGCGACTCTTTTCCGGTGATCATTTTTTTTCGCATGGCTTCGGCGGCTCGCGCGAGCACGAGATCCGTGTAGCTTACGGCGTGACGAGCCTCCGGAAAATGCCATTCAAAAGCCTGCCGTTTCATTGGATAAACAACAATCTGCAAACCGCCGCAATAGCGCGCCAGTTTGTTTCGGGATGGGCGGCTTTCAATTGAGCGGAAAGACGTTGAGTGGACTCGCAGAGCGTGTGCAGATTCCGCAAAACGGCATCCTGGCTTTTGGTGTCGTTCGGAAAGGTCTCGCGTCCTTCTGAGACGTATCTCTCGACTCGTTCAATGCACTCGATGATGCTGTAAGAAAGCACAAATACCCAAGGTCCGTCAACCGCTTTTGGAAACCGGCCTGCGGTCTCTGGCAGCGCGGCCGGGTGCCTGCGCCTTGGTCTTCTCACCGGCTCTCCCTCGCCAGTTCATCCAGTATCTTCAGCGCCTCGAGCGGCGTCAACTGGTTGACGTCGAGCGAGCGGAGGCGGTCGAGGACGGGGTGGGAGAGGGCGTCGAAGAAGGTGAGTTGGAGGTTGTCGGACGCGGCGGCGCGCGAGGGTTTGCGGCCGGGGCCTTTGATTTCGATCTGGTTGCCG
>Ga0315280_10009345_pt1 | contig 12605 bp, 6 predicted proteins | sample YL17G06_40_MG_FD_203697 | JGI IMG/M metagenome (GOLD analysis project Ga0315280, IMG submission 203697) | Sediment microbial communities from Yellowstone Lake, YNP, Wyoming, USA - YL17G06_40 | ecosystem: Environmental > Aquatic > Freshwater > Lake > Sediment | place: USA: Wyoming | collected... | reverse complement strand
GCCTTCGTCCGCCGAAGCGGAACTTCGTCGCCCGCGAAGGCGGATTCCTCGCGGAGTCTACCCTGAGCGAAGCCGAAGGGCTCGGAATGACATTTTCCTTACCTTGCGCATAATCCGGGTCTAACAGAACCGATCGGTGGGTGCCGTCATTCCGAGCCTGGCTCGCGCTTGCGCGAGCTCCGGAATGCGGCGCCTGAGTACGGCTGCGCCGCACTTCCGGAGCGCGCGTACCGCGCGCCCAGCGCCGCATCAAGCGAGGAATCTCGGTCCCACTCAAGCACACCGAGACCCCTCGCTGTCGCTCGGGGTGACATTATGCGAGGGTTTTGTTGGAGGCTATAAGGGAGCAAGTGGGCAGCAGGCAGTAGGGAGGAGAGAGCGGCGACCCATTTCCTATTTCCTACTTCCTGTTTCCTATCCCCTATCCCCGGCGCCCGGAGACGACCATGCTAACTGCCCAGATCCGCGAGACACAGCGCGAGCTGAATATGGGGCGCAAAGAGACGACCCTCGAGGTCGAGGGGCGCAAGGTGCATGTGACCAACCTCGACAAGGTCTTCTGGCCGGAGCGCGGCTGGACGAAAGGCGACATGATCAAGTACTATCTCGAGGTCTCGCCCTACATCTTGCCGCACCTGCGCCACCGCCCGCTGGTGATGGTGCGCTATCCCGATGGCATCGCCGGCGAGAGCTGGTTCCACAAAGACGTGCCCGGCGGCGCGCCGGACTGGGTTGAGACGATCGCGGTCAAGCACGAGGATGCCAAGGCGCACACCGTCAACTACGTTGTGTGCAACGACCTGGCGACGCTGGTGTGGCTGGCGCAGATGGCGGCGATCGAGATCCATGTGTGGTCGGCCACGGTCGAAGACGTTCACAAAGCCGACGTCGCGGTGTTCGACGTGGACCCCCAGACCGACCGCTTCGCGGATGCCGTGGACGGCGCGGCGATGGTATGCGGCCTGCTGGACGAGCTGAGGCTCAAGTCCTACGTCAAGACCACCGGCAAGCGCGGCATTCACGTGTTCGTGCCGCTCAAGCCGACGGCGCAGCATGCGGAAGTGCGCGATTTTGCGCACGAAGCGGTCATGCTTCTCGATCGCCGGCATCCGGGCGCGTTCGCGCTGTCCTACGTCAAAGCGAAGCGCGCGGGGCGGGTCTTTATCGATTATGCCCAGAACTCGTTCGGCAAGACCAACATCGCGCCGTACAGTTTGCGCGCGACCAAGGATGCTACGGCCTCCGCGCCGATTCGGCGCAACTACCTCAAGCGTACACAACCGACTGATTACCGGCTGGACACCTTGCCGCGCCGCGTGGCGCGAATGGGCGACCTGTGGCACGGGCTGCACGACGGTGTGACGGATATCGTGGCGGAGGCGCGGCGGCGCCTGGCGGCCCTCGCGTCGTAGGCGGTCGGGCGCCTCTCGGCGCCGCCCCGACCGCGCGGGGATAGGGCTTCGGCGCAGGCGATCCGCCCCCCAGCAACTGCCGCCCCGACCGCGCGGCGTAGGCGGCCGCAAACCCGCTGCTCCTCCGCGACTCTACCTGAAGGATGCCCCCCGTCAGCGTCGAATGCCAAGCTTGAGACGTTCGCGCGTCCATCTTCAAGTGCGAGGAGGTATCACCATGCGTCGGCTTCCTATCATGCTGTTTACGTTGTGCCTGATGTCGCTGGTGCTGGTCGCGTCGGCCAGCGCCGCGCCAAAGCTGAGCAACGCGACCATTCAACCGAGCAGCGCCTGGATCGGCGATCACGTGGTCATCACTGTGCAGGTCGACGATCCGGCGAAGGAAATCGCCCGCGTCGAGGGCGTATGCGTCGAGTATCCCGAGGTCACCTCGGCGCTCAACGACCGGGGCGAGGGCGACGACAAGCAGGCCGGCGACGGCATCTGGACCGGTGGCTCGAATGTTCCCAGCGAGGCGTTCGAGGGCACTTATCACATTGCCCTCTGGCCGCGCAATGCCGCCGGCAAGGCGTTCAAGGTTGACGATCAGTTCGTGAAGGCGACGGTCGAGGTTATGCTTAAGAAACCCGAGGCTGGCGCCCCGGCAGCGGCCGCCGCGCCGGCAGCCGCCGCCGCAGCGCCGGCCGCTCCCGCCGCCCCTGCCGCCGCTACCATGCGCGACGCTAAGATCGAGCCGGCCACCGCGGCGCCCGGCGCCCACGTGGTGATGAGCGTCGCGCTCGATGACTCGGCAAAGAGCGTTGACCACGTGCAGGCGGTCATCGTCGAGTATCCAGTGATGACGATGCCGCTCAAGCTCGGCGACGGCGTCTGGAGCGCCGGCTTCGACATCCCCGAGGAGGCGCCAGCGGGCGTCTATCACCTCGACCTGATCGCGCAGGATTCCTCGGGCAAGGCGATCGAGGTCGGCGGGCAGCCGCTGAAAACGACGGTTGCGCTCGAGGTCAAGAGCACGCCGATCGTGCAGACAGCCGTCACGGCAGCGCCGGCCGCTCCCGCCGCCCCTGCCGCCGCTACCATGCGCGACGCTAAGATCGAGCCGGCCACCGCGGCGCCCGGCGCCCACGTGGTGATGAGCGTCGCGCTCGATGACTCGGCGAAGAGCGTTGACCACGTGCAGGCGGTCGTCGTCGAGTATCCAGTGATGACGATGCCGCTTAAGCTCGGCGACGGCGTCTGGAGCGCCGGCTTCGACATCCCCGAGGAGGCGCCAGCGGGCGTCTATCACCTCGACCTGATCGCGCAGGATTCCTCGGGCAAGGCGATCGAGGTCGGCGGGCAGCCGCTGAAAACGACGGTTGCGCTCGAGGTCAAGAGCACGCCGATCGTGCAGACAGCCGACAGCGGCAATCTACAGCAGGTGGCGGCGCCGTGGCGAACCGAGACGCAGATCGACAAGATCAAAGCCATCGCGCGCAAACCGGGAAACGCGTTCCGCTTCATGGTCATCGGCGACTCGCGCTCGAACCCCGCCGTCTTCGCGCAGTTGCTCGGTGTCGCGGCCGGCCTGCCGCAGTTCGATTTTGCGGTTAACACCGGCGACATCGTGCCCCAGGGCCAGGCACAGCAGTACGCCTTCTTCTTCACCCAGATCAAGGACGTGACCTGGCCGTTCCTCATCGTCGAGGGCAACCACGAGCTGGGGCCGACCGGGGGCAAGCTCTACGAGGAACTGTTCGGGCCCACGGACTACTACTTCGATCACGGCGGGTTCCGGTTTGTGGGTCTCAACAACTCCAAGGGCGTGGTTACGCCGCAGCAGTTGGCATGGCTCAACCAGACGCTGACGACCAACCTGCGCAAGGTCGTTTTCTTCCATGCGCCGCCGTCGGTCATCAAGAAATGGAGCTTCCATGCGTTCAGCGCGGGCGCGGAGGAGCTGACGGACTTGCTGGCGGCGAAGAAGGTCGAGCGCGCCTATGTCGGGCACATTCACGGTTTCAGCGTGGCGCAGTACAAGGGCGTGACCTATGTGCTTACCGGCGGCGGCGGCGCGGGGCTGAACCCGCAGATCGCTCCCGGCGATTTCCATAACCTGGTGATCGTCGAGACTCAGCCCAAGGGCTTGCGCGAGACGGTGTACAAGCCCGACGGCTCGAGCTTCGTCCTCGACCCGCAGAAGTGGATCAGCGGGAAGGGGCAGTAGAGTCGGCCTAACCGCAGAGAACGCGGAGAACGCAGAGAAGGATAGCGAGGGGAATGCGTAGGGCAGGAGATCACCTCCTGCCCTGCGTGTTCGTGGCGCCAGAGCCGGAGCGCCGCCTGGTGGCTAGTGCTGTCTTGCGGGATTCCTGTTCCCCCGCGCCGAGGACGTTGCGCCAGCACAGCCGTCATTATGGAGCGCGGCGGCTCGCCGCCGCTTTAAGAGCGGGAGCAAGCTCCCGCACTCCGAAATACGGAGCCACGAACCTGCGAGAATACAGCAGACCCCGCGAGTTCGGGGCCGCCACCCGGCCCGAAGGGCCTAGGGGCCACGGGCCAATGCAGGTTGGCCGCGCCTCGGCGCCGAAATCCACGCCGCCGACATGGCCACGGAGGGCGCGTCAATGGCTCAGTCCCCGCCGCTGTTTAAGCTCGTGCGGTTTGCGTCGTTCCCCGAGGTCGTGACCCTCGGGCCGGTCGGGGATCTGAAGGCGCGGCTGCGCGAAGAGGGCGATTCGCCCTCGCGCAAGACCGAAGCCGAGCTGCGCGCCCTGCTCGAGCTCTACTTCATCGACCACCCCGACAATCGCCGCGCGTGGGAGGCCGTCATTGGCAGCCTCGCGCGCGCCGAAGGCCCCGGTCGCGGCTTCCTCATCTCCGGCGCATACGGCTCGGGCAAGTCGCACATGCTCGCCGCCCTGAGCCTGTTGACAGAGCACCCGCCGGCCTGGGATCACTTCCTGCGCGGCCACCCGTGGATGCGCACCTTCGCCCGCGCATTCGGGCCGGCGCGCAAGCTCATCGCCATCGAAATCCCGCTCGACAACTACCGCGGCAGCGCGCATAGCTTGGAATCCATCGTCTTTTCGCGCATCGAGCAGGAGCTGCAGCGGCGCCTCGGAGATGCCGCGCCGGCGCTGGTTGACGAGACGGTTTACCTCGCCGCGTTCGAGAAGCTCATCCTGCCGCAGCGCAGCCCGGCGTTCTCGCGCTTCCTATCCGAGGCAAGCGAGCGGCGGGATTGGGAGCGCCTGGTCGCGGAGGACAGAGCCGCGGCGGTGCGGCTGGCGCAGCGCTTCCTGCGGCGCGAGGGGATCCAGATCGCGACCGAGCGCCCGCGCAGCGAGATTCTCGCGCAGGCGCGCGAAGCAATCCGCGGCGCGGGTCACACCGGCCTGGTGCTGCTGATTGACGAGCTGAGCCTGTTTCTCGCGTCCAAGGACAAGCGCGGGCTGGACGAGGATGCCGCCTTTCTGCAATTCCTGGGCCAGCAGTCGCGCGTGATGCCGCTGTGGGTGGTGGCGGCGGCGCAGCGCGAGCTGGAGGACGTCGGCGACATTGATGCGCACAGCTTGCGGCAAATCCGCGACCGCTACGAAATGCACCACCTGTCGCTCGCGCAGTTGCGGACCGTGATCGAGCGCAAGCTGGTCGAGAAGCCCGACGCGCATGCATTCTCCACCGCGATTCGCGAGGCATGTGCGATGTGGGCCGGCGACGGGCAACTGCGCTTCCGGCCCGAGGAGCTGGCGCGGACCTATCCCTTCAATCCCCTGGCGCTGGAGGCGTTCGAGGGCGCGGCGCAATCGTTCTTGTCGCAGACGCGCAGCATCGTGCAAACGGTCGGGCGCGCGGTGGCATCGGGCATGCTCAACGAGCGGCCGCAGGCGCTGATCTCCGCCGACGCGGCTTTCGATCTGGCCTCGGAACGACTGGAGGGCCGGCCGGAGCTGCGTCGCTTCGAGGCGGCGCGCCGCTTCTACCGCGAGAACGCCAAGCGCATCGCACCTGAGGACGCCGAGCTGGTAGTCGCCGTGTTCGACGCGCTCGCGTTAGCAGCGCTAGGCGGGGCGCGGTGGATGGCGTGCGAGGTCGCGGACGCGCTGGCGGGGTCGGCAGCGCGCGGCGACGAGGGGGCAGCCTTCAACCCGCGGGTCGAGGCGGTGCTCAAGGCGATGCGGCGGCGCGGGGCATACGTCGAGCGGGTGAGCCAGGCGGGCGATTTCGCCGACCAGTATTACCTCGAGCTGGCGAGCGATGTGGGCGAGGCGCTGCGGCGGCGTCTGTACGAGATCGTGGATGCGCTGGGCGAGCAGGATTCGCGGGTCTTCGAGCATGCGGCGGCGGCGTGCGAGGGCTCGTCGTTTCCGCTGGCGCTGTTCGCGGAGCCGCGGCAGCAGCAGTTCGAATGGATGAACGCGGCGCGGCGGGCGACGGTGGAGCGGCGCGACCTGCGGCGTTTGCGATCCGAGGAGCTATCGCGCCTGGCGGATACCCTCGCCGCGCCCGGCACGACGGAGAGCGGATGGCTCGCTATCGGCGAGATGAGCGATGTCGAAGGCCAGCGCGAGGCGTGGCGCGAGACGGCGGGGCAAGTCGCGGGCCGCTGGACGCAGGCGATGCTGGCGTGGCTGCCGCGGCCGCTGCGGCCGGAGGAATGGGACGCGCTGCGCGAGCACGCGGCGCTGCGGATGCTGGCATCCGACCCGACGGCGCGCGAGGGGGAGCACGGGCGCGAGCTGACGCGGGCGGTGGCGCAGCGACTGGCGTTGCAGGCCGCGGAGGTGGCGCGCATCGTCTGCGAGGCGTATCTGCAAGGCGAAGTGCTGCGGACTGATGGGCGGCGAGCGGAGGTGTCGAAGGTAAGCGCAGGTGATGATTGGGAGGGGCTCCTCGCCGGCATATTCGATTGGCCGCTGCGCGACCTGTTCCCGCGGTTTCGGGAGATCGCGCCGCGCAGGCGCTTGGTGGGCAAGCAGCGCAGCACCTTCGTCATCGAGCAGTTCCTGCGCGCCGGGACTTCGGCGCCGCCACCCGATTCGGCGCTGGAGGATGCGCTGGCGTCATACCTCGAGCCGCTCGGCCTGGCGCGGCGCGAGCATGGGCGCTGGGCGCTGTCGGTGAGCGGAAGCGCGGCCGCCGATGCGGTGCTGCAAGCCATCCCGCCGCGGGCCTCGTGTGACATCTTCGGCGCGGCCGAGGTGGCGCGTCTTGCGGACTGCGCAGCGGTGATCGAGAAGAGCGAATGGGGCCTGACGCCGGAGATGGTCGAGCTGGTGGTCGGGTCGCTAGTTCGCACGGGGCGGCTCGTGGCGCTTGATGGGTTCATCAAGCCGATACCATTCGCGCAGCTCGGCACGCCGCTGTCGGATCACATCGCGTATCTGGCGCGCGCCCTGCCGCTGCCGCCGCAGGTCGAGCGCGGCGCGCTGGCGGTGGCGTGGGCGCTGTTCGGCGAAGCGCCGGAGCGGCTGGATTGCGAGCAGCAGAGCGCGCTGTGGGAGCGGCTGCGCGCATGGGCGAGCGAGGCGGCGCAAGCGATGCCGGCGCTCGGCGAGCGCCTCGCCGCGCTGTATACAGCCTTGGGTCAGGGTCCCGCCGAATGGGCGCACTCGCGGCGGGCGTTGGCGGCCGCGCAAGAGCTGGCGGCGGCGATCGATCCTCAAGCCGACGCGGCGCAGGGGCTGGCAGTGGTTGCTGCGCTGGCGGCGCAAGGCGGCTATGCCGAGGCCGGCGATGGCGGCCCCGATGCGTCGGGGGTAGGGGCAAAGCATGCCTTGCCCCTACTGGACGACCTGCGACCGCTCGATCAATTCATGCGCGGTGACGCGGATGCGGCGGCGCTGATGTGGCGATACCTCAATGACGAGCGGCTCAAGATTGCCGATGCCGACTTGCTGGCCCGGCGCGAGAAATTGCGCGGCGCGCTCGCTGGGGGCGAAGCGATCATCGAAAAGCGCGGCGAGTTTCGGCAGAAGGCCGCCGCGTTCGTATCGCAGTATGGCGCGGCGTATCAACAGCATCACGCCGCGGTCTATTCCGTCGCGCGGTTTCGCGCCTATGCGGATCTGCGGCGGTCGCCGGAGTTCCGCGCGCTGCTGAGCCTGGCGCCGCTGGCGCTGGGCGGAAACCGCGCGGCGGCGGTCGAGGCGAAGCTGCGCGCGCAAATGGAGCGCCACTGCGCCGGCGGGCGAATCGCGGAGGCGCTGCGGCGGCAGCCGGTGTGCCCCGATTGCGCGCTGACGTTGGGCGATGACGTGACGCTGGTCGAACCCGGCGAGATTCTGGCTGACTGCCGGCGGGCGCTCGCGGAGGAGCTGGCGGCGTTGGGCGGGCGCCGGGCGCAGTTGGAGGAGACGCTGCGGGCGCAGAATGACGTGGGCAAGGCGCGCGCGGTGCGAGCGGCGCTGGACTTGCCGGCCCATGCGTCGGCGGAATCAGTGCTTGAACGCTTCACACCGGCGGTGGTCGAATGGCTGGCGGGGCGGTGCGCCGCCTGCGAGGCGCTGCGGGCGAAAGCCGCGGCGCGCGCGAGTCTATCGGAGCTTCAGGCGTTCCTGCGTGGCAAGCGGCTGACGCGCGAGCAGGCGCTGCGGGCATTCGGGGAATGGCTTGCCGCCCACGGCGCGGCCGACGAAGGCGATGCGATCGAGTTCGACTAGCAGAGAAAGAGCATCCAAAGATTCCGCAGATACCGCTCGCCTCCGGTTGGGCGAGGCCATGGGAAGGGCATGTTATGGGGCGGCATGTGCACCTGTTCCACTCGATTCATAAGTCCAAGCTAGAGGAAGCACTGAGTGCGGGGCTCAAGGCGGGTTCCGAATTTCCCGACCTCGGTCTGGAGATGCGGCGTGGGGTTGTCTTCTGCTGGCTGCACAAGAGCGACGACAGGCTAGGTGGGCATGGGCAGCGCTCCGATTTTGCATACCTAGAAGTCGCGGTCGACCGGGACCGATGCCTCGTCGCAGACATGGACCTCATAAGCCTGGCCATGATGTACCATCAGGGCTCTGGCGGAAGAGCCAAGAACCCTGAAGCCGCTCGTCTGCTGGCGGAAGCCTATCGCGTGACTGCCGTGCCGCTCTCAGAGTACACCCCGGGCTCGTTCTGTACCCCCGAAGTGCTAGTAAAGGGGGATATTGGCCCCGACTGCCTCAGAAGGGACGAGGATCAATGAGCACGGCCAGTTCTGATCCGCGGCCATCGGCGTTCATCGGCGGCTGCTTTCTTTCTCCCTTCCGCTGTGTCTCTCTGCGCTCTTTGCGCCTCTGCGGTTAGTCCCTCCTCTGTCGCTCATTCCGCCACCCGAATGTAGTCAATCTCCACGTGCGCGCCGGAGGTCGAGCCCGGGTCGAGCCGCAGGCGGCGCACTTGTCCCGCCCACGTCGCGGTCTTACCCAGGTCGAGGTTATACTCGCGGAACGAGCCGTCAGCGATCAACGGGAAGACATGGCTCGTGGCCTCGCTTTCAGGCGCGAGGTCGGTGCTCCAGAATAGCTGCGCGCTGCCCGGCTTATCAATGCGCACGCGGATCAGCACGTGCCGATAGCGGCCGGCGTCAATCTCCACCGGCGGACCAAAGAAGGCCGGGTCGTTGCCGGTTGTCGTCGCCTTCAGGGATCCGCCTTCGACGCGCAGGTCGGTCATCTGCATCGTGCTGCCCCAGCCTTCGTCGTCTCCCGGTTTCTCGAACTCCCAGGCGCGCCTCGTGCGCTGCATGGGCACGTCGTACGGGCCGAGGCCGACGTCCTCAGGCACGACGTCCACGTGCGCCCGCGGCGCATCAGTGAACACACCGCGCACGGCATCAAGGCTGCCAAACCCGAACGGCCTCGTCGGCTCGATGTATGAACCTTCGCCGAACTCGTTCCACGCCTCGATTATGACCATGCGCGATTCGGGGGTCGGCGGGCGCGCGGCGAGCAGTGACTTCGCCCGGCGGCACATGTCCTCGAACTTGGGCGGCGTGTTGCCGTAGCGCACCAGCGCCTCATCGCCAGCCCACGGGCGGTTGTCCCATCCGGGGCTGACGGGCACGATATACTTGATCTCGTCGCGCTTGAAGAAGTCGCGCCAGATGCCTTCGTAGCCGGTGACCATCGTGTCGTAGGGCGCCCACAACTCGCCGGCGGCATTCACGCCCGGATAGTTGTAGCCGGTGGCCGCGTCATAGCCCTCGCGCGCAAGCTTGGTCGCATCGCCGGGCATCCCGCAGGCGGCAAGGTAGAGGCCCGGCAGGCCCTCCGCTTTGCACATCGCGCGCATCTTGTCAAAAGCCGCGCGCACCGCCTCGCTGCCCATGTCCTCGCGGAAACGACCGGGGGCGAAGATGACGACCAACGGCTTGCCCTCGACCGTCTGGTACTGCGGCAGCTTGAAGTAGTTGTCGAGCCAGAAGCGCGTGACCGCGAGCAGGTCGGCCTCGGACGAGGTGTGCGGCGGGTTGTGGTTCGCCCACAGCAGGCAGAACTTCAGATCGTCGCGATAGCGCGCCTTCAGGTAGCCGTCGTGCAAAGCGTGCATCAGGCTGGTCGCGCCCTGGCACCAGTACCAGTCGTAGACGAAGAAGCTGATGCCGTGTTCGACCGCCCACTTGATGTGCCAGTCGGCAACCTCGGGATCGCCCTCGCGGTAGAAGCCCAGGTAAGGGATGGGAAAGCGCGCGCGGGCGATAGGCGCCCAACTCCCCGCCGATTTCCAACCGGGGAAGTAATACACCCCCACCTGCCAGTCGCCGCGAACCGGCGCGGGCTCGGGGACATAGGGCTTGCCGTCGAATATGGCGGGCTTTGCCGGCTGCGGCGCGGCAAAATCGACGCGGGCGGTGAAGGTCTGCGGCTCCACGTTATCGGCCTCGACGCGAACGGCCAGGTCGGCGACGCGCGGCCGCGCGGAGGTGACCGACCAATGCAGCTCGCACGTGCTGGCGAAGGAGAGGTCGGCGTCGGCCACGACCTCGGGGCTGCCCGCGATGGTCACGCCCGCCGGCGCGTCGAGCGTGGCGCGCAGGCGGTGCACCGGCGCGCCGCCGCGGTTGCGCAGCGCGCAGACGATGTCCGTGCTGCGGCCGGCGCGCACCACCGCGCGCGACGGCCCAAAGTCAACCGGGGAAATGTCGGCCTTGCCGCCGGGCTGTGCGCCCAAGGCTATGCTTTCGATCTCGAACTTCGCATTCTGCGCCAGGGAGGGGGCGAGGCCCAACCCGATGATCCCCGCGCCGCCCGGCTGCGGACCGGCAGCGAGAACGTTGTAGGTGTGGAATCGCCCGTCGGTGGTGAGCGGAAAGCTCCGCCGCGCCATGCCGGGCGAGCCGCCGGTGAGAATCTGCGCCTCCCCTGCTCTGCCCGCGTCAACGCGCATGCGTACCGACAGCCAGTGCAGCCCGGCAGTGTCGGACCTGAGGCGCGGTGAGATGATCATGGGCGCGGGACCGGTCACATGGCCGCTCAGCATGCCGCCGACATGGGCGATGACGACATCGCGCAGCGCCTGCCAGCCTGCCGGGCCAGCGCCGAAATCCCACCGGGTGGCGGTCGTCTCCGGTAGGCTGAGTTCGGTGACGCGAATGTAGTCTACGGCGATCCGCGCGTTGTCGGGCGGGTCGAAGCGAAGGCGCACCACCTGCGGGTCGCCCTGCCAGAATGGGTAGAGGGTGTACACATGCGACTTAGCGTCGCCGGTCACTTCAAAGCGCACCTCGCGCCCCGAGCGGAAACCGCCGTCCGGGCCTGCGGCGTCCGGCGCCCAGAAGAACTCCGCCGTGCCGCTGCGATCGCTCGCCATACCGATCTCGATCCGCTGCGCGACGGAGGACGCGAACGGATGCAGCGGGCCGACCAGGATGGGGTCGTCATCGCCGGCCGTCGCACGCAGGCAGCCATCGGCGACGCGGAGATCGTGCATCTGCGCGTTGCCGGTCCAGCCCTGGAGGTCGCCGGGCTGGTTGAACTCCCAGGCCGGCAGGTCGGCGGCAGCGCCGGCCGCAACCATCAGCAAGATGAGCAACAGCGCAACGATGGTGGGCATCATCAACCTCGTGAGCGCAGTCATGGGATAATTCTTCGGCGCAACGCCGCGGTACGCCTGCCGCGCGCGAATTGGCAGGCGAGACGCCTGCCCTACCAAGGTCGCCTTCGGCACCACGGGACGAATGTCACGTCTTGCGGAAGATGAGGCAGTAGTGATGGTGGTAGTTGGGGACGAAGATCTTGGGGTAGCCCCAGATGCCGAGGGGCTTGGTGTTCTGGCACCAGATGCGCTCGCCCTGAAAGAGGAAGGTGCGGCCGATGCGCCGCGCCAGATCCCAGGCCAGGGGCTTGACCTCGCCCTGCGGCGTGCGCAGGTTTTGGGCGACCACGACCAGGTACTTGCCAGGCCGCAGGCAGGCATGCACGCGGTCGAATACCTCCCCGATCGCTTCGACGAATTGGTCGTAGTCGGTGATGTTGCCCAGGTCCGCGGCCGCATCGGAGTAGTGAGTATCGAGCTTCTGTTTCGCGCGCAGCTTATGCTTGGACTCGACACCGCCGCGGCTGGTGCGCAGCATGTTCCAGTACGGCGGCGAGGTGATGACGAAATCGAACTGCGGCAGGCCGTCCGCGAGAGGCAGGCCCGCCGCTTCGAGCTCGTTGAGCAGTGGCTGCCAGAGCGCAGGGTCGTTCACCTGGCGGGCGTCGCCCTGGATCACCTGTTGACGCAGGCCGTCGAGCGGCAGGCAGACGAGGCGCCGCTGCGCGACCTGCGCATACCGAGGCGATAGCTCGATTCCCACGCCCTGGCGCCCTTGCTCCATGCACGCGACGAGCGTCGCGCCAGAGCCGAGGAACGGGTCGAGGACGAACTGGCGGCGCTTGGTGAAGAAGCGCAGGAACTCGGCGACCATCTCCTCGGGGTAGCGGGCGGGGTGCAGCTCAGTGGGCTTGTTCTGGTGATAGCGCGGCGAATCGCAGACGAACCAAGTGCGCGTGAACTTGATCCACTCGGTGCCGGTCAGATCGTTGAGGTCGTTACCGGGGTGCAGGCCGTTATCGGCGCCCGGGCGCGACGGCGCGACCCGTACGGCGTCAGAATCAGATGTGTCCTTGGGAGCGCGCGGCATCGGACATGCTAGTGCTGTTTTGCAGGACTGTTGTTGCCTGGCGACGCCTGATGCGGCTTGGCCGCATTCCGGAGCGGCGCTAGCGCCGCCGGCGTCGCTGCGGAGACGAGGCC
>Ga0315280_10009344_pt1 | contig 12606 bp, 6 predicted proteins | sample YL17G06_40_MG_FD_203697 | JGI IMG/M metagenome (GOLD analysis project Ga0315280, IMG submission 203697) | Sediment microbial communities from Yellowstone Lake, YNP, Wyoming, USA - YL17G06_40 | ecosystem: Environmental > Aquatic > Freshwater > Lake > Sediment | place: USA: Wyoming | collected... | reverse complement strand
AAGCTTGAGGCTTTTGTTGAGCCTTCTGAGCTTGATTTTAATAGTTTGTTGCGGGCTTTTTTGGATATGGGGAGGTTGAAAAGAGCGAAGGAAATCAAAGACAGTGAATTGACGATAGAGAAGGAGATGGATCAACTGGTCGAAGCCGTCATAAGAGAGTATCATATAATCATAGACTTTGAAGCAAGGGCGATTCTGCACGATTGTGCAGACTGGAGCAAGGCTTTACCGACAAAGAGGTTTTGCAAACATATTGCAAAGTTGTTCCTGTCGATGGATAGACAAAAAGCAACAGAAATGCTGAAAAGAATATACTCACAGAAAGAAAAGTGGCAGTTCAAGCCATATACTTAGCAACTTCTGTTTCACTTGAAAAACCTATGGACCAACTTCATTTTGTTACGATGGTAATGTTGTGTAAAGTTATTAAAAAGATTGGTCATGTTTTATGTTTGCTAAGTATCTTAACATTACTATCGCAATCTTGTTTGTTCGATCTAGCTTGCATGAGTATAGATTAATTTACCCTAAGACTCTCAATGTCTATGCTTTATCTAAGCCCTGTGATGAGGAGTTAAAACAAAATCCTCAAGACCTAAGGAAAGTGCAGATTCTGCAAGACTACTTAGCGAGGGAAGCAGCATGAGCCTAAACCTATGTATCTGTGCCGCCCGTCTACGAAGGCGGAAAAATAGGGCTTCAAAGAGATAATAGAGCAAAACTGAACAGGATTATGTGAGGAATCAAAATGAGCGAAGAACAACAAGAAACCTTCGGCAATCTCCAACCTGAAATCGTTAAGAAACCTAAAATATTCAAGTGTCCCAAATGTGGCTCAACAACCTTTGACCTCATCAAAAACATAGACATAGTGGATATGCTTTCTTTTGACGAGGAAACAGGTGAACCCTTCATAGCCCTCTTCAACATGGGAGAAGCCCTGCAAACCTACATTCCACACAAAGAATGCGACAAGGTTCAGTGTAGCGAGTGCGGAGAACCTGTCCCGAAAGAATGGCTCAAAGACCTGCCTGACAAAATAAACTCAGACTTACAGGGGTGAAGTGAACATGAGAGGCGTTTACGTTTCCATATCTGACTTGAAAGATGTTTTAAACGGATACTTGGACAGAGAGCCAACAAAGGAAGAACTTGAACAGTTCGTTGACTACGTTAAAAACGACACTTACGAATGGCTAAGAGACAATGCTAGAGCCTTTTTAAGGGATGAGTGCGCAGAGGAAATAGCAAAAACCCCGCCCATAACTAATGAGGAACAGCTGGAAAAGTGAGGGTTCTCTTGAGGTAAATCCTTCGGGCGTTAACGCTGGTATGAAAAGGCTATGCCCGTTCCAGCAGGTTCTCGGAGACCCTCACTCCAAACCCCTCTTTTTTAAAGAGCAAAACCACAGTCACAATTATTGCCTTGTTGTTAGCTGAAAAAGAAGAAGCAACGTGGTTTTAAAGATGAAGAATGATGAGCCGAAGCTGTGTCCAAACTGTGTTTTAATGGACGTCTATCGAGGCTACATCCAAAAAGATGCATCAAGCCTTAAGATGTGTATCCGTCTTAGAGCCTTAGCCCTGCGAGATGGTAAGCTATTCTTATGTAAATCCTTTAACTACGGCTTCGGCGTGGAGCCTCAGAAACCACAGCCCAAGCCAAAAACCAAAACTGAGGAACAAGCACCACTACTGATGTTTACAGAACGCCACCACACAGGCGACTTATGGAAAGTTGGTGACAGGCTCTACTGTCCTGACAAAAAGCAAAACAACCAACACCCCTTATGAGGATTGAAAAGTATGGGAACTCGTGCAATGGTGTGTGTTCAATCTTACGCCAACGGAATTTATGAACTGTTTTATCGCCACAATGACGGCAACCCTGACGCATTAGGCTTTGAGCTGGTTTGTTTCTTGGGAGAAGTCTATAGGGACATTGAACTAGGCTTCATTAAAGACCTAACGCCCACACAATTCATAGACCGCATGGTAAAGGCTCTACGGCTACAACCTGAAAACCGCACAGTCGAACAGCCTGAAGATGCCTTTCTAAAAGTGCAAGGCGACTTAGAATATCTCTACGTTCTCCGACTTGACAGCGCATTCAGAAGAACCCGCTTCGACCTCTACAAAACCAGCAACCCCTACACGAAAGCTAATTTTGTCTTCCACGTCTTAGGCTTCTACATGATGTTTGCGCCCCAACGCATCAGGGACATATCGGAGAAGATGGGACAAGCCGAACTCATAAGCTGTGTAGCCCTTCAAGCCGTAGCAGGATTCGAGAAAGCAACGGAAAAACAAGCATACGAAAAAACGTAAGCATAACACCCCTTTTTTCTGTTTAACAGCTATTTTTACGCTTACACACCCTACTTACTGCTCCATCTTTTTCTACACACCCGAGATTAAAGCAGAGCCAACAACCTTAAACGAAATGCAACTTGGGCAACACAGTATAATCAAAAAAGAGGACTGAGATTCCTAAGAAAGACCTATGTGTCTTGTTTTTTAAGGCTTAAACCCCTCCTAAACGGTCATCTCTCTATAGATGCTAACGGGAGACAAGGGGTTACAACGATGATTGACCTTAATCAGTGCCCAAGTTTAGGTAGGCGAGATTCTTTTCAGCAGCTTGAAAGACACTTCTTTCATGGTTGCTCTCGCTCTTTTATTGTGTTTTATGTGTTTTGCTGGCTGTTGCGTCGATATGTTATATTTTTTGGCGGTAGTGACCAAATGAAAATTTAATGTTTGGTCTAGACCAAACTTGACCTTCGTAATTCAATGGGGCTGAGATAAACAGTATTTAATTAACCAAAAGTGTAAGATTCTACTCAAAATACTACCTTGTCAATCACTAGAACTTACTTTCAAAAGTCAAATATACCAAATTCGGGTATACTGATCTTTTGAAAACTACAATTAGAAGGGATAGTAGAAATGAAAAAACTATTCTCTATTTTATTTGTTTCCATCTTGGTATTGCAGACGTTCGCAACTTTAGGATTGGCTGCTGTGAAGACTAGTGACTCTAGTTTTTCTCGACTATTAATATCCAGCAAAGGCGGAGACTCCTTTATATATGTAGACAGTAATGCACCAGATTCATCAGTTAATTCCACCACGTTCAATTCACCAATCTCATTGTTTCAAAGCCCCAACCTAAGGGGCATCAAAAAATCAGCTTCAGATCAACAAAGCCTCAATCCAGCAGACAAGAGCGGAAACTCAGAGCCTGAGGAGACATTCCCAGAACCAAGTGTCAGTTCAGGTTCAAGTGTCACACATCGTCATGAGAGTTATGTTCAGGGGATAGGCAATGTGGCCGATGATGCAACACCAAACAGTGTTTTTTGCAAAGATGATGGTATCGACGGTTACACTTTTGGAAATGCGCAGATCGAATGGATTTTAAGAAGCGGAACAGCCCTCACGTCTTATCCTCTTTCGCCGGGTAGCCTGACGGTCTATGTCAAGAACGTCAATGGCAATTATGTCCCAGGTGTCAGAGTTGTATTGTATGACGTCAATTGGAATAAACTGGGCGAGCAAACCACGAATTCCGCAGGGTATGTCTACTGGTCCAGCCTTGCAGACGGCACGTACTACATAGAAGCATACTATCGTTCCCCTGCAGCTCTTGGATATGAAGAGTTCTGGGGCGGAGACCAAGTCACGGTTTCGGGTGCTACAACGATCTATTTTACAAGACACACCCAGTGGACATATCAGATTAAAGTAAATGGGCAGATTATTCCAGGATCGAACGTCGAGGTGAACCCAGGCGAGAACATCCATGTTGATGTAACTGTAAAGAATTCAGAGTCCGTCGCAAAAGATGTTATGGTCACTTTGATATTGGACAGGGACAAGTCTTCGCCTTGGGATTTGAATCAACAACGTGGACCCGTAAACATAGCGTCCAACAACTATGGAAGTTTTGGCTGGGACTACTCCACGAATAACTACGGATCGTACTGGGCATACATTGTAGTCTATGGATACTACAACGGAAGATACATTGTGACAGATCAATATAACTGGGCAGTTGCCGTCTACGTGAAGTATCCTGACTTAGTGTGGACAAATATATGGACTAGCCCAAGTCCCCCGACAGGAGGGCAAAGCGCCCGAATATACTGCGAACTCAAAAACCAAGGCACTGGTAACACACCACTCTCATTCACAAATTACTTCTATATTGACGGAGGCTATGATTCATATGGGATCAATAACGGTCTAGCAGCGGGAGCGGTTTATGACTGGTATTTTGACAGAACACTCGGTCGTCCAGGGTACCACACTATACTTGCAAGCGCGGATGTAAACAACAATGTTCCTGAGGCAAATGAAGGCAACAATCAACTTAGCCAGCAGTTATGGTGGAAAGGCCCAGATTTGATTGTGGTTGACATATGGTGGATTGACGCATACAGCAACCGCGACCCCGCAATAACGTCTGGACAACCGTTTACAGTCTATTTCCAAATAAAGAACAATGGGGACGCAGATGCTGTTGGCACCTTCACTAGTTACATATTCATCGATGGATGGGGAAGCGCAGCTGGCAGCAATAATGGACTTGGCGCTGGCGCTACCTATACATGGTACACGGAGAATGTCTTCATATCTTCACCTACAGGCCACTCAATCCACGCTGTCGTGGATTACAACGGTGCCATAGCCGAAGCAAACAAGGACACGGGAAGTGGAACTGGGACAGGAGAGACCAACAATGAAAGAACTGAGACAGTAACGGTTCAGAAAGCAAGTTGGACAGTCATTACTTTACTGAGTAGTGGTTCAAACTTTGGCGCCGATCTTAGCTACTATGTAGATGAAGATATCAACAGAATCAAAGAAGTGGGTTCATCGACACAGATAAGTCTGGTTACTCTTGCCGATAAGAGCGGGAATGGTGATACGCATGCGTATTTCTTCAAGCCGAACGCAGTTGTTGACATACCCCTGAGTGACATCAACCCCTCTTGGACTAATGAATTAGATATGGGTGACCCAGCTACATTTGAAATTTTCTCGACATATATGATAAATAGGTTCCGTGCCGATCATTTTTCACTAAGTCTTTTTGATCATGGCGGAGATCTGGATGGGGTAATCGGTGATGATATTTCCTTCAATAGTCTACAGATAGAAGAGATAGGCGACGCATTGCGGTCAATAACACAGAACACGGGTCTGAGCAAACTTGACATTTTCGGATTGGACGCGTGTTTGATGGGCATGACCGAGATGGCATATGAAATACGCAACTATGCCTATGTTTTCGTTGGCTCCGAAAAAGTAGAGTGGGGTTGTCCACATTACCCAATATGCTTATCACCATCGTCTTGGAGATATAATGAATTCCTTTCGTATCTAAGAAGTAATCCCACAACCGATCGCAACGCACTTGCCACAAGAATTGTCGACACCTATGTAGATCACTATCTTGAGCCAGTCTGGCATGCCAGCCACTCTGTAACTTTATCAGCAATTAACCTAGACTACATTGAAAACTTGGCAAACAAGATCGACAATCTAGCCAATCTTCTGAAAAATAACATGCATGCCTTCAGGGTACAGATGCAAACCTCTAGAGCGGAAACTGAGCAATATGATCATCCGCGGATGGTCGATCTGTATCATTTCACAGAAAGGATATACACCAACATTGCTGATTCAGCGATTAGGCAAGCATGTTTAGACCTTCAAAATGCGTTAACAAGCGCGATTATCAGGGAGCGTCATCACACAGGTTCGGGCGACATCTCTGTAGATCATGCGCATGGCCTTACAATATGGTTCCCGAACTCTCTGCAAGATTACAACACTTACAGCAACTACTATAGCAATCTTGACTTCAGCCAGAAGACATGGGACGAATTCCTTTATTCATATACTTTCAATCCAAATACTCCTCCAGTAGTCACAAGCACATCTCCATCAAGCGGTGCTATTTGGGCTCATACAAAGACGATCACATGGACTGGCGCTGACGATGATTCTGATCAGGTAAGCTACAGCATTTACATCTCTACGGATAGTGGAAGTACTTGGCAACTCGTGCTCAACGTCCAGTATAAGGAAAACCCAACAGCCACTACCCACACTACGCAACTTGACACAACAATATATTCAGACAGCACAAACTGCATCATAAAGATAAACTATGATGACAATCAGGGGGGTGTAGGTTCAGTTTCTTCAGGCACATTTACCATAGACAACACGCCGCCTACAACTGGAATCGTTCATTTCGCTGGAAGCCCAACCGTTTCCATTATTGCCCAAGATGGAACCGCAGGAGTCTATGCAATCTACTACAGGATTGATGGCAGTGCGTGGAACACATATTCTGTCCAATTTACTCTTCCCTCAGGCGACACCCATACAATCGAAAGTTACAGCCGTGATAATGCAGGTAACGATGGGCCTATCGTACATCTAACTGTCTACTACATGACAATGTCTACGAACCATGGCTCAGTTAGTCCAGGAAGCGGCTGGTACGATTCAGGCACAACCGTAGCAATAAGCGCAACCGTCTCTGCAGGGGACGGTGAAGACTACTTGTGGAACGGCTGGACTGGCACTGGAACAGGCTCATACACTGGCTTGAGCAACCCTGCAAACGTCGGACCAATTAATGGGCCAATAAGCGAAACCGCCTCATTCACACATAAATATCGACTGATAATCAGCGTTTCACCAGTAGGCACTGGATACACAACGCCTAACGTCGGCACTTACTGGATTGACGCAGGCCAGACAATAAACATCCAGGCCAACGCAAACCCTGGATATACATTTGATCACTGGATCCTGGACAACAATAACGTCGGTAACCAACCCAACCCCTATCCTGTTCAGATGAACGCTCCACACAGCATCACCGCATACTTTGTGAGCCCAGGTCTACACACCGTTACGTTCTACACAAACCCCTTGGTCGGCTCAATAACCTTCGAGGGAATGACTTACATAAACGGTCAGACTGGAAGCTATGCTGACGGAAGCTACATTGCAACAGCTAACCCACCTACAAACTACGCTTTCCACCATTGGGAGTACGGAGCCGGCGTCTACGTTTCTAACGTCAATAACAATCCAACGACTGTGCAAATCAGCGGTGACGGTTGGTTAAAGGCTATTTTTTCTGCAAGAATAACATTCTACACGACTCCTTCAAGTGTTGGCTCAATCACTTATGATGGGACAACGTACACTAACGGACAGTATATCTGGGAAGTTAATCTTCCCCCAGAATATGGAAACACAAGGTCAATCCAAGCAAATACTCCCTCAGGCTACACTTTCATTGGATGGACAACTGCGGGAAGCGTTTCCGTCACTAATCCCTCAAATCCAAGCACAACATTAACCGTTAATGGACCAGGGGATCTCACTGCCAACTTTAGTCCGATTATTTACCAAACTCATTTGGAATCTAAAGAGGACAATAGTGCGACTTCAAATCTTGGAACTATAACATTTGATGGTTCGTCTTTTGGTCTTCCAACAAATGTTTCCAAGACCGCTGGAAGCTATTCGGCCACTTACAATCCAGCTTCAGGCTATGCTTTTGATCATTGGGAAACAACTGGAGGAATCAGCGTAGCAAGCGCAAACAGTCAAACAACTACGGTCACCGTCAGCAACGCTGGAACTTTGACGGCTGTCTACAAGACCATACCGCCTGTCTTCTTTGAGGATGGTTTTGAGTCTGGCAGCTTCAGTAGTTGGACGGGCACAGCTGTTACCACCGGTGAAACAGCAACCGTCGTCAATATTATTGCCCATCACGGTTCGTATAGTGCCACTTTTACGTCAAATGGCAACGGCGGATTTGAAAGAGCCTTCTGCTACAAAACCATAACCTCTTCATCCGAACTTTATGCCCGTAGCTACTTCAGAGTGGCAATTTCTGGCATAGCTGACAATGATGATCGTTTCTACTTCATAATTTTCAGAGCTGGAAGCAACACTGCGGCTTTTGCTGGGTGGAGACAAATCGGCGGAGTCGTCAAGTGGAATCTGCTGATCCGTGATGGAACAGGCTGGGCAGGTGCATACTCAGCTGCAAGCCCCTTGCTAAACCAATGGTACTGTGTGGAACTTCACTGGAAAAAAGATGCCACAAGCGGCGTAGGCGAGTTGTGGGTTGATGGTGTGTTTGTTTGTTCTGTAACGGGTAAGAATACGGCTTATTATGGTGATGTCAACCGCGTCGACTTCGGATTAGCAGAAATTGTGAACTGTGCTGCCACCACGGTCTATGGTGACTGCTACGTAATATCCAAGACTTATGTAGGTCCAGAACCCATCTCAGGGCCTATTTTTGCTGATGGTTTTGAGTCTGGAAGTTTCAACGCATGGACGAGCACGGGCATCACATCCGGTGAAACGGCAACCGTCGTCAATACCATAGCCCATCACTTCACATACAGTGCCTTGTTTACTTCAAATGGCAACGGCGGATTTGAAAGAGGCTACTGCTACAAGGCTGTTTCATCTTCAACTGAGCTTTACACTCGCGGCTACTTCTATGTGTCAGCTTCTGGCATAGCTGATAATGACGACCGTTTCTACCTAATTATCTTTAGAGCTGGAAGCAATACAGTGGCGTTTGCTGGTTGGAGTCAAACTGGCGGAATTGTCAGGTGGAATTTGCTTATTCGTGATGGGACAGGTTGGGCTGGTGCATACTCAACAACTAGCCCCTCGCTGAATCAGTGGTATTGCTTAGAACTTCACTGGAAAAAAGATGGCACAAATGGCATTGGTGAACTTTGGGTTAACGGGGTACTAGTCTGTTCTGTAACAGGCAAAAACACAGGCTACTATGGTGACATCAACCGCGTCGATTTTGGACTGGCCGAAATTGTAAACTGTGGAGCCACAACGGTCTATGGTGACTGCTGCTTAATATCCAACACGTACATAGGCCCAGAACCTTCGGCTACTATTTTTGCTGATGGTTTTGAGTCTGGCAGCTTCAGCGCATGGACAAGCACAAGCAACACATCCGGTGAAACAGCAACCGTTGTCAACACCATAGCTTACCAAGGCACGTACAGCGCCATGTTCACGTCAAACGGTAATGGCGGATTTGAAAGGGCCTACTGCTACAAGACCATGAGCTCTTTAGCTGAACTCTACGCCCGCGGATACTTTAGGGTCGCAACTTCCGGCATAGCTGATAATGATGATCGTTTCTACTTCCTAATCTTCAGAGCTGGAAGTCAGCCTGTAGCATTTGCTGGGTGGAGACAAACAGGCGGCATTGTCAGGTGGAATCTGCTGATTCGTGATGGAACAGGCTGGACAGGTGCATATTCGGTTGTGAGTCCTCTGCTAAACCAGTGGTACTGTGTTGAGTTGCATTGGGTTGAAAGTGCGTCAGGCGGCTATGCTGAGCTGTGGGTTGATGGCGTGTTAGTCTGTTCTATAACAGGTAAGAACACGGCTTATTATGGCGATGTCAACCGCGTCGATTTTGGATTAGCCGAAATTGTAAATTGTGCTGCCACTACGGTCTATGGTGACTGCTGCTTAATATCCAAAACATACATAGGAGTAGCTTTAGTCAGCGCATCTCTTAATTTCCTTCAATCCAAAGATGCAGAAAGAGCTTTAAATTGAAAAATTTCTCATGGCCCTCTTTTTTCTATTTAGTCTGAAGCAGCGTTACCGCATTGATTAGTTATTGTATCACAAAACGTAGGCTTCTTTGAGATCCAATAGAGCTCTAACAAAACGCTTCCACTCTGCCGCTTTTGCTGTCTGCGTTGTGCTTTCTCGAAGACAAAAATAGTTTGACCCTAAGTGTTTCTTGGATAGTTGGTCATAATTCGTGCCTTTAGTTATCTCCCTCTCTTGGAGCGTTAAATAAAGGCATTTGATATTCTTGTTTATTGCCTTTATATCTTCAAAGCGAGTACGTTTTGTCTTTACATTCTCCTCGAGTCTGTCTTTGTAGTTGACCAGACCAGATCCTCTTATCTCAATGACAGCAGCAATCGCTTCCAATCTATAGCATGGGGTTTTTTCAGAGGCAACTGGCCTACTGTCTTTTTTGACCATAATCAAATGAAACTTTCCCGGAAACCCCTCTAAGTAGGAGTGCTCTACAAGTTCGAAATTGCTTGATACATATTTCTCAAGATAATTCTTCACAATCTCTACATATCTGTGGTGTTTTTCGGTTGTGTGTATACTCTTCTCATATCTGACCTTATCACTGAGCTTCAGTATCTCCAGTTGTTCTCTTTCAAAAGCATCCATCTTGACTCATCACCGTAAAGTCTTTCTTAGTGAATTTTGTGTCCTCCTTCGTTTTTGGATGTTGGAAAATCTATGTTTACCACATATTTCTTGTGGGACTCAACCATTTTGGTCTCCTCGATGACCCTTGAATTTCGCCGACATTTATGTCTTCCGAATAACTCCAGAACGCCAGAACTGAAAGTCTCGGTTGGACTACTTATTATAAGGAGCATTAAGTGCAGCAGAGGAAATTATAAGCAGGATCAGCCTTGACTAAAAGCAAGAAAACTGCAGCTATATACAATGCTACATAATTGTCATGAGGGAAAAGGACTTTTTTTCAGCATGCGCACACCCTGTGGATCAGATGCATTATTAAGAACAACTCTTAATACACAAAAAACCCTTTCTTAAGAGGGTAAGCGCCTGCGTGACGCGTAAGGCGTACCTTAGAGGTGTCACCTATGATGATTAAGGAGATATCTATTCGAAATCTTCGAGGAATAAGAGAGTGCGAAATCCATGACCTAGGTCAAATTAATCTTCTCATCGGAAAGAACAGCACGGGCAAATCTACAATATTGGAATCAATACAACTTGTGGCTTCTGTCATAATCTACCCTCCTGGGGCAGTTTCTGTTTTGGTCAATCGAAGGTCGAATCGTAGTTGGCACCCACAGGAACTTTGGTATAAATATGACCCGACATTAGAACTTTCGGTTTCATTGTTGTTTGATAACAAAAATCGTGTTGCTGTTACCGCACATCGGGAAAGTACACCAGAAGACAGAGAAAGCATTGGCTTCTATGTTTCGGGTACGGGAGCTGAAAATCCAATTAAGTTTAAGAAGGTTGATTCGGGAGTTATTAGTAGTCTGTCGGAACAGTACGGGCGTGGGTATCGTACAACAAGGTACGAACCGGACAGAAGGGAAATAGGTAAACTTAGTTTACCTAATGACGTCTTGATTTTCCTTGAAGGTGCTACTTTAATTGAGCCAACAGGCAGCATCGAAACGAGCGCATTGGAGAAGGAGTTCCCAAATATTAAATTTTCAGGAAAATACGAGCATACAGCCAAAGCTTTAAAGCAAATCTATGACGAGAAAATGCAAAGCTGGGAGCTTTTCCCTTACTTATCATCGCGTGACTCTGGTCAGAACCGGACAGCCTTTATGTATGAAGGAGGGCGACCTATTTATGTGGACAACCTTGGGGATGGTGTCAAATATGGATTTGCGGCTATAACACTTGCGTGTAACAGACATGATTCTGCTCTCCTTATGGAGGAAATTGAAACGCATCAACATCCATCTTCTCTGAGGATGCTCATAAAATTCCTAGTTGAAATAGCAAAGGAAAACCGTTTACAGCTTTTTGTTTCTACTCAAAGTCCAGATGTCTTGAGATACTTTAAAATGTCCTATCCTGAAACCAAGGTATTTCTTATCGAAAGAGATCCAGTCGAGGATATAGTCTATGCGCATGATGAAGCGGATCTAATGAAAATCTTCCGAGAGGTAGGATGGGATTTTGAGGATCTACTCCGATATGAGAGGATTGCAGTTGTCGATGGCATTGAAGACGCGATAATAATTGAGAATCTCTTTGAAAAAATGAGAGGATATCCTTTGGGGTCTGAAGGCATTAAACTTCTTCTCGTTCGCGGGGATCCAAAAAAATTCGGTGAAATAGTCAAAGCAGTGGCAATATCCTCTAGGGAATTGATTGTCATAAAGGATCTTGATGAAATGAAAACTCGTGATGACGTAATAGCATTGGTTATCTCTTGGTTGAAGTCCTTAGAGAATGAAGGCTGGGATGTTCAGGTGAGTGGACAAGAGGTTATCGGGGAACACCGTACATCTCGAAAGAAATGGAAAATTCCTACGTCAAAAATCTTAAAGGCTGGCAATTCCGAGAGGTTCCGGGAGTATAAGAAACATTCTATAACTGACTATCTCCTTGAAATGATACTAGATAATCCAGAGCTAACTTCAAAAATTGTGCCGAAGAAAAAGCTTTCTGACTACCAGCCAACAGCAGAGAGTAGCAAAGATGAGTTAGCGTCTCTATTCGGAAAGTACAATATGGATTTCGTTAGGTCAGTGATACAAGATGCTAGCAAAGATATGATACCTAATAGCCTTAAAAATGACATCATAATGGTCATATAAGAAAGAGCGTACGCATTGCAATAGGATCTTGATGGAATACAGTTCTAACGAGAAGCTTTTTCCTTTTCTTTTAAGATGTTTAAGAACCCTGATTCAGATGTTATTTTGATTGGTTCTTTGATTATTCCCTTACTTATTAGAGCTTGAGCTC
>Ga0315280_10009343_pt1 | contig 12607 bp, 13 predicted proteins | sample YL17G06_40_MG_FD_203697 | JGI IMG/M metagenome (GOLD analysis project Ga0315280, IMG submission 203697) | Sediment microbial communities from Yellowstone Lake, YNP, Wyoming, USA - YL17G06_40 | ecosystem: Environmental > Aquatic > Freshwater > Lake > Sediment | place: USA: Wyoming | collected... | reverse complement strand
TCTTCATTATTCGTGTTTGTCACTCTCAGCTCCCTGGTTCAACGAACGCTTCTACGCCGTACTGGTCGAATTGGAACTGTTGGTTCTCGCTTAGGACAGTGTTGTACAGGTACCCGTTTGCCGTGTTTTCCAGTTGAACCTGGTTGAGCCAGGTTGACGTTGTGATCGTATCGTAGTACTTGCCGTTTACGAGCCAGTCATTCACGTATGTAGAGGCCGTTGCGTAGAGTGTGATGTTTCCTGCTGGCAGAATTCCCGCGTTGCCTTCAAGCGTGCCGTTCAGAACGATCAGTCGTGACTGGTGAGGTGCCCACGTGCTGTTGAAACCCTCTGTTTTCAACGGCCATATGCTCGTTGGGCCGTTGCCGTTGTACGTTGCCCATGAAGGCATCGTTGTTGCAGGTCCAATGGTTGCGTTTCCAATGTTTCGGTAGTGCTCTCCGCTGAAAGGCAGTATCTGGTTCACCAGGGTATCGGTCGCCATGACCGTGGGTTGCTCAGGGTCTGCTCTGACTCTGCCTGTGACGTCGACCCATGAGCCGTTAATATAGAGTGAAGTGGACGTCAACGCGGTGCTGTTGTAGTATTCCGCTATCGGCACGCCTTCGATCCAAATGCCTTCATCTGCGGCATTGGCAGACAGTTCAGGTACTGTGGTTTCGGTGCTGTGACTTGGAGTAACTATTCTCATCAAATTGTCAGGGTAATCCTTGTCAGGAATCCATGTTACATTGAGCCACTTGTTGTCAAGCCAAACGCCCTTGACCACGCCTCCAAAGTCCACTCCTGGGCCCTCTCCAATAGAGAAGGAGAAGCCTCCCAAGGCTGAGGGAATGATTCTGATGCCCTGTGCGGCTGCAAAGCCCACTTCCGAAATGCTTGCTTGGATGTCGGAGAGATTTGTGACGTTCAGAACAACCATGTACGTTTGGCCAGGCAGATATGGCTCCGTTCCGTTGATTCCGTTAGTTCCGTTGTACTCATACGGAGCGGTGCCCAGAGATTGATTGTCTAGGCTTCCCTGGACACCAAAGCTTGCATAAACGATGTCTACGCTAAAGTCGGCCTTAAGTCCTTGCGGTACGTTTGGAAAAGGCTTAACGTTCAACGGTAAAATAGCAAGCGGTGAAGCGAAAACAATTCCTGCTGCTAGAGCAAGAACGGCAATTAGGATCAGTTTTTTTCCAAAACTCAATTTTTATCACTATATAATCCCTATCCTGAGGTGGTTATTAGCTCTGTTTGAAGAACACTCATGTTCTACTGCCAGAATAGCCAACACGACACAGCGCGCGCTGGGTGATCGCTTCTGAGGTTAGTCTTCTCTCCACTTGAATAGTCTCGCCGCGGCTACGAAGGCAACGATCGTGATTACTGCGACTACGACGAGGTCTAATGTTGCCTGTGCGTAGTTGCTGTATATCATGACGCCGTTGAGTCCGTCGATTATGTAGAACAGGGGTAGAACGTGTGCGAAAGTCTGCAGGTACGCGGGCATCAGCGAGATGGGGAAGAAGGTGCCAGAGAGGAACATCATGGGGAAGGTTATGACGTTTCCGACGACGCTGGCCGTTTCGGTGCTCTTTGAGATGGTTCCCACAAGCATGCCAAGCGAAGCGAAGAACATGGGGCCTAGTACAAGGAATGGGATTAGCCACGGTGAGAGCGTGACGTGCGCGTGAAAAGCGACGACTCCTACGGCGGTCATCAACAAGAATGACACCGATGAGAGGAGGATGTAGAAGAGTACTTTGGAGGCTAGCCACTCCATCTTGGTGAGAGGGGTCAACGATAGTTGTTTGAACAGTTTTATTCTCTTGTACTCGGAGGATATGTTTACGAGGGAGAACATGGGGCTGATGAGTATGGCGAAACCGATGAGGCCTGGAACCAAGAAGTCTATGTACTTGGTCACTTGGGAATTGGCCGTGGTCTGCGTTACGCCGATGATTTGTGAACCGCCGTAACGTTCAAGGTTAAACCCGTTTATCACTCCGGCTACGGTTCCGCTCACGATTTGGCTGGAGCTTTGGCTGGGGTTTCCGTAGAGTGTCACGTTGACAGGTTGGCCGGCTGCGTAGTTGGCCGAGAAATTTGCGGGGATAATTATTCCGTCGGAGGCGGAATGAGCTGAGAGGTATTGAGAAAAGTTTTCAGAATTGCTCACAATTACCAGTTTGACTGTGCCCGTGCTGTTCAGGGCGGTTGTGAAGGAACTGGAGACTGGGCCGGTGTCGTGGTTTTGAACGTAGAGTGTTATCGTGCCGGAAAGGCCGCTTTGGAAGATTGCGCCGAAGATTACTATAAGGATGACTGGGAATATTAGGCCGAAGAAAAGTCCTGCCGCGTTTCTTAGGTATCCTCGGCCGAAAACGCGGAGGTCAGACATGACTCTTCTTGCACTGGGCATTCGTTTTAGCGCCTTCTCTGATCATGTGAATTATTATTTGCGTTTTCAGCTCTGATTTCGCCGTGCTCGTCGATTGTTCCGCTCACGAGTTTGACGAACACGTCGTCCAGGCTGTCTCGGCGTGTGTGAAGATCGTGCCAGTCGAGTCCTGACTGTTCAACAGCAGTAAGGGCTGTGAGCGCGTCTTCTTTTTGGTTAATTGTTATGCTGATGACGCCCTTGCGATTGTACTCGGTCTTCAGTTTCGTGTGGGTTCTGATGTAGGTAGCCAGCTGTTCTGTTCCGTGAATTTCGAGCCTTTCGCCTGAGCCGTGGGTTTCGATGATTTCTTCGCTGGTTCCCATGGCCACTACGTGCCCGTGGTCCATGATGGCGACCCTGTCGGAGAGCTGTTCAGCCTCGTCGAGGTAATGCGTGGTCAATATCACCGTCTTGCCCTTGCTCTTCAATCCTCTTATCACATCCCAAACGGCTCTTCTGGCGTTTGGATCAAGCCCGGTGGTGGGTTCGTCGAGGAAGAGAAGCTCTGCATTGTTCACGAGTGCGAGTGCGAGACCCATCTTCTGCATCTGCCCTCCGGAGAGATTCTCGAAGAGGACACGGGCTGAATCATCCAATAAAACTTCTTTCAAGGTCGCGTCTGGGTCGACGGTGACATCGAAGAGATCTGCGTAATACTTCACCGCCTCCCGTGGGTTTGCTTTGTCGAAGAACGTGAAGTCCTGAGGTATAACGCCGATTCTCTTGTGAAGCACACCGCTGTTTCCCCACGGATCAAGACCCAACACCTTCACCGCGCCCGCGTCTCGTTTCCGCAAACCCTCCAAAATCTCTATCAACGTCGTCTTACCCGCCCCGTTCGGGCCGAGAAGAGCGAAAACCTCGCCCTCGTTAACCGAAAAAGAAACGCCGTCAACCGCATGCAAATCGCCATACGATTTCTTGACATCAGAAATTTCAACCGGAATCATTCAGACACAACCTCATCCGCAACTGTTCTCCATGAGGTTGCACAATGCTGGAAATATAGTTTTTGGACGCACCTCAAACAGGCCGCGCGCGCCTATTAGTCGTCGCAGCCCGTCGTTGGTTGGTTTGTTGGATAAAACTTTACCACACACACAAAACAACTTTGGTTCGTGGCTTTCAGGGGTGCCTCGCTGAGCGCTCGGCACCTTTTTTCTAAGCAGCAGAATGACCAGCTATCCTCTTTGAGGCAAAAATAGACGCTGGAACGCTGATAAAAGAGGTAGGGCACGAGGCACAGCAAATAACCCTACCCACGTTCAATAGGAGAATAATATACCCGTTAGAGGCTCTAAAGGGCATATTTCGGGCTAAGCTGTCTTTGTCAGTATCTTTGGTTCTTTCCATTCCTCTCTGAGAATGCTGTACATGTAGTGATCTGCCCATTCGCCGTGGACGAAATATGCTTTCCATACTGTGCCCTCTCTTCTGAAGCCAACTTTTTCAAGCGTTTTCTGTGATTGTTTGTTTTTGACGTGGGTTCCTGCTTGCACACGAACAATGTCTTTCGATAGGAATAGATAGTCCACCATCAGTTGAATAGCTTCAGTTCCATACCCCTTTTCTCTCTCTTTTGGAACTATGAGGTAACCGACTTCTGTCCACCCGTCTGGTTGAGCAAGCCGATGCGATATCCACCCTATCTTGGTGCCATCTTTCTTTTCGATTATGAAGCGTTTTCTCTCAATTACAACTTGCAGAGGTGTAGGATTATCAAACTCCCTCGTCATTTCTTCCTGGGGTATTTGTGCAACGAAGTCGATTTTTCCCCATGAATCAGGGTTGTTGTAGTTCTCCAAGAAGAAATCTATATCACTTTTTTCCATAAGTCTTAGATTCACATTTTTACCTTCAAGCAAATACCTGCACCAGTGCAAATGATTGGTAAAGGTTCAACTATAACTTTTCTGCAAAATCAAAACTGGCTCAGAAGGACTGAGAGAAGACTGTTCTAGTTTAGAGGCTTTGAAGTTTTTGGCGGACACTATTTCTTGAATTGTTCGATTTCCTCTTGTATCGCCCTTTGAACATCTTTTTCTGAGGCTGGCCCAAATATCTTGATTTTGCCGTTGACTAACGGGGCTGTTGTCCCGTATTCTCGTATTGTTTCAGGAGTAACCTGAATCTCAACTATCTTGACCTTATTCCCGAAGCTTTGGGCTACTTTCTTAAACAATTGATACATGTATGCTCCAACTGGACAGGAGAAGTCGTTGAATAGAGTCACTTCCACTTTTTCTTTTGAAGGTCGGCAATTCAACGCTAGGGGTTCTGCTTCAACGGTTTGCTTTAACAATGGAAAATACATCAGTCTGAATAGACCATGCTCCTTTATTGTTCTGAATCCTTGCTTTTGGAAGTATTCATAATACATGAATTCTTTAATGCTTGTGGCATCTACTATTATGCCTTTATACCCTTGTTTTTTGAGGTCTTGCTTCATGCGGTCAAACAATGTTTTTCCGTACCCTTTGTGCATATAGTCATGAAGCAGTTCTGTGCAGTAGACACAAGCTACTTTAGGCTCAATTCTGTATGGAACCAATGCCTTCTCGGACGTCTCCCAATAGATGTGACCCACAACTCTGTTACCATCAAGCAGATGGTACCCTTCCACATGCTTTCCTAAATTGCTCTTGAACCATTTCTTTGACTCGGGCAAAGCCTGTGTCCAAGAGGCATCAACAAGAGATTCAGTCGTGCAACAATAGCACGCTTCCAAGTCATCTTCTGCCACTTTTTCGACTCTCATCCCAAGCACCAAACTACCTGTTGTCGCTGAATTCTGTTTCCTAGTCATCCATTGCTCTCAGTTCAGCTTTAACTTTTCCACACGTCTTTTTTGGTTGGTTGGGGTAAAGTTTTATCTAACACACTTTGGGAGTCCGCTCAAGTAGGTGCGTTGACCGATTCAGAGGTGTGTGGTATCAAAATTAATCGGAAGTTAGTCCACAAAATTAGCATTTTCTCAAATTGCGTGAGCTCTCAATTCAAGTGGTGCTCCTTGCATCTTTGTAGCGTGGGCCGTCTCAAAACTGCTAGTTTGACGATGAGCTTTCTCTTCTTTGTTCTCTTTCAAGTACTTGGAATACGTTTAGAATCGAATTTATCCATCTTAGGTACGCGTTCAGCCCAGCACGCAGGGCGACGGTGTCTTTGGCCTCGACTTTCAAAAGCAGGATATCTCCTTCCTTCGTCAAACTTGCCCTCGAACGCGTGCCGGTTGGACTCTTAACCTCCGGCTGTAGAGATATGAGAATCGTTTCCAGCTTCTTTTCTGAGGGTACCTTCAGGCGTACAGTTGCTGTCGCTTTCATTCGGGCATTTCCAGAAGACTGTTTGTAAGGTCAGGTTCAGCCTTTACGTGGCGAAAACGGGGAGGATTAGGCGCCTTGTGCGCTCTGTTCCTCGGTCGCCTTCAACGTTTCTTCCACCGGTACGCCTTTGGCCGAGCGTTTTGCTACTATTCCAAGCTTTGTAATAGGCGTGTACGCCCCACCAGTGTAAGTGTGACCGCATTTCCAGCATTTCCAGATTCCGACGCTTTCTCTTTTCACTCTTGTGAAGCCGCATTGTGGGCATTTGTGCGGTTTCTTCATCTCTTGCATTATCTTGATGTAGCGTTTCCTCACAGTTGAACCGTAGCGAGGACCCAGTCCGCGAGTGGGCCCGACTTTCTTGGTCCTGTTCCCCATCGCGTGTTCACCAGTTCAGTTTCTTCCGCATTTCCATGGCTTTTTCTTTAGCTATTCTTGCTGCCTCGAAGACTTCATTTGGTTCGAAGTATCCGCTTCCGCCTTTTTGTATGGCGCATATGTTCTCATCGTCATCGAACGCTATGGAAATTCGTGCGTCCATGACCTGTTCTTCTTCCAGCCATGGGTCCACGACGAGTTTGTTGCCTATTTTGGCGCAGGTTATTGTTATTGGACGTTTCTTTATTGGAAGCGGCTCATAGCCTGGCTTCATCTTCACTTCTCCGTCCTCGACTTCATATTTACGCATTTTCGTGTTGAGCAGCGCAGCCATTGCAGCCAGTGCTGAGGCGTCTATGAGGTTTCCATCATGATTCAGCACGTAAACGTCAACGAAGACGATGAAAACTTTCTTCCCGGGTTCGATGACCAGCTTCTCCGTGTCAATGGCTTTGGACTCTCTGATTCCCCTGTCGACTATTCTTGCAAGCTCTATCGAACTCTCGTCTGGGGGTCCTGGCTCAAAGCTTGGTGAGGCCAACGGTACGAGTTCCGCGTTCACCGTCAGGACGCCTTCGTTTGGCGTGTCCGAGAACGGCTCGCCTGTTTCGATTTTTGTTCCAACGAGCACTTCGGTTTTTCCAAGAAGCACCCTCGCTGAACCCTCGGCTTTTTCAATTATACCCTGTTCGATCTTTATTTCACGATATTCTGTCAATTCCCTGCCATCCAAGCGTTTTCCCTTGTCGATCAACTGGGCAATCTGTTTTTGTTTCACCCGAGTGATTACTGCGGCCATTATTCTTCAACCTCCTCTTTGTTTTCTTCTTTAACATTCACGTACTTGGTCCTGAGCGCTTCTTTCTGAAGAACATAGATTTGCTTGCATCCTTCAAGGGCCAAGTTTACCGCGCTCTCGAACTCGTCGGTTGACAGGGTCCCATCCATCTGCAGCAACGTGATGGCGTTCAGGTTGGGCATCAGAGCCACGGGAACGTCAGCCGTACCAACCTTGTCTTCTGTGTCAAACAAATCCAGAACGATTTTATCTTCCACTTTGCCTGCTGCGCAGGCCACAACCAAGTCTCGCATCGGTATGCCCGAGTCTGCCAACGCCAGAGCTGCTGCTGTGATGGCGGCACATCTTGTCCCACCGTCAGCCTGCAACACTTCAACGAATATGTTTATCATCGTTCGAGGATAGTATTCCATGAAAATGGCGGGTTCAAGTGCTTCCCTTATTACCTTCGAAAGTTCGATTTCTCTTCTTGACGGTGCAGGTGACTTGCGCTCCTGAACCGAGAACGGTGCCATGTGGTAGCGGCATTTGACAACCGTTCTATCGGGAAGGGCCAAGTGTTTGGGATGCACTTCTCTCGGTCCGTACACGCCTGCCAGAATCTTGTTTTTTCCATGTTCGATGTAGGCTGAGCCGTCGGCGCTTGAAATGACGCCCACTTGAAGCTTCACGGGCCTTAACTCGTCGAGCTTTCGCCCGTCCAGTCTTAGGCCTTTTTTGTCGATTAACTTTTCAGGTTTATCATTCATTCATCTTCTCCTCCTTTGTGGATTTTGCTTCCTTAAGCATTTTGCTTATGCGATCTGTGAGACCGCTTGTATGGGATTCTGCTTCTATTTTGAGAATCGCCATCATCGCCAACTGTTCGTCTTCAAGAGTCTTTCCCGTGATTAGCACGACTCCGTTGACGCCTAGGATTATGTTGCAACCTGTCTCCTGTTTTATCATGGATATCATCGAGCCTTTCTTGCCTATCACGCGCGGTATTTTCGTCGGTGTGACTTTTACTATTTGCCCGCGCGTTATCCTTCCAAGTCCCGGTTCTGCCACTGTCAACTGTGGGTCGTGCGTTCTGTCGTAGGAGACTATTTTGGCAACCACTAGGTCTCCCATGTCGAGAACCACTGGTAAGTCGTCTTTTTGCGGTCTGAAGGGTCTGCTCAACACGTCTGACGCCCTCAGAAGGGCGGGGTAGGGCGAGTTGATGTCCACAGTCCACCCGCTGAATCCAACTTCCGATATGGTTCCTATGACTATGTCTCCCATTCTTGGAACATAGAAGGATTTCAGGGCGACGACGTCCACTCTTTTGGTTTCATACTCGACGATTCCAACTCTTGAAGCGTAAATCTTGTTGTTTTCCATGTACGTGTTTTCTCCAGCTGTGTATTCGCCTTCTGCGATCAAGTCGCCAGGCGTCACAAGCTGTTTTCTTTCCAAAAATATTGGCATAAAATCACTCCTTTCCAATCATACAGATTTTTAGTTAGGGGTTAACCTTTGCTTCTCCAGTCCCCTTCGTTATTTCTCCGAGTTTATCTATGAACGGGGCGTAAACTCCTGCCGGCATTTCTAGGACTCCGTACCATGAACCGTTTGCACGCCATTCTTCACGTTTTATCGTTCCGAACCCCTTGATTGTTCCGTAGGATCTTGTCGAATACTCCGCGGGTATGGTGACGCCTACTGTTATTTGCTCCATTTTAAGGGGCAGAATCATCCGCAAAAGCTTGATTATTTCTTTAGCCTGCTCTTCCACAGGCTTGAACGGGTCAATTGAATAGCGAACTTGTTCCATCGCATTTTCTATTCGTGTCGGCGGATGAGGAAGGTTGGTCTTGGGATCGACGCTTTGCCTCGATATGAAGTCCACTATCTGTTTTCTTTTATCCTCAATCATTTTCCTTCGTTGTTCAGTGGTCAGCTGCAGCGTTCCCTTGGTGAGTATGGTCTGAGCTATTTTCAGCGAATCTGTCGTCCCGAACGCCTTACGCAGGTTTTCTTCTGCGGGTTTTGTGCCTTTGTTGGCGTCAGAAAATATTGTTTCAGCCGCTAAAACCTCGGTTATTGCGGCCAATTTTCCCATGCGAAAATCTAGGGCTTTCTCGGGTTTTACAAGCACTTCAAAGTGTTCGTTGTCCACTTTCATGCGCGCAACGGTGTACTTATCACTCATCAGTGAGTCACTTGCCCACGCCTAGCTCCTTCAGCATACCTTCAATTTTCTCGTCGCCCAGCATTTCCATTTTCTTGGTTTCTGAGGACACCACTGCAACTTTGATCCGCGGCGGCAGTTGCCTTGCTTCCAAGGCTTTTGCCAAGCATTTCACCGCGAGTTTCGTGGTTTCTTCGAGGCCCATCTCTTCTTTGTATTCCTCTTTTACTATGTTGAACACTGTTTCTCTTCCTGCGCCTTCTGCTCTGGCTTTGTAGCCTCTGTAGGTTCCGCTCGGGTGAGTTCCAAAAACGCGGTTTCCTGTCTTGTCCACTCCGGCAAACACCATTGAAACGCCGAAGGGCCTCACACCCGCGTGTTGTGTGTAAAGCTGCTTAATGTCGCATATTCTCTTGGTCACAACTTCAACGTCTATTGGTTCATCATATGTTAGTCTGTTAGACTGCGCCATGACTCGCGCCTGATCTATGAGTATGCGCGCGTCCGAGCTTAAACCAACGATGGCTGCACCCACGTGATCGTCTATTCGAAAGATTTTCCACGAGAACTCCGTTTCTTCCAATGGATCAACGGTTTCTTCGGCTCCGACAACGACTCCTTCTGCGCATCGTATTGCAAGAATCGTAGCGCCGCGGTTGACAAGTTCCATTGCATATTCAACTTGAAAAAGCCGGCCGTCCGGCGAAAAAACTGTTATTGCACGGTCGTAAGCACCTGGTGCTGCAAACACTGACATTCATTTCATCCTCACAGTACATCCTAACTATTTGCAGTCTCTCATATGACAACTTAACTAAAAACCTTTCCTATCGTTGCCGCAGACTTTAGTATAGTCGTTTACTTACGTTTTCTGAAGGGCATTATGTCGCTGTAAGTGCATATGCTCTTAAACGGGCCTTTTTCTTCTTTTGGCAGCGCATTAGCGCGCGTTCTCACATCAGATACACTTTTATTGTATGTGCAGGTAGAATAAAACTGGGACAACAGGTCACATTATTTATGGTTGGGCGAATTATGGTTAGCGATTTCTTCCTAGGGTTTGCAGGTCATGCACACACAAGAAATGACCTAGAAGCCGATCCAAACAAATCCTCACAATTAAGAAAAGAAAACAACGTTGAGGAAGCACTGAGACTAACGGAAGCCGTTCTTGACAAGCTTGAAAAAGATGTCTCCAACGCCGGCTACGATCTGAAAGACGTGAAGTTACTGATACTCTACCTGAGCTATAGGGGTGAAACTGAGGAAAAGGACAGGCTCATCAGCGAGAATATTCTGAAAGCCATAGAGAAAAGGTTTAAGGGAAAAACTACATCAAACCAACTTCGCTTGATTGGTCACACGACAGCTGGCGAAATTGAAAACGAAGACCTCGAATTGAAGGAAGTCTCGGGGATTGGCTATAATGGCCTGTCCCTTCTGGCCTTGGTTACGAATCTCCCGATTGGTGTCGGACGAACTTGGAGTATTAGAACAGAAAAAGAAGCTGCGGAACATGGAAAAGAGATGGCTCATGACGCTTGGGTTGACTTCAATCAAGGCACAGAGTCGAAGGAACATCTTCAGAAAAGCAAGACTCTTCTTGTGCTAGCGAAGGGACCAAGTATCGGAAAAGCGGGTTACGAGTATTTCTTGACTACAGGGATTGCAGACTTTGTGAGAAGCGCCCGCGAAGCACGAATAGCAAATGTAATCGGAGGATGCAGCGGTGATGGCATCATTGGCCAAAACATGCATCAATTCTACGGTAAGATCGGCAGACAATCAGAACTCAAAATCCTCGATAATGACGCTGTATGTGCCTTGATCCCTAACCTGGTCGAACCCTCATTTGGCCTTGACGTGTCACCCGTGAGAAGGATTGGAGAATCCTACACCTTCCACTTTGACCCCGATGCAGAACCCAAGTTCAAGTATCTCAAGCGTATAGGGGATAAGGATCCTCGAGAAGTACACGCAAGAATAATATACGAAAACGAAGCCCAAATATCTCGTGAGAGAGGGTTACCCGCATCTAGTGAGAAGGAGTTTTTCGAGCAGATCTCTGAAATTGATGGAATACCGTTGAACCTGACCCTGGCCAAGTATGCTTTTGCTTTTCCTTTTGGAAACTATGCTCCGGCAAGCCTCATTCGCGTGCATGAACGGACTGTTGAACTCCTTCAGCCTATCAGAAGCCATGACCCTTCGATACCTGGCTATATCGTTATCGTCGATCATGAAAAGGTCCAAAAGGGGGCACGCAACGTGTTTGACATGCTTAGAGAGAATCGAGGTTTCAAGGAGAGAGACGCCACATTCATAGTCGACTGTATATCTAGACGACTGGCCGAGATGGTCGCTGGATGCAGGCTGAACACAGAATCCGAAATATTTAAAGAGGCACTTTCTTCAACACAGGTAATGGGGTTTCTTGCTTACGGCGAGATATCATTTACGCATCTCCTACAAGAACCCTATGTGTACAACTTCAGCTGTTGGGGAATGACGCTTCGATCTGTGGTTGACGGAAAAAAAGAAGACGACAAGCCAAGAAGGGCAACGTTCACGCCGCCAAAAGAAGTGAAATACCAAAAAGTGGACGCAGGAGAAAGAAAAGAGGACAAGGTATCAGGAATGATTCGCGAAGACACCGCACATGGATTTGCCTCAAAGTCCAAATCGACGGGTGAAGCCTCGGAGGGTGTTGTAAGTTACATCGCTACTGGATACGCAGACCTTGACAGGTTGTTGTGTGGCGGAATACCTGAAAGCTACTCGGTTGCCTTGACCGCACCCTCATGCGACGAAAGAGAATTACTCGTTAAAAGTTTTCTTGAAACAGGAGCCAAGAAAGGCGAAGTGACGTTCTATCTTACCGCCGACCCAGGTGACGCAAAATCCCTAGCAGAGGAACCTCAATCAAACTTCTACATCTTCATATGCAATCCTCAAGCAGATGCAATCACCAAAAGCTCAGCGAACGTGTTTAAACTGAAAGGCGTAGAGAACCTAACCGACATCAGCATCGCTTTGACTTCAGCCATCCGCAAACTGGACAAGTCTCTGAAGAGCCCGAAAAGGTTTTGCATAGAAATCATTTCAGACGTTCTCCTGCAGCATCACGCAGTTCAAACCAGGAGGTGGCTGACCGCACTCAACACAGAACTAAAGACGACAGGATTCACAACTCTTGCAGTGATAGATCCGTCGATGCACCCTTCAGAGGAGCTCCACGCGATTCTGGGACTTTTCGAAGGGAATATCAGCATTTACGAAAAGGAGACCGAAGAAGGTTCGGGAAGATACTTGAGGATCAGGAAAATGAGCAACCACAATTATCTAAAGAACGAATTGTTTCTAGAAAAAGAAGGATAAGTGTAAACGAGTGCTTTGACAGAGAAAAGTGGGTGGGCGATATCTCCATTTGGTGGCGGTTTCGAATCCCACCCCAGCTCAGGGCACAAGCTTGGGCAGGGTTATGGAAAAGAACCAATTCCTCTGCAAAGAACAGAAAAAGA
>Ga0315280_10009342_pt1 | contig 12607 bp, 16 predicted proteins | sample YL17G06_40_MG_FD_203697 | JGI IMG/M metagenome (GOLD analysis project Ga0315280, IMG submission 203697) | Sediment microbial communities from Yellowstone Lake, YNP, Wyoming, USA - YL17G06_40 | ecosystem: Environmental > Aquatic > Freshwater > Lake > Sediment | place: USA: Wyoming | collected... | reverse complement strand
AAGATTGAATGTAAGAACTGCATTTTCAAGGGCGGAAGCTACTGCTGGAATCAATGCCCATATAACACTTGGCGAAAGCAATATTGAAATAGTCTTGGCAGTTTTCCCTTTTTCTCGTCACAGTATCTAGAAGCCTATTACCAGAGTCTCTGTTGTCTGTATTCCGTTGATGCCTCTTATTTTGTCTGTTACAAGATTGCCTAAATCTTCAAGCGTCTTTGTTTCTACTTTAGCAATTAGGTCGTGGCGACCGAAGACTCCGTAAACCTCTTTAACGCCTTTTATTCCGCGGATTTCCTCCTTGATTGTTTTCATGAAATTCAAACTTTCACTTGAGCCTACACGGATGAGGAGAAAAGCCTCTACCATTCGAATCACCATTAATTGCATAGCTATTTTTGAGCATATAATGATTTTGCTTGTGCCAGAAAACATAAATTCTGAAATTATTCGTTTAGGTGTATTTATTCCAATTGATTATTTGCTGTAGATGGGAAGGATGTGCGAAAACGATGGTTAGGCTGAAAGGAGAGAATCAAATCAAGAAGTTTAGGCAAGTTGCTGAGGGCTTTATTTCGAAGATAGTTTCATTTGAAGGCGTTACGGGTATTGTCTTTATTGGCGGTTTAGTGAGGGGTTTTGTGGACAAGTTTTCAGATTTAGATATTATAGTTTTCCTGAGCAAAAGAGATGAACACCTTAGAAAGCAAATTTCTGATTTAGGGATGGATGAGCAAAAGCGTTTGGGTATTGACGTAGACTTGGAGGTTCATTTTCTGGAAGATTTTAAGAAGTGGAAATGGGATGAGGTGGATAAGTGGGAGTTTTCTAGGGCAGAGATTGTCTTTGACCCAAAAGGAGAAGTAAAGAAGATTTTTAGAAAGAAGTTGAGAGTTCCGAAGAATTTTTGGGTTAAACGTATTGTGGTTTGTGGTGAATATCTTAAATGGTACTGTTGTCCTCCTAGGGAGGAGGTTGGCACTGTTGCCGAGTCTTGGATTGAAAGAGGCGATTTGGTTGCTGCGCATTACTGTTTAAACTATGCTGCGGACTTGTTGGTTAAGATAATATTTGCCTTAAATAGGGAGTTTTTGCCTGCGCCAAAATGGAGAATCGTTTATTCTTATGGGTTAAAGTGGTTGCCAGAAAACTATAGAAGGCTTTTAGGTGAAGCGATGCTTGTTAAGAGTTTTTCAGTGAAGGATTTTAACCGAAGGCTTGGGGCTGTGAGAGAATTGTGGTGTGGGATTTTGCCTAAAATTAGAGAGGAGACAGGGTTAACAACAGAGCTTATATCAAAATATTACGTTGAGAAAGTGCTACACCAATCTTAGTGCATATAACACCGAAAAAAGAGGAGTTTTGGGTCAGTTTGGGTGTGAGCCTATTTAGTTTGCCGTAGCATTTTGAGTATTTCTTCTTTGTTTAATACCATTTTGATCTCGATTGTTTCAGTTGCTGCCACTGCCCGAGCCTCTGGTTCCATCCTGAGTTTTTGGAAGACTTCTAGGCTGGGAGCTTCAATCACTAAGAAGGTGACGTGTTCGTCTGACACAGACCAAGCTCCGACGATTTTTACTTTGTATTTCTTTGACCATGCATCCAATTTAGCAAAGTACGCTAGGTTCGCTTTTCTCTTTTTTTTCATTGTTCATGGGGCAGTTTTCTGGAGTGTGCCTTGAAATCAACAAAAATGTTGGCATAGTTATACACTCTCGAAATTGCTTTTTCAATGAGACTAGATAAAAGAGTTTCGATGCTTGGTAGAGAGGAGATTTCTGTGGTAATTCGAAATTTGACTTTTTATTCTTTGCTTTCGGCTTCTATGCCGAGTAAATTCTTAGCAACTACAACGTGCATGTGACCGATTATGGCATTTAGACCTGCAAGAATTGCCAGCAGTAGCCAAGACATTGGCTCCAAACCAAGAGTGATGTTTAAGGCTTCGCCGATGACTCCTAACGCAGCGAATAGGAAGCTGAAATACTGGCAAACGCTACCGAACAGTGCGCATCTTCTAATTTCAGCCTTTATGTGTTCGCGGTTTTTGAAGGGTTGGTTTTCTAAACTGTTTGCCATGACGGGGTATCGCCTCCTTTTTTCTTTCTTACAGTAGCATGGTTTCAAGCTGTATTAAAGATTTGAGAGAGACTCGTTAACGGTTTGAAGCGTGGGACAGTTTCTGCTCGTGGATTAACGAAGAAGCAACATTACGAGCTCAATATCTGAGAGATGAATTGAAAGGCTAGGCTCCAAGAATCCCAAGGATCTAACATCCTTTCTTTTTCTAGCTTTCACACGGGATTTTTTCTTTCCTGTTTTTCCAACATTTTGAGTAGTGGAATTGGAGTCTTTGCCTGAAAAAAGAAGATTCAAGATGAACCCAATAACCCCAAACACCGTGAAGAATACTATTATCCATTGAGTTGTGTCTGCTGGCGTAGCTTGCCTCTTAACTAAAACGTTTGATTTGAAATTTGATGCATCTTCTTTTGTAACATTAGGTGGAAGAAGTATCGTCTGGGGTGGAATGTAGTACTTCTGGTAAATTTTCAGTTGAGGGTTACCAAGGTTAATAAGTCCCAAATTTGCCATTTGAGTGCGATTGTTTGTAGTGGATTCCAGAAAGGGCACGATTGTCCAAGAAGAATTATCTAAGGACATCCAAACGTTGAACGTATTCCAATAATTAGCATACGGAGAAGACATATACACATACACTTCTCCAACAGAATCGAAATAGCCTTTTTTAACAAAAGCCTTGGAAGGAGAGCCGAACCTAGTTTCATTCGAGATGGTTATTGTAGTAGTAGATGTAAGTTCCTCGATTTGAGTGCTTTCTGCATATTGCAAAACAAAAGTCACTACAATACTGAGAACAAATGCTATGATTATTACGAGCAGGATTTTTAATTTGTAAAGCAAAGTCTACACTGGTCATTGTCTATTAATCGTTCAAAATAGAAAAAGGTTTTCTTCAGCTTGGAAAATTGGGTTTGTGTGTGCGCGTTGATGTATGTGTAAGAGAGTAGATGATTGAGAGAACATAAATTTCGGGTTTGGGTTTGGGATTAAAATTTAATAGCAGTCGCTTACCATCGACTTATTGACAAAGAACCCTGTGAATAAGTTTCTTTTCTTTTTTTGTAGCAACCGCTAAATTGCTGATATCGACTACATTATAGATAGACACTTGCATAAGTTAAGAACCAGAGGATATGAAGGTGCACTGGGAGACTGGGGGATGGCAGGAGTAAGAAGCGTTGACGCGCGTAAATTCAAGCATGACGACTTCAGACGATACATAACTGCCAAAGACTGCCTTCAAGAACCAGAAGTTATAAAGCTGTATTGTGAGACTCATCCTAATGCCGTCTGTGTCGGTGGATATGGATACTTTGGATGTCGCCCAGCTGGTAGAAAGCGAGAGGAATTCATTCGATTTGATTTGCAGAGTAGGCAATACATAAGGTCAGATGGAACAGTGTTGAAGACAGAAGAGACATACTGCGGAAGAAAGATACCTCGCCGTTTTTGGAAAGGCAAGGAATACTATGAGAATCAGATTTGGAATCGGAGCGGACTCGGACACCCGGACCTGGTTGATGGTGACATAATCATCGAAGCGAAAGGAGGATTGCCATCAGCCAATAAAGTCCGCACTGCTCTCGGTCAACTGCTGTCTTACAAGGAACAACAACCCAATTTCAAAGTCGGATTCTTGCTTCCCAAAATATGGTTGGAAGCCGAAAGTCTTCAAAATGAGTTCAACGTGTTAAGAAGGTATGCTATCATCCTTCTACCAATATGAACTAAAACAGCGCGCATAGAAGATGAACGTAAAAATGTGGGCTAAAATGTCGATTAGAATAGATTCTTCCATAGGTAATGTGTACTAGAGAAAGTGAACCGCATATAGAGGGTCAGCACATCGAATTCCAATTATTGTGTATATCTCTTTAGCATGAGATATCACGGTTCTGAAATCAAAAGATGCGAAGACAGTCTTTTCTTTAGTATTATTCATGTGAGACCACGCGGAAGAGATGTTGTCAGCGTCTTCTTTGTGAAAAGGATATCCTTTAGGGCGAGACACTTTAGCCAATAATTGTGTGGTTATATTATTGTCAGGTAAGACTCCATTTTTCTTGAAAAACCCCTGCTCGTTTGTAATAAACTTCACTTTCTGTATCCTAATATGGGCGGCAAGAAGTAGCGCTTCACGTATGAAGTTTTGAAGAAATGAACTGAAGTCCATCTTCAGTCCTTTCCTTATGAGGTCTTCTGCGGCCAGCACCATTTCTATTTCCAACGTTCTGAGAGGTTGCTGAAGAACAGCAGCAGTACTCATCCTTAGTTCAGTGAACAAGCTTGCGAATATTTGAAAATCATCTTTGGAAAGCGGGTCTTTAGGATTCTTTCCTAGTTGTTGCCGACAAAAACTGAAATGGGTTTCTGCGAAAACTCTAAATACCTTCTCAAAAAAAGTTTCGGTAAAATTCAATTTGCGTTCGCACTCTACCTTTACTGACTCGGAGAAGTAACATGGTATACCTTTTCTCTTAGCTTCCAGCTCAAGCTTGTCCATTATCTTCTCGCTCTCCCCAAGAATCTTGGCAAAGACCACGCATGAATCTAGGAAGAGGCAACCCTTGGGAGAGGCTGACATTTGGTCGGTTACCTCAAACTAGTGCTTGTGAGAAAACTTTGCCTAACTCAGTTCTTGGTAATTTTGAAAATGAATTGGGTTCCATTCTGAGTATGGTCGACGTGCAGAGTTCAAGACTGGAACTGAACTCGGCTGACAGCTGCTCAAACTGCTGGTAATCTATTCTCTTGATATCTATAAAGTCCGTGGAGGATAAGGACTCGACATTGGCGCAATTGTAAGCAAAAATGAGCGTGCTCAGGCATTTTTGACTAAATGAACTGAGTTCCATTACGTCGAACAACGGTGCAAGACTGTCCTTCATTTCCTGAAATTTCTTCTTAAAGCGCACAGGGTCATTTCGGAACTTGTATAGCCATACTGATTCATACAAGTTTATCTTCTTGTGCATCACGTCAAGAAATCCTTCGAATATCTCATTTGACATAACAAGATTAGTAAACAATGAAAAAGGAAGATTCGAGCTAGTGAACATTTCTGCTTTTGCTTGAACAGTCTTTGCTCTTTCTTCATCAAATCTTTTCCGAAGGAAACGCACAAATTCCAGAAATGGCTTTGCTGAATCTTTTTCTTTCTCCACTTTGACTAGAACAGATTTCAATTCTTTGTCCTTTTCAAATTGCTCTATAGTTCTCTTGGTCATTGCTTGAGCAAGAGCATGCGATTCAATATTCTCAGGCAACTTTACTTTTTTCATGACAGAATCATTCAAAAAGGCAACATACGTTGGATAGCTCTCAATGAAGTCAGTCCGTCTTTCAGACCTCAATTGCCAACTGATAGTTGTTAGTTTGAGTCCCCATTTTTGGACTGTTTTCTTGATTGAAATAGGCTGCAGATTGGCAAACCCGAATCTTAATACAGAAGAGCAATCAACTCGACCAAGTAAGGTGCTCGGCGCACTCATCTCAATCTCTCAGTTCTAACATTTCTGTACAAAATCAGTTCCTCACTACTATTTACGTGTAACGCAAACCTTAAAAGTTTCTGCTTGACCCGCTCTTCTGACAACCCTTTGTGATTATTTATGTTTTTTAGCAGTCGCATTCATTTTCAGCCCACATGCTCTGTGTCAATAAACTTGCCTTTGATTTGATTACTGAACTCGTTACCATACTCGAAACCATGCTACACGCCAAAGGCGACGCCAAAACTTCTCTGAGTTCCTCAACTTCCTTCTGTTTCTGTGCCTCAAGCAGCTCGATGAGTTTTATGTTTGGATTCTCGACTCTCTCAGCTATCATTAATATAAGGATGCGTATTTTAAATACGGATAGATTTAAATGGCAATTGAAGCCCTTCGCCAAGCTGAATATTTCTATGAAAAAATGGAGGAGACATTGAAACTTCCAACAGAATTCTTAGCTCGGTGAGTTTTTTGACATCAGAGCAAGTTGCCCTTCGAACCAAGAGATTCTTCATAAAGCTCATTCTTGTAAGTGTGAGTCTTTGGGATAAAACTTTACCCCCCAAACCCAAACCCTTTACTAATCGTCTCAACTTAAAGAATCGACTCCACCTTGAACGAGATCGGTATATCAGCATAGCGAGGCAGCGATTCAACACCTACTTCCTTGATTTCAACGGCCATGATCCATCCCAAGCGAGTGCAGAGCTCACTTCTCTTGAGAACATTTCCATCTTTTTTCGCATTCTTTGTGGAGCCATAACCATCTCTTCAGAGCTTTCTCGTCACTGAAGATTCTTCTCTGTTCTTCCAGCCATTCTTCTGTCCCAACAGCTTTTCGTCTTCGAAGGTTCTCTATAACCGGCGAATGACTCGTCCACACAGGGTCAAAACAGAATCTGATCAGCTTTGAACAAGGCAGCTCCTCGCATTCATGACAGCCTTCATACCCTCTCTGCTCAACGCAGCACTGGTAAAGATTACACTCCTTGTGATGATAGGATGCAGCGCACTCACCGCACTCACAAAAACAGCCATGACATTCCTTATTGACCAAGTAATCACTGCATACCCCACAATAGAGACCACAAGGAGCAGCCATACTCTTTTCTTCCACCATCCCACAAACCTCAATCACTGCACGTATGCATTCATGAGACTCATAGGCATTTCTCTACACCCATATGTTTTTGCATGTATGCAATTATTCGACTTCCTCTTGGTTGGTTGGGGTAAAGTTTTATCCAACCAACCACAACGACGATGATTGCGGAAAAGTTATAGCTGAACCAGAACGGCTATCAGATTAGGGATGACGGAAGGAATTCGCAATGAGTAAATCATTGGACATTATCTTCGTTTGCTCTGCTATTGTTTTCAACATTTCAGTGAGTGTTTTGTACATTGCGACAAAACTTGAAAACGTGTTACTCTTGCAGGTGTGTGGTGCTATTGTCCTTTCTCTCATATTTCCTTTCACTTTCACGTTGCTAGGATATCTAAAAGAAAAGGCAGAAAAGAAGATAATAATCTCTCATTCAGTGATTCTCTTCTATCTCTTTTTGGAATTAATACTCGACTACATCCTCATAATTCCATTCAGGGAAACTCTGGCAATTCATGTCCCCTACATTATACTCTTCTATGCTGCTGATTTCAGTATGATCGGTGTTTCCTTCAACAGAAACAGAAAGATGGGATTTGTGGTGACGTTAACATTCTGGATATTGATAGGATGTCTGATCTACCTGTATTTGGGTTGAATTCGCTTGATTTGGACTAGTTCAGTGGGTATTATGGCATTTAGCCCCCACTTATGCTTTTTACCAAACAACAATCACATTAACTCTTAGAGATAAAAAAAAGTTGAGCATTAACCGTTAAGCTTTTCATGCTAGCCTATGTATATGTGTACGAAGCCCATACACTCGTCGAGCGTGAACCAGGCACGATAAGACTTATGAACACTGGATAAAGCTTCGTCATATAACCCGACTTCATCAACTCACCCAAAAACCTTTCAATCCCAGCCAAGCTCTCAAACTCAAACATCTCCACAAACCCATCAGCATTGCCACCAAGCAGCTGAGAAAACATCCTATGCGACTTCACTTCCTTAAACGACACCAAACGCCCATCCTTATACCCAAAGAACTTCCTCCACTTCTTCTTATACGCCGCCAACTCCGCCTGCTTCTCCGGCTTCAACACATATGTTTCCACTAAAAAAACACTCAACCAATCACCTCCTCCAAACAGAACCAGCATACAAATCTACTCCCCATCAGCTTTTATGATTTACGCCCAAAAACACAAACAACCTGAAACCATAGCCTAAAGCATCATTTTTTCATCTAGCCCAAATCAAGTCTTTTCCATTACACATAAACATTATAAAGCCTTCAGCACAATAACTTGCGCCAGAGGTGAAACAAAAAATGCTGTTCATAGCAATAGTAAATTGCATCCCTGAAAAGATGAAAGAACTAGCCCAATTCGCCAAAACCCGAGGACCCACAAAAGGAACAAAAATAATCAGCAACTACGGAACACCAGTAGGCAAAGGCATCACCATCCTAGAAGCCGACAACGAAGAAGCCGTTTTCGCATACTTCTCCCCAATGCTACAATTCTTCAAAAACATCGAAGTCTACCCAGCACTACCAATGGAAAAAGTAATGGAATTCGCAACTCTAATCAAACGCTAAACCTCGATACCCAAAAGAAACGAACTATTTCAATAGCAAACTATTTTTTTCGAGCTGAAAAGTGAAGTTTATGTAAAGTTTCATCTAACAGACAGTTAGGCGAAAGAAAGATGATAAAAGACAAATCTCAAGAAGAAACTGAAACCACAAGAAAAAAGTGGGACAAGCACGCCAAAAGATACGATGAGTGGTACAAGACCTTTAAAGGTGCCGTCGAACACCACGTAGACTGGGAGCTGCTAAAAGGATATCTTCCCAAAAACAGAGACGCAAAAATTCTAGACGCCGCCGGCGGAACTGGAAGGATAACGCTTCCCTTGGCAAAAATGGGATACTCAGTCACCCTATGCGACATCTCCCCCGCCATGCTAAACGTAGCAAAACAAAAACTGCTCAAAGAAGGCGTCCTAAACAAAGTAGAAATCTCGGAGTGCGACGTTCACAAACTCCGCTTCGCCAACGAAACCTTCGATTTCGTCCTCTGCTGGGACGGAATGATCGAAGCCGCAAAAGAACTCATACGAGTAACAAAGAAAGGAGGAAAACTTTCAATATTTCTAATGAACAAATGCGGCAATGCCATCGACAAGTTTCCAGAAGACCCCGAATCCGCTCTCGCAATGCTCAAGTCAGAACCAAGCTATTTCTACGATGAAGAACACAAATACATGGCCGTCAGTCCAGAAGAAGCCAGGGAACTCTTCGAGAAGGAAGGAATCAAAGTCATCGAAATCTACGCCGTCTGCGGCATCTTAGAACATCTCTCCATCCCAGAAAAAGTTCTAGAATCCCGCAAATGGAACGAAAAATTCTTCAGACAGACAACTGAGATGCTACTAAGACTGAGCAAAGAGCCTTCGGCTAAAGGACTGTCAAGACACCTGGTTCTATATGGAGAAAGAATTTAGGAAAAGAAAAGCAACTATTCTCTTCAAAACCCATATTCACTATATTTTACATTCTTTCTCAAACAGCCAATCGCCTGCTTAATGTAAGGTATCGTATTATCCGGAAGCCTATCCATCTCAAACCACTGCAAATCATCACACTTGTCAGGCTCCGTAGTCAGTCAACTTTCGAACCATCGGCGTTTTTGTTTCATTCACGTTCACTTTTTCTTTATCATACATTTGACACGGAACTGCCTAAAAGTTCCTAGAAATTAGAAGGGGAAACATGATTTTGGATTATATTTTCGTTTTTCTTAGGGCTTTTTTCTTCACGTATAGAATTGCTGGTATGGCGAGAACCATGAATAGTGGCAGGATTAGGCTTAATGGGAATTCAGGGACTACTTGGTATGTGCAGTACTCTGTTCCGTCTCCGGTTGCGTTGTTTCCAACTTTGTCATAGGCAACTATTATGAATCTAACGTACGTTCCTATGGGTTGTCCTAGAATTGTCGCGTTGTAAAGGCATGATGTTGAATTGTAACTCATAGGTTTGGCAGCCCACGTTAAGTTGTTGTTCAAATTATAGTATAGAGTCACGTTTTTTACTCCACTTTCTGCGTCAGTGACGTTAACAAAGACTGTTACCTGCTGGTTTGGTTGCACATCGCCCTCTGGCAACCTTGAAGATATGCTTATTAATGGAGCGGTGCTGTCTTCACCCAGCTGCACCGTTACATTGACTATTACACCTATTCTATCACTATAATTATAAGCAGTATAGTTATAACGAGCCCCAACCGAGCTTGAGACCAATCCTTCAACCTCTATAGTTATATTGCATGATATGGAAGAGTTTGCCATCAACATCCAACTTACTGTGCAATTGGCTCCAGCGTTCAAAGAGCCCGTGCCTAACGTTTTCTTTAGAGTTTCCCCTTGGGCTAAAGTTAGATTGGCATTGGCAGGCAATGTTATGGTTGCATTGCATAATGAGGCAGGGTAATTGTCAGGTGCGTTTGGAAGTGCTTGGGGATAGGTGATTGTGGCGTTTATTTGAAATGGTGCTTCGGGTTTGAAGTAGGTTGATGTTGAAACGTTTATTGTCCATGGCGAAGTGTAAAGTGCCCAATAGCCATAGTATGACCAAAGGTCTAAGAAATAGGTGTAGTTAAAGACCAAGTTTGGACCACTGTATCTTCCACCCCATGTTACATTGTTCCACGGATCGTGGAGAAAAACATCAGTCTCATTGTAGCCAGTTACAACACGATAGTGACCATAAGGGCTACCGATTCTGTAAAACATAAGCAGAATAAGCGGTTTGTCTTGATCTATGTAACTCTTAAGTTGCGTTAAACTCATGCCCTGAGCTTCAAAGGCAGCGTAGCCTAGCTTGCGTAGAGTATAACCCGTAATGTTTTTGTCTGGGATTTCTTCGCCACCGGAAGTGCTGATGTTGCTGAAATGTGCTGCTCTCAGCAACTCATCAGTAAAGGTCGAATCGACAGGATCGCCAATGGTTCGGGCAACATCTGCAATTTCTGACTGGTTAATGTCTTCGCCGTAATAGTCCAAAATCATCTCAAGAGAAGCAGGACCACAATAATAGTATGTATCTTGATAGTGAAAGGGAACGGTGATAAAATGGGCTACGCCTTGCATCTCCAAGTAGAATGTGTGCAGAACATCTGCGATCAAGTTTACTGCCAAGTTGAGCGATTCTCCGCATCGGTTCTTGAAGGTTAGATTGTTCCAGTTGTAGTTGTGATCCATCCAAACACACGTCAAATCTCCGTCCCCGTCAAACGTCGTATCATAAGCAAGCGTCAGTGTAGCGTTATAGGCGGAAATGCGGCTTAAAACGCCGTCGAAGACCAGAAAAATGTTGAATTCATCATTGTAGCTGTTTGTTCTTTCGTTCACGTAGTCTTCATAGTCGCTGTGATGTGTTTCAGAACCCCAGTTCGTGCCAGAACCCATTACATGCCCAAAAACCGCCACATCACAGATGTAGTGCGTCATTGCACCAAGCCTTTTCGTTGCATTAACTAAGTCGCCAGCCTTGAAAATATTAGCCGCACTGTCGTACTCTTCTTGAGCCCTCACTGCTGAAGCATTATCTTGTAACGAGCCGTCAGCAAAATAATACACATGATGGTTAACCGTGTCTCCTATACCGTCAGGAGCCCCTCCATTGTCAGGCAGTTCAGTTCCATACAGGTAATTGGCAATATTATTAACAATGAACTGTTTTTCATTCGACGGCAACCAATCTAAAGCGTGCTGTGCAATCCAATCATGAGTGCCATAATCGGGGTTAGACGGGTCATCGCTGAAACCGCCATTGCTCCAACCAGAAACGCAGAACAGTGCCATGTTAACCATCAAAAAACTGAGAAGCAAAACTATGGCTAAGGTGGCGGTTTTTTTCAACATTTTTCTATCCCAATCACTAGATAGTTTCTATTTCAGATAAAACTTTTGATTTCCCATTAGACCGCTCTTATTCTGTCAGTTTCTTAGCCCGATTATTTGCAGGTAATTTCTATCAAGACAGAAGTCATTGTTAATCATATTACAAAAATTGTTGATAAACATGTTTCGCTGAATGATGAGCATTAAGTGTTAATGAAGATAAGGCTTATATATTATCAGTGTTATTAGCCTAGTTCTTAAATATGGAATTTAATTGGAGTGTATAATGCATGGTTAATGAAGGAAGAGGGCGCATTTTCAGAAGAAAAGACGGCAAATACTTGATTTATCTACCATTGGACTTCGCTGAAGACAGCATGTTCCCATTTAGAGGCTCCGACTCCATACTTGTAAAAGTGAGCTTCAAACTTGGAGACACCAAACTGCTCATAGAGAAATGGAAAGAACCAGAAGAACCAAAACCGCAATAAAACAATCAAGACATAAACGCTGAAAATACTTCCATAAAAGACGTTTTGCAACACCCCTTTATTTAATCCACGATTCTTCCAAAGACAGATTATAACAAGGTTTGTAGATCCAGTTTCATCATTTAGCGCGCATGCCTGTTCCTAAATTAGATTTCCAGTGGGCTGCGCTGCGGGTTCTGTTTTCCAGATCATATTTGGATCATATACTAGACCGAGGGGGTAGGCTGTGAGCACACAAGCAGAAGACTCAGCCCAAAACATCGTCCTTAAACGACAATGCTCCAGCAACGCGAGAACCGGCAATCATAAGGCGCTACAGTACAACGCTTGAAAAAAGGAATTTAGGAACACACATGCGCGCTAATCTCAGCTTCGTGCCAGAGATTTTGTCCATCCCACTCGGTTTTAACTATTTTTCCAGCAGCATTTGCTCTTCCCTTAGGCTTTGCAGCTTATTCAAAACGTATTTCTCGCTTCCGAGCAGTTGAATGTTAAAGCGCGCGCCGCAAATCTGCTTAAAAGCC
>Ga0315280_10009341_pt1 | contig 12608 bp, 12 predicted proteins | sample YL17G06_40_MG_FD_203697 | JGI IMG/M metagenome (GOLD analysis project Ga0315280, IMG submission 203697) | Sediment microbial communities from Yellowstone Lake, YNP, Wyoming, USA - YL17G06_40 | ecosystem: Environmental > Aquatic > Freshwater > Lake > Sediment | place: USA: Wyoming | collected... | reverse complement strand
GCTGGGGATACCTGTATATATCCTGGGATAATAACTCCAAACATATTTACTCTTGTCCCTCTCCTTGTGAGTCCAAATACTATTTGAGCCGCCTCTAATACTCCAGCAGCTTCAAATACTATATCAGGACCATCTGGAAGTATTTCATATACCCTCTTTTTTACATCCTCTTCTTTAGAATTTATAGTATGAGTAGCCCCGAGTTCCCTTGCCTTTTTAAGTCTATAATCTACTATGTCTACAACTATTATCCTCCCAGCTCCTCCCGCAACTGCTAGTTCTAAAATGAGAAGTCCCATAGCTCCAGCCCCTACAATTACCACATCTTCGCCTAATCTTAGGTTTGAGTACTCTATCATTCCTTTATAAGACCCTGCTAATGGTTCTGAGAGTGCAGTAACTTCAAAAGATGCATTGGCTGGTTTTTTATAAAGTACACTTGTAGGTGCAGCTACATATTCTGCAAATCCACCAGGTAATACAATCTTTTGCCCTTCTCCCCCTATAACTTTTCCATTTCTACAGTAATGCCCAAGTCCTAACCTACAATTATCACATTCTCCACAGGAAATAACAGGGCTTAGTATTACTTCGTCTCCAGGCTTCCAATTTTTAACTTCTTCTCCCACTTTTTCTATTATCCCTGAAATTTCATGTCCTAATATCAATGGTGGTGTCCAATTTGTCCTTCTCCCCGTATATGCAGAATAGTCTGTCTGACATATGCCACATGCCTTTACCTTTACGAGAACCTCATCTTTTTCTATCTTAGGGGTAGGAACTTCTTTTAAGACCATCTTCTTTACTCCTTCTAAGACTGCTGCAAGCATATATTTGACCTCCTTTTTTTGGATTTACATACCTATTTCTCTTGACTTGTAGTATATTAGAAGTTAAAATGCAATGCAATAATCCTTCGGAGGTAAGTATGACTGGTAAGGTATGGAAATTTGGAGATAATATAGATACAGATGTTATTATCCCTGCTAGGTATTTAGTGACAAAAGATAGACTTGAACTAGGTAGGCATTGTATGGAAGGAGTAGACCCAGAATTCCCTTTAAAGGTGTCAAAGGGAGATATTATTGTTGCAGGTAGGAACTTTGGTTGTGGTAGTTCTAGAGAACACGCCCCTCTTGCCATCATTGGGATAGGGGTAAGTGCTGTTATAGCAGCAAGTTTTGCCAGAATCTTCTATAGAAATGGGATTAATGTTGGACTTTCTGTCCTTGTATCAGAAGAAGCTTCCAGAGAATGCAACGAAGGAGATATATTGGATATACTCCTAGAATCTGGTAAGATCTTAAACAAAACAACTGGAAAGGAGTATAAATTCCAGCCGTATCCACTGCAACTTGTAGAAATTATAAATTGTGGTGGACTTATTAACTATACTAAAAGGAGACTTGGGATAAGTGGTTAAGATTGCTATTTTGTCTGGAGATGGAATAGGGCCTGAGGTAGTAGCTGAAGGGGTAAGGCTTTTAAAAGCCTTGGATGAGAATTTTAATTTAGGGTTTATTTTTGAAGAGACTTTGATTGGTGGGATAGCTGTAGATAACTATGGAGAGCCTCTACCTAGTAGTACTATGGACACTGCGTTAAGAGCAGACGTGGTTTTGCTAGGTGCAGTAGGTGGTCCTAAATGGGATAGTATAGAGGTATCTAAGAGGCCTGAACAGGCTCTCTTAGGACTGAGAAAGAACCTTGGTGTTTTCGCCAATATAAGACCGGTTAAATTTTTCTCTCCCTTATCTAGTGCCTCTCCTATAAAACCAGAGATAATAGAAGGGGTAGATTTAGTAATCGTAAGAGAGCTTACAGGGGGTATATACTTTGGAAAGCCTAAATATAGGGATAGAGATAAGGCAATAGATACTCTAGTATATAATAGGTATGAGATAGAAAGAATAGTTAAGACAGCCTTTGATTTGTCTCTTTCTAGAAGAAAGAGAGTTACCTCTGTGGATAAAGCCAACATATTAGAGAGTTCTAGGCTTTGGAGAGAAGTTGTATTAGAAAAAGCTAAAGCTTATCCTCAAGTAGAGGTAGAACATCTATACGTAGATAACTGTGCTATGCAGATTGTAAGAAGGCCGAAAGATTTTGATGTAATTGTAACAGAGAATATGTTTGGAGATATCTTAAGCGATGAGGCAGGTGCTATTTTAGGGTCATTAGGTATGCTTCCTTCTGCTAGTCTTGGTGATAAATATGCCTTGTATGAACCTATCCATGGTTCTGCCCCTGATATCGCTGGTAAAGGCATAGCTAATCCTTTGGCTACTATACTTACTGTAGCTTTACTTTTGAGATACTCTCTTAAGAATGAGACATTAGCTAGTGCAGTAGAGAATGCTGTAGAGAATGTCTTAAAGAAAGGATACCATACGCCTGATATTAAGATAAAGGGAGAAGAAGTGGGAACTGCAAAAATGGGAGACCTAATAGTCCAAGAGACATTGAAAATTCTAGAAGGTGATAGGCAGTGATATATGTATATGATACTACCTTGAGAGATGGCTCTCAACGTGAAGGAATATCTTTTAGTGTTGAAGATAAGATTAAGATTACACGTAAATTAGATGAACTTGGAGTTCATTATATTGAGGGAGGATGGCCAGGTTCAAACCCTAAAGATGTAGCATATTTTAAGAGAGTAAAAGATATTCCTATAAGACACGCAAAGATTGTTGCCTTTGGAAGTACTAGAAGGGTAGATAAGTTAGTAAGTGATGACCCAAACATAAAAGCCCTTATTGATGCTGATACACCAAGTATAGCTATATTTGGAAAGAGTTGGGGTTTACATGTAGAAGAAGTCCTTCATACTACACTTGAAGAAAACTTAAAGCTAATAGCTGATTCTGTAGGATATGTAAAGTCTAAAGGTAAAGAAGTAATATTTGATGCTGAACATTTTTTCGACGGGTTTAAAGTTAATCCTCAATACGCTATAGCTACCATTAAAGTTGCCCAAGAACAAGGAGCGGATTGGATTGTCCTTTGTGATACAAATGGAGGAAGTTTACCAAGTTTTGTTGCTCAGGCGATAGATGAAGTGAAGAAGTATATAACAGTACCTCTTGGAATCCATGCCCATAATGATAGCGATGTGGCTGTGGCAAATACTATTATAGCTGTAGAGAGAGGAGTTACCCAAATTCATGGGACTATAAACGGGTATGGTGAGAGGTGTGGAAATGCTAATCTCTGCTCTTGTATACCTATTATTCAACTTAAACTTAATTTGCAGTGTCTCTCTGAAGAATCTTTAAAAAAACTTTTTGAAGTCTCACACTATATAGACGATATTGCCAATAACCCGCCGTTCGACTGGCAGCCATTCGTCGGCACTTATGCATTTGCTCATAAAGGTGGGGTCCATGTAAATGCTATTCTTAAAAATCCTCTTACCTATGAACATATCAATCCTGAGCTAGTAGGAAATAGGAGGAGAATCTTAATTTCTGAACTCTCTGGAAGGTCTAATATACTTTACAAGATACAAGAAATGGGGCTAGAGATAGATTTAACGGGCCCAAATATTGCTAACTTGTTAGAAAGAGTAAAGCAACTAGAATATCAGGGATATGAGTTTGAAGGGGCAGAGGCAAGCTTTGAACTCCTTGTTAAGGAGGCTATGGGACTATATAAACCCCCATTTGAGGTAAAAGGATTTAGAATCTTTATAGATAAGATAGATAACAGAATCTTTTGTGAAGGCACAGTAAAAATTACTGTAGAGGAAGTCATTGAACATACAGCAAGTGAAGGGGATGGGCCAGTTGATGCCCTGGATAAGGCTTTAAGGAAAGCTCTATCTAAATTTTTCCCTCAGCTTTCTGAGATAAAACTTACAGACTACAAAGTAAGAGTTTTAGAGGGTTCACGAGGTACAGCTTCTATTGTTCGAGTTTTAATAGAATCAACGAATGGATATACTACATGGAGTACTGTAGGAGTTTCTTCAAATATTCTAGAGGCAAGTTATCAGGCTTTAGTGGATAGTTTTTCTTATGGGTTGACATTAGCCAATGATTGATGAGTATAGAAGACTTATTGATGAGATAGATAGACAGATACTAGAGTTACTTAACAAAAGGGCGGAGGTTGCTATAAAGATAGGTAAAGAGAAGCTAATATCGAATAGTCCATTTGTGGATATTTCCAGAGAAGAATTAAAGATTAGAGAGCTAATAGAATCGAATGGAGGTCCCATTCCAGATATAAGTTTAAAAAACATATTTAAAGAGATAATCTCTAGTTCTAGGGCACTAGAGGGAACTTTAAAGGTAGCTTTCTTAGGACCAGAAGGTACTTTTACTCATATGGCGGCACTGAAAAGATTTGGTAGAGAAGTCTTTTACTTCCCTGGGAAAAGTATCCCTGAAGTATTTTCTCTAGTAGAAAAAGGAGAAACTTTGTTTGGAGTCGTTCCGATAGAAAATTCTACCGAAGGGGTGGTGAATTATACATTAGATATGTTTATGGCCTCTCCTCTAAGTATTATCGGAGAAATAATTATTTCTATTTCTCACAACTTGATTGCAAGAAGAGATTGCAAGGAGATAAAGAAGATATACTCTCATCCTCAAGCTTTTGGACAGTGTAAGGGTTATTTAGAGAGTAATTACCCAGGGATAGAATTGATAGAGGCAAGTAGTACTTCCAAGGCAGCAGAGATGGCAAGTGAAGATTTAGATGGGGCTGCTATTGCTTCCGAAATGGTAGCAGAAAAGCTCAATCTTGAGATACTGGCATCTAAAATAGAAGACGACCCTAGTAATAGGACAAGATTCCTTGTTATAGGTAAGAATAATGAAAATAAGATGACTGGTAAGGATAAGACAATGGTAATGTTTTCCACTGCTCATAAGCCAGGCTCTCTATACAACGCACTAAGATGCTTTGCTGAGAATAATATAAATCTTACTATGATTCAGTCTAGACCTTCAAGAGAAGTCCTTTGGGAATTTGTCTTTTTTGTTGAGTTTCAAGGACAGGGAGAAGAAGAGAAGGTTAAGGAGGCTTTAAATTCTTTAAGAGAGATTGTTTGGTCTTATAGAATATTAGGTTCATATCCCGAAGATAATTCGTTATGAGAAGAATACCTATAACAAGAGTTAAACCTGGAGATATAGTCGGTTACCCCATCTTTAGAATGGATGAAGCTATACTTATAAATACTGGAGTAAAGCTTACTGAATCGTATATTCAGCATCTTAAAGAATTAGGTATTACTCATATTTATATCCAAGACGAGATATCTCAGGATATAATAATTACTGACCCTATAAGTATTCAGACCCGTACTGAAGCTCTTAAGGCAATAGCTGATAATTTTTACAGAAGTTATAGAGGACTTCCTTTAGATGTAGAATCTGTAAGAAAGACAGTAGATAAAATAATAGATGAGATATTAACGAATGACTTTATTCTTTTAAATCTACAGGATATTAAGAGTTTTGATAACTATATATTTTCTCACTCTCTGAGTGTAACATTACTTTCTATATTAATGGGTAAAAACCTTGGATATAATAAAAGATTCTTAAGAGATATGGGAATTGGTTGTATGCTTCACGATATAGGAAAACTAGATATCTCAAAGGAAATTTTAGAGAAACCAGAAAGACTTACTGAAGAAGAATACGAGATAGTAAAGTTTCATACCAATTATGGGTATAGAAGGATAATAGACCAAGATGAAGGTCTTCCTGCTACTTCTGCTCATGTGGCATTGGAACATCATGAGAGACTAAATGGTAGTGGATATCCAAGGGGTTTAAAAGGGGAAGAAATCCATATATTCTCGCGTATAGCTAGTATAGCAGATGTATATGATGCTATGACTTCAGATAGAATTTATAGACCCGCATATCCTCCTCATGAGGCGGTAGAGTTTATTATGGGAGGGAGTGGCTCTCTATTTGAATATAATCTTGTTAAGTCTTTTTTGAAAAGTATTGCTCCATATCCTGTAGGAGATATAGTACTACTTAATACCCAAGAAGTAGGGATAGTCGTTGATGTGAACCGTGACTTTCCTTTAAGACCTGTAGTCAGGGTTATAGAGGGTGATGGCTGGAGAGACGTAGACCTTACGAAGGAAACTACAAAGTTTATACGAGAATCTCTGGAAAAGTAAATCTATGTATCTATTGCTTTTAATTTTCATAATACCAATCTTATTCTTTATATGGATACTCTGGACAGAGCTCTTTGGAGCAGGATGGACTCCTACCCCTATGGAGACGGTAAGAGAAATGTTAAGATTAGGTGAAGTAGGACCAAATGATATTTTATATGACCTTGGGGCAGGAGATGGAAGGATTGTTACTGTAGCAGCTAAAGAGTTTGGTGCAAAAGCAATAGGGTATGAAATAGACCCTATACGTTTTTTTATTAGTTGGGTAAGAATCATTCTTTCTGGTGTATTCGGGAAAGCTACTGTTATGTATAGAAGCTTCTATAATGTAAATTTAAAGGATGCAACTGCAGTTACTCTATTTTTGAAACAAGAGACAAATGAAAGCTTAAGAAAAAAATTAGAGGAAGAACTCAAACCAGGGAGTCGTGTAATTACATATTACTGGACATTTGATAAATGGAAACCAGTAAAGTTTGATAGAAAACTTAAAATATATCTCTATGTAATTGGCATATCAAATTATTTTTCATAGGTTCCGTTAAAAACCCTTTCTACTTTTCCAGATAGAAATACATCTTCTTTCCATTCTACCTCGAGTATTCCGCCTTTTGATATTACTCTTGCTGATTGAGATTTACCTCCTCTAAGGACATCAGCTATCTTGGCAGCACAAGCCCCTGTTCCACAACCTAATGTTTCTCCAACTCCCCTTTCCCATATGCGAATCTCTATTTCTTTTTCATCGTTTTTCTTTGCCCAAATAACATTTGTCCTTTTAGGGAATAATGGATGTTTTTCTATTAGGGGACTATAGTAATTAAACATCTCATCATCAGGTAGCTTATGTAAGAATATTACGGAATGAGTAGTACCTAGAGAGATGACAGTAATATCAAATTTTTTATCTTCTATTTCTATTGAGAAATCCACTATTGGAGAAAAGTCTAATAGGACAGGTATATTTTCTGGTTCTAATATAGGTTTTCCAAGGTTTGCCCTTACTATCCAACTGTCTTTATCTAGAATTTCTACCTCTCTTATGCCCGTTATAGTTTCTACTGTAAATTTGTCTTTATCAGTATATCCATTCTCACAAATAAACCTAGCCATACATCTCAATCCATTTCCACACATATCTTCTGTTCCATCGGGATTGAACATACGCATCCTAATTGCTGCCCTATTAGATGGTAATAAGATAAGCAAACCATCAGAACCTATTCCAAAATGCCTATCACATACCTTTATACTAAGTTTGTCCCATTCTATATCTCTAGACTTTGTTCCGTCTATTAAAACAAAATCATTTCCTACAGCCTGCATCTTTACAAAGGATAACTTCATCTTCTTCTCCTTCTGTATACAGTTCTAGGGTCTCCGCAACCTTTTTAAACCAGTTTCTCTTTCGGTCCATTGCGATAAACCACCATGCTGATGGACGGCTATTTGTATAGGGAAGATTCTCCTTTACAAGGTAAGAATCCCTCAAGGCTTCTGCTCTAGCTCTTTCTATTTCAAGCTCTATATTGCGAATCTTTTCTCTTATCAGTCTTATCTCTTTACTCTTTTCCATACTCCAGGTCTCTTCAGTGAGTCTTTTAATTTTACAAGAGAGTTCCTTCCTCGTTGTATAATCTTTTATTTCATTCAGCTTTGCCTTTAACTCTCTTATCTCTTTCCATCTCTTTTCTATCTCTTTTCTTCTCATAATAATCTCTTCTTTAAGACTGTTATAGAGAGATAACTTTTCTTCCCATTCATTTCCCTTTAACTCTTTAAGAAGCTTCATTATCAACCTTGGCTTTCTGATACTTGATATTTCCTGGATAAATAAATTTTGCCTCTTTACAACATCTCTCCAGGTGTTAGAAATTTCTTTTGTTGTAATTTTATCCTTACAAAAAGCCCATTTCATATACTCTGGTAGTGTTAAATCAGCCTCTATAGAGTCCAAACTGTCCCAGGTATGCTCAATCAATCTCAGTATAGGATATAGCTTTAGTTCTATCCCATTTTCTCTAAGTAATTTTTCCATCTTAAAGGTATCGTGATAATATGATGACCCTCTCTCATTAAAGACTAGGATAAACTCCTTTCTTATCATTGATAATAGAGGGACAGCTTTACCCACTAGAGCTACTGATTTGCCAAAATTCTTTTCAACTACTTCTGCCAGTTCTCTAACTGTAGTTATCGGTTTTTCTAGAGAGATCTTTATTGGTTCTTCTCCTTCAATTATGAGCATTTTAGGCTGTATACATATTGTTCCCCTCTCTTTGCCTGGGATGACAAGGTCAAAAGGAATAGCTCCATAACTGAATTTATCCAGTGTATATATCCCTGAACCAGCTACTGCCTTATTGTAGCAATCTTTATAGATGGTGCTTTTATCAGGAGAAATAAAACCTTCAAGTATAGAAAATCTTGGTAGGTTATATGTCTGGGTATTAAATCTAAATATCTCTTGAGAAGACGATAAAACCGTATTATTTGGCTTATATCCCAAGAGCTTTTCCCAAAACCACAGATAAAGTTCTTTATATAGGTCTGTAACTGTCGCTTCAGGATATCCCTTTCCGTAATCTAAGATAAAATCTTTTATTTCTTCGTAGAATATTCTTATATTTTCTTCCCCTAATAACTCTCTAGCCCCACATGTTCCCCATCGGACCAGTTCAATAATCTTATCCATTATATCTTTAAGTTTTATATCACATGCCACAATAGACCTGGTTCCAGTTTTGGCTATTGCCATCCATCCCCAGCTTGACGTAATATCATCTAGAAATTCATCTACTCTATCCTTTGGGGCTATCATTTTTAGTGATACATCACAGTTATTAAAAAAATGGATATGGGGATGAATTTCACTTCCAAATGGTTTAGACATCTCTACAGTTGAAGCCCATAGCTCTTTCGTTGAGTTATCATTATGAGCTACTAAGATATACGGTTCATCATTATATAGAAAAGGAGATTTTGCAAAATAGTCTGTATTGTGGACTCCAAGCATAAAGATAGCCTCTGGGTATATCTTATCTAGCCAATATTTTAAGACTGCTTTTGTTGGCTCATCCCAAAAGACAGTTTGCCCTAAAGCAAGGAAAGGTACACCAGAGTATCTTTCTTTTATCCTCTTTATTATGCTTTCAGTCATAAGCTATTCCTTCTACATAGATTCTTTCTGAGTTAACTCGATCATCCTCTTAATGTAATCTTCTAGGTGTTTTGGTAACCCGAGTATCTTTACATCCATAAAGCCTTGGGTAATTAAAGATACTGCTTCTTCTTTAGAGAGTCCTCTTGACATTAGGTATTCTACCTCTTCTTCTGCTATTGGACCTATTGCAGCTTCATGAGATAAGATGCTTCCAGGAGCTTTATCCGCAATGAGTTCTGGTATAGCATACATAACCCCCTCTTTAGAGAAGAGAATTCCTCTACAATCAAGATGGGCTTTACTTTCATCGTTCTGTCCTACAAGTGTTCCCCTTGCATAGATTTGAGCATTATCCGCAACTATAGCCCTAGATATAGCCTCTCCTGAGGAATTTCTTCCTGTTAATATGATCCGTAAACCTACATCTATTTTGGAGCCTTTAAGCCCATATAATAGATTGTTGAATCTTGCCTTTGAGTTTTCTCCTACGAGCTTTGCTTGAGGAAACATCTGGGCAGATTTTACAGGTTTTAATAAGACATAGTTCATTACAAATACTCCATTATCTTCGACAATAGCTCCAGAACGAGGTCTTACATGAAAACCTGGAGCCCAATTATGTATCATTGTAAAAATTAACTTTGCATTCTTTTTTATAAAGAATTCAGAAATGCCTATATGTAGCCCTTCCTGCACCTTTGGAGAAAGAGTACATCCAGTGATAATTTGAGCTTCAGAACCTTCTTCCATAATAATGATATTATGCACATTTTGTACCTTAGCGTTTTCTTGAAGCATTAGACAAGCTTGGATAGATCTGTCCACTTTTTGTCCTGGGAGAACTCTTATGAAGTATCCATGCATTGGATAAAGTTCAGTATGAGCGGTATATTTATCTTGGTCTACAGGAACTGTCTTCCACCAATACTCTTCAAGCTCAGGATATCTTTCTAATGCATCGGTGACACTCATAATTTCTATCTGTCCTTTATAGGCATCCTGAATCTTTTGATAAATCACGGTATGGTCTACTTGGACATAGCTTCCTGCTCTGTCCATTTCAGTTACATCAATTCCAGAAGAGATAGCTGCACTCTGTATCTCTGGCGGAAGTTTTGATAAGGCATCTATCTCTCTATGTTCCTCCGACTCATCAAATATCATTATATCTATGTCTTCTCCATAAGGAGCCTTTTTATCTTTAGCCTTTTCAGCCAGGTTTCTAAGAGCTGACCTTTTTGACAGATTCTTTATAGACATTCTGTACACCTTCCATATCCGTATTTTTTTACCTCATCAAACAGGTCTTTGGGGGCTCCATCACATATAATCTTACCATCTATAAGGATATGTCCCTTATCAGCATTTACATACTCTAGAATATATCCAGTATGTGTTACTATAATCCCTGATGTCTTTCTCTCCTTAATTTTATTCTCTTTACTTAAGAGTTCATTTATTACACTTCCTATTAAAGCAATGTTATCTAGGTCTACCCCTGACTCTGGCTCATCTAAAAGTATTAGATCTGGCTTCTGACATAAGAGTTGGAAAAGTTCAGAACGTTTTAGCTCTCCTCCAGAAAAGCCATAATTTAGGTCTCTATCCAAATGATTAACTAAATTTAGGGTTTCTGCATAACTTTTTATCTTATCTCCATTCTCTCTTCCCCTTAGTGTGATTTTTCCTATCTGAGAGAGCTTTACTCCTCTAATACTAGGAGGCTTCTGAAACATAATACCAATTCCTAGTCTAGCCCTCTCATATGCTGGGAGAGAAATTATATCTTCTCCTTTAAATGTAATTTCCCCTTCAATTATCTTATACTTAGGCATTCCCATTATAGTCATAAGAAGGGTTGTCTTTCCTCCTCCATTAGGTCCAAGGAGGATATGTGTCTCCCCTTCTTTTATCTCCAGGTTCACTCCCTGCAGTATGAGATTACCTGCCACTTCTACATAAAGATTTTCTATCTTAAGCATCTTTTCATCTCCTTAAAAACTATAAAAATATTTATAACATTATAGCATAACTTTCAGATTACCCATCACTCATCACCTGTAACTCATTACCCCTTACTCCTTTGCCTATGCCTATTAATTTGTCTTAAACTTGATAGTTAAGATATAATAGCAGGTATGAATGTAAAGGAAGGCACAAAGTCTAAGCTTGATTTGCTTCTTTCTATCTTTATTGTATTCTTTAAGATAGGAGCATTTACTTGGGGGGGAGGTTATGCCATGCTTCCTCTTATAAAGAATGAAGTAGTAGAAAAGAAAAAGTGGATTGGTTCAGAAGATTTTATAGACGGAATAGCAGTATCACAGAGTATTCCAGGACCAATTGCAATAAATACTGCTACATTTGTTGGATATAGAATCTGTGGAACTTTAGGTTCTATAGTAGCTGCAACTGGAGCAATACTTCCTTCTTTTGTTGCGATAATATTAGTGGCAATGTTTTTCTTAAGATTTCGAGAACTTACAGTGGTTCAAAACTTTTTTAAAGGAGCAAATCCAGCTATAGTTGCTCTCATTGTAAGTGCAGTAATAGATATAGGTAGAGATGCTCTAAAAAGATACAGAGAAGTTATTATTACATCAATTCTCTTGTTTTTACTTCTCTACTTTAAGATACATCCTATATGGGCTATAGTGATATCTGCTATCCTAGGATTATTTTTAGGGGAGAAAAAATGATTTTAATTCAGCTTTTTCTTATTTTTGCTCAGATAGGTCTTTTTGCATTTGGAGGAGGATATGCAATATTACCTCTTATAGAAAAAGAAATAGTGAATAATTTCCACTGGCTCACCCATAAAGAATTTTTAGAGGTAGTTACTATTTCCCAGCTTACTCCAGGACCTATAGCTATAAATGCTGCTACATTTGTAGGATATAAAGTAGGTGGAATTCTAGGTTCTATTGTCGCAACTGTGTCTGTGTGCCTTCCTTCAGTAATAATTATACTTATCGTTGTTAGATTCCTAAAAAAGTTTGAAACAAATATATGGGTAACGAACATTTTGAAAGGCTTAAGACCTGCTGTGGTAGCTTTAATTGCTTCTGCTGCTTACTCTATAGTAAAAGGTGGAGGTATTTCAGATATAAAAGGGATAATTATCGGAGTAGTAAGTTTTCTCCTATTAAGGAGTAAAAAGCTAGACCCTATTCTGATACTTATTCTGGCTGGAATAGTAGGAGTGATAGTGTATATCTAAAGATATTAAAGCGTCTCTAGAAGCTCCCAAAATCTCGGAAATGATATATCTACACACTCATGGTTATGTATCCT